>Ga0189274_100046_pt1 | contig 173460 bp, 159 predicted proteins | sample N5B1minimetaG_FD_130323 | JGI IMG/M metagenome (GOLD analysis project Ga0189274, IMG submission 130323) | Marine microbial communities from the Costa Rica Dome - N5 B1 mini metaG | ecosystem: Environmental > Aquatic > Marine > Oceanic > Photic zone | place: Costa Rica: the Eastern Pacific... | reverse complement strand
GGTTTCGAGACGGGGCCGGTAACGGCCCTGAGTAAATCTCCGTGTGCGAGGTGCCCCCGGCGCCACCTACACAAATTCCATAGCAAGGCACCGGCAAGGCACCTCGCACCCCTCTACGGCCCACACCGCCAGGCGAAATCGTCATGGCGCGAATGGGCGCGTCACCCTTTCCGTCCACAGATATGAGGTGAAGCCATGTCAGCTCGCCGCCCTGCCCGTATTTGGGGTTTTCCGATCTGGCGCTCACGCGCCTTTCAATCCGGGCGGGGCGGTTGCTGACTCAGGTGTGGTCAGCCAAAGCCGCCCCTTTTAGAAAGGCACCCACACCATCCAGGGAGTTCTCATGTCTGTTCGCCTTGTCAGCTTTCTGGCTGCCGCTACCGCCCTCGCCGCCTGCCAGCCCGCCAGCGAAGCCCCGGTCGAAGCGACCGAAACGACCGAGCCCGCCCTCACGATCGAGCGGATATATGCCAGCCCGTCCCTGTCCGGCGCCACGCCACGCTCGCTGACCTTCTCTCCGGACGGATCCCGCGTGACTTTCCTGAGGGCCAAGGAAGACGATGCCAGCGTGCTCGATCTGTGGGCGATGGATATTGATGGCGGCGAGCCCTACCGACTGGTCGACAGCCAGGTCCTGGCCCCGGACGAACGCGAGCTGACCGAAGCGGAACGCCAGTTGCGCGAACGCGCCCGCATCTCCGCGACCGGAATCGTGCGCTATGACTGGGACAGCCAGGGCGACGCCATCCTGGTGCCGCTGGATGGTGACGTCTTCCACGTTGATGTCGAGACCGGCGAAGCCCGCCGCCTGATGGAAACACCGGAATACGAGACCGATGCCCGCATCTCCCCGCGCGGCAATTTCGTCTCCTTCATCCGCGAGCAGAATCTCTACGTCATCGATCTGGAAACGGGCGAGGAGACCGCGATCACCACACAAGGCGGCGATCTGGTCTCCTTCGGCATGGCCGAATTTGTCGCCCAGGAGGAACTCGGTCGCCGCACCGGCTATTGGTGGTCACCGGACGAGCAATACATCGCGCTCGCCCGCGTCGATGAAAGCCCGGTCGACAATATCCAGCGCATGGAAATCGCCGCCGACGGCTCGGCCCAGGTGGTCGATCAACGCTATCCGCGCGCCGGCACAGACAATGCGACGGTCGAGCTCTTCATCGCCGAGCGCGCCACCGGCACGCGTCGCCAGGTCGAGCTGGCGGAGACGGACGACATCTATCTGGCCCGGGTCAATTGGGCCTCCGACAGCGCCACCGCCTATATCCAGGTGCTCAACCGGATGCAGAATGAGCTGACCATCCTGGCCGCCGATCCGGCCAGCGGCGAAGCCTCGCCCTGGCTGGTGGAGAGCACGGATGTCTGGATCAATCTGACCAATGATTTCCGCGCCCTCGCCGATGGCAGCGTGTTGTGGACCAGCGAGGACACGCCCGGCGGTTTCCGCCATATCCAGCACCGTGCCAGCGATGGCAGCCTGATCACGCAGGTCACGTCCGGCGAATGGGTGGTCGACCATGTCGACGCCATCGATCGCGAGGCCGGCCTGGTCTATTTCACCGGCTGGATCGAGACCCCGCTGGAGCGCCATGTCTATTCCGTGCCGCTGGACGGCTCGGCCGCCCCGACGCGGATCACATCCGGCCAGGGTCGCTGGTCAGCGACTTTCGGGCGCGATGCGACGAGTTTTATCGGCACATATTCCGATCCGGAGACCCCGACCCAGACCGCGCTCTACAGCGTTGATGGCAGCCGCATTCGCTGGATCGAGGAAAACGCCCTCGTGGAGGGACATCCCTATTTCCCCTATCTGGACGACCACATCACCCCGCAATACGGCACGCTGACCGCCGCTGACGGCACAGAACTGCATTACGAGCTCTTCCTGCCCGCCGATTTCGACCCGGACCGGCAATATCCGGCCATTCAGTATCTTTATGGCGGACCGCACAGCCAGCAGGTCCATCGCGGCTGGCAATCCCTGCGCGCGCAGATGTTTGCCCAGCGCGGCTATGTCTATTTCACCCTCGATAATCGCGGCTCCTGGAATCGCGGACGTCAGTTCGAGGCCCATCTCCAGCGCCGCATGGGCTCGGTCGAGGTCGAGGACCAGCTGGTCGGGCTGGACTATCTCAAGAGCCTCGACTTCGTTGACGCCGACCGGGTCGGGATCTGGGGCTGGTCCTATGGCGGCTACATGACGCTGATGACCACGCTGCAGGCACCGGGCGCCTACGCCGCCGGGGTCGCCGGTGCGCCGGTCACCGACTGGACGCTCTATGACACCGCCTATACCGAGCGCTACATGGATCATCCGGACGCGAATTTCGAAGGCTATGAAGCCGCCTCCGTCTTTGCCCATCTGGACAATTACGAGACCCCCCTCCTCCTGATCCACGGCATGGCCGACGACAATGTCATTTTCGCCAATTCAGTACGGCTGTACTCGGAACTCCAGCAGCAACGCGCCGATTTCGAGATGATGACCTATCCCGGCCAGCGCCACGGCGTGCGCGGCGAGGACCGCTCGGTGCATTTGTGGACGATGGTGGTGGAGTATTTTGACCGCAAGCTGAAGGACGGGGAATAGATCCCTAGAACACCACCCAGCGATCGGCCTCGTCGCGCATGCGCTGGCGGCGGGGTTTCCAGTCCGGCATCAGGCTCTCCACCACACGCCAATATGCGGGAGAGTGATTGGGCTCGACCAGATGGGCGGCCTCGTGGGCGCAGACATAGTCGATCAGGTCTTCGGGAAAGCCCATCAGGCGCCAGTTGAGGCGGATGGTCGCGTCCGAGGCACACGAGCCCCAGCGCCGTTTCTGGTCACGCACAATGACCTTGCGAACCGGTCGGCCGAGCTGGCTGGCATAAGCCTCGACCTTGGGCGCCATCAACGCCTCGCCCTCACGCTTGTAATAGCGTTGCAGGGCCTTGGTGAGCGTGCGGGTGCGAAGCTCGCCAGCGAGATCAGGGTCGTGTTTGAGAATGAGACGGTCGCCCTCCCGGCGCACGGTGCTGCGCACGCCCTCGCCGCGCAGATCGAGGGTCAATTCGCCGCCAAGCCAAGGCAGGCTGGCCCCGCTTTCCAGAACCAGCTCGGGTGCGGCAGGCCGGGCCGCCCAGGCATCGAGCTTGGACAGGATCCAGCCGGACTTGGTGACCAGGGCGCGCCGGATCTCGCGGTCTGACGCCCGCATCGGAGCGGCCACGGCCAGCCCGTCACGCGAGATGGTGAAACCGATGGTCCGGCGTCTGGAGCGCTTGAGTGTGAACTCGATTTCGCGGCCATCCAGATCGACCGAATACGCGCTCATGCCGCCATCCCCATGGTCCCGCTGCGTCGATCAGGCGATCAACAGCAACTCGCCGCAGATCGCTTCCAGACCGGCCTGGTCATCCGTGTCGAAGGCCCCGAATTCAGTGGAGTCGATATCCAGCACAGCGACCAGCTTGCCGTCAGCATCGCGCACCGGCACGACGATTTCCGAATTGGAGCGGCTGTCGCAGGCGATATGGCCCGGGAAGGCGTGGACGTCGGCGACCAGCTGCGTCTCGCCGGTCGCGGCGGCGGCGCCGCAGACACCCTTGCCGAAGGGAATGCGCAGACAGCCCATCGTGCCCTGATAGGGGCCGACCACGAGCTCTTGCGGTTTGGCCGGATCGACCTCGTAGAAACCGGTCCAGAAGAATCGCTCGCCGAACATCTCGCGCAGCAGACAGCTGGCCGTGGCGAAACGTGCGGTACGACTGGTCTCGCCGGCGATCACCGCGGCGATCTGCTTGCGCACATCTTCATAGAGCTCGGCCTTGCTGGTCATGACATCATCCCTTGCTGATCGCCGGGAAGATCGGTGCGCGGCCGGGTCGGTTCAAGAGGGCTTGGCAGCGCCGCTCGCTCAAAGGCGCACATTGCCACGCAGCGACTGGCGAATGGCCCGCTCGATCGCCTGCTCGGCCTCATCGCCCTTGCCCTCGCCTGGCGCGTCCTCACCCTCCATGCGCCGCGCCTCGAATTCGAGCCGCGTGTGGATCATGCGGATGCGGGCATCGACCAGGCCGTAGATCAGTTCCGGGATCTTGGTCGAGACATTCATCCCCAATTCCTTCGCATCCTTGGGCGTGATGGCCTGGCTGTGCGAGAGGGTCCCGGCGGAGAGCGTATCGGCGATGTGGTGCTCGGGCTTGCCCTCGGCCTTGTGCACATCATTGACAATGTCGCGGGCCACCTGGCCGGCATAGCGATCATATTTTTCCGCTTCATGGGCCAGCATGACCAGCACGTCCTGGGTCGCCAGCGGTCCTTTCTGGGCGAGGAGTTCCTTGTAGGCTTCAGTGGGAAAGCCGCCATAAATCGTGTCGATCGGTCCCAGAGAGGCGGTCGGGTCCATGACGATCTTGTCGGCTGACAGGGCGATCATCGTGCCGCCGGACATGGCCACATAGGGCACATAGGCGACCACACGCGGGTCGCGCTTGGGATTGTAATGCCCCTTGCCCTTGGACAGATGCTGCTTGATCGCCAGCGCAATCATGTGCGCCGGTCGGGCATAGCCGCCAAGCGTGTGCAGCACGACCACGATCTTCGCCCGCGGATTGGCCTGGCGGATCGAGGCCACGGCTTCGAAGGCCTCATCGAAAGCGATCTGCTGCTGGGCGCTGTCGCGGCCAACGAAATCATCGCCGAGGTCATGGATGAGATCGATCAGGACCGTATTCCCGCTCTCGATCTTCTTGCGGTATTTCTCGTAATCCTTTTTGGCGTCCTCATAGCGCGCTGCCCGCTTGCGCCGCAGCTTGTAGACCTGACGCTCATCGGACACGGCCCGCTGTCGATTGAGGTGCATGGAGATGGCGCTGATCGCGAGGATCAGGACAAACAGCCCGGCCCCGGCCACGCCGTAGAGCACAGTATTGTCCACGCCTTCGATCACACCCACCCCCAACACACACGACGCCCGGCGCGGATATTAACCAAACGCTAACAGCGCGGACAAGCACAACCGCAACGCCAAGGGTCAATCAGACGCGACGTGTCGCGAATGGCACATGGAGGCAAGGCTCAGTTCAGCGCCCCGGACGTCGCAGACGGCGCCGATCGGCCCGTCATCTGGCGCTCCTCGACCAGCTGGTTGAGGAGGCCGGCCAAGCGTACGCCACCTTGTTTCAGGCGCTGCAGCGAGACCGGCAGATTACGCTCATAATAGGCGTCGCCCGGCTCGATCGGCGCTTCAGCATTGGCCCAGTAATAGGCAAAGCCGCGCGAGCGCACGATGTCATGGCTCTCCTGGGCCCACTCGATGGGTGCCAGGGGCGTGTAGACATCGACGCCATTGAGCGGGATGTCCGCGGCCAGCGCTTCGACCAGCTGCGCCCAACGGTCTGCTTCATCCAGATAGGGCCAGGTCTCAGCCATGTAGTCGAGCAGGATTTCGCTGTCCCAGACACGGTGGAGATTGGTGTGACGCTCGCCGCGCCAGAGCACATCAATCGTATTGCCCCCGAGATCACCTTCGATGGAGACGTGAAGGGGCTGGTGGATATCGCCCATCCAGTGAGCGAGGAATTTCAGGGCTTCCAGCCGATCCGCGTCCGAGCGGGCGCGATCGGCAAAAATGCCGGCATGCAGATCAATGGCGGAGGTGATGCAACCATCCTCGGCGCAATCCTCGGCATCGACCTGCGGGTCCTCTCGGTCCTGATTGATATAGTGCCAGGGCGCAGTGTGGCGGTGGCTCGTGCGCCGGACCTCGTCTGCCCAGGAGCAGACATCGCGGAAATTCTCGAATTGCTGATCCAGCGCGACCAGACGGTCAATTTCGGTGCGGGTCTCGTCAGAGAGGTAGCGATAGGCAAGATCGCAGACGATGCGGTGACCATCGCGTCCGTAAGCTTCGGCCGGTGCCGGCATCACGATCAGGGACAACAGGCCCGTGACGGCCAGGGTACGCAGGAACAAGGTCATGAAGCTCTCCGATCGGATGGCACCCGCCCGGTGCCTGCCCCGGTCTCTAGAAGAGCCGCCGCCGCCCCTCCACTAGTCAGGGCGGGCATCATTTGAAAACCGCAACCCCCGGTCGCAAAACGGAGAATTTTAATGTTGGCCTCGGTGCCAGCGCGCCCGTCAGGCCAAGCTGCGAGTCTGGACAAGCGACCGAAACTATACCGTCTGGACGGTATTGACTGTACCGTCTGGACGGTTTATGTGCAGCGCACAATAATCTGGGTTTCCCGATGCCGCCCAACAAGCCCTCAACTCGCGACACCATCCTCGACGCCGCCGAAACCGTGGTCGCCCGTGACGGATCGCGCCGCCTGACGATCGATGCGGTCGCCGCGGAGGCGAGCGTCTCCAAGGGCGGGGTCCTGTATCATTTCCCCAACAAGATCGCCCTGCTGACCGGGATGGTCGAACGGATGATGAGCGAGATCGGCGACGAGATCGCCCGTGCCGAGACCCGGGCCCGCGACGCCGGCAAGCCGCCTTTGGTGGAGGTCTTTGCCAGCATGTTTGATCGTTCAGAAAGCCAGAACGGATTGTCGACCGCGTTGCTGGCCGCCTCCGCCGAACATCCCGAACTGCTCGACCCGGCGCGGGAAATCCTTTCGACCACATTCCAGCGCCTGGCCGAAGAGACACCCGACCCGGTCGCCGCGCATATCCTGATGCTGGCCATGGACGGGCTGAAACTCTCCGTCCTGCTGGACTTCAACCATATTCCCGATCACCAGTTCCAGCCGATCCGCGATCGCCTGTTGAGCATGGCCCGCGAGCTTTACGCATGACCCGTCTTTCCTGGCTCCCGGCCCTGACCGCAGCCCTCATCCTCGCATCCTGCGCGGACGACACCCCCACGCCACCGGCCCAGCCACGCCTTGTCCAACTCGCTGAGGTCACGGCGGAAAATGGCGAAACGCGACATGAATTCGTCGGCCGGGTGGAAGCCCGATTGAGTGTCGACATGGCCTTCCAGGTCAGCGGGCAGCTGGCCGAGCTTCCGCTCAATGAAGGCGTGTTGATCGAACAGGGCACGCTGGTCGCCGCGCTCGACGCGGAAGACTTCGAACGTGCCGCCCGTGAAGCGCGAGTCCAACTGCAGCAGGCCAATAGCGAGCTGGAACGCCAGCGCACGCTGCACGAACGCGGCATCGCCTCGCAGGCGGCCCTCGACAGCGCCCAGACCAATTATGATCTGCGCGAGGTTGCCCTGCAGACCGCCCGCCGCAATCTGGGCTATGCCACCCTCACCGCCCCCTTTGACGCCCTGGTCAGCCGACGTTTGGTGGACAATTTCACCATCGTCTCGCCCGGCCAGCCGGTGGTGCGCCTCATGGACGTGTCGGAGCTGCGCGTCTCCATCCCGATCTCCGAAGGCATGGTCGCGACGTTTGACGCGGATGACCTGGTCTCGCTGGAAGCGGCTTTCTCCTTCCTGCCCGGCCAGACCTTCTCGCTGGTGCCGCGTGAACTGGTCTCCGAGCCGGATGCCGCCTCACGCACCTATCGCGCCATTGCTGCCCTGCCCGACAATATCCCCGCCAATATCCTGCCGGGCATGACGGCGACCGTGTTTGCGCAATTCGCCAATGACGCCAGCGCCCTGACCGGCATGCGGATTCCGCTCGCCGCGGTCAGTGCCGCGCCGGACGGGTCCCAACGGGTCTGGGTCTTCGACGAGACCGCCGGAACGGTATCTCCCCAATCCATCACGACCGGCGGTTTCGAAGGCGAGACCGTTATTGTCACCGATGGTCTTCGTGCCGGTGATCGTATCGTCACCGCCGGCATCTCCGCGCTGCATGACGGGATGGCAGTCCGCCCGCTGTCCGACACCGCCCGCTTCGGCACGCCGCAATGAGCAATTCCTCGAGCCCGTCCAGCGCCCTTGCGCGCCTCTCGATCGAGAAGCCCGTCCTCACCTGGATGGTCATCCTCTTCTGCCTGCTTGGCGGGCTGAGCGGCTTTCTCAATGTCGGCCGGCTGGAAGATCCGGCTTTCACGATCAAGGAAGCCATCATCTTCACGCCCTATCCCGGGGCGACCGCGGAAGAGGTGGAACAGGAAGTCACCGAGACCCTCGAAATCGCCATCCAGCAAATGGGCGAGGTCGACGAGATCCGCTCCGAGTCAGCGCCCGGCCTGTCGGAAATCCATGTCACAGTGGACGACACGATCGACAGCGACGACATGCCAGCGGTGTGGACGCGGCTGCGGGCCAGGGTCCGCGATACCGTCGCCTCGCTGCCACCGGGGGCTGGCGCGCCGGTCGTCTATGATGATTTCGGTGACACTTACGGTATCTTCTACGCCGTCACCGCCGAGGGCTATTCCGATGCCCGCATCCGCGACATTGCCCGCACCCTGCGGCGCGAGCTCCTGACTGTCGAGGACGTCGCCAAGGTTGCGGTGGACGGCGAGCCGGACGAGCGCATCTATATCGAAATTCCGCAGGAAAACCTGGCGCGCCTGGGTCTGTCCTATTCGGCTTTGCTGGAGGACCTCGAGCGCGAGAATGCGGTCGTGAGCGCCGGTTCAGCGCCGATGGATGACCGCCTCGTGCGGGTCGAAATTCCCCAGACGCTCGGTGGGATTGATGCCATCTCCAACCTGCTGATCACGCCGCGCGGCAGTGACCAGGCCATCCGCCTGTCCGATATTGCCGAGGTGCGCCGCCAGCCGGTCGAGCGTCCCTCCCAATTCATCTACCACAATAATGCCCGCGCCTTCACGATCGGCGTGGCCGGACTGCCGACTGCCAATATCGTGGATGTCGGCCATGCGGTGGAAGCCCGCTTGGCGGAATTGGAGTCCAGCCTGCCACTGGGTGTCGAGCTGCACCCGATCTACCAGCAGCACCTGGTCGTCGATGAGGCGATCAATAATTTCCTGCTCAGCCTCGCCCTGTCGATCGCCATCGTGATCGGGGTGTTGTGCCTCTTCATGGGGTGGCGGGCCGGATTGACCGTGGGCGCCGTCCTCTTCCTGACCGTGTCCGGCACCATCTTCTTCATGGATATCTTCGCGCTGGAGATGGAACGCATCTCGCTGGGCGCGCTGATCATCGCCATGGGCATGCTGGTCGATAATGCGATCGTCGTGACCGAGGGCATGCTGACCGGGGTGATGCGCGGGCGTCCGCGCATGCAGGCCGCCGAAGAGGCCGTCGCCTCCACCCAATGGCCGCTTCTGGGCGCCACGGTGATCGGCATTCTCGCCTTCGCCGGGATCGGCCTGTCGCCGGATGCGACCGGTGAATTCCTGTTCTCGCTCTTTGCGGTGATTGCGATCTCACTGCTCTTGAGCTGGGTCATTGCCGTCACCGTCGTGCCGATGATCGGCTACCATCTCTTCGCCGCCCAGCGCGCGGCAGCGCAGGCGGCCGGCAAGGCGGATCTGGATTTCGACAGTCTCTATTCCGGGCGTCTGTTCAATGGCTATCGCGGCCTGCTGACCCTCGCCCTGTCGCGCCGCTGGACGGTGCTGGCCGGGCTGATTGCGGTGACGCTGGTCTGTTATGTCGGCTTCAGCTCGGTGCGAAACTCCTTCTTTCCGGCGACCAATACGCCGATGTTCTACATCAATGTGGAACTGCCCGAGGGCACCGACATCCTGACCACGGATGAGACGATGCGCGAGATTGGCCGCTTCATTGCGGCGCAACCTGAAACCGAGGTGATCGACACATTTGTCGGCGCCGGTGCGACGCGCTTCATGCTCACTTATTCGGCCGAACAGCCCAATGCCGCCTATGGCCAGGTCATCGTGCGCACACGCGAAATCGACGCCATCCCGGCATTGGCCGACCGCATTCTCGCCCATGTCCGCGAGACCCTGCCGGATGTCGACATCCGGGCTGACCGGATCATCTTCGGACCCCCTTCCGGCGCCAAGCTGGAGGCGCGCTTCTCCGGCCCGGATGCAGATGTCCTGCGCGCCCTCGCAGAGGAAGCGATAACCGTCCTGAGCCGGGATGGCGATGTCATTGATATCCGCACCGACTGGCGCAACCGGACGCCGGTCCTGCGCCCGCTCATCATTGAGGAGCGCGCCCAGACGATCGGAGTCACGCGGGAAAATATCGCCAACGCGCTGCGTTTCGCCACGGTAGGCAGCCAGGTCGGCGTCTATCGCGAAGGCGAAACCCTGATCCCGATCCTGGCCCGGGCGCCGGAGGCGGAGCGATCCGATCCGGACTATCTCGACGACCGCTTGGTCTGGAGCCCGCAACAAGCGGCCTATGTCCCGATCAACCAGGTCGTCTCATCCTTCGCCCTGGAATTCGAGGATGTTCTGATCCAGCGCCGGGACCGCACGCGCACCATCGCCGTGCGCGCCAATCCGTACCCCTGGGAGACCGCGTCCGAGGGTTTTGCCCGTTTCGCACCGATCATCGAGGCCATCGACCTGCCGCCGGGCTATTCGATGGAATGGGGCGGCGAGTATGAAGCCTCGGCCGAGGCCAATGCCTCGCTGGGCGGGCAATTGCCGCTGACCTTCATCGCCATGCTGACCATTTCCTTCCTGCTGTTTGCGAAGGTGCGGCAACCGCTGATCATCTGGGCCGTGGTGCCGATGTCGGTGAATGGTGTGGTGATCGGTTTGCTGGCGACCAATGTCGCCTTCTCCTTCACCGCCCTGCTCGGCCTGCTCTCCCTGTCCGGCATGCTGATCAAGAATGCGATCGTGCTGGTCGACGAGATCGACATGCGCATTCGCGGCGGCGCCGATCAGGCCGAGGCCGTGCGCGATGGCTCGATCAGCCGCCTGCGGCCGGTCCTGCTGGCGGCAGCGACGACGATCCTCGGCATGACGCCGCTGCTTGCCGATGCCTTCTTCCAGGGCATGGCGGTTACGATCATTGGCGGGCTGACCTTCGCCACTGTGCTCACGATGATCGCCGTACCAGTGCTCTATGCCCTCTTCTTTGGCATTCGCCCCAAGCCGGCCATCGAAGGCCCGGTCGAGACTTGACGCTGTGTCGGGAAGCGGACAACGCTCGCGCCCATGACAGCGATTGACCAGGTCCACAATATCGAGGCTTTGCGGGCCCTGGCCCGCAAACGCCTGCCGCGCATGGTGTTTGACTATATCGATGGCGGGTCTGACGACGAGATCACGCTCGCCCGCAATGACAATCGCTATGGCGATTACGAGCTGAATTTCAAATCCCTCGTCGATATTTCGAAGATCGAGTTGGAGACGACCATCATGGGCGCGCCGAGCAAGGCGCCGATAATCGTTACGCCGACGGCCGCCCAGCGTCTGTTCAATCCGCGCGCCGGTGAAGCCGCGGTCGCCCGGGCCGCGCGCAAGGCCGGTCTGATCTACTGCCTGTCCACCCTCGCCTCGACCACGATCGAGGACATCGCGACCCACACTGACGGACCCAAATGGTTCCAGGTCTATGTCTGGAAGGACCGCGCCATTGTCGAGAAAGCGCTCGAGCGCGCCCAGGCCGCCGGCTTTACCGGCCTCATCCTGACAGTCGATGTGCCGGTGGCCGGCAATCGTGAGCGGGACCATCTCAACGCCTTCACCATCCCGCCGAAGATCAATGCCAGGACGGTCAGCCAGGTTCTCGCCCGGCCGGGCTATCTCTGGGACATGGCGACCACGCCGGAAATCCTTGCTGCCAATTGGGCGGACATGGACACAGGCGGAATGGGCATCATTGAATTCCTCAATTCGCAGTTCGACCGCACGGTGACCTGGGAGGATGCCAAGTGGATCAAGGAGGCCTGGGGTGGTCCCTTCGCGATCAAGGGCATTGCCCGGCCCGATGATGCGCGGCGTTGCCTTGATGCCGGCGCCGAAGCGGTATGGATTTCCAATCATGGCGGGCGACAGCTGGACACGGCTCCGGCCACAATCGACACCCTGCCCGATATTGTCGCCGCCGTGCGCGGTCAGGCCGAGATCATTCTCGATGGCGGCATCCGGCGCGGCACCGACATCATCAAGGCGCTGGCGCTCGGCGCCAATGCGGTGGCGGTCGGGCGACCCTATCTGTTCGGACTGGGTGCTGCCGGTGAAGCCGGGGTCGCGCGGGCCCTGGATATCCTGCTGACGGCGCTGGAACGCGACATGGCACTGGTTGGCGCGTCCCGCCTGTCAGACCTGACACCGGACTTTGTCCGTCTGCCGCGCTAGAAATATCACCAAGAAGAAACCAATCATCACGGGGTCGATCCATGTTCGCAGCTGAAAGCCTGGTCCGCACGCTCATCAATCAGGGGGTCGAGGTCTGTTTCACCAATCCCGGCACCTCCGAGATGCACATGGTCGCAGCCCTCGACCGGACGACCGGGATGCAGTCCGTTCTCTGCCTCTTTGAAGGCGTCGCCACCGGCGCCGCCGACGGTTATGCCCGCATGGCCGACAAGCCGGCCTGCACCCTGCTCCATCTGGGGCCAGGCGCCGCCAATGGCCTCGCCAATCTGCACAATGCCCGGCGCGCCTATGCGCCGGTGGTCAATATCGTCGGCGACCATGCCCGCGATCACCTGAAGTTCGATGCGCCGCTGACCTCTGATGCGGACGGCGTCTGCCGCCCGATGTCGCGCTGGGTCGGACGGGTCAGCGATCCGTCCGAAGTGTCGACCATGGCGGTCGAGGCGGTGCGCCAGTCTTGCGGGCCGGAACGCGGCGTCGCCACGCTCACCCTGCCCGCCGACTGCGCCTGGTCTGATGCTGAACCGGCGGTGATTGACCGCGTCGCCATGCCCGGACCCAATCCGGTTCCCGACGCCACGATCGATGCCGTCGCCGCGGCCCTCAAGGCCGCGGAAAACCCGGTTCTTTTCCTGGGCAATGACGCCTGCCGTGAAGATGGTCTTGCGGCGGCGGGCCGGATCGCCGAAGCGACAGGTGCGGTTCTGTTCATGGACACCTTCGTGCCGCGCATTGCGCGCGGTCATGGCCGGGTCTCACCCAAGCGGCTCGGCTATTTCGGCGAACAGGCGCTCGAGGAACTCGGCGGCGCCGACCTGATCGTGATTGCGGGTTCGAAACCACCGGTCGCCTTCTTTGCCTATCCAGGCCAGCCGAGTGAATTGACCCCGCCGGGAACCCGCACCGAGCACCTCGCCGGCCCGGCCGATGACGTGATCGGCGCGCTCGAAGCGCTGGCTGACGAGCTGGACGTCGCAGGGACCAAGCTCGATCTGCCGGAATTGTCGCAAGCGCCCAAACTCTTCCCCGATGAAGCCCTCAACCCCGGCTATGTCGGCATTTCCCTCCTGCGCCACATGCCGGAGGATTCCGTCATTTGCGATGATGCGACGACATCCGGCATGGGCGTCTTTCCCTGGATCACTCATGGCCCACGCCACGACTGGCTATGCCTGACCGGAGGGGCGATCGGCTCGGGCATGCCGCAGGCTGTGGGCGCGGCCCTCGCCTGCCCGGACAGGCAGGTCTTCGCCCTGTGCGGTGACGGGGCGGCGGCCTATACGCTGCAGGCCCTGTGGACCCAGGCCCGCGAGAAGCAGAATGTCATCAATGTCGTCTTCGCCAATCACTCCTACCTGGTCCTGAATGTCGAACTGGCGCGGGTCGGCGCTGGCAATCCCGGCCCGGCCGCCCAGCAGATGCTGTCGTTGGACAATCCCAAGATGGACTGGGTCAAGCTGGCGGAAGGGTTCGGCGTTCCCGGCCAACGCGCGCGGACTGCCGGCGAATTCGATAGTGCGTTGAAACACGCTCTCGCCGAGGGCGGACCGCAATTGATCGTCGCGGAAATCTGACCGTCAGCCGTTCGACATTCGGCTTTCGTCACCGGTCGGTGCTTCATCGCGGCGATCGGTCACCAGCGCGCTTTCCAGCACGCGGCGCAATTCGGCGATCTGGACCGGTTTGGGCAGATAGTCGGTAAATCCGGCGGCGAGGAATTCGCGGCGGTGATCATCCGATGCCAGCGCGGTGACCGCAATGATGCGGGCATCGGCGGACTTGCGGGTTTCGCGAATGCATTGCATCGCGCTCACCCCGTCCATTTCGGGCATCTGGATGTCCATCAATACTACGTCATAGGCAAGCGAGGTCGCCTTGTTGACCGCTTCGCGACCACTCGCGGCGCAGTCCACAACCAGCTCGTCGGCTTTCACCACCTGCTGAACCATGGCCTTGAGCACGAGCTGGTTCGTCATGACGTCATCCACAACCAGCACACGGCCCGCAGCCTCGACGGGTTTGGTGGAGGCCGGATCAGGTTTGGCGGTTTCCGGTTCGGATGCGGTGAGGCGCTCCAGCGGCACGTCCACGGCAAAGGTGGAGCCGCGCCCCATTTTGCTGGAGAGCGTGATCTTGCCGCCCATCTTTGTCACCAGGCGGCGGCAGATGGCAAGGCCCAGCCCGGTACCGCCATAGCGGCGCGTTACCGACGCATCGACCTGATTGAAGGGGTCGAAAATCTTGTCCTGCTTGTTTCCAGGAATACCGATGCCGGTATCGCGAACCGACAGGCGGACCCGCGTCTTGCCATCGCGCACCTCGCCGACCGTCGCCAGCGAGACGCTGATCCGGCCAGAATGCGTGAACTTTACGGCATTACTGAGCAGATTATTGACGACCTGCCGCAGCCGGACCGGGTCCCCTTTCACAAAGCACGGGACACCAAGCTGGTTTTGTACTGTCAGCACCACGCCTTTGCTCTCGGCCTGCGGTCGCCAGTGATCGGTCATGTTGCGGATCAGTTCCGCCAGATCGAACTCACGATTCTCGAGTTCGAGCGCGTCGGCTTCGATCTTGGACAAATCGAGAATGTCATTCAGCAATTCAAGCAGCGCCTTGCCGCTGTCATCGATCAGCTCGAGGCTGCGTCGGTGATCATCTGTGAGACTGGGATCGGCCTGCAATACATTCGTCATGCCCAGAACGCCATTGAGCGGGGTTCGGACCTCATGGCTCATATTGGCAATGAAATCCGACTTTGCGCGATTGGCCTGCTGGGCCGCGATCAGGGCCGTTTCCAGCTGTTGGTTGGCCGAGGCCAAGGCGCGCTGTGCATCCGTCGTCGCCGACCGGAAGCTGGACCCGAACAGGACAATCCAGACGCAGGACAGGGCGCCGGCAGCAACCAGCATGTCGAGCAGTTCGGACGGATTGAAGCCGAGGCGCCCGCCCTCTGTTACATGTGCGTTGCTCATGATCAGGCCGAAATAGGCGGCAAGCGGTATGACCGCGAACAGGGCTGCCCGTGCCCCCCAGGCGATATAGGCCCCGAGGACAATACCGGGCAGGTAGAGTGTGGCAGGCGGAAAGGAGCCGCGATTGGCCCAGGCCGCAGCGAACAGGACGATCGAGGCGAGCAGGATCATGATCGCGATCGTGGCGTCCGGTCGGCGGAGCTTCAGACCCGTGACGCCCACAATCCCGGCCAGCATGGCTGACGCCAGACCGAGTTCCGCCATGCCCGGGCGGCCATCGAGAACAAATGCGAGCACGCCGGCATTGACCAGGCCCATCAAGGTAAAGATCGCTGAATAGGCGACGGCGATACGCGTTTTGATGGCATAATCGAAATCGACGAGCGGATCAGCACCCGTCCAACGGTCGATCTGTTTCCACAGCATATCGCGCGATCCCTCCTCAATCGGGTCGGAATATAGGCTGCCAGGGTTAACAAATCCGTGTGCTCTGGAAGATATCTTACCTTTGATTGTGACGCGCTTTTCAGGTGAGGATCGAGATGCGCCGCCCCAAAGCGGGACGGCGCTCACTCGCCATTTCCGGTCTTGATTTCCTAGAAAGTGGCCTGGACACCAAAGGTCAGGATATCCGTCGTGGCATCCCGCTCGGACCAGGTCGAACCGTCCGGGAAATTGCCGCCGCTGAGGAAGTTGAGCGGGACCCAGCCATCGGTGTGGATGTACTCGCCGAACATGTTCACACCCGGTGCGAGGAAGTAGGACAGGCCAGCGACATACTGGTCCTGGCGCTCCCAGGGTGCGCCGTCATCACCCGCGCGGAAGCGGCTGAACTCGAGCGAGACGTCGAGCGGGCTTTCTGCACCGATGTCCATGGAGTAGCGGCCGCCCAAAGCCCAGGAGGAGGTCTCGCGTGCTTCGAAAACGCTGAGCGGATTGGTCGGATCCGGAACCGCCGATCCCGGCCAGATATCCGTGGTTTCCTGGAATTCACCAAGGAATTCGAAGGCCCCCATCGTCACACGGCTATAAACCGCATAGGCCGGGTTATTGTCGGCACACGGGTTGAAGTGGAAAACGGGATAGGCCTGGCAGTACGGGCTGGCATGCTCGTAGCTGGCACCCACCATCATCGAGCCATCTGCACCGATCGGCGCCGTGTAATTGGCGTCGATGGCGAAATTATTCACCCGCGACGGGACATTGGTGCCCTGAACCGGTGAATTGGCTGCGCGGAACTGGGCGCCGCCCTGGATGCCCATCGCGCGGATGTGAAGCCCGTCATTGTAGTAGCCAACCAGGCCGCCATAGGCGAGACCGGCGAAAGAGTGCCAGGTCGTCGAATTGGTGAAGGGGCTGACCGTGTCATTGAGGCCGAAGGGCGTATCCATCTTGCCGAGCGCGGCATAGATCGGCGACGTGTCGAGATTGCCATACATCACCCAGGCCTTGCGGACCTGGACCTGGTTGCGGTTGAGGTCGGTGATGGTGCCCTGACCGAAGCTCTGCTCCGGATTGTAGAGCAATTCCATATAGGCCGTGACATTGTCCGAGACGCGAGCCGTGGCGGCCAGCTGGGCGGAATGCACGACCATTTCGGAGACGTCTTCACCGATCTGGTTGGCCGAGGTCGGGTGACGCATCAGCCAGCCGAACTTGGTGTCGGAATTCGAGCGCTGGTAGTTGGCCAGAACCGTCACACCACCGCTCAGCGTGACGCGATTGTCCAGCTGGCCGTTCTGCATCGCCTGGAGCTGGATCAGCTGCCGCTGATTGACGCCCTCGGCATGGTCCAGGACATCAAAGCTGTACTGCGTACTGAGGCCGACGAAATTCTGGCGATAGCTGTCCCGGTGCGCGGCATGATGGTCCGCATTGGCGACCTGCTCCGGCGCATGGCCGGGTCCGGCATGATGCGGCGCAGTGTGCGGCGCGCTGTGCGGAGTCGCGTGCGGTGCGGCGTGCGGCGACGCCGTCGCTTCCAACGCGCCCTGGGCCTCGAGGAATTCGAGCAGGCGGCGATTGGTCTCTTCCAATTGCTCGATACGCGCTTCAAGCGCTTCAATACGAGCGTCGTCGTCTGCAAACGCGACGGATCCGGTTGACGAAAGCGCAATCACGCTCGCGCCAAGCGCAAGGATGTTTCGGTACATGAGGTCCCCTGTGTGAGAAGTCGGCGCACCTGTCCCGGGTCACGCCGCAAGCAAGCGGTTTCCAGCTACCCATATCCGCCTCTCAAGACAAGCATTGCGGGTAGCTGTCGAAAACGAAGTGTGAATGCGTGGAAGCGACCCATCCGCCACGACGGAAATCACACCGCGCGAAAACGGTCGCCCATGGTCGGGGTGCGCCTTGGGTCGAACCCACAGGGTTCCCAAGCGCGACCGCGCGCCGGCCGGTCAGGCCGCCCCATCGGAGGCGTGAGCGCAGCGAGCTGCCGTGAGATCAGAAAATGGTGGGCCCGGAGGGACTCGAACCCCCAACCAAGCGGTTATGAGCCGCCGGCTCTAACCAATTGAGCTACAGGCCCGCTGTTAAAGCGTGGGCCCATGGTTACTGGCTCTTGGCGCTGTCGCCAAGACGGGTTGGCAGGCATTGTTACAGGTCTGACATCATGATGGCGAAAATGAATCGCGCGCGTTCAGCGTGCGCTCAGCCACATCGGTGTTAGTGTCGCCGCAAATCAACCCGTCACGGAGAGCGACACCATGATCCGCACACTCATCACCTCCACCGCCCTGGCCGCCACGCTGTGCCTGCCGGCCTTCGCCCAGACCCAGCAAAACGAGCCCACCCTGTCCCTGTCGGAAAGCGCCACGGTGCAGATGGCGCCTGATTTCGCGACGGTTTCGTCCGGTGTCGTGACACGCGCAGAGACCGCCCAGGCCGCTGTGCGCGCCAATGCCCAGGCCATGAGCGAGGTTTTCGGTGCCCTGCGTCGCGCCGGCGTCGAGAATGATGACATGCAGACCGCCCAGCTGTCCGTTTCGCCGGTCTATTCCGACCGCCGCGAGCCCAACCAGATCGAGCGCACCATTATCGGTTATGAAGCCCGCAACCAGGTCAGCGCCAAGGTGCGGGACACCGACCTTGTCGGTCAGGTCATCGACGCCATGGTGTCGGCCGGCGCCAACAATATCAATGGTGTCACCTTCGGCGCTGAAGACACCGATGACGCCCTGAATGCCGCACGCCGCGAGGCCATCGCAGGACTGCTGGCCAAGGCCGAACTCTTCGCCGATGCGGCCGGCTTCGAACTCTGCGGCATCCGCAATATGGGCGAGAGCAATTACCGCCCGCAGCCCGTTTATGAATCCCGCATGATGAGCATGGATGACGGCGCCTCCACGCCGGTCGCGGCGGGTCAGCTGACGCTCACCGCCACAGTCAGTGCCGATTTCTGCATCAATCAGTAACCGAAAGGCTGATCAGGCCGCCTGGGGCTTGGCCATGACCTTGTTGTGCTCGTCCAGGAGGACCACAACCGGGTCATACTGCTCGGCCTCGGCGGCCTCCATCCCGGCATAGGCAACCACGATGATGCGGTCGCCGACCTGGGCCAGGCGAGCGGCCGCGCCATTGATGCCGAAGGTCCGGCTGCCGCGCGGGGCCTCGATGGCATAGGTGGTGAAACGCTCGCCATTATTGATGTTGAGCACATCGACCTGCTCATAGGGCAGGATGCCCGCCGCATCGAGATAGTCGCGGTCGATCGAGATCGAGCCTTCATAATGAAGGTCGGCCTGGGTCACGACGGCCCGGTGCAGTTTGCATTTCATCATGGTGAGGCGCATCGCGCTCCTCCAACAACAACATATTGCGGTGCACATACGGGCAAGCGGGGCAAAATTCAACGCCTGTCGCCCGCATGTACGGTTCACAGGGATGTTGGTCTCGCCCGATTCCCTTGCCAGCGCGTGAACGCCGCGCGCCGCAGCGGCGCGCCGCACCGGTCACACTCTCATCGAAGGTTCATGCGAGGCGTGCGAAAAAGCGCTATACTCTTGGTTGGGGAGAGACTGATTATGCAAAGATCAAGGTTACTCGCACCGCTCGCCGCCATGCTGCTGGTCAGCACAGCCTCGCCGGCGCAACAACAGACCGGCGCACCGACACGCCAACCCGTTCCGACGCAGATTGATCCGGCCCAGATCAATCCGGCACGGCTCGAACAGCTGACGACCCGTTTGCAGCCACAACAAAATCCCCAGCCGGATGCTCCGGTCGCCATGGCGATCGATTGGGGCCAGGCGGCCGAGGATATCCAGCTCCAGGCCCGGCAATTCCAGCGCACCTCGACGGTCGCCGCCGTCGCCCAGACTGCCCTGCCCTTTGCCCGCCCGACCAATCCGGAAGCGGCCGGTGTGGCCACTACGGGCCTGCCCGTTCTCATCCCCGGCACAGCGGCACTGGGTCTGGACGGCAATGCCCGCGTCCTGCTTTTCCCGCGCGAGCATTTCTACAATCTCTCCATCACCGCACCGGGCCTTCTGATCGAGGTCTTCGGAACACGCCTGGCCCATGCCCGCGCCCCCGACCCGCTGAGTACGCGACGTCTCACTGCCGGCGACGCCAACGGCTATCGCATCAGCGCGACGGAATTTGGTCGTGAGCTGAGCTTCAACCGGTACGGGGCCGCGTATTCCATCAGTGTGGAATGTGACCGTCCGGAAACCGATGCACGCTGCCGGGACGACACCTATGTGCGCAGTCTGGCGGACTCGCTGATCATCGCCGCCGGCAATCCGGCGTCAGGAGGTCAGTGATGTCTCGCGAAGCCGAGCTGACCCTCGCCGCCGCCGTGGCCGCCGCCGGTATCGCCGCCATGATCTGGTGGCCAATAGAGGACACGCCGTCGCCGTCGGGCGACGCGCCGATTGCCGACGAGGCGCCCGCACCGGTCGAGGAAGCGGACCCGGAGCCCGAGCCCGAACCGGATCCTGAACCGGACCCCCTTCCCGATCCGGACCCGGTCGACGAGGCCGGCGATATCTTCACCTGGTTGCCGCCCGGCGACCTGGTAGAGGAGTCCGGGACCGGTCAGACCACCCAGATCAATTACGCGCCCGACATGCGCTTCCCGATGGAAGCCGGACAAGCCTATGCCAACAGCCAGGTCTATGGGTATGGCGGCTATCTCGGCCCTTCGGGTGGTCAGTGCAATGCCGCCAATTATGACTATGCGTGGCGCGATAATTTCTGCGAGACGCGCGGCTATGGCACGCCCATGTGCCCGGCCGGTGTCGGGCATCAGGGCCAGGATATCCGACCGGCCAGCTGCCAGGATGACGTCCACTGGGCTGTCGCCGTCGCCGATGGCACGATCACCTCGATCGGAACCTATTCCGTGCGGCTGATGACCGATGACGGTGTGCGCTACACCTATCTCCATCTCGACAAGGACACACTGGAGGTGGAGCCCGGCGACACGGTCAGCCGCGGTGAACGGATCGGCTATGTCTCGAATGAATTCGGTGACACGGCGACCACCATCCACCTCCATTTCGAAATCAGGATGGCAATCGATACCGGCGCCGGTATCCAGAACACCCCGGTGCCGCCCTATCTCGCTCTGGTGGACAGTTATGAGCGGCTGTTGACCGGGCAAGAAGACAGCTGAAGCCACGCAGTGTCGTAAAGTGCGAATTAACCACGCCTGGTGCGTGATGCGACCGGACGAGGTTCCTCATGCCGCGCTACCGCTTGCTCCTGCCGCTTCTGGCGGCCCTGTTCTGTCTGGTGATCTTCACCTTTCTGGCCCTGCATATGCGGTCGCAGGAGCACTACGCCGTGCGGGTTCACCTGCAAGAGATCGCGACCAATCTTCAATACAATCTCACAGAACGCGTCGAGATAAATCTCGACGGTCTTGATCGCATGGCGGGGCGTTGGGTCCGCCAGGGCGGTGCCGAGCAAAGCGAGTGGCGCGCTGATGCACGCGCCTATGTCGAGGACAATCGCGAATTGCGCGCGGTCCAATGGGCCAATCCGGATTTCCGGCTCGAATGGGTAGAGCCCCTGGCCGGGAATGAAACAGTCGTCGGACTGGACATATTGTTCGAGGAATATCGCGCCCGCGCCGTCATGCGCGCGGTCAATACCCGCCAGCCCAATAACAGCGCCGCCATTCATTTCGTGCAAGGCGGGACCGGTTTCCTGGGGTATTTCCCGCTTTTCATCGATGAGCGTTTCGACGGTTTGATCGTCGGTGTCTTTGATGTCGCGGGCATGGTGAGCGGTGGCCTCCCGGAGGATTACGCCGATTATGTTGCGATCCGCGTGACCGAGGCCGGAAACGTCATTCACGAGGCTGGAATACCGGTCAGCGAACAGCTGAACACCACCCGGACAGTGGAACTGCCGGGCTCGGTCTGGACGGTGGAAATTCGGCCTGCCGCGCCACTTTATGCCGAGGAATTCAGCTCCACCCCGATCATCATCCTGTGTCTCGGCGTGCTGGTCTCCATCGGCATCGGCATGGGCACACATCTCGTCCTGAGCGGTCGCATCCGCCAGAGCGAGTTGACCCTGGAGCGCGAAGCCGCCTTCGATGAGCTCGAGCGCAATCGCGAACGGATGGCGCTGGCAGTTCGCGGCTCGGCAGACGGTTTCTGGGACTGGGACCTGACCACGGGCATCATCTACCATTCGCCGCGCTTGCGCGCCCTGCTCGGCTATGAAGCGGAAGCCACACACATCGCTGCCGCGGAATATCCTGAAGATATTCACCCCGACGACCGCGATGCGGCGATGGCCGCATTGCAGTCCCACCTCAAACACGGCACAGATTACGACCTGCGAATTCGCTATGCCTGCGCGGATGGCGATTATCGCTGGTTCCGTACGCGCGGCCTGGCCCACCGCAATGACGGTCGGGTCACCCGCATGGCCGGTTCGATCACGGACATCACCGACCTCGTGCGCGCCCGCGATCGCGCCAATGCGGCCAATCGCGCCAAGTCGGATTTCCTGGCCAATATGAGCCATGAAATTCGAACGCCGATGAATGGTATTCTCGGCATGGCCCGTGTCCTCGCCGACAAGAAGCTGGCCGATGACGTTCAATCCAAGCTCGATATCATTGTGCGCTCGGGCGATACGCTGATGCATCTGCTGGATGATATTCTCGACTTGTCAAAGATCGAGGCCGGCCAGATCGAGCTCGACCAGGCCCCCTTCGATCTCACCATCATCGGCAATCGCGTCTCTGCCCTCTATACCGACGCCGCGGCGAGGAAGGGGCTGACCCTCACGATCGATGTTCATGACAAGCCAGGCCAATACCGCGTCGGCGACCCGCTTCGCCTGTCCCAGATCGCCAACAACCTGGTCGCCAATGCCATCAAGTTCACGGCGAGCGGCGAGGTCAGCCTGTCTCTCGGGCCGGCGAACGATGCCGAGGACGGAGGCAGTGACGGGGACGAGACCGGACAGGAGATCGAGCTGGTCGTGACCGATACCGGGATCGGCATGACCGAGGCGCAGTGCGGAGCGATTTTCGAGAAATTTGTTCAGGCCGACACCTCCACGACACGGCGCTTTGGCGGGACCGGCTTGGGCCTGGCGATCTGCAAGGGCCTGGCGGAACAGATGAATGGCTCGATCTCGGTGCACAGTGAACCCGGCAAGGGGACACGCTTTGCGGTTCGGCTGCCCCTGGACGCCGTGGAACAATCCGAAGCTGCCGAACTCGCACCGGATCTGATCACGTTGGGCGGCATTCTGACGCTCGATGGTCGCCCGGCGCGCATTCTCGCAGCCGAAGACAATCTGACCAACCGCCTGGTCCTGAAGGCCTATCTCGACAAGCTCGGCGTCGAGTTGCAGATGGTCGAGAATGGCGCTGCCGCAGTCGCCGCCTTCCAGCACGGCCAGTTCGATCTCGTCCTGCTGGACATCCAGATGCCGATCATGAATGGCGAGGATGCCATTCAGGAGATACGCGCCTTTGAACGTGCCGAGAACCGTCTGCCAACGCCGGTCATCGCCCTCACCGCGAATGTCATGACCAATCAGGTCAATCGCTATGCGATACTGGGATTCGATGCCCACACCGAAAAGCCGCTGAGCCCGGAAGGTCTCGAGCGAACCATGCGCCGCCTGCTTCTGGGTACCCAGATCCGTCGGTCGGCGCGGCCGGCCACGGCGCACAAGACCGTTCGCGCGGGAGACGCACCCGCTCAAGGTTGAAGCGGTCGCCTAAACCGACAAGTGAAGCACCACTTCGCGCCGATGCGGACGGTCCCGGTGTTCGAACAGGTAGAGCCCCTGCCACGTCCCCAGCAATAACCGGCCCTGCTCGACCGGTATCCCGATCGAGGTCTGGGTCAGCGCCGCCTTGATATGCGCCGGCATGTCATCCGGCCCTTCCGTCGTGTGGGCCAGCCAGGACATGGACGGATCATCGGCCGACGGCACCAGGCGCCGAAAGAATTCCTGCAAGTCCCGCTGCACGTCCGGATCGGCATTTTCCTGGATGACAAGGGAGCAGGATGTGTGACGCACATAGGCGGTGAGCAGACCGTCCGGCATATTTATTTCGCTCACGAAGTTTTGCGCCGCGTGCGTGAACTCATAGAGGCCGGGACCGGTGGTCTGGATGTGGAGGCGATGGAGGGGCATATCCCAAATCATCACGCAAACGCGCCAATAACAAGCGGATTGCAGCCTGCCTTGATATCGCTGCCCGCAACCTCAATCGCGACTTGCCTGCCAGCCGCCCGAGCCGGTCAATACCTGTGACACGCCCTCAAAGTTCGCGATCCCGTCCAGCGCCCCTTCATTGAGGACAGCCTGATAGATAATCGTCGACCCAGCCATACCATTGAGGTCACGAAATTCCAGGCGGTTACCGGACAGCACAACAGGGGAGCGGAAGTTTACAACCCGCATGGGCCGGGTTGCAGCGGGCTGGCGAAAAACGAGCTCGACAACGGCTTCAAGGCCTGCCCCCTCATCGAGAAAATGAATCTGCATCGCCGCCGGTGAGGGGAGAAAATCAGGATAGTGACGGGCCTCTCCCGACCAGTATCCAAACAGTTCAGGTGGGCGCAACACCTCGGTGCTCTGGCCAAGTGCCGGGACGTCGAGCGGGGCCGGTTCACTGTTCGCCAAGCGGGCACGCTCGGCGGGCCAGCCAATCAAGGCGTCGCGCACCGCAGTCTGGAGACGCTCGCCGGTCTCCACGTCCAGTTCGACCAGCACGGCGGGATCGCCCATGACGACGGTTTCGCTCTGCCCTGCGTCGGCATGAGTGAGATCGGTCGTCATCGGGCGACCTTGCGCCCGCAATGCGACCGTGTCCGGTGCGATGTCCAATACAGTCTGAAGCACGAATAGCGCTGCCACATAGGTTCCGGCCGGAGCAGGATGCATGTCGTCCGGGGAGATCAGAGGCGTGATACGATCGCCCAGTGCTGCGAACACGTAGCCGACCGGCAAGATTTCGGCCGGGACACCGCCTGTCTCGACAATGTCCACGATGGCATCGGCGATCGCGGTACGATCTTCTTCCGGCGCGCCACGGCGCACCCAGGGCGCGATAAACACCGGCACGGCACCCGCCGCCTCGATACGGCGAAGAAACTCAGTCGCGGCCACATCAAAGCCTGCCGTCTCCCGCGGCACACGCGGCTGGCCGTTGATCATGATCAGATTTCCGAAATGCCCCTGCGGCTGCAACACGATGTGTGTCCAGCTGCCGCCATCGATCTGCTGTATCAGAGCGTCATCCGCCAAGGCTTCAGCCAAGGTCCGACCAGGCGACACATTATGATCGACATGCACATTCCTCCCGGCCTGGCGGGCCAGATCCGAGACCATTTCAGGCAGATTATTGGTGTAGGTGAGGCTGTTGCCGATAAAGAGGATACGCGCGTCTCCCGCGTGAGTCTGGGCGGCCGCCGGTGCAACCAAGGCCGCCATCATCATCCCAAGAACTCCCAAAATCCCATGCACTCGCAGCATGTTACCCCTTATTGCGCTCAACAGCCTGACGCCAGCACTCGGCCATTCTGTGATCGCAGTCGCTCCACATCTAATCTGCCGGCGCTCACACCTGGATGACGCACACGTTACATATGAACCATATACACTACAACTGTAGCAACTCCCGGCCATGCGTTCAACCGGCACCACGCTTGCCGCATGCCGGTGGTGTCGGTCGCCCCGATCAGTGACGTGTGTCCGGGAGACCGGCCAATAATATTTCGCTTACGAAATTTCGTGTGGCATTGGTGATTTCATTCCAGCTGGAACGATGATCACGAGCACCAGAGAATGGCAGGCCGTCCGGCAAGGGCGAAGCCATAAAACACCGGGACGGAGCAGGCTGGAAACCTGATCGCGACGGGCGGTGACCCCGGCCGGATCAGCCAGCGGCACTGGACCGCGGGCAGCTCAGTCCGTCAAAGGCGGCGATGGAAGAACAGATCCAGCACGCCAGGCTACTGCCAGCATTGCAACCCGTCGGCCGGTATCCGTGGGTCAAGCCGGTTGAGCGCGGCCCAGGCCATATCGAGCGGCGAGACCAGTCCTGGACCGTCCTCGCGATTGGTCAGAACGATCACGGACAGACCGCTGCCCAGATCACGCAGATAAGCCGCGCCGGCATAGCCACCGTGCGAGACGAGCGTCCGCCCCTCCACGCGATAGGCCATCCAGCCGCGCGCATAGCCCCAGGCATCACAGCTTTCACCGGCATCGAAAGGGCGTTGAATGAGGTGAATGGCCTCGAGTGCAGCAGGATCAACCACGGTTGGGTCCGCCAACTCGGCCTCCCAGCGCATCATGTCTGCCAGCGAGGACACAGTTCCGAAATGCGCCATCTGCCCGAATTGCCAAACACGGCGGTTGCGATGCAGCCCGTCGTCAGTCCAGGCATAGCCTTCCGCACGATGGGGCACGATTGCAGACTGGTCGAGACGCCCGGTCTGGCGCATGCCCAATGGCCGGAAATACTGCTGCTGCATGTGGTCGGCATAATGTTCGCCGGTCACCGCTTCGATCACCAGCCCGGCGAGGAAATAACCTTGGTCGGAATAGCTCCAATCCGCCCCCGGCTCGGACACCATCTCGGTCTCCATGGCCGAGGCCAGCATGTCCGCTTCGCTATAGCTCAGGAGGAAATCGCCATTGGGGCGCGCTTCGAAGCGGTGTGCGAGACCAGCCATATGGCTGAGGAGCTGCCCCACCCTGATCGTGTCCCATCGCGTCGGCGTATCCGGGATGTAGGCGCTCAGGGGATCATCCAGCGACACAGCTCCGTCCTCGACCAGGCTCATCAGCGCGAGCGCTGTCATCGCCTTGGTCAGCGAGGCCAGTTCAAAGACGGTGTGTGGGGTCACCGCGACACCATGCTCGACACTCGCCAGCCCGTATGTGCCCACATGGACAGGCTCGCCCTCGCGCAAAACCGCGATCGCCACACCCGGGAAATGTCCCGCCTCCATCAAGGGCCGGATCGCCGTATCGACAACTTCCAGACGCGGTGCCGGTGACTGCGTATAACCGGCAGACACGGTAAAAACAGCCGCCGCCAGTGCCAGACAAGTTCTAAAAATCAAGACCATACCCCCCCGTATCCGAGATTGCAGACGAACGCGGGAATGTGGCGAGAATAAGAGATTGGCGCGTACGAAAAAGGCCGGCCCCAGCGGGACCGGCCTTGTCCTGTTCGCGTCGTCCCCGGATCAATTATCCAGGAAGCTCCGCAACTTCCGCGACCGGCTCGGGTGCTTGAGCTTGCGCAGGGCCTTGGCTTCGATCTGGCGGATGCGTTCGCGGGTGACCGAGAATTGCTGGCCGACTTCTTCCAGCGTGTGGTCGGTATTCATGCCGATGCCGAAACGCATGCGCAGGACACGTTCCTCACGCGGCGTCAGGCTGGCGAGAACCCGCGTCGTGGTCTCGCGCAGATTGGCCTGGATGGCGGCATCGATCGGCAGGACGGCATTCTTGTCCTCGATGAAATCGCCCAGATGGCTGTCTTCCTCGTCGCCGATCGGCGTTTCCAGGGAGATCGGCTCCTTGGCGATCTTCATCACCTTGCGCACTTTTTCCAGCGGCATGGCCAGCTTTTCGGCCAGCTCTTCCGGGGTCGGCTCGCGGCCGATCTCGTGCAGCATCTGCCGGCTGGTGCGGACGATCTTGTTGATCGTCTCGATCATGTGCACCGGGATACGGATGGTGCGCGCCTGGTCGGCGATCGAGCGGGTGATCGCCTGGCGGATCCACCAGGTGGCATAGGTCGAGAATTTATAGCCGCGGCGATACTCGAACTTATCGACGGCCTTCATCAGGCCGATATTGCCCTCCTGGATCAGATCCAGGAATTGCAGGCCGCGATTGGTGTATTTCTTGGCGATGGAGATGACGAGACGCAGATTGGCCTCGACCATTTCCTTCTTGGCCACGCGGGCCTCGCGCTCGCCCTTCTGGACGGTGCGGACGATGCGGCGCAGGTCTTCAATCGGCACACCGGCGCGCTGGGTCAGATCGGCGAGGTCGTCACGGATCTTGCCGGCATCCGTGCCTTCACGATCAATGAAGCGGGCCCAGGCCTTGGACGTGGACGCCATCGAGGTCGGCCATTCCGGATTGAGCTCATTGCCGAAATAGCTGTCCATGAATTGCGCGCGCGGAACCCCGTGGGCGTCCGCCATGCGCAGCAGCTTGCCTTCCAGCGCCATGCGTTCCTTGTTGATCGCATAGAGCTGCTCAACCAGCGCTTCGATCCGCGCATTATTGAGATGCATCGTGTTGAGATTGGTCACGATGGCGTTTTGCAGGCCCTCGTATTTCTCGCGGCTCTGCTTGGTGAGGTCCTTGCCCTCGATGCGGGCGGCGACCAGCTTGTCCTGCAGCTTGCGGAAGGCAGCAAAATCCGTGGCGATGGAGTCCAGCGTCTCCATCACGCCATCGCGCAACTCTGCTTCCATGGCCGACAGGGACAGCGACGCGCCGTCATCATCATCGTCGTCATCATCGTCATCGGACGAGGATTCGCTCTCTTCACCGTCTTCATCATCGTCAGACTTGGAAGACTTCTCGCCGTCCTCGTCATCCGCGTCGCCATCATCGTCGGATTTCGGCTTGGCGGCAGCGCCACCGGCCGGGGTCGGCGTCTCGCCCTCACCCGTTTCATCCTCTTCACCGTCTTCGGCGGCTTCCGCCTGCTGGCCGCCATATGTAGCGTCCAGATCGATGATGTCGCGCAGCAGGACCTGGCCCTCGGTCAGCTCGTCGCGCCAGACCATGATGGCTTCGAAGGTCAGCGGGCTCTCGCAGAGGCCGCGGATCATCGCATTGCGACCGGCCTCGATGCGCTTGGCAATGGCGATCTCGCCCTCGCGGGAGAGCAGTTCGACCGAGCCCATCTCACGCAGATACATGCGCACCGGATCATCGGTGCGGTCTGCGGAGGTCGGCGTGTTCTGGCCGGTGACGGCGGTTTTGGAGGCGCCGGCCACGGCACGGCTGTCGCTCTCTTCTTCCTCGTCATCATCATCGTCACTGTCGTCGGAGCTCGCGCCGGCCTTGGCCGTCTTCGCGGGCGCTTCGGCAGCGTCGTCGTCCACGTCAGGATCATTGTCCACGACATTGATGCCCATTTCGGATAATTGGGCGAGCACGTCCTCGATCTGCTCGGACGAGAATTCCTCGCTCGGCAGCACCGCATTCAGCTCGTCATGGGTGACATAACCGCGCTTCTTGGCGGTCTTCACCATGTTCTTGACTGACTGATCCGTCAGGTCCAGCAGCGGACCATCCGAATTTTCCGATGCATCATTGGCTTCGGCCGATTTGCTCATTTATTCGTCCCTTGTCGCGCCGCCCTCGAGCGCGCAATTGGAATTATACGCATCAGGAAGATTCCGAACGAGAGCTTTCGTACCGGTAGGCGTCGACCACCTGCCGAAAGCGTTCTGAATCCGCCTGCTTGAGTTCTTCGTCCAGACGGGCACGCGCCTCATCACGACGTGTCTGTGCTTCGCTTCGTTCCATATAGGCGTGAGCCAGCCGCTTCCAAGCCTCAGCCCTCACCTCTGGAGACGCCTCCATACCGCCCAGTTCCGCCCGCATGGGTCTGCGCTCACCGTCCAGCCGCTTCATCTCTGCCGCGTATCCGGCATCGGCCAATTCGGCCCTTAGCGTGTCGGTCTGCACAAACTGCCCAGAAGAGCAGGCGTCTAGAACGGCGTCGCGCAGCCTGTCAAGCGATCCCAACCGCAAAAGCGCGAGCGTTTCGACCTGAGAGGCCGCAATTTCCGGGTATTCAATCGCGGCAACCAGGAGAAGTTGACCCAGCCGCGCCGTCGGATTTCCCTGTCTGGACTGCTTGTTGCGCAGCTCGGCGCTCGCGCCCAGGGGAACGCCCTTGCCCGGTCGCCAGGGACCGCGGCCACTGCGCGACCCGGACTGCGCCCGGGTGCCGAAAAGCGCATCCATGCGCTGGTCGAATTCGCGCTTGTATTCCTCGCGGATATCCGTGTCGGCGATCTGGGCGACCAGAGCCCGTATCCGGCGACGGAAACCGGCCCGGCGATCGGGATCGTCCAGCGGTTCGACCAGGACTTCGCGTTCCCAGATCAGATCCGCCAGGGACCGGGTCTCGCGGAAGATGGCGCGCAGGGCGTTTGCGCCTTCCTCGCGCAGGAGGTCATCCGGGTCCTTGCCGTCGGGCATGAAGGCAAAGCGCAGCGTCTTGCCCGGCTGCAGGAGCGGCAGGGCGCGGTCGGCGGCCTTGAAGGCGGCGGCGCGGCCGGCACTGTCACCGTCCAGGCACATGACGGGCTCGCCACCGGCGCGCCACAAGAGCTGGATCTGCTCCTCGGTGACCGCTGTCCCGAGCGGCGCCACACCATGCTCCAGACCGGCCCGGGACAGGGCGATCACATCGAGATAGCCTTCGGCGACGATCAGGCCGCGAATATCCTGCTTGGGATCTGAGGCCGCCTTGCGTGCCTCGGGATAGCGATAAAGCAAAGACCCCTTGTGGAAGATCGGCGTCTCGGGCGAATTGAGGTATTTTGCCCGCGCTTCCCTGGAAAGGGCGCGCCCACCAAAGCCGACCAGCCGATTGCGAGGGTCGTGGATGGGGAAGGTGATGCGATCGCGGAAGCGATCATAGGGTGAGCCACTATCGGGCTCGATCAACAGGCCGCACTCGACCAGATCGGCGATCGGCGCGCCCGCGGTGATCAGCTCGTCCTTCAGGGCAGTGCGACTGTCCGGCGCGAAGCCGATGCCGTAGCGCACACAATCCTCGCCGGTCAGGCCGCGCGATTTGAGATAGCGCCGCGCCTCTTCGGCGGCCGGCGTCCGCAGCGCCCTGAGAAAGAAGGTCTGGGCGCTCTCCATCCACTCGACCAGGGATTTGCGATGCTGGGTCTTCTGTTGGCTCTCGGGGTCCGGCTCGGGCAGGCGCAAACCGGCCTCACCGGCCAGGCGCTCGGCCGCCTCCATGAAGGAAAGCCCTTCCATTTCTTCGAGCCAGGTGAAGACATCGCCATGCTTGCCTGAGGCGAAGCAATGATAGAAGCGCTTGTCATCATTGACGAAAAAGGAGGGTGTACGCTCTTTCTTGAAGGGCGAGAGACCGACGAATTCGCGGCCCTGACGTTTCAGTGGGACCGAGCGGCCAATGAGGTCCGACGGGCGCACGCGCGCCTTGATCTCGTCGATAAAATCCTCATTGAGACGCATGATGGTCGACGCACTCCGTGATCGCGATCCGCCCCACACAGATCAGCCGCACATGATGCGCGGGATTGATCCGCGCGTCACGCCCTCAATGCAAGACTGGCGGATGGCAGGGATGGGGCGGGTCAGGCTGAGGCGAGCAGGTCCTTGACCTTGGCGCCAGCCTTGGCGAAGTCCATGCGGCCGGCATAGCGCGATTTCAGCTCGCCCATGCACCGCCCCATATCCTTCAGACCGCTGGCATCGAGCTCGCTGACCACCGTCTCGGCCGCATCCGCGATTTCACCGTCATCCATCGGTTTGGGCAGGAATTCGCGCACGATATCGGCTTCAGCGCGCTCGGCTTCTGCCAGATCGAGACGGCCGGCCTTTTCATAGGTCGCGGCACTTTCCTCGCGCTGCTTCACCAGCTTGGTGAGCAAAGTCATGATCTCGGTATCCTCGCAGCCGGAGCAGCGGTCCTCCGCGCGCGCGGCGATATCGCGATCCTTGATGGCAGCCGAGATCAGTCGCAGCGTCGATAGGCGCGACTTGTCCTGGGCCTTCATGGCCGTTTTCATATCCGTGGTGATGCGTTCACGAAGCGACATTGTATCAACCAAACCTATCCGGGCGCCTGACTTGGCGCGTCCTGACAAGATCTCCGGTGTGAAGAACTTTTCCTGGGCCCGCAATGCGATGCCAAATGTTTCGAACAATGCGGGGCCTTCTTGCTGGCAACTCACGCCTGAGGCTTGTGCCTCCGAAACGAGGGGCCGGGAATTATTCCGTCGGCGGCAAAGAATCAAGCCCGAAGATAAAACGTGATCGAATGCCGGGTTTGCGAAAATGTCACGGGGCCATTTGCGATCAATCGACCGCGTCGCCGGTTTCCGTTGCAAATCCCCAGACTTGCGCCCGCTTCCACACGGGCGCGCAGGCCGCCCCGTCGAGAAATTCGACATAATGCCGCCAGCGGTCGCGGGAGCCGGTATAAAGCGGCTGGGTGACCTGGTGAGCGCTCGGGGTCGAGATTCGGCGGCGGGCCCGGGCGGTCTCGAAGAAACGCGCTTGCTGAGCTTCCCAGTCCCGCCCGAGCATCGCCATGACCGGCGCAATGGCGGTCTCGGGATCATCGATGAGCGCTTCATAGACCACATCCGCCCAGCGCGGCTGACGCCAGGCCACAAACCGGTCCCAGAGATCGAAGCTGGCCGCGTGGAAGGCCGCAATCCGCTCCAGCCGTGTCATCACCATCATCGCATTGTTGGGGGCGAAGTCCTGGGCGAAATTGCTCACCGCCACGTCGAGAGGATGACGACGCGCAAGGATGAAACCGGCCGCCGGGAAGATGCGATGGATCACGGCGACCCAATTGAGATTGAGCGGCAGCTTGTCGACCACGCAGACGCCATCCGCCCGTTCACCGGCATAATGGGCGAGGCGTTGCCGGTAGGCTGTCCGCAGCGCGCCGACATCCGCCGCCCCGACGCCGTCGAGCCAGGCTTCGCTGAACTCTGTTTCGTCACCGGCCATGCCCGGAACCACCGAGCGCAAGGCCTCAATCAGGATCGGCTTTTCCTCGACCACCTTAATGGTGCTGTGAGATCGCAACACACTGTCCAGAAGCGTCGTGCCCGAGCGCGGAAAGCCGACGAGGAAGGCGAGATCGCTGCCCGCCTCCATATCCGGCGTCACCTCTGGCGTGATCGCCGCTTTCGTCCCCGACGCGATTTCCGCGTCCAGGCGCCGGGTCAGGCTTTCGAGGCGCGCCAGCGGGCGGGTGTGATCACACTGGCCGGCAGCTTCCCAACCCGCTTCAAGCAGGCGATTCCCGACCTCGAAATGGCGCCAAGCCTCTTCAAAGCGACCCAGACGGTCAGCGATCCGGCCAGCCGCAAAGCTCGCACCCCGCCGGGCATCATCCCCGAGCTGGCCGGCAAGCGCCAACTTGATCGCCTGGTCGGCCCGTTCAACAGCGCCAGACCGCAGCAGGGCGCGGGCGAGGGCGTGATGAAGATCGGGATGGTCGAGATCTGCGCCCCTCGCCTGCGCGTCTTTGTACAGGCCCAGCCAGGCGCCTGGGTCGAGATCACGCTCGTGGTAGACGGCGGCGGCGATCAGCAATTTGGCGGGTGACTCACCGTCTGCAAGGGCCGTCCGGAAAACCTCTGCAGCCGCGTCGACCTCACCGCACGCATCCAGGACCCGCGCTTCAAGCACGTGCCATTGGGTCGCCTCGCCAATCCGGGCGTCCGGCAGGCTGTCGAGCCAGGCGCGCGCCACGTCGGAGCGACCCTGGGCGAGACAATGATTGCAATAGGCTTGGGCGAGCCTCAGGCGCGGGCCACACAGGTCCAGCGCGCGAAGCAGGACCGCGTCCACATCGGCATGGCGGGACACGGCGTCGCTCAGGACGGTCGCCAGGGCGTACCAGCCATCGGTTTCGTCCGGGGCCAGCGCAATCGCTCGCCGGGCATTGAACTCCGCCTGCTGCCAATGCCCGCAGGCCATGGCCAGACGAGAGAGCGTGATCCAGAGGGCGGGCCGCTCGGGCAAGACCCAGATCAAGGCCTGTGCGGCCTCAAAGCGCTGCTCCGCATCGCCCCCCGCGATCGCCTCGCCCAAAGCCGCCAGCTGATCCGCCGCAGCTGTCTGCCCGGAACGGTCCGCCATACCGTCAAAGCGAGCCCTTATGGCATCGTCTGCCGGGTATTGCGCAGCGGCAGCTTTGAGGGATGGGTCATCAGGCAGGCGGGCGCGCGCCTGATCGAGACAGGCCGCCGCCCGGGTCGGCTCACCGAGTTCAACCAGGGTCCGCGCCAGACCGATCCAGAAGCCGGCCTGATCCGGGCGCAAGCGTGTGGAGTTGAGGAAACAGGGCAGTGCCAGCCAGGGCTGGCCCGCCATCAGACTGACCGCACCGAGATTGTTGTGGGCGCTGGCCAGATGCGGATCGAGATCCAGCGCCCGGCACCAGGCCAGCGCGGCGCCGTCGCGGTCACCGGCCTTCAGGCAGGCATTTCCCTCTGCAATGAAGGCTTTGACGGCTTCACTCATGATGACGGCTGATCCCCTGCTCTGCTGGTCAGTATCGCGAGCCGCCCGCCCTGGCTGCAAGCGGGGCGTGCAGGCGTGGTCGGAGGCCGGGTTTCGCCATCGCTTCGCTATTGACCCGGCCCGCCGCAGGGTCTAGCAGAGCGCCCGTTTACCCGCCCCTTGCCGTCGACCGATTCTGGCGGCTGTGATGGTGCCCCGCGAGACCCCTGGAGACACAGTCATGACGTCCACGCCGACCCAAACTCCAACCGGCGCGCTGGCGCTTGCCGATGGCACGGTTTTCCTGGGCCACGGCACGGGTGCGACCGGAACCGCTCTGGGCGAGGTTTGCTTCAACACGGCGATGACCGGGCACCAGGAAATCCTAGCCGACCCGTCCTATGCCGGACAGGTCGTCTGCTTCACCTTCCCCCATGTCGGCAATGTCGGTGCCAATTCCGAGGACGAGGAAGCGGCCTCCGAACCGGCCCGCAAGGCGGCGGTTGGCATGATCAGCCGCGCCAAGATCACGCCGCCGGCGAGCTGGCGCGCCGAGCAGACCTTCGAAGAATGGCTGCGCACCCGTGGCATTGTCGCCCTGACCCGCGTCGACACCCGCGCCCTGACCCGCAAGATCCGCGAAGACGGCATGCAGATGTGCGCCATCGCCCATGACCCGGCGGGCAATATCGATATCGACGCCCTCAAGGCGGCCGCCGCCGGCGCGCCGACCATGGAAGGCCGCGAACTGGCCGCCGATGTCGCCCGCACCGAAGGCGGTGAGTGGACGGAAGGCAATTGGACGCTGGGCGAAGGTTATGCGGTCGGACCGGAAGCGGGGCCACGTGTCGTCGTGCTCGATTACGGCGTGAAGGCCAATATCCTGCGCCTTCTGACCGGTGCCGGCGCTCGCGTCGCCGTCCTGCCGGGCAAGGCCAGCTTCGACGAGATCAAGGCGCTCAATCCGGACGGCGTCGTCGTCTCCAACGGCCCGGGTGACCCGGCCGAGACCGGCAAGTATGCGCTCACCACGATCAAGGCCCTCCTGGACGCTAAAATCCCCACGCTCGGCATCTGCCTTGGCCATCAGATGCTGGCCCTGGCCATTGGCGCCAAGACCGCAAAAATGCCCCAGGGCCATCATGGCGCCAATCACCCGGTCAAGAATCACGAAACAGGCCAGGTCGAGATCGTGTCGATGAATCACGGCTTTGCCGTCGATGGCAGCACGCTGCCCGCCAATGCCGAAGAGACCCATGTCTCGCTGTTTGACGGCTCCAATTCCGGCTTCAAGCTGACCGACAAGCCCGTCTGGGCCGTCCAGCACCACCCGGAAGCCTCTCCGGGCCCGCAGGACAGTTTCGCCGTCTTTGACCGCTTTGTGGGCGAGCTGAAGGGCAAGGTCGGGGCTTAGCGGCGAGCGTCTTTCAAGCTCCTACTATCAACCGTCATCCCCCGGATCGCCGCAATGCGGCGACCGGAGGATGACGATGGGGATGAGTTCTGAAAACGAGTGAACCCCGCAACAAATCGGGCCATCATGGCGCGATGCTGAACCGACGCACCCTTATCGCCGCCTCTGCCGCTTCCGGCCTCGCTGCCTGTGGCCGGTCCGGCCCGCCCGCCGACCTTCTGCGTGTCGCCACGAGCGGCCTGCCGGACAGTCTCGACCCAGCCCGTGGCGAGTTTGCCGCGGCGGCTCTGGTCTACAAGCAGATCCATGCCGGGCTGACCGAGTACGCGCCGGACGGATCGGTCGGGCCGGGGCTGGCGGAAAGCTGGTCGGTCGACGAACGCGGCCTGGTCTGGACTTTCCGCCTGCGCGAGGGCCTGGTCTGGTCGGATGGTCACCCGCTGACCGCCGAAGACGTCGCCTGGTCGGCCCGTCGGATCGTGGATCCGGCGCAGAGCTTTGCCGTGCTGGGCGATTTCTATGCCGTCACGAATGCCCGCGCCGTTCATGCCGGCGAGATGGCGCCCGACCGGCTGGGCGTGACCGCCCTGGACGACCACACGGTGGAATTCCGGCTGGAGACACCACTGGGCCTTTTCCCGACATTGATGCGCGAATTCTACCCTTTCCCGCGCCATGTCATCGAACAAGTCGGCCTGGACTGGGTACGTCCGGAGCATATCGTCACCGCCGGGGCCTACACGGTCACGGCGGAGAGCCAGATGAGCCTCGACCTCACCCGCAATCCCCGCCACTACGCCGCCGACCAGGTCGCCATCCCCGCCATCCGCATCGACGGCGTGCGCGAGGATGCCACCCGGATGCGCCTCTTCCGCGCCGGCGATTACGACCTCGCCGACCGGCCACCAGCCAACCAGATCGACTATTGGCGCGAGCGTTTGGGCAGCCAGTTCCAGAGTTTCGACGCGCCGATACTGCGCTATCTCAAGCTCAATCATGCGCGGACGCCGCTGGACGATGTGCGCGTGCGGCGCCTGCTTTCACGCGCGATTGATCGCGATTTCCTGGCGAAGCAATTCTACGCTGGCACTGCAACACCGACCGAGCTTGTCATTCCGGGCAGTGTCATCACCAATGGCGATCTGGCCCCCCAGGCAGGCGGCGTCGGTAGAGCTTTGCAGATCCGCACCACCACCGGTGAAGGCGAGCGCCTCGCCGTGGCGATCGCCGATGACTGGGCTCGCCAGAGCATCGATACCGAGCTCCTCGTCAGCTACCCAACAGATCTCTATCAGGCGGTCGATGCGGGCGATTTCGATATAGCGATTGCCAGCTTCAATCGCGGCCTGAAATCCGATCCCTTCTTCATGCTGGACCCGTTCGCGCCCGGCGGCTTCGCGGCCAATTTCGGTTGGCAGGATAACAGCTTCGCCGAGCTGATCGGGGCCGCCCGGCGGCAGACCGCGGCGGCGGCGCGAGGTCAGCTCTACCTGGCCGCCATGGAACGCCTGCACGACCAGATGGCCATCATCCCGCTCCTGCACGAGCGCGCCCACTGGCTGGTCGGGGAACGGGTGTCCGGCACACGAAGCGATATCCAGCCCATGCTGTGGCGAGACCTCAGGCTTGCGGCACCCTGATGACCGCCCTGTCGGAAGGTCTTTTCTAACCAATCTTTCATGTAGCTGAGCTCACTAAATGGTCACGCCATGGTTACTGGCTCGCAATTTGGAGCCTGCCTAGCTTGTCGCTGATCCAGAGCCAGCTCTGGACGGGGATAGTTGGGGGACGACATGCCGCTTTGCTCAAACGGATCAGCACGACTGATCGCAATGATCGCCTTTGTAACCGGTCTTGGCCTGCAAGCCTGCGCGAGCGGCGGCGGCGGCGGGATGTCACCGTCCACCCCAACAACACCCACCACACCAACCTCGCCGCAGACGCCGGCCTATTACGAGACGGCGGAGTATTTTTCGCAATACGGGCTGCGGCAAATGAATGTCTCGCACGCCTACCACAATGGCGGTTTTGGTCAGGGCATCACGATCGCCGTGATCGATAGCGGCATCGATTCATCCTTCCGCGAGCTGCAAGGTCGCGAACACCCGGATTCGACCTCGATCTGGGAGGAGCAGGGCGGTACCCTCGGTGATTACGGTTCCAGCCACGGCACGGCGATCGGCGCTGTCATCGCAGCCGCCCGCGACGGGTTCGGCATGCATGGCGTCGCGCCCGATGTCTCGCTGCTCGACATCCGGGTTGATCGCGGCGTGCCCAATACCGAGCTCGGCGGGAGCTTCCCCTACTACACCGAAACCGATCTCGCCCTGTCTATCGACTACGCCATCACACATGGCGCGAATATTATCAGCCTCTCCCTGGCGCGACCGCCATCCGCCTATGAGAATGGCGGCGCCGAAATCTATGCCGCGCTGCGCCGGGCCGTTGACGCCGGCCTGCTGGTCACGATCGGCACTGCCAATTATACCGGCGACACGCCGATTGAAGATCGCGTTGTCGGCGACTGGATTCCGGTGTCCTTCGCCGAGGATCCGGCCATGCGCGGCCAGATCGTGGTCGTGCCGGCCCTCAACTCGAATGACGAGCTGGCCGATTTCTCGGCCCGCGCCGGTCGGCTGGCCGAGTTCGCCATCTCGGCCGCTGGCGCAGACATCTATGTTCGCCTGGACGGCAACGCCGCCAACATCGTCAATGGCGTCTCCTTCTCCGGCCCCCATATCGCCGGCGCGCTCGCCCTGATGATGAGCGCCTTCCCCAATCTGACCGGGCCGGAAGCGCTGGAAATCCTCTACGACACCGCGCGCGATCTGGGTGAGCCAGGCATTGACGACATCTACGGTCATGGCGTGCCGGACTTCGCCGAGGCCTTCGCCCCACAAGGCCAGACCAATATCAAGTCGGCCGGGTCCGAATGGCGCACAGACATCGCGGCCCTCACGACGGCCCCGTCCGGCGCTTTCGGCGACTGGGTCTGGCAGACCGAGCTGTTTGACGATGCCGTCTTCCTCGACCGCTATGACCGTCTCTATTCGGTCGCCAATCAGCTTGAACGGCGCCGCCCGACACGCATGGGGATTGATGCCTTCGAGGCGGCGGCCGAGGCCGGCATGACGCCGGCGCGTGTGACCCGTATCGGCCAGTCCGGGCATGTCGCCTTGCGCCAGCCGAGTTCCGCCTATAATCCCTACCCGCAGCTGGACTCCGAGATGACACGCCCGACTTCCGCGCTGTCCCTGACCTATCGCGAGGGCGATCTGGAAGTCTCCGCCGGGCGGGGCTTTGCCGCACCGCCGACCCTCACCGGGATCGGCCAGCCGGTCCTCGCACCGTCAGCCTTTACGGGCCAGACCTTCGCGCTCGGCAGTGGCGCGGCCTGGTCCAGTGCGCGCTGGCAATCGGACCGGTTCGGCCTTGTTGTGCGCAATTCCGGCACCCAGGCGCAGGGCGCGCGCTCAGCCGCCTTCACCTGGGCGATCGGCGAGCAGACCCTGGCCTTCGAGCTGGGCAGCATCTCCGAGCGGCATCGCGCCTTGGGGGGTGCCCTGGCCAGGCGTTTCGGCGCCGGTGACCAGTCGGACTCGCATTTCCAGGCGCTCAACTGGGTCGGCGCCCTGCCGGCTGGCTGGCAAGGGGCTGCCCGTCTCGAGGTCGCCCACGCTGATCCCGCCCTGCCCGCCGGCATGACGCTGACCGAAACGCCGGTCGCGACGGCGTGGACGCTCGCGGCGGAGCGCAGCTGGATGGGCGGCGCACTTGGCCTGACCCTGGCGCAGCCGCTTCGGGCCGAACGCGGCCGTGTGACCACGCGGCTCGCGGTCGATATTGATGCAGACTGGAACCTCATCCATGCCGAGCGCAGCGGCAGCCTGACCCCGTCCGGACGCGAAATGTCGGCCGAGCTGGCCTACCGTCGCAGCCTTTTCGGCGCCGACCTGGCGCTCGCGGCGCGCTACACATCCCAGCCCTTCCATGTCGAGTCGGCGCGCGACAATCTCGCGCTCTGGCTGGGCTTCCAGTCGCGCTACTGACCGGAGCGACGAAACTCGAACAGCTCGCCGGGCTGACACTCGAGCGCGTCGCACAGGGCAATCAGGGTCGAGAAGCGGATTCCCTTGATCTTGCCGGTCTTGATCATGGACAGTGCCTGTTCGGAGACGCCAACCTGCTCGGCAAGCTCTTTCGAGCGAATCTTGCGTCGCGCCAGCAGGACGTCGAGATGGACAATGATCTCGCCTGGCGGCGTGTCCTGTTCACTCACAGGATCAGCTCCAATTCCTCAGTGCGCTTGCGGCCCTCGGCAAGGATGAAGGCAATCAGGAAGAAAACCAGCGCTGCGCCGATGGCGCCCAGATTGCCCGACCCCAACGAGATTTCCAGCGCGTTGGGGACATTGGGATTGGCGACCGTGAGATAGACGCCCATCAGCGCATGCTCGGCCGGGTCCCAGAGCGCTCCGACCAGGCTGGCCAGTGCAAACTGCCGGAAACCGGTCACGGCCGCGCCGGAGAAGTAGGCGCCCCTCGCGGCCTCCCGGAAGAGGCTGCGCAAATGGTAGAAACCATAAATCGTGATCAACGCGCCGATGGAGGCCAGGCCGGCAGCGCCCAGCCGCGCGGGCAGGATGAACCATGACAGGTCGCCGCCGCCAAACCCGTTGCCGGGAACCGGGCTGGTGACGAGGTCCGACGTCACCGGGAAGAGCCACATCCACCAGACGACAGGCAATTGCAGCATGGCAGCCAGGCTTACCCCCCAGACCAGAAAGCGGCTGAGGCGACGGATATGATGGTCGGAAGGGCGGGGAGCGGACTGGCTGGCCGACATGATGCGCAGATCCTGAATTAAAGTTTAACTTGAATTTTTTCTGATATTAGTTGAATCGTCTCGTGTCGGCAATCGGACGCGCCACCGTGATCAACCCAACCCCCAGCCGTCGCGGAACCTGACGTTTGGCCCTGTCATCCGCCCCACCCTCACGCCGGGGCGGGAGAGAGCGCACCACTCCGATTGCCGACACACACTCCGCCCCGGCACCGCGCCGCCACCATGAAATATGAGCTGGTGAAGTCGGGCAGTTTCAATAACTTGTCGAGAAAGCACCAATTCTCACAGTTTACCCCTCGCCATCGCGCCGATTCCGCGATAGGTACCCGCTTCAGCACCAAAACTGATCGCTCGCACGGCACTCCGTCCCCGGAGGGTCGCGACGAGCGCGCGCGCTTGACACGCGACACGGGAAAAGAAGGCCACGCCCATGCCCAAACGTAACGACATCCAGTCCATCCTGATCATTGGCGCCGGCCCCATCGTTATCGGACAAGCCTGCGAATTCGATTATTCGGGCGTTCAGGCGGTCAAGGCGCTGAAGGCCGAGGGCTATCGGGTCATCCTGGTCAATTCCAATCCGGCCACCATCATGACCGACCCGGAACTGGCCGACGCAACCTATATCGAGCCGATCACGCCGGACATGGTGGCCAAGGTCATCGAGAAAGAACGCCCGGACGCGCTCTTGCCGACCATGGGGGGCCAGACGGCGCTGAACTGCGCCCTGGAGCTCGACAAGCGTGGCGTGCTGGACCTGTTCGGGGTCGAGATGATCGGCGCCAAGGCCGATGTCATCGACAAGGCGGAAAACCGCGAACGCTTCCGCGACGCGATGGACAGGATCGGCCTGGAAAGCCCGCGCTCGCGCACCGTCCACTCCATGGCGGAAGCGGAAGCCGTGATGAGCGAGATCGGCCTGCCCGCCATCATCCGCCCCTCCTTCACGCTCGGCGGCACCGGCGGCGGCATTGCCTATAATGTCGAGGAATACCGCCATATCTGCGGCACCGGACTCGACGCCTCGCCGGTCGACGAGATCCTGGTCGAGGAATCCATTGTCGGTTGGAAAGAGTTCGAGATGGAAGTCGTCCGCGACAAGGCGGATAATTGCATCATCATCTGCTCGATCGAGAATGTGGACCCGATGGGCGTGCACACGGGCGATTCGATCACCGTCGCCCCGGCCCTGACCCTGACCGACAAGGAGTACCAGATCATGCGCTCGGCCTCGATCGCCGTGCTGCGCGAGATCGGTGTCGAAACCGGCGGCTCGAACGTCCAGTTCGCGGTCAATCCGGCCGACGGACGCATGGTCGTCATCGAGATGAATCCGCGTGTGTCGCGCTCTTCGGCCCTGGCCTCCAAGGCGACCGGCTTCCCGATCGCCAAGGTCGCCGCCAAGCTGGCCGTCGGCTACACGCTCGACGAGATTGCCAATGACATTACCGATGGCGCCACCCCGGCCTCCTTCGAGCCGACCATCGACTATGTCGTCACCAAGATTCCGCGCTTTGCCTTCGAGAAATACCCGGGTGCCGAGGCCAAACTCTCCACCTCGATGAAATCGGTCGGCGAGGCCATGGCCATCGGCCGCAGCTTCCAGGAAAGCATGCAGAAGGCGCTGCGCTCCATGGAGACCGGCCTTAGCGGTTTCGACGAGATCGAGATTCCCGGTGTCGAGGATGCCATCGACCTGGATGCCCGCAAGCAGGCCGTCCGCGCCGCCCTCGCCCTGCCCACGCCCGACCGTCTGCGTGTCATCGCCCAGGCCTTCCGAGAAGGCCTGAATGTGGAGGAAGTGGAGCGCGCCTCACTCTACGAGCCCTGGTTCCTGCGCCAGATCGAGGAACTGGTAACCACCGAAGAGGATATCGCCACGCTGGGCCTGCCCGACACGGCAGACGCCTTTCGCGACCTCAAGGCCATGGGCTTTTCCGATGCCCGTCTGGCCCAGCTGGTGAAAGTCGAGGAAGCCGAGGTCCGCAAGGCCCGCCGCGCGCTCGGTGTGCGCCCGGTCTTCAAGCGCGTCGACACCTGCGCCGCCGAGTTTTTCGCCGCCACGCCCTATATGTATTCCACCTACGAGCTGCCGGCCTTTGGCACCGGGGCGGAATGCGAAAGCGGTCCGACGGACGCGAAGAAAGCCATTATCCTGGGCGGCGGTCCGAACCGCATCGGCCAGGGGATCGAGTTCGACTATTGCTGCTGTCATGCCGCCTTCGCCTTTGGCGATATGGGCATTGAGTCGATCATGGTGAATTGCAATCCGGAGACCGTCTCCACCGATTACGACACCGCTGACCGCCTCTATTTCGAGCCGCTGACCATCGAGGACACGCTTGAGCTGATCGAAACCGAGCGCGAGAAGGGCACGCTGCTGGGCGTGGTCGTCCAGTATGGCGGGCAGACGCCGCTCAAGCTGGCCGGCGAGCTGGAAGCGGAAGGCGTGCCGATTCTCGGGACCGCACCGGACGCCATTGACCTCGCTGAAGACCGTCGCCGCTTCAAAGATCTGCTCGACAATCTCGGCTTGAAACAGCCGCCCAATGCCATTGCCTCCTCGGACGCGGAAGCGCGTGCCGAAGCGGAAAAGCTCGGCTTCCCGCTGGTCCTGCGCCCGTCCTATGTGCTGGGCGGACGGGCCATGGAGATCATCCGCGAGATGGACAGTTTCGAGCGCTATATCCGCGAAGCCGTCCATGTCTCCGGCAAGTCGCCGCTTCTGCTGGACCGCTATCTGACCGATGCCGACGAGGTCGATGTCGACGCGATCTGCGATGGCGAGGATGTCTGGGTTGCCGGCGTCATGCAGCATATCGAGGAAGCCGGCGTGCACTCGGGCGACAGTGCCTGCTCGCTGCCGCCTTACAGCCTCTCCCAGGAGATGATTACCGAACTCAAGGCCGAAGCCGTTGCCATGGCCAAGGCGATCGGGGTCAAGGGCCTGATGAATGTCCAGTTCGCGGTCAAGGACGGCGAGATTTATGTGCTCGAAGTCAATCCGCGCGCTTCGCGGACCGTGCCCTTCGTGGCCAAGGCCATCGGCCAGCCGGTCGCCAAGATCGCGGCCAAGGTCATGGCCGGTGCCAAGCTGAAGGAATTCGGCCTCAAGGACCCGGCCCCCAAGCATATCTCGGTCAAGGAAGCCGTCATGCCCTGGGCGCGCTTCCCGGGCGTCGACCCGGTGCTGGGCCCGGAAATGCGCTCCACCGGTGAAGTCATGGGCATCGACACCACATTCGAAGCCGCCTTCGCCAAGGCCGAACTCGGCGCCGGCATCGCCCTGCCGCGCAAGGGCGGCGTCTTCATCTCGCTCAAGGAAGGCGACAAAGCCGCCATGGTCGAGCCCGTGCGCGTCCTGAAAATGCTCGGTTTCACCATTCTCGCCACCGGCGGGACCGCCAAGACCTTCGAGGATGCCGGCATTCCGGTGACCCGTGTGAACAAGGTTTTTGAAGGTCGCCCGCACATTGTCGACGCCATGAAGAATGGCGAAGTCCAGTTGATCTTCAATACAACGGAAGGCCGTCAGTCGCATCTGGACAGCTATTCCATCCGGCGATCTGCGCTTGAATCGCGTATCCCCTGCTACACCACCGCTTCGGCGGCCCGGGCCGCGATTGCCTCACTGCGCCGCATCGATGAGGGAGCGCTTGAACCGCAAGCGCTGCAGACCTACTCTTGATGGTCAATAAAGCGGAGGCTAGCCTGTCTCCTCTTTCCCGAAGATAAGTGGTCGCATGAACAAGATCCCGATGACCGTCGCCGGGCAAATCGCCCTCGACGAAGAGCTGAAACGTCTCAAGACGATCGAACGCCCGGCCGTGATTGCGGCGATTTCGGAGGCGCGCGAGCATGGCGATCTTTCGGAGAACGCCGAATACCATGCCGCCAAGGAACGCCAGGGCTGGATTGAGGGCCGGGTGCAGGAGCTTGAGGACAAGCTCGCCCGGGCCCAGGTCATCGACATCTCCAAGATGTCGGGCGACACCGTGAAATTCGGCGCCACGGTGACCGTGCTGGACGAGGATACCGAGCAGGAATCCACCTACCAGATTGTCGGCGATGACGAGGCGGACGTGAAATCGGGCAAGATTTCCATCTCTTCCCCGATCGCGCGCTCCCTGATCAACAAGGAAGTCGGCGATGTCGCCGAGGTCAACGCGCCCGGTGGTCTCAAGAGCTATGAGATCATGTCGGTGAGCTGGGGGTAGGCCCGGCCGCCAACGATGCAGACAGAAAACGGCCGGAGTTCACGCTCCGGCCGTTTTGCATTGTCCCCTACCCCTCGATCGCAAACGTCAAACCCGCATGCTTTTGCAGGCGCTTGATCAGGGCGTCGCCCATGGCCGGGGCGGTGGTGTAGACGCCGCCCGGCGTGGCGTCGCGATCTACATCGAACGCCAGGCACAGCCCGGCCTCGGCAATCATGCGGGAGGTCGAGCCGTAGCCCGGGTCACGCTGGCCGGAGACGCTGGAGGTCATGCGCTCGCCATCCTTGGTCAGGCCGGTGAACATGACATCGTAAAAGCCGGTCTCGCGCTCTTCCTTGGACGGCCCCTCGCCCGGCTTGGGCGGGTTTTCCGACATCGACTTGTCATTGGCGACCATCTTGGCAAAGCCCTCGCCCTGCTCGCCCGGCCCGGTCAGGAACATCTCGTCATAGGCGAAGTCCTTGCCATAGCGGTGATCCAGCAAGGCGTTGGAGCGGTGGATATTCTTGGTGTTGATCGTCGCCATGATGAAGGGGGCTGACCAGGAGTTGAGATCATCCTCGAAGATGACCTTTGCACCGGAAGGCTGCTCCGGGCCATCAAAACCCGGCACCAGGGAGAAAGGGTCTTTCAGCCACTCGATGATTTCCGGTTGTTTGCCGGCCCGTTTCATCGTCTCGGCAAAGCTCGCCGCCGTGCCGCCCGAGAACGTGCCCTTCATCTTGCGGACGCGGCCCTTCACCCGGCTGATCGGCGCACCGCTCTTTGCGATCGCGGCCTGTTGCAGGTGATAGACGCCGAGGTCGAAGGGGATGGAATCAAAGCCGCAGGACAGCACGATCCGGGCGCCGCTCTCTCGCGCCGGCTTGTCGTAATCGGCGATGATGTCATGCATCCAGGCCGGCTCACCGCACAGGTCGACATAATCGGTACCCGCCTTCACACAGGCGGCGACAAGCGGCTCGCCATAGAGCTGGTAGGGCCCGACCGTCGTGATCACGGCGCGGGTCTTCGACGCCAGGGCGTCCAGTGAGGCGGGATCGGAACTGTCGGCCACCAGGAGAGGTGTATCGGACGGCGCACCGATCAGATCGCGCACTTCGGCCAGCTTGGCCTCGGAGCGGCCCGCCATGGCCCAATGGACCGAAGCATGCTCGGCGGCGAGATACTCGGCCACGAGTCGCCCGGTAAAGCCGGTCGCCCCATACACCACGATATCGAATTCACGTTCTGCCATTGTCATCCCCGACCGTTGAAAATCTGGTTTGTGTTTGTGATGGCAGGGATGATGGGATGATCAGTGCCATACCCGCAAGTCGAAGCCCCAGTCGCCGACGCAAAAAGGGGCGGTCCGCAGGCCGCCCCTTTTGAAACCAGCCGAGCCGGTCGTGTCTAGCGGAGACCGGTCAGCCGGCTTGCCGGATCGACGCGTTCGCCATTGTAACGCAGCTCGACATGCACATGCGGACCGGTCGAGGCACCCGTCGTGCCGACCGTCCCCAACTGATTTCCGGCGACCAGCGTATCGCCGACCTCAACTTCGATACTGTCGAGATGGGCATAGATGGTCTGCCAGCCATCGGCATGCTGAATGACAACCGTATTGCCCCAGCGGTCCGAGCCGTTGAAGCCCATTTCGGCATGGATCACCGCGCCATCCTGGGGCGCCCAGACCGGCGTACCGCTCGCGGCTGCGATATCGGTACCGCCATGGAAGACAGGAGCGCCGGCCGGACGAGCCGGACGATTGCCGAAATGCGAGGTCACGCGCCCCGCGGCCACAGGATGGGTGAAGGCGGCGCGTGCCGACGGCTCGACGCGGCGCAGCGCGCGCGGCGCATCTGATGGCTTGGGCTCGGTTTCAGCGGACGGGACAGCTTCCGGAGCCGGTGAGGCAGCAGGCACAGGCTCGTGTCCATCGGCGCGCGGCGCGGGCTCGGTTGTTGGTTCGACCGCGTCCGGAGCGTCTGGCGCCTCCGGCGCTTCACGCAGGACGTAATTACCGTCTTCGGTGCGCCATTCGACCTCGTAATCACCCTCGAAACGGGCCGTGTTGCCGGCCTCGTCGGTGAAAGCGAATTCGCGCCCCTCACCGTCATCGTCCGAGAAGAAGACGACTTCACCCTCCCCCTCTTCGGGGATGAACATCATGTTGAGATCCGGATCGCCGAACGGCATTTCCAGATTGCCATCCTCGTCCAGCTCGGCTTCGTCAAGGATGATCGTGCGACCATCCTCCGTGCGAAAGATCATGCGACCATCAACACCGTCATGTTCGTGCAGGTCGGTGTCCGGACCAAAGGCGTGTTCTTCGTGCAGCTCGTCGCTGAAATGGAGCTCATGATCACCGTCAGTATCGGCCTCGCCATGCGGCGCTGCGTGGAAGCGCACGACATGATTGTCGCCCGGATTGTTCAGATCGACGGCCAGCTGGGTGCGATCGGTCAGCGCTGCCTGGGCGCAAGCGACGGGCAGAACCGACACGCCGGCCAAAAGGACGGCAACCAGGCGCGAGGACGGGCGGGCCGAGCGGCCTGAAAGGATGGCTTTGATACGCATTTCTCGATGTCTCCTGTCATCGGGACCGAAGGCCGACACCAGTTGGGCCGGGCTCCGCATCATGGTGATCAGCGTCGCCGCATAGGGCTTCCGCTCTGCGCCCCCCAGCGCTTCCAGACTTTCCGCGTCACAATCAATCTCGCGGGCTTCATGCAATTCACGTTCGATCCGGCGCAGCGGCCAGTGGAACCAGAGCGCGACCATCAGGGCTGCACCGAGCAGCCGGTCCTGCTCATCGCCGCGGCGATGGTGGACCAGTTCATGGGTCAGCGCGTAGCGGCTCGCTGCGGTGTCATCGAGCAGGCCGGGATCGGCGAGAATGATGGGCGACCAACCGGTCAGGATCGGCGACGCCAAGCCGTCGCGCAGCCGGAAATCAGGTGTCTCCACACCAACACGCGAGGCCAGAATGGACAGGTAATCCTGGGCCATGTCCGGTGCCAGGCGGCTGCCAGCAACGAGGCTGGCCCGCCGCATATGACGCAAGGCGGCCCTGCCAAGCGCCACGACGAGGCCGAGGCCATAAAGCGCGACCAGGATCCGCGCCCAATCCATCCCCATCAACGCGGCCAGCGGATCGAACGCCGCGTCGGCGACTGCCAAGGTCGGTCCGAACGCCGCCGGTCCGTCCGGCAGCGGAGCATGCATCGGCGCGATAGTGGATTCGGGAATGAAATAGATGATCGGCGCTAGCACGAGCGGCGCCAGGGCTGCCCAGCGAGCGGCGCGCCAGAGCCGGGTTCCGGTCCGTCCGCGGCGGGTTTGCCAGTCGGCGAATATCAGCGCCAACAGGCCCGAAAGCAGGGACAGGGCGGCGCCCACGAAAAGCGCATCCATCAAGCCGGTCATGACCGATCTCCCGAGTCATCCTCGCCGCTGGTCTCCAAAAGACGGGTCAGCGCCTCGGCTTCCTCATCGGAGAAGAGGCGGCTATTGGCGAAAGTCGTGGCCGGCAGCGGGCCATCCATGTCGAGGACATTGGCGGCAAAGTCGCGGATGAGCCGGCCCATCAGGGTAACTTTCTCGACCCGCGCCTTGAAGACGGACAGGCCATGCACGTCCTGACGCTCGACCAGGCCTTTCTCCGTCATCCGCGCCAGCAAGGTGCGCGTGGTCGAGTAGGACCAACCCGTCGGGGCGGCAATCTGGTCCTGGACCTCGCGTGCTGATTGCGGACCCGCAGTCCACAAATGCTTGAGTATGGCCAGTTCAGCCTGGGATGGGGCGGTGGCGGTCATTCGCGGTCTTCCTGCTTCGGACGCGGAGCCATTCCTGCTCCGACGCTACATGTGTCACATGATGTGACATGCGTAGCACCGCCTGTCAAGCGAGCGGACGCTTGACGCTGGAAGGGGCTCGCCTTCTAACTGGCACCATGACCGGCACCGCACATGAAGGCATGACGATCTGGGTGGTTTCCGATGGCCGCCGCGGCATCGAGAATCAGGCGCTTGGCCTGGCCGAAGCGCTTGAGGCCCGTCTCGAGGGCGCAGTGCATATCGAACGGGTTGTTGCGCGCAAGGACGGCTTCGTCACCCTGCCCGCCGAGTCCACGCCGGACATCTGGATCGGCTGCGGTCGGGCGGCCATCCCGCTGGCGCGCCGCCAAAGACGCATCTTTCCCGATTGCGTCTTTGTCTATGTGCAGGATCCGCGGACCCGGCACAATGATTTCGACCTTGTCATCGCGCCTCGCCACGACCGGCTGACCGGCGCCAATGTGCTCCCCATGATCGGTTCGCCCAATCGTGTGACCCATGACATGCTGACGACCGCAAAGTCAGCCTTTTCGCGCGAACTTGAGGCGTATGCCTCGCCGCGCGCCGCCGTGCTGATCGGCGGCGATTCAAAACGCTTCAAGCTGGACAATGCGGCCGCGAATTACCTGGAGACCCGCCTCGACTCGCTGCTCGCGCGCGACCTCTCGCTGATGGTCACGGTCTCGCGACGCACGCCCGAGCGCGTCCGGGACCGCTTCCGCGAACGTTTCGCCGACAAGGGCCGGGTCTGGTATTTTGATGGCGACGGTCCCAATCCCTATTTCGCCTTCCTCGCCGCGGCCGACTGGATCTTCGTGACCGAGGAATCGACCAATATGCTGGTCGAAGCCTGCGCGACCGGCACCCCGGTGTATGTCCTGCCGCTCAGCGGCACGCCCGGCAAGTTTGCCCGCCTTCATGCCGATCTTGAGGCCCATGGCGCCGTGCGTCCTTATCTGGGGGAGCTGGACCGCTGGACCTACACCCCCCTGCTCGAAACGCAGCGCGTCGCCGATCAGATGCTGGCGCGCGTGCAGGTCGCGCCATCGTCTCAGACCGGGAGGGCCGCCTGATGTCCCTGTTCATTGCCTTTCTCAGCCTAATCGGAGTGACCATGACCCTGCAGGATGACAGCGCCATTGTGGCTCGCCATGAAACGGTCTGGCTGGCCAGCCAGCCCAGCGAAGCCGATCTCGACGCCTGGGCGGCCGAAGGTGCCCGGATGGTGATCAATTCACGCACCCCGGAAGAGACAGCCAGCTTGCCCTTCGACCTGTCCGCGGCGGTGGAAGCGCGCGGCATGCGCTATGTCGAAATGCCGATCGGCGGCGCTTCCGGAGCAGACCCGGCACTGACCACACAGCTCGCAGCCCTGCTGGAGGAAAGCGACGGCCCCGTTGTCATGCATTGCCGGTCCGGGACGCGTTCGGCCCATCTCTATGCCGCTCACCTGATCGCGACCGGACAAGCCGGCGATGACCCGTTCGACACCATGAGCTGGCCGGGAGGCCGGGATGGCGGAATGGTGCGCGCCTTGCTGCCACAACAACCGGACTAGGCGCGCTGCATTGGCGGGCAGGCAATTGCCGGCCAACCGCCTATATAGAAGGCCAATCCCGACTCGGGGCCCCGCCCCTGCAAGACTTTGAGGTTCGACCATGTCCGAGACGCGTCACTCGCGCCTGATCATCATCGGTTCCGGCGCTGCCGGTTACACCGCCGCCATCTATGCCGCTCGCGCCATGCTCGAGCCGACCCTGATCGCCGGTCTTCAGCCGGGCGGGCAGCTGACCATCACCACTGATGTCGAAAATTATCCCGGCTTCGCCGATGTCATCCAGGGCCCCTGGCTGATGGATCAGATGCGCGAGCAGGCGGAGAAGGTCGGCACGGACATGGTGTCTGACATCATTGTCGAAGCCGACCTGAAATCGCGCCCCTTCGTCCTCAAGGGCGATAGCGGCACGACCTACACCGCCGACAGCGTCATTATCGCCACCGGCGCCCAGGCCAAATGGCTGGGCCTTGAGAGCGAGCAGAAATTCCAGGGCTTCGGCGTCTCCGCCTGTGCGACCTGTGACGGTTTCTTCTATCGCGGCAAGGAAGTCGTGGTCGTCGGTGGCGGCAATACGGCTGTCGAAGAAGCCCTCTTCCTGACCAATTTCGCCTCCAAGGTCACACTCGTGCACCGCCGCGACAGCCTGCGCGCCGAAAAGGTCATGCAGGACCGCCTGTTCAAGCACGAAAAGATCGAAATCGTCTGGGACAGCGAAGTCGAGGAAGTCCTCGGCGACAGCGATCCGGCCGGCGTGACCGCCGTGCGGATCAAGAATGTGAAGACCGGCGCCACGACCGACATTCCGGCGCATGGCTTCTTCGTCGCGATCGGCCACGCCCCGGCGACCGAGCTTTTCATTGATCAGCTCGAGACCAAGGATGGTGGTTATCTGGTTGTCGAGCCGGGCACACCGAAAACCTCCATTCCGGGTGTCTTCGCCGCCGGTGATGTCACCGATGATGTCTATCGCCAGGCCGTGACCGCTGCCGGCATGGGCTGTATGGCTGCCCTGGATGCCGAACGCTTCCTGGCATCACAGGAATAGCCACACCCTCGCGCTGCGGCGCGCCATGACGGGAGACCGGATGTCATGCTGAACGATCTGAGCACGACCCGGAACCGCATCATGCGCGCCGCGCTCGACCTTGTTGCCGAAGACGGATTTGCCGCGGCAACCACCGCCGCGATCGCGCGCAAGACCGGGCTGGCGGAGGGCACGCTCTATCGCCATTTCCCGAGCAAGGACGAGCTCTTCGTAGCGGTCTACCGGCAGCTCAAGCAGGAAGTTTTCGAGAGCATCCAGGCCGAGACCAGACCGGACGCCTCGCTGCGCGACCGTTTCGGCCAGCTCTGGCTTGGCGTCTGGAATGCCTACCTGTCCGACGCGGCCGCCTTCACCTATGGACAGCGCTTCGGCGAAAGCCCGCTCGCGGGCAGTGAAGGCGTCGCCCATGAAGGTTTCTACCGCCATGTTGCGGCGCTGATGAGCGACGGAACGCAGGCCGGCCTGATCAAACCCTTGCCGGCCAATGTCTTGCGCGCCTTCTTCTTTCCGCCGCTGATCTCCATGCTGAAACAGGCGCTAGCCGGTCATGACTGGGCTGCGTCCGATATCGAGGCGGCTATTGATGCCGCTTGGGACAGCTGGACGCTCTGACGCTATAATTTCCCGATCGCCCTTGCATGGGTAACCAACGCCACCTATCTGTGAGTGAGCACTCACACGCAGCAAGCTTGCCAGCTGCCAGGCGGCTCGCCAGGCATCAACACCCTCGTCGCGCAAAACGGCGGCGAGCAGCGGGAGACCAGAGATCATGATGAAACGCGAAATCGGACATTCGGGCATTTTCGTGAACGCCATCGGACTGGGCTGTATGGGCCTGTCGGAATTCTACGGCCCTGCCGTGGAAACCTCGGACGGTGTCGCCCTTTTGCATGCCGCCATCGATGCCGGGGTCAACCATTTCGACACCGCCCAGCTCTACGGCATGGGTGCCAATGAGACATTGCTCGGAGAAGCCTTCCATGACCGCCGGGACAAGGTCGTCATCGCCACGAAATTCGGCCCTGTCCGTGACAGGGAGACCGGCGCCTTTCTCGATGTCGACGGGTCGGAAGCCAATATGCGCAGCGCCATCGAAGACTCCCTGCGCCTTCTCAGGACCGACCATGTCGACCTTTATTACCTGCACCGCGTCGATCTGAAGACGCCGATCGAGGAAACGGTCGGCGCCATGGCGAAGCTGGTCGAGGAGGGCAAGGTCCGCGCCCTTGGCCTGTCGGAAGCCTCCGGCGACACATTGCGCCGGGCCAATGCCGTGCACCCGATCTCGGCCCTTCAGTCGGAATACTCGATCTTCTCACGCGATATCGAGGACGGCCCCCTCAAGGGTGTTCGCGATATCGGCGCCTCACTCGTCGCCTATTCCCCGCTCGGACGGGGTTTGCTGACCGGGCGCTATACGGCCGACTACAAGCCGGCGAAGGGCGATTTCCGCTCGGCGGCGACCCAGCCACGTTTCGAGGATGAGGCCTTCAAGGCCAATCTCGAACTGGTGGAAGAGGTCAAGGCCATCGCGATTGCCCACAATGCCAAGCCGGCGCAGATCGCCCTGGCCTGGGTTCTCGGTCAAGGCGAGGATATCCTGACCATTCCGGGGACAACCAAGCTGGCCAATCTGGAGTCCAACCTTCGCGGGTCCGAAATTGGCCTTGGCGGCGAGGAACGCGCACGTCTCGACGCGCTGGCTGACCAGGTCAAGGGTGCGCGGTATCCGGCCAGCCGATCAAGCAATATCAACGCCTGAGGCCTTCGGTGAGATGAGGGGGAGGTGGAATTTATTTAACGCCAGTCCCCCTTGTCTTGTCACACGCTGCCGCTAGTTTCGCGCCCAATCAAGCGCCCAAACGGCGCAATCGTGACTGGAGCTTTCCCATGCGTCGTTATTTTCTTGCCGGCATCGCCCTGATTGCCATTGCCTCAATCCCGGTGAGCGACGCCCAGTCCCAGCCCATGGCGGATTTCTCGATCTTCGCCGAGGCCAATGAAGACTCCAATCTGGTGATTGATCACGAAGGCTGGAGCGTGATCCTGCGCGGTATCGTCCTCAACGTACCGCCAATGGACCGCGACCCGGAGCGGACCCGCCCGGTTCAGACCGGAACCCGCATCAACACATCCAACACGACGCGCTACCGCTATGAAGGCAATCGGGTTGTCTATCACGTGCTGAACGATGAATACCGGGAGGCCATCACCTACCAGCGCGAAGACCTCGAGGCGCTGCCGGATCAGATCGGTGGCCTGTCACGTCTCAATCGGGACGAGCAATTGGCATATTGGTTCAATCTCTACAATGTCGCGATCATCGAGCAGACCATGCTCAATTATCCGGTCCGCTGGATCAATCGCATGGAGGCCGACGGCACGGACGAGAATGTCTTCGAAGCCAAGATTCTCGAAGTCGAAGGTCAGCGCCTGAGCCTGAATGATATCCGCCACAACATCGTCTACGCCAATTGGGACGATCCGCGCGTCATGTACGGTTTCTTCAACGGGTCTGTCGGCAGTCCGGAGCTGCGCCGCTCGGCGTATACCGGTGCTGGCGTCTGGCAACAGCTTGACCAGACCGCACGGGAATTCGTGAATGCCCTGCGCGGAGTTGAAGTGAATGACAGGGAGCTTCGCGTCTCCGAAGCCTATGATGAGGCCCGGGTCCTTTTCCCGGATTTCGAGACCGATCTGCGTCAGCACCTGGCCCGCTACGCCAATGACGAGACAGCGGAACAGCTCGAGCCAGGCCGTCCCGTGTCAGCCCGCGTGTCCGACTGGCAGATTGCGGACATGATCAATGGCTCGCGCCGCTGTACGGGAGTTGCCGGCCCGTCGACCATGACCTCATTCGGTTTCAACAATGCCGAACAAACCCAGCAAACCGGCGTGGTTGCCAATTGCGCGACCATGCCAACCAATGCCGCCATCTTGATGTCGGCCGTGCAGCACCGGCGAATTGAACTGCTTCGCGAGGGCCGTTACGGCGAAGTCTTCACGGTAGACCTGCCAACGCTCGACACCAGCGAGCCAGGCGCGAATGAGACCGACCAGGACGAAGTTCAGGACGGGGATCAGGACGGCACCGAGTAGCAGGCTCGCGATTCGCCTTTTTCCGGATAGACTGCCCCAAACCGATTCCGTACGGGGAGATGACGGGGCATGGACTGGGACAAGCTGAAGACTTTTCATGCGGCGGCGCAGGCCGGGTCCCTGACCAAGGCTGCCGAGATGCTCGGCCTGTCGCAATCGGCTGTCAGCCGGCAGATTGCGGCGCTGGAAGACGATCTCGGCGTTACCCTCTTCCATCGCCATGCCCGTGGCCTGATTCCCACCGAACCGGGCAATCTCCTCTACGGCGCGGCGCATGAGATCGCCTCCAAGGTCGCGATCGCGGAAGCGCATGTGCATGATGCCCGCGACGAACCGTCCGGCGAGCTGAAAGTCACGGCGCCCACAGCGCTGGGTGCGATCTGGCTGGCGCCGCGTCTCGCCGAATTTCACGATGAATATCCCAATATCCGCATCCGCCTCATGCTGGACGACCACGAACTCGACCTGGCCGGGCTGGAAGCGGAGGTCGGGATCCGTCCCTGGCCGTCGACACAGAATGACCTGGTCCAGCGCAAGCTGCTGTCCGTGCGCCAGCACCTCTATGCCAGCCATGACTATATCGCCCGCAAGGGCGCGCCTGCGACGCCGGCCGAGCTCGATGATCACGCCATCATTTATTACGGCCCGCCCCAGCTGGCACCGATCCCGGGTCTGGACTGGGCGGCCAAGGCCGGACGGGATCCCGACGCAGCGCCGCGTCCGGCGGTGATCGAGGTCAATACGATCTACGGGGTCATGAAAGCGGTGGAAGCCGGCATGGGCATTGCCGCCCTGCCCGACTATGTCGCCCGCGAGAACCAGAAACTCAGCCGTGTCCTGCCGGAGCTCGACGGGCCGGATTTCGAGGTCTTTTTCGTCTATCCCAGCGAATTGCGCGGCTCGCGCCGGATTGTCGCCTTTCGCGATTTCCTGATCGAACAGGCGCGTCGCTGGCAGAGCTGACAGACGGTTCAATTGGCCAATCACGCCGGTTTTGCGCCTGGTCTGGGCCAATTATGGCAACAATGCAGCAATGCATGGCGAGAAGCATTCAGCCCTCGCGTTTCTGCATAACTGACATGCCGCCATGGCACTTCTGCCATCAGCGCAAATCGCCCATATACACACCCGACGCGGCAAACAGCCGCTCCTCAGATCTCCCCATCTGAGTTTTGTGCGCCTCTCCTCCCCATTTGGGCGCGCAACATCGCGCCGGGTCCCTCTCCTCCCCTTTAGGACCCGGCGCCATCTTTTTCGGGCTTCCCCGGCCCGCTTCACAATGACTGCCCCGGCTCTCCCCAGAGCCGGGGCATTTTTTTGCCGAGCGTCCAGAGAAAAGCCCCGGCGCCAGGCACCGGGGCTCTCGTCAACGAACCGATCCGACAGATCAGCCGATTGTGGACCGCAACATCCAGGCGGATTTTTCATGCTCGGTGAGACGCGGCGTCAGGATATCCGCGGTCGCTTCATCGCCATGCTCGCCGGCCAGGTCGAGCGCCTTGCGGATCGTGGCAACAACCGTCTCATGGCCCTTGAGCAGGTCACGCAGCATGTCATTGGCGTCCTTGGCCTCGCCGCCGGACTTGATCGCCGCGGCGCTGGACATCTCGTCATAGGAGCGCGGAGCGACAACATCGAGGGCGCGGATGCGCTCGGCGATCACATCGGTCGCCATCCACAACTCGTTATACTGGGTCTCGAACAGGGCGTGCAGATCGTGAAAGCGCGGTCCGGTGACATTCCAGTGATAGACATGCGTCTTGAAGTAGAGCGCATACGTGTCTGCCAGGACGGCGGTCACAGCGCTGGCCATGGCTTCACGTTGTGCGTCGGACAGACCCATATTGATGCTCATATCATTCTCCTTGTTGTCATTCGCGTGCGGCCATGCCGCGGCGTCCTGCTCTATGTAGGCGCCCCACCTCCATAATTCAAATCAGGATTTATTGGCCCTGACATTGATAATTTCTATAACTAGCGCAGCGACGCGCAGAAGCGGCGAATGCGCTTGCCGGCTTCGGTCAACGCCTCGTCGGAGGTGGCGTAGGAGATGCGAAAGCCCGGCTCGAGCCCGAATGCGACGCCCGGCACGGCGGCAACGGCTTCGGCCTCCAACAAAGCCGCGCAAAAATCGGTGTCAGTCTTGATGACACTGCCATCCGGCGCTGTCTTGCCGATCGCGCCGGAACAATCGGCAAAGATATAGAAAGCGCCTTCCGGTGTCGGAGCGACCAGGCCTTCAGCGGCATTGATGTCCGCCAGGACCAGATCCCGGCGACGCAGGAAAGCCGCATTGCGCGCGGCGAGGAAATCGTGATTGCCGTTCAGCGCTTCCACCGACGCCCATTGCGAGATCGAGCAAGGATTGGAAGTGGTCTGCGAGGCGACCTTGCCCATTTCCTTGATCAGCGCCGCCGGCCCGCCGGCATAGCCGATCCGCCAACCGGTCATGGCATAAGCCTTGGACACACCATTCATGGTCAGGGTGCGGTCATAGAGTTCCGGTTCGACCTCGGCGATGGTCGCGAACTCGAAGCCCTCGTAGACAATGTGCTCATACATATCGTCCGTCATCACCCAGACATGCGGATGGGCCAGCAGCACATCAGCCAGGGCCCGCAGCTCACCGCGCGTATAGCCCATGCCGGTCGGGTTGGATGGCGAGTTGAGGATCAGCCAGCGCGTCTTCGGCGTGATGGCGGCGGCCAGTTGATCGGGACTGATCTTGAACCGGGTCTCGATACCGGCCTTCACCGTCACCGGCGTGCCGCCCACCAGATTGACCATTTCCGGATAGCTCACCCAATAGGGCGCCGGGATGATGACCTCATCGCCCTCATTCAGGCTGGCCAGCAGGGCATTGTAGATGACCGGCTTGCCGCCCGTGGAGACATGGATCTGGTTGGCTTCGTAGTCGAGGTTATTGTCGCGCCGGAATTTCTTGATGATCGCATCCTTGAGTTCCGGAATACCGTCAACATTGGTGTATTTCGTCTCGCCGCGGCGGATCGCCTCGATCGCCGCATCCTTGATGTGGTCGGGGGTGTCAAAATCCGGTTCACCGGCACCGAGCGAGATCACGTCAATGCCCTTCGCCTTGAGTTCCCGTGCCTTCTGGGTGACGGCAAGCGTGGCGGAAGGTTTCACGCGCTGAAGCGCGGCGGACGGCGTAAAGGTCATGATGATGTCCCGGTAGAGCTCGGCTGGAGCCAAAAAGCCTAGTCCCGCTCGTCCGGCACGCCAATCCCCCAGCTATGCAAGATCGCCCATGCGGGTCGGCAATTCTGCATGGCGCAATCCGCTCCATGTCGACCTCGCCCGCCCTGACATCGCCCCAATTTTCCCCGCAATCGCCGCATTACCGCCCTGTCACCTTCGTGATCGGGGACCAGTGTGACCGTGGACAGGGACGCCGGTCGCTCCGCCAACACCCTCGCAGAACGGGGCGGCCGGCACATATCGGGGAGGTTCGCATGGCGACCACACGCACGCACCAGACAGCCGGGTCACAAGCCTGGTTCGGGCTTCTCCTCGCCGTCGCGGCACTCGCCGCCACCTTGCTGCTCTGGTCAGATGCCCGGGCCGACACACCGGCGCCCGGCGAGATTGACGAAGGCCAGCTGGTCCGCCTCTCCGAGATCAATGAGGGCGCGCTGCTGATCCGCACGATCGAACCGGGCCGCTACATTCCCGCGCCCATGGTCGCCACCGACATCGCCTTCGACATTTCCGGCCCTGTGGTCCGCGCCACGATCACCCAGCGCTTTGAAAACCCGTCGGATGCCTGGGTCGAGGCGACCTATGTCTTTCCCATGCCCGAGGATAGCGGCGTCGACCGGCTGCGCATGCAGGTCGGTGACCGCTTCATCGAGGGGGAGATCCAGGAGCGCCAGCAGGCCCGCCGCACTTATGAGACCGCGCGCCGCAATGGTCAGCGCGCCAGCCTCGTGGAGCAGGAACGCCCCAACATGTTCACCACCTCGGTTGCCAATATCGGTCCCGGTGAAACCATCATCATCCAGATCGAGTACCAGGACGTGGCCCGCTTCGCCGATGGACGCTTTCAATTCCGCCAGCCACTGGGCCTGACGCCTCGCTATATCCCGCAAGGCAGCGATTACCAGCTGGCCGCGACGGGCGCCCGCGGCAATCGTGCCGCGCCGGACGCGCACCGCATCACCCCGCCGATCATGCATCCCTCCGCCGAGCCGCGCGATCAGCTTCGCCTGCCGGTGACCATCACGGCACGGCTTGATGCCGGTTTTGCCTTGGGCGAGATCGCCAGCCTCCATCACGCCACCCTGGTCGAGCGGCAGGACGAGGGCACGGCCCGCATCACGCTGGCGGACGGTCCTATTCCGGCTAATCAGGATTTCGTCCTGACCTGGCGCCCGGCTGAGCCCGACGCCCCCAGCGCGGCGCTCTTTGTCGAGGAATGGGAGGGCGAGACCTATCTCCTCGCGCAAATCCTGCCTCCGGCAGACATGGGCGCCGACACACCGCGCCGCGACCGCGAAACCATTTTCGTGATCGACAATTCCGGCTCCATGGGCGGCGCATCAATGCGTCAGGCCCGCGCGGCTCTCATCACCGCCCTGCAACGCCTGGAACCGACTGACCACTTCAATGTCATTCGCTTCGACAACACGATGGACCAGCTCTTCCCCGAAGCGGTCCCGGCCAGCCACGGCAATATCGCGCGGGCGCTCGCCTTCGCCCGCCGGCTCGAGGCGCAGGGCGGTACGGAAATGCTGCCGGCGCTCAATGCCGCTTTGCGTGATGCGGACATCGACTCTGACGAACGGGTGCGCCAGGTCGTCTTCCTCACCGATGGCGCGATCGGCAATGAAGCCCAGCTCTTCTCCGCCATCAATGACCGCCTGGGCCGTTCACGCCTCTTCCCGGTCGGGATCGGGTCCGCGCCAAATGCCTACTTCATGAGTCGGGCCGCCCGCCTCGGCCGTGGCACCTTCACCCATATCGGCCAGGTTTCCGAGGTTGAAGCCCGCATGGAAGCGCTGTTCACCGCCCTGGAGCGGCCGGTCATGACCGATCTTGACGCCCTCTTCCCGGAGGACGCGCTGAGCGAGATCTGGCCGGCACCGCTGCCTGACCTCTATCATGGCGAACCGGTCACCCTGACCGCCCGGCTGGGCCGACGCGACGGCGTGATGGTCATCGAGGGCGCGCTGGCCGGTTCAATGTGGCGCGAAACCCTGTCGCTCGCCAATGCCCGCGAAGGTCAGGGCATTGCCGCCCTGTTCGGGCGCAACCGGATCCGGGCCCTCGAGGAAAGCCGCTTCCAGGGCGCCAGCCAGGCCGAGATTGACGCAGCCGTGCTGGAAACCGCTCTCGACTTTGACCTAGTCTCTCGCTTGACCAGCCTGGTTGCGGTCGACGTCACGCCGGCCCGTCCGGATGGCACCCCGCTGGCAGCGCGCGATGTCCCGGTCATGACCCCGGAAGGCTGGGATTTCGACTCGATACGCGAGCGCGAGGCTGCACCGGTTCAGCACGCAAGGGCTGACGCCCGCCTGTTTGCCCGGCTCGCCGCGCCGGTCGCCGGCGGTGAAGCCGAACGCGCCAATGGTCTGGCCCTGCCGGCGACCGCGACACCGCGCGAGATCCTGATGGGACTGGGTGCCCTGATGATGATCCTCGCTTTGATCTGGCTGGTCACGCGCCGCGGGGAGCGTCTGTGGTGATCGGCAGGCCGACACACCGCCTCGCCCTCGGCCTTCTGGCCGCCGGATGCCTCGTCTTCGCACAAGGCGCCTGGCTGGGGTTGAAGGCCGATATTGCGCAGGTCCTCCTCGCACAGTCCTGGACCCGCGCAATCGACGGGGAGTCCGCGTCCACACCATGGCCCTGGGCCGATTTTCGGCCCGTGGCGCGGCTCTCCGTCCCGTCTCTCGGCGAACACGCCATCATCCTGTCGGATGGCGGCAGTGAAGCCCTGGCCTTCGGCCCGACACTGCTGGGGGCCTCGGCCCGGCCGGGTGAGCCGGGCGTCAGCGTGATCGCCGCCCACCGCGACACGCATTTTGCCTTTCTCGAAGCGGTCCGGCCGGGTGATCTCATCGTTGTCGAGCAGGCGGGCCAGGCGCCGCTGCGCTATCGTGTCACCGGCATGGACGTGGTGGACGCAGCACGATCCGGGATCGAACCGGCGCTCGGCCCGACCCGGCTCGCCCTCGTGACCTGCTGGCCCTTCGGCAGCCTGGTGCCCGGGCCAGAGCGCTATGTCGTCTGGGCCGAACCCGCCGCAAGCCTCTGAGCCGACACTTTTCCGCTGGCCCGTCTGGTCACACCTCACGCACTGGTCTAAGCAGGATGCGTGACGGCGGGGGCCGAGCGAGAGGAACGACCGGGCGTGGTGTTTTTGACGCCCCTTTCCGAAGCCTTGCGTCGCCGTCTGACCGCCGGCGCGATGGCGCTTGCCATCAACACATTGATCGTCACCGGCCTGATCTTCATGCCGAGACCTGACGCGATCCCCCCCGAACCCGACGTGCTCGATATCGTCTTCGTCACGGACCCGGTCATCGAGCCGGAGCCTGAGCCCGAACCTGAACGCCCCGAGACTCCAGAACCAGAACCGACACCCCAAGACGCGACCGAGCCGGTCGCAGAGCCCGAGGTCTCGCCGGAGCCGGTCAGCCCCCCCGCCGCAGAACCAGTCGACGGAGCAATCCCCGCGCCCGCCGGTGGCGAGGAAGCGCCGAATATTCTTAGCGATACCGATCCTTTCAATGACAACCGCGCAGCCTTGCCATTCCCCGGCGGCGGCCAGGGGACCGAATATGCGGTTCGCTCGGTCTTCTGCCTCTCAACCTCGACCGCCAATCGTGAAGCCCTCGCCTGCCCCCTGTCCGACGGGAGCGAAGGCCTGCCCATGCTGCAATTTGCGAGTGAGGAAAACCTTGCACGGGCCCGGGCCGCCTTCGCCCAATCGGGGGATCTGGATGCTGAGGAAATTCGCAGTCTTTTCGGCGTGCGAACCCCTCACCCGGACGCGATCGTCCGGAACGGCGTGCTCAGCAGCCAGGGCGGACTGGCCACATCGTCATCTGACCAGATGCGCGACACCTTGCCGGAATGAGGTCGGCACTCAGAGCTTTCCCATTGACGTGACTGGCGGCCAGCACTTCATTACGGGAATGAATTTCCTCTCCGACACCACCGCCCCCGCCCATCCTGATCTGATCGACGCGCTGTCAGCGGCCAATCGCGATTTCGCTCCGTCCTACGGTGCCGACCCGATCTCGGCCCGGGTCGAGGCGCGGCTGAAGGAGATTTTCGAGACCGATCTGAAAGTCCTCTTTGCGGTCTCGGGCACAGCGTCGAACGCGCTGGCCCTGTCCGTCCTGTGTCCGTCCCACGGCGCCATTCTTTGCCATGATGAGGCGCATATTCATCGCGATGAGCGCGGGGCGCCGGAATTCTTCACCGGAGGCGGCAAGCTGATCCCGCTGCAAGGCGATCATGCCAAGATCAGCCTGGGCGCGCTTGATCGGGCGCTGGGCGAGATCCCCGAAGGATTCGTCCACACAAGCCCGGTGCGGGTATTGTCCCTGTCCAATCTGAGCGAAAGCGGTACGGCCTACACGCCGTCCGAGGTTAAAGACCGCGCCCGCCGGGTCAAGGAACGCCCCGCTTTCGTCCATATGGACGGCGCCCGCTTCGCCAATGCCCTGGTCACACTCGGCTGCAGCCCGGCCGAGCTGACCTGGAAGGCCGGTGTCGACGCACTCTGCTTCGGCGCCACCAAGAATGGTGCCCTGGGCGCCGAGGCCGTCATCCTGTTCCCCTCGGTCATGGACCGGTTTGAGGAGCTGCAGGCGCGTCAGAAACGGGCCGGGCACATGGCGCCGAAAATGCGTTTCATGGCGGCCCAGTTCGAAGCCTGGCTGAAGGATGATCTCTGGCTCGATCTCGCGCGCACGGCGAATGCCCGGGCACGGGCACTGGCCGATGGTTTTGCCGCCCGGAACGGCGCAGACGTCCTGCACCCGGTCGACGGCAATGAAATCTTCGTTCGGCTGGACGACGCCCTCGCCACCCGGCTGCGCAAGGCCGGCGCCCAATTCTACCAATGGCCGGACGGGTCCGCCCGCTTCGTCACGAGCTGGTGCTCGACCGAGGCCGAGATCAAGGCGGCCCTCGCCGCCCTTTGACACCTTCGCGGCTTGCCGCTTGAAGCGACGGAACAAAACGGGTACACTCAGGGCGTGTTGTGCGGAGAGCCACATGCAGAGCGAGTGGGGAATTCTCTATCATCTCGACGAGGTCCGTTTCGATGCCTATGGGCGTGCCCTGGTCGGAGATCCGGTCGCGGCACAGCGCATGCAGGCCTTGTTGAGCGAGGCCGATGCCATCGCCTGCCGCTCCGGATGCGGCGCCCCGCTCAGTTGCGACACGGCGCTTGTCCTGCGTGAGGAATTGACCCGCCTCGGCCCGGACCTGCTGGTCAACAACGCCGATTTCTCGACCATTATCCGCAAGCGCAAGGCGGTCGGGGCGGAGGAGGCCGTAATCGTGTTTTCGGTTTACCGGCGGATCGAGGTCGAACAGACAGCGCTTGAGGGAAGCTGACCGCACGCCGCGTCCAGCCAACGGACGTCGGTTCAGGAAGTTTTAGCGGCACACATGCAAGCCTGCCGGGCTTCAAACAAAAAAGAGATCCCGATGTTGTCCATGCTCGCCCTTGCCTTCGCCTTGTCGTCCGCACCGCTCGCCCAGGCCGAAGCGCCGACGGCGGGTCCGGACGCGCCCAAACCGGCGCAAGCCAAACGCCTGCAGGAAGAGTTTGCGCGCAGCCTGAGCTTCGATATCCAGTCGGACAGCGAGAATCCCCTGGAGCTCGGCTTCACCGAGCTGACCAGCGGGGAATGGGGCCAGCCGCCCTTGGCGGGGACCGCCATCGAGCCTCACCAGACGGCTTTCTACAGCGCCGGAAGTATCAACCCGGATGACGCGCTGAGCGGCATCATCACCTTCCTGCTGCCCTATGGCGACACGATCCGGATCGAATTCGAGTGGGCGCCCGACACGTCCGTCACCTGCACGGTCGATGATTCAGAGCTGAGGGCTGTAACCGTCGCTGTCGAACTGGAGCAGGCGATGGGCGACCAACCCACCTGTGTGGTCCTCGTGACGGACCGGGCGGTCGATTAGCCTGATGCGACGGGGCGGGTGTCAGCTCGCGGATGGCTTCTCGTCATCACCATCGCGGCGCCACGGGCCGGCATAGCGCGGGTCCTGGCGGCGGCGGCGGTCCGGTCCGAAATAGGTCGGGGCCTTGATGAAGCGGCGCGGCCGCTCGATCAGCGCCGAGATGCGGTGGAAAAGATCAACCGGGCGGACCGGCTTGGCGAGATATTCATTCACACCGGCATTGATCGCCTCGATCACCTTGGAGCGGTCCGTGTGACCGGTTACCATGACGATGGGCAGATACTTGTTGGCACTGTCCGACGCGGTGCGCACAAGCCGGGTAAATTCCAGCCCGTTCAGATCGCCCAGCATGTAGTCGACCAGGGCAAAATCCGGATTGACGTCACGCATTGTCTCAAAGGCATCGGCGGCATCGCGCACTTCCACGATCGTGCGCACGCCGAACCCCTGCAGGATGGTACGCAGGATGGTCGACATGTGCGCATTGTCCTCAACGATCAGGACGCGGATGCGGTCGAAACTGCCGGACATGAACTCTCGCAATGGCGACAAGGGAATCAAATGACGCCCGGAGTGTGCACCCGCCGCCTTAACCAAGTCTTGACCGGGCTGGGGCGCAGACGCGCTGAACCGTCGCAGGCCGGACGACCCGATTGCCCGTCACAGGGACCCCGTCTTGTGCTACCGTCAAACCGTTGCGTCGCGTTCAGTTTGGCAAGCTTGGAAAGGCAAGGTCATGAACATCGCAGAAAAAATGGTGCGCTCCCTGATAGACCGGGCCCGCGCCTATGACAGCAAGGAACAGATCGACGATTTCGAGAGGGATCCGGACAGTGGCGAGACCGATGCGGTCGAGAACCTGCTGACCGGGGAGGTCGATCCGATCCGCACGGAAATCGAGGACTGGCTGGGCTCGCTCGACGAGGAGGCCCAGGCCGATCTGGTGGCGCTCTACTGGATTGGTCGCGGCGACTACGACGGTCGCGACTTCCGCCGCGCCGTCCGGGAGGCCCGCAGCCGCCGCAGCGGCCCGACCGAGGATTACCTGCTCGGCGCGCCCATGCTCGGCGATTATCTCGAACTGGGCCTGGACGCGGTGATCGAAGCGGACGTGTATGACGACGCCTGAGGCCACGCCGCCCGTGCTCTGACGGGATTGGCGTGCAGGCCTTGATCGGGCGATCCAATGCGCCATCTCCCCGAAGGTCGCAACCCTTGGAGCCTGTCATGCGCGCGCCTGCCATTCTGCTTGCCCTGCTCATCCTGCCCTTGTCGGCTTGCACCTCGCCGCCGCGCGACCGGCTGGCTGGCGACACGCCGCCACAGACCGTCGCCGCGGTCGACCTTGATCGCTATCTGGGTCGCTGGTTCGAGATTGCCCGCGCGGATCATGGCTTCGAGCGCGGCTGTGACGGTGTCATAGCGGAATACTCGCGACGCCCGGACGGGATGATTGGCGTCCTCAATCGCTGTTGGAAGGACGGGCTCGCCGGTCCCGGAGACACAGCCGAGGGCCGCGCCCGCATCGCCGACCCGGACAGTAATGCCCGTCTGGAAGTGAGCTTCTTTGGCCCCTTCTTCGGCGATTACTGGATCATCGACCTGGCCGAGGACTACAGCTGGGCCGTGATTTCCGAGGCCGAGGGGCGCTATCTGTGGATCCTGGCCCGCAACCCCCAGCCCGGTGCGGACTTCGTCGAGGCTCGCCTCACCGACCTTCAGGCCCGCGGCTTTGACACGGACGGTCTGATCTTTCCCGAGCAATGGCCTGACCCCACGACGGTACCGTCAGCCGATTGATCAGTCCGTCCAGGACACTTCCGTGGTGCCCGGCGGCAGACCATTCATCGCCCGGCGGTGTTTGACAGCTTCGAGGATGCGCTGCCCGAGACGGTCGGGCATGACCGGTTTGACCAGACAGGCATCCACGCCTGCCTTGCCCGCGGCCTCGACGATCGGCGCCTCGTCATGCGCGGTCAGCAGGATGATCGGGACATGCCGATTGACCAGCGCCTTGTCGCTGCGCACGCGCCGGGCAAGGGACACACCATCATCGGAGGTCAGCTCGTAATCGAGCAGAACCGCATCGAACTCATGTCGCTTGAGATGGTGCCAGGCTGTCTCGCTGTCCGCCGCCTCGAACACATCCTCGCAGCCGAGCCGGCCCAGCAGCTTCACCACCAGGCTGCGCATCGACGCAACATCTTCAACCACCAGGATGCGCAATCCGCTCAGCGGCTCATTCGGCATGGGTCCACTCCATCCAGAGCCTGGAGGCTGGCACCGTAGGTTGGCGGGGCCATAATTTCAGGCGGCAACAAGCCAAACAGGGTCTCGCGCAGCCGCGCCGGGCTGACCGGTTTGGGCAGAACGGCAGACACGCCCGCCGAAGCGGCCCCGCGGACCAGATGCGCAAAGCCGTCAGCCGCCAGCAGAATGAGCGGCAGGTCCGGACGCAGGGACTGCACCGGGTCCCGGAAACGCCGGGCCAGGTCGAGGCCGGAACTCATCCCCAGATCATAGTCGATCAGCGCAAAGTCCGGACCGCAAGTGCGGGCCAGGACCAGGGCCTCATCGCCATCGGCCGCCTCGAAAATCCGGCCGAAACCCAGTCCCGTCAGCAAGGTTCGCACAACGGCGCGAACCGGGCGGCTGTCGTCGACCAGCAGCACGCTGAGGCGGTTGGGCAGGGGCAGGGCAAGGGTCATCTGTCTGGATCTCCTGCCTTCACATTAACCCTGTGTCGCTGAACATCACCCTAACGCCCGCTCATACGCCATGCGCGCTCCTGACAGCACGGTGGCAAGGCGGTGACAGTGCAGCACTGGCCCTCGCCCGCGCGGCGTCACATATTCAGTCCCATGGCCAAGCTGACCCTCGACGACACGCTCACCGCTCCGGAAGACTTCGTGCTCGATACGCTCACCAGCGTGTCGACCGCCGGCGACTGGACGCCGCACCGTCCGGACCGGCCGGAAAAGTCCGAGGGCGGGCAGCGCTTCCAATGCGTGTCGGAATATTCCCCCACCGGCGACCAGCCCCAGGCGATTGCCGAACTGGTCGAGGGGCTGAAAAGCGAGGAGCGCGACCAGGTCCTCTTGGGCGCGACCGGCACCGGCAAGACCTTCACCATGGCCAAGATCATCGAGGCGGTGCAGCGCCCGGCCCTCATCCTGGCCCCGAACAAGACGCTCGCCGCCCAGCTCTATGGCGAGTTCAAGAGCTTCTTCCCCAACAATGCCGTCGAGTATTTCGTCTCCTATTACGACTACTACATGCCCGAGGCCTATGTGCCGCGCACCGACACGTATATCGAGAAGGAAAGCTCCATCAACGAGGCCATCGACCGGATGCGCCACGCCGCCACGCGCTCCATCCTGGAACGCGATGACGTCATCATCGTCGCCTCGGTCTCCTGCATTTACGGCATCGGCTCGGTCGAGACCTATACGGCGATGACCTTCGAGCTGAAGCCCGGCGACATGGCCGATCCGCGCGCCGTCATGCGCCAGCTGGTCGATCTGCAATACACCCGCAATGACGCCGCCTTTATCCGCGGCACTTTCCGCATACGCGGCGATAATCTGGAAGTCTTCCCCGCCCATTATGACGACCGCGCCTGGCGCATCGGCTTTTTCGGCGATGAGGTCGAGCAGATCACCGAATTCGATCCCTTGACCGGCAAGACGATGACCGAGCTCAAATCGGTGAAATTCTACGCCAATTCGCACTATGTGACGCCGCGTCCGACGCTCAACCAGGCCATCGTCAAGATCAAGGCCGAACTCAAGGAACGCCTCGCCTGGATGGAAAGTCAGGGCCAGCTGCTGGAAGCCCAGCGCCTGCAGCAGCGTACCGAGTTCGACCTGGAAATGCTCGGCGCCACCGGCTCCTGCGCCGGGATCGAGAATTACTCCCGCTACCTCACCGGCCGCAAGCCGGGCGAGCCGCCGCCCACCCTGTTCGAATATATTCCGGAAGACGCCCTCGTCTTCGCCGATGAAAGCCATGTCTCCATTCCGCAGCTCGGCGCCATGTATAAAGGCGATTACAGCCGCAAGAAGACGCTGGCCGATCACGGTTTCCGCCTGCCAAGCTGTCTCGATAACCGCCCGCTCAAATTCGAGGAATGGGACGCCATGCGGCCGCAGACCGTCTCGGTTTCGGCGACGCCGGGCCAGTGGGAGCTGAACCAGACCGGTGGCGTGTTCACGGAGCAAGTCATCCGCCCGACCGGCCTGATCGACCCGCCGGTCGAAGTGCGCCCGGTCGCGGCGGATGGTGCCAGCCAGGTCGATGATGTCATCGACGAGGCCCGCGCCACCACCGAGCGCGGCTTCCGCACCCTGATCACCACGCTGACCAAGCGCATGGCCGAGGATCTCAGCGAATACATGCATGAGCAGGGCCTCAAGGTCCGCTACATGCATTCCGACGTCGACACGGTCGAACGCATCGAACTGATCCGCGATCTCCGCCTCGGCGTCTATGACGTGCTGATCGGCATCAACCTCTTGCGCGAGGGCCTCGACATCCCCGAATGCGGCCTCGTCGCCATTCTCGACGCCGACAAGGAAGGCTTCCTGAGGTCAGAAACCTCCCTCGTCCAGACCATCGGCCGCGCCGCCCGAAACGCTGACTCGAAAGTCATCCTCTACGCCGACCGCATCACCGGCTCGATGCAACGCGCCATGGACGAAACCGAACGCCGCCGCACCAAACAGATCGCCCACAACGAAGAACACGGCATCACCCCGACGACGATCACAAGGGGCATCAGCGACATCCTGGAAGAAGTGATGGAGTCGCAAGCCAAGGGGCGTGGTGTGGCTGCCAAGGGACGCAAGAAGGGCGATGGTCGGCCGAAGGGCCTGCGCGAGGCGGATCAGGCGAAATTCGTCGCCGGCGACAATGTGGTCGCCACGATCGCGGACCTGGAGAAACGGATGCGCGAGGCGGCGGCGGATCTGGAGTTCGAGACGGCGGCGAAGCTGCGGGATGAGATTTTGGCGTTGAAGGGGGAGTGAGGGGTGTTGCTAGCAGCCGTTAATACAACCCGTACGTATGGATTTCAGGAAGGCGGCTGCACATAACTGCCAAGTGAACTCGGCCAAGAGCGGAGATCCCGTTTGCGACAAGGGTTCTAGCCCCAAACACAACCACTAGAGATTTTATCAGCCAAAACCAGTCTCGCTTGTGTTTGTGCAAAAATCATAACTATGATCTCGCAGGCAACTTCAAAGGATCGGCGAAATGGCCGCACTAAAATCGGTAGAGCTGAAAATTGCAGACCTTATGCTCGATGTGCAAAATCCAAGGATCCCTAAGCAGAAAAACCAACTCGCTGCTCTGCAAGAAATCTTGAATGATCAAGACAAGAAACTTCTAGAACTCGCCACAGATATCGTCGAAAACGGACTAAGCCCCGTCGACCGAATGATGGTCCTAGAGGATGCAGAATCAGGCACTTATACAAGCTTAGAAGGCAACCGCCGGACTGCTGCTCTACGAATCTTGAACACGCCCAACATTGTAGATGAACTCGAAATAAGCCCGTCGCTCAAACAACAATTTAAGCAGCTCGCTAGCTCCTTTGATCCTGACAGCGTCGAGCCGATACCGGCGGTCATCGTTCCCGACAGAGCGAGCGCTCGACGCTGGATCGAGCTTCGACATACCGGAGCTAATGACGGTAGGGGGATTGTAGATTGGACGGGCCTTCAGAGCGCGCGCTTTAGAGGAGACCAGGTCAGCAAGCTCATCGATCTCGCGATTGAAAAAATGGGCGTGAGCGAGAGCCAGATCAACACCAAGTTCCCAGTTTCTACACTGTCACGCCTAATTGATAACCCACAAGTACGCTCAAAAATTGGCATTTCTCTACACAACGGCGAACTCTTCCTAACGCAGCCAATTAAAGACGTCGCTAAACCAATAAAGAGAATTATTAACGACCTATCTTCAAAAACAATCAAAGTTGATCAGGTAAAAACATCCGAGCAACAAAAGAATTGGGGATTATCCCCTTGACACAAGTACGGTGAGTGGTAGGTTATTGCCAAGGAGACAAGGCAATGACCGCTCAAATGACTGTTCGCGAATTCTTCAAGCGCTTCCCGGATGACGAAGCCTGCCTGACGCACATCATGGAAGTGCGCTACGGCATGAAGCACACCTGCCGGAAGTGCGGTGTTGAAGCGACCTTTCACCGTATGAGTGACCGTCGCGCCTATGCCTGTGCTGCCTGCGGTGATCACCTTTACCCGACAGCCGGGACCGTGTTTGAAGACACCCGCACGCCCCTGCAGCTGTGGTTCTATGCGATCTATCTGTTTGTCGTCACCCGTCACGGTGTGTCTGGCAAAGAGCTGCAGCGCCAGCTTGGCGTGACCTATAAGACCGCGTGGCGCATGGGCCAGAAAATCCGCGATCTGATGAGCAAGGCTGACAGCTTCGAGCTGCTGCAAGGCCATGTCGAACTGGATGAGACTTATGTTGGCGGTCACCGCCCCGGCAAGCGCGGTCGCGGCGCGGAAGGGAAGACCATTGTCATGGGCCTGAAAGAGCGTGACGGCGCTATCCGTACCGTCGTCATTCCGAACGTGAAGAAAGACACGCTGCGCAAGGTCGTCAATGAACAGGTCGAAAAAGGCGCTGTCGTCTCTACTGACGAGCTGATGAGCTATGGCTTACTGAACGCTGATGGCTACAAGCACGGCACCGTGACGCACAGCCGGAAGGAATGGGCGCGGTATGACTACCGGGAGCAAGCCAACCATCACACGAACAACGTCGAAACGTTCTGGCGTCTGTTCAAGAAGTCGGTGGCGGGTACGCACATTCATATCTCGCGTACGCACATGTCGCGCTATCTTGGAGAGTTCACTTTCCGCTCGAACCACCGCGCGATGGAGAACGCGATGTTTGACCTTCTGATTGCGGCTGTTTGATCACGCGGGTCAATGCGTGGTCGAGAGATGCACGGTCAACGGGGCCGACCCCCTCGGCTTCGGCTTGAGTTATGAAGTCTTCCAATCGCCCTTGGGTAAGGGCATGTTTCAAACTAAGCATGTCCCACCTTTCTGCTCATTCCGGGAAAGCCCGGATTGGGATGCGCTGGCTTGCTCTTCTTCAAGTCGCAAGCAGCTTTGATCGTATCATTCCTTAGATCGGCCGGATACCACTTCTCGAAGCCTACGATGGGAACCGGCCTTCCTTCCGGTGTCTTTCCGCGCCCCATATCGAACGAATGAAGCTCGATGTCAGCGAAACCATAAGCGTCACGAACATACAGGGCCGTGGCAATCTGAATCGCATCCGGCGTTTGAAGGATGCGCGGCTTTGCGCTCGTGTTGCCCTGGTGGTTTACGGGCTGCACAGCCCTAAGCTCGCCAGCCATCCTTGCTATGTTCACATCTACCGTCACCGGGGTAAAGGCGGCGGATAAGTCATCCAGAAAACCATCGAAGTTGTCCGGCGCATCTTCGCCAAGCGAATTCCGCACCCACTCGGAATGTACAATAGTTGAGTAGAATATCTGGCTCTCGCCGCGCCTCGCGTCCGCCACGTGGGCATTAATGTGGTCGGTCATGGGGTCGTCGGAGGCCCCTACAACGTATTTCATGAACACGCATGTGTCCCAAACGAGCGCCTTCGGGGCAGTCAAGATTCGTACTCCCAAGGCTCAATCTCGAACGGCCTTATTTTACCCTTCCATCGCTCAATGTCGCCGCCAATGACCGGGTCAAGGTCCACCATCTCAATGCGCTGTGGGAGACCGCTATCGCCGGAATAAATTGCCCTCCCGCGAATGCGGACACGCCTATCGAAGTTCTCTCGCACCTTTTCAATCATAGCCCTCGGGCAGACGTAGTCTATCACCGCAGCGCCGCCGGTCAGAGTAAGCTTACCAACAATCGACGCGCCGCGAGAATCCGCAACAGACAGCGTCCCGTCGAATTCTCCGAGGGCAACACCGCTGTACCAGCGCGTGTCATCCTTATGCTCTGACTTCTGCATTGCGCGCGCCTGCTTAAGTATGAACTCATCAACCCGAATTGGATCGGCTTTTGGCGCCCAGAACTCCGCAAACCCGAACTCGCTCGGTCTACCTTTTGCGAGCTTAATCATCGGATCAAGAATAATGGGCGAAGCGCCCTTACGGTTCCCTGTCACGACATATTCAAGTTGCTGCGAAAATGTCGGGATGCCAGATCGAACCTGACCAAACCCGTCCATATTCTCCTGCGAACCAAGCCGCTCTGCAAGGACAACGGTGGGATCGGAAGAATGGAGCTTTGCAATTGTGTAGATGTGCGCTTTTCGACCGTTCGCGATCACATCGGCGGCGTGCAGGACGTCTATCATCGCCCGCAGTTTTCGCGCGAACACAACAGCTCGAACCTGACCGTCAAACTCTCCGGTGCTTGGGCCGTGAACCCGAAAGCCTAGTTGGCCATCCTGCAGCCGATCATATGCCGTGCCTACATGCATCAAGAGCCCTCCCCTAGAAGAGCTTACCTAACTCACTGGCGGTTGTGAATTGGTTATCGGCCCACTTGTGTCAAGGGGATAATCCCCAAAGAATTACATTGACTCATTTTCCGACAGCGATCTACCCAGTCAATCGCCGCTAAAGTCGCCGAAATCCGTCTCATCTATTCTTGGAACGGCAAAAAGCACAAAGCCCACAACCAAACCTGTCAGCCCGCTAAGTCGGAAGAATATCATTCCAAAGCAAACAGCTTATTCAATTTCCGCCGCCAAACCCGCTCAAGTATATTATGAGCTCAAACGCTTGGATGTTGATAAAATGCCTCTTAGCGGTGCAATACTTCTACGACTGTTTATTGAAATGACCGTCGACCGTGTACTTACCGATTCCGGGATAGGGATTTATGTCAAGAATGCCGACGGCACGCTAAAAAAGGACGGCACCGGCAACCCAATTGGCAAGAAAATTTCAGTGAGAATCACTGACGCTTGCGACCATTTAAAGTCCACCCATCCACAAGAGAAACCCGGCATTACAAGCGCGCGGAAAACGTTGCTGAATAAATCCAGCCTGCTATCCATACAGGCTCTTCACGACTACGCTCACAATTCGTATACAATTCCCACAAACACCGATCTCAAAACGACCTGGGATAACTCCACGAAATTGTTCGAGTTAGTGTGGACGTAAGATGAGCCTGAACCCGTCACCGCTTCGATATCCGGGTGGAAAGGCTAAGCTTTTCAATACAGTGAAAGCAATCCTAACTCACAACAAACTCCTTGACTGCACCTACGTCGAGCCGTTTGCAGGAGGCTTCGGATTGGGGCTCAAGTTACTGCTTGGCGGGTATGCATCCAAGGTCGTCATAAACGACTTGGCGCCCGACATTTACTCGTTCTGGCACGCCTGCATAAACTACCCAGATGAATTTTGCGGCCTTATTGAGAATGCCAAACTGACCGTTGACGAATGGAAGCACCAAAAAATTATCTTCACTCAAAAAGATACTGCGAATCGACTGAAGCTCGGCTTTGCGACTTTCTACCTCAATAGAACTAACAGATCAGGTGTCCTCAATGGCGGACCAATTGGTGGAATAGAGCAAACTGGAAACTACAAGATCGATGCGCGATTCAACAAAAATGCGCTTATCTCTAAAATTAAACAAATCTCACGCGTCTCATCTCGAATTTCGCTCCACAACGAAGATGCGGTTGAAATAATTCAAAACATAGAAAAAGATTACAAACGCAATAATACTTTTATATATTTTGACCCGCCTTATGTAAAACAAGGCGGTAATTTGTACTACCAGTACTACTGCAAAGAAAATCACGAGCAACTCGGAAAACTAATTCAGAATAAAATTAAGAAATGGAACTGGATAGTTAGTTACGACGACGACACGTTAGTGAGAGAAATTTATAGCGATTCAAAACACACAGAATACAACCTAAATTATAGTTTGAGAAATTATAGCTCCGCCAAAGAAGTAATGTTCATTTCGAAGTCTCTCAGATTTCCCAATGAGATTAAGCAGTGCGCATGACTTTTCCCTACTTTTTCTCCAATCTAAGTTGAAGGGTTAGACTTTCCGCTTCCCGGCCGGAGACATGTGGCCCGGCAGGGCAAGCCGGAGGGGTGGCGCCACGGGCGACGACCTATCCTCGCTGCGCTCGGCCCCCATCGACCCTCCTTCGCCAAGGCTTCGGAGGGCCACTTCCCCCGCAAGCGGGGGCAGAACGTCGCTCTGACCCCAACACGCCGTCATCCCACGGTGACCGTGCAGCGGGCATCCGGGGGACCTCGGCTATCCGGGGCGATCACCTGGGCGCGGCGATGCCGCGACCGTGGGATGACGGTGGGAGATGGGGCAGTGGGTCCTCGCCCTTGATGGGCGAGGTGGCTGGACGCGTCAGCGGCCAGACGGAGTGGGTGATCGGCGGTGAGTGCCGGAACGCTGACGCGTTTCACCCCTTCCGCCCCTTCGGGGCACCTTCCCAATCAAGAGGAAGGACCTATCAGCGCCTTTCCTCCCCACAACGTGGGGAGGTGGATCGCCCGCGAGGGCGAGACGGTGGGGTGGCGCCGCAGGCGGCAAGCGCGTCTCCTCGCTACGCTCGGCCCCATCGACCCGGCGCTTTGCGCCGGCCCACTTCCCCACCTTGAGGGGAAGAAAAATCGCCTCCCTGCTTCTCCCCGACCGGGGAGAAGTGGCCCGCAGGGTCGATGAGGGGCGGCGCGGCAGCGCCCAAAAACAGTCTCTCCCTTGCGCCGCTTGGCGGCGCGCCCCTCACCCCCTGCGCGCTGACGCGCTTCGGGACCTCTCCCCGGTCGGGGAGAGGCAGTTCAGCCCGGGAACAGCCACACGCCGATCTCGCGGACGCCGTCGCCGTCGCGCAGCAGGCACATCGCGCTTTCCATGCCCTGGATGTAGCAGGCCATGTCGCGGCCCTCGGTGCGCAGGGCGTCGATGTCTGCCTGGGTGAGGCCCTCGACGGGGTAGAAGGGGAACTCGGCATTCTCGGGGGGCAGGTGGATGGTGTTGTCGAGCTGGGTGAAGGCGATCAGCCATTCGTCCAGGCTGGCGGCCAGCTGGCCCGGCTCGGCCCAGGCGAGGACCATGACCTCGTCGGTGGGGTAGCGGCCCTCATAGACACGGGCGCTGGCGGCGTTGGTCAGGCTGAGCGTGGCCCAAATGCGGCCGTCATCCTCGCAGGTCGTGACCGCCGCGGCGCTCAGTCCGCTGGCCGGATCGCCACCCCAGTCCGCCGTCGCGGTGAGGCCGCAATCGGGCCCCGTCCCATGGGCGCCGCCCTTCTGGGCGAAGGCCGGTGTGGTGAGCGCGGCGAGGGCGATGAGGCCGGTCGTGGCGGTGTGGCGAAGCGTGATGCGCATGATGTCTCCCCTTGCATTCGCCCCAGACTAGAACGGTCGCGATGAACGGGGAATGGATCAAATGGGTGAGCCGGTTTGTGGGCGGGCGCGAGTAAAACAGCTTGTCATCCCTGACGGACGCCCGGCGCAGGCCGGGCGGAGATCAGGGACCTAGCTGGATCAGCATATAGGTCCCGGCTCAGCGGCCTGCCTTCGCAGGCCATTCGGCCGGGATGACAAAGTTTGGGCATGCGCGTGTAAGATGGGAGCGCCACGGCGCGGCGCTGTCACCAAAAGCGCTTGTCAGCCAGCAGGCCGTCTCCGGTTCTCAAGCTCAAGGGTGAAACCGCAACGCGGCGCCTCCGGCGCCCTTGACCTTGAAAACCGGAGACGGGGACATCTCGGCAAGCAGATTATGGATGATTGCGCGCCGCGGGCGCGTCTCTCCGATCGACACTTATCCCCACCTTGCCCACCAAAACCGTCATCCTGGCTTTCGCCGGGATGACGGTGTGTGGACGGGAAGCGTGCCCGCGTCCGGGCCCCGGCCTAGCTCGACGTCACCGTCGTTGCGGCGGAGGTTGAGGCGATGATGGCGGCGACCATGGCGGCCTGGGCGGCGATGACCGCGCTGATGGCGGAGATGCTGCTTCCCGGCGGAGCGGGACGGTCGGCGATCAGGACCTGGTGCGCCAGACGGGTGCGGGCATGACCGGCGCCACCACAGCGGCGCGGCAGGGCTTCGCGCAGGCTTTCGATCGCGGCCATGTCGGCCGGCTCCAGACCCTCGCAGGCCCAGGCGACCAGCATGGTCTTGTCATGGTCGTGACGCAGCTTGCCTTGCGACTTCGCCGCCTGCCGCAAATCCTCGAACCCGGCCACGACCTGGTGCGGATTGGTGCCCATCAGCGTGCACAGGCGGGCGCCTTCACGCCTATGCCCCTTGAGCACACGGTCAGCGGCGAAGATTTCTTCGGCACCCTCACGGCGCGCCACGATCTCGCCCGGCGTCGCCCCATCGGCGGCATGGGCGGCAGCGAACATGTCGGTGACCGACATGTCACGGCGCCACCAGGGCGGCTTGATCGCCGCCTTGATGGCAAAGAAACGGGCGATCAGGGTCTCGGTCGTCTCGTCCGACAGGGACAGGACCAGCGCCGCCCGGGATCCGCCGGCATAAAGCGTGCCGGTGCCCGACGCCTTGCGGGCAGCCTTGAGGGCATCGCGCAGGGCGAAATAGCGCTGCGGGTCGATCGACTGGGCGGCCATCATCGCGGCATAAATCCAGCGCAGGGCCCCGCTGGGCGCCCGCCAGCCGCCGGATTCCTCCTTCAGGGTGCGGAAATGCTCACGGGTGCGCTGCACCAGGCTGCGCACATCCTGCCCCGCCTCGCCCTGCGGCGCCCGGATCAGGGCTGCGGCCGCGAAGGGACGCGCATCGCCATCCGGCTTCGGCCGCGCACGCCCCAGCGCCTCGTAGAGCGCGGTATAGCGGTTCAGGGCGGTCTCGGTTCCGGTCGGCTCGGGCATGGCAAATCTCCTCAGCTGGCATCCAGCCTAACATGAGGCGATGCCCGCTCCGGGCGGGACTGGCTGTGAACGCGTCCCCTGCCCGACCAAACGACCTGCGGGAGGCGGTCAGCGCCGGGCGATGATCCAGACGGCGTGCACAATGCCCGGGATATAGCCGAGAATGGTCAGCACGATATTGATCCAGAACTGGATCCCGATCCCGACCTGCAAAAAGACACCGAGCGGTGGCAGCAGGACGGCAGCGATGATGCGGATAATGTCACCGGATGTGACCGTCTTTTCGGCCATGGGTCGGGCTCCTTGCAGCATGCTGCGTCACAAGACTCAGACAATACGGCGAAATTTCGACTTAAATTCCCGGGCGAAGCTTAGACCTCGGGCAAGACATGCCTGTTTTCATGACCCTCCATGAGACGGCCAGCAGGCGGTCAGACGGGAGAGGTGCTGAAATGGCAGGCAAGGCTCAAGTCGTGGTCTTCGCGTCGCAAAAGGGCGGGTCCGGCAAGACCACCGTTTCGGCGCACATGGCGGTGCAGGCGGAAGTGTCCGGCGCGGGACCGGTCGCGCTGATCGATACCGATCCGCAAGGCTCGATGGCGAAATGGTGGAATGCGCGGTCCAGCGCCGTCCCCGCCTTCGCCCGCATCTCCGTGCCGGATCTGGGGCGCGACATCAAATTGCTCTCGGAGGCCGGCTATCGGTTGATCATCATCGACACGCCGCCCGCCGTGACCTCGACCATTGCCGAGGTGATCACCCATGCCGATCTGGTCGTGCTGCCGACCCGGCCCAGCCCGCATGATCTGCGCGCCGTCGGACCGACCGTCGATATCGTGCAAATTCAGGCCAAGCCGCTGGTTTTCGTGATCAATTCGGCCACCGCCCGGGCCCGGATCACCGGCGAGACCGCGGTCGCCCTCTCCCAGCACGGCACGGTGGCCCCGGTGACACTGCACCATCGCGTCGACTTTGCCGCCTCGATGATTGATGGCCGCACGGTCGGTGAAGTCTCCGAAACCAGCCGCTCGGCCAGCGAAGTCGCCAATCTGTGGGCCTATCTCGATGACCGGCTGATGCGCATGCGGGCCAGTGATCCGCGCGACATGCTGGACCGGCCGCCGCGCTCCACCTTCGAGGCCGACATCCTGTCACCGGCCACGGCCGGCATGTCGGGCCAGGAAGTCGATGACGACGAGGACGCGCTGGAAGACCAGCCGGGCTATGCCCTCGCCGGCACAGGTGCACCGCCACCGCCCGAACCCGCCGCCTCCGCCAATTCCAACTGGGACGGGGTCGATCGCCGCAAGGCCGATAGCGGTCCGCCGCCGGGCAAGCCGGACCGCCGCCGCACCGCCCATCAACCTTTCGGCCGCCGTTTCACGGCGTGAGCCCCGACAGGAAGGACATCTCCATGAGCGCCAAATACGCCAGCCTTCATGCCGGTCTCCTGGCCCGCAAGGGCGAAGCCTCGCCGGCCATCCCCTCACCCCTGGGCCAGGTCTCCTATACAGACTTGCCGCAGCGCCGGGACATTGATCCGCCGCGCCCGGAAAACCTGGCGCGCGAGGACGACGACACCCGCTCATCCCTGATTGCCCGCAAGACGGCGTCTCCCGCGGGCAAGCCTGCGCCGGTCGCACACCCGGCGTCTGAATCCGGTTCCGGCCCGTCCGCGAGGCGGCGCCGGGAAACACCTGCTTCCGCTTCGCCGCTGGGCGGGTGTTGCAGTGGAGGAGCGGCCCCCAATATCCCGCCCCCACTGCCCGGACCTGACGCCCCGCTCGAGCATCGCGCAACTGTTCGTCTGACCGCCGAGCAGAAGCGTCGGCTCGGGACCGTCTCGGTACAGATGAACTGGTCCCAGCAGCGCGTTCTCGCCATCGCCCTGGACGAATGGCTGGATCGATTGTGCGCCAATGAGATGCGCAATTGTGCCTGCCTGCAGGCCCGCGTGCCGGACTAGCTACCCGATGGCGCATGGCGGTTGCCCGCCATGAGTGGCCAAAGCGCCTTATTCTCGGCATGATTGGCGCCATAACCGCCCCTTCACGATGTAAGGGAGAGCGCGTGGCCCAGGCCTATTCGATGGAAGGCTTTGACATCCGCATTGACGGCCACGTGCTGGAGATGCGGACAGACGGCACGCGCACGGCCGCCATGGGACGCGATCCCCGGCGGTCCTTCGAGTCCTTTCTGGCCAATTCGGATACCCGCGCCATTCTCTTCGATGTGCGCGGCGCTCATTACCATTTCAGCGATTCTGAATGGGAAGAGCGCGCGCGATTGATTGCCCGCCTTTGCCAGGGACGGCCGACAGCCTTCGTCAATCGCCAGGACCAGGACGCTCAGGTCGCACGCGTCCTGCATCACCTCGACATGCGAAACGGCCAGGGTCTGTCCTGCCGCTCACGCCAGGCGGCGCGAATTTGGCTGCGTGGGGTGACCGAAAGCGCCGCAACACGCTAAGCTCCGCGCGGGTGCGCATTTTCTGGGGCCGGACGGGTGGCAGGTATGAGTTCCAGCTATTCCATGGAAGGGTTCGACCTTCAGCTCAGTGACGGCGTCATCGAGCTCCGTGCCCAGGGCGAACGCAAGGCGGGCAGCGAGCGCGCACCCGCTTCCGCCTTCACCATCATCGCCAAGCAACTCAGATCACGTCTGGTGCTCTACGACATCCGAGATGCGGATTATGATCTGACCGCCATGGAGTGGGAGGAACGGACGCGCTTTGTCGCGCGGCTCTTCAAGGGCTATCGCGTGGCTTATGTCATTCGCTCCGAACAGCACGCCGAGGCCAACCTGGCTTGTGAGGCACATGCTCGAAATGGTGACCAGGCTCGCGCTTTTACCTCCAAGAGCCCTGCCAGGGACTGGCTGACCGGCTGACGCCTATTGCATCGATCCGCCGGCATTGCCGGCGATCCGCTCGGCCAACAGATCCTGCATCAGATTCAGCCGCGCAGTCGTATTTGATGCTTCCAGCAAGGCTTGCCGGTCGGCGGCGGGGAAAGGGGCCGACATGGCCAATTGATCAACCAGAACCGGCAAGGGTGCCTCCCGAAGCGTGCGCCAGTCAGCGGCGAGCTGTTCCGCCTCGAACCAGGCCTGCAACAAGCCAAGCAGCCGATCACGGTCAGCATCCGCAATTTGGCGCGGCAAGAGATCATTGGCGAAATCGGCATAATCCGCTTCGGCGACCCGATAGGGCTTGTCCGCCGCGACTTCCCGACGCACGCGGAAGCGGCTCACGCCAACAAGGGTGATCAGATAGCGACCGTCTTCCGTTTCCTGCCATTGCTTCAACCGCCCTGCCCCCCCGATCGGCGCCAATTCTGGTTTCTCCGGATTGCTGCCCGAGCGGCTCTGGATAATGCCGATATGCCCGCTTCCGTTCCGGGCATCGTCCACCATGTTGAGATAGCGAGGCTCAAACACATTCAACGGCAGGATTTCTCCGGGCAGGAGAATGGCACCGCCCAACGGGAAGAGCGGCAAGCGTCCGGGAAGGTCCTCGAAATCCGTCATGTCCCTGAGATAGGGCTGGTGCGGGGAGCTGCCAAGGTCAAGGCTGATCGGCGAAGGCTGAACAAGGCACATCCGGCGTCAAATGGCAGTCGGCTTCGACCCAGGGCCTCAGTCGGTCATCGATAAAATGCACCCAGACCGAGCGCACGATACCGGCCAATTCCGCATCCACTTCCCCGGCCATATGCAATTCGACGGTAAAGGCCGTCGCCTCACCCGCATCGATTTCCGCGAGCGACCAGCTCGTGACCAGGTCGAAAGCCCGGCCGGAGAGACCAAGGGGACCATGCAGTCGCAATTGATGCGGCGCTCGCACAAAGATCACCCGCGCATGCAAGGTGCCATTGTCCGACCCCGCCTCGAAGCGTTCATAAAAGCGGCCGTCAAAGCGCGGCTCGATCACCATTTCGGCCGGGTTCGGCCAGAAACTGTGATCCCACCAACCGGTGACATCGCCGGTCGCGGCCTCGAACACCTCGGTGATCGGGGCCGCGATCTCGACCGTGAAGCGGGTCGTGAAACCCTGCGGCTCGAACGCGTCTATCCCGGTATCTGACGGGACTTCGGCAGCCGCCGGTTGGGCAACCGCCAGAAGCAGGGCTGCAAGAATGGTCATGGCAAGACTCCCCTGTTTTCGGACAGGTTAGCCTCGCCATGAAATATCGACTAGCCGGTCATGCCCATCATGTCGGCCTTGCCGAGCGGAACGCCAAGCTGGCGCAGTATATTATACGCCGTCGAGGCATGGAAAATGGCGTTGGTGATGACGAAGCTCTGCAGATAGGTCTGGCGCGGCAGGGTCATTTCGCGATCGCGGCCCGCCGGGAAGGTGATTTCGCCTTGCGGGTCTGCATCGATCGCAGCGGTATCGAGGGCCCAGACGGTCTCCCGCGCCTTGGCGATCCGTTCGCGGAGCTCGGCGAAACTGGTTTCCGTGTCGGGCAGCGATGCCGGTTCTGCACCGGCGAGGCGCGACATGCCGCGCACGGTGAAATCGGAGACCAGCTGGACCTGACGGGCGAAGGCGAACATGTCCGGCGAAAGCCGCCAGTTGAGCCACACGCTGTCTTCCACGCCCTTTTCCTTCGCGTGGGCCTCGCCCTTGGCCAGGATGATGTCGACGGCGCGATAGACCTGATCGAGTTGAGCCCGTGCGACGGACGACAAAGTGATGCTCATTTCGGTTAACTCCCCGAGTGTTGAGTTGCACAGATGGGGGGCCGCGCCGGCATCGACAAGACGCCGGCGTGTTCATGCTTGCCGCAACGGCGGCCAAGCACTGGCAGACCGGGAACCCGTCTGGGCGTCCCGGTCTGGCATGTCGTTGCAATGTCGGTAGCGGACGGGTCCCGCTGCCACGTCAGACAGCGTCGCCCCAGCGGCAAAGCAGCTCGCCCTGCGGGCTCCAGGTCGAGAGCCGCGCGGTGAAATCGGTTTCCATGTCCAGGGTGATGTCGGACAGGACAACCGCGCCTTCACCAAAGGGTTCGATATCGCCACCTTGATAGAGATCAAAGGAGCCTCCACCGGTGCGCTGGGTGATGATCATGTCCCAGCTTGACCCGGCGTCCGGAGCACTCCACGCGGTCACGACGAGTCCGTCAGCGGTCTCGGTCAGATCGATGCCGCAGGCCGGACCATTCTCCAGCGTGGCGAGGCGCGCTTCAGCCGGCGCTTCATCAACTTCAACGGCGAACCAGATACTGGCCATAGCCGCCAGCGAACTCAGGGAAATCAGTTTAATACCCATGTCAGCCTCCTTGGCTGGTGGCGGCCCAGTCGGCGCAGCGGCGTCCTGCCGCTGCGCCCGGCGGGGTCGTCCTAGTGGTCGCCCTGGATAACCAGGGTCACATTGCCGGAGCCCGTCTGGCGGACATTGGCCGACTGGCCATTGCCAACCTGGATCACCCCGGCGGCGTTGTTATTGCCGTACTGATCGGTGACAGCCGTGTTGTTCCGCCCCATCTGGGAAACACCCACGATATTGCGATTGCCGGTCTGAACATTGCGGGCGTAATTGTTGTAGCCCTGCTGACCGACCACGGCGTCATTATTGCGGCCATACTGATCGACATGCGCTTCGTTGTAGCGACCGCGCTGGCCAACCGTGGTGCCGTTGCGGGCACCGTCCTGGATGACCGTGACGTACTGACGCTCACCGCGCTGGTTGATCACCATGCTCTGGCGATAGCCCTGCTGACGGCCGGCGATATCGTTCCGATAGCCTTCCTGGGCGATCGAGACGCGGTTGCGCGATTGTGCTTCAGCTGCACCGACCGTGCCGAGGATGGAAACCGCCGCGAGGGCGCTGGCAATGAGAAAGCGGGTTTTCATTTTGACTACTCCGTTTTGCTGGCCGACGCCCGATGCATCGAAGCCTGTCACCTGTTCTAAAGGGCATGTGATGAGCGAATGCTGAGAGCTGCATTCATAGTCAAAACAGGTAGATGAACGGATTTGGGGATCTTGTTCATCTTGCCGGTCCGGACAAGAAAAAGCCCGCCACTGAGATCAGGGCGGGCCAGTTTGGGGTCGGAGGAAAACCAGGTTCAGTCGTAGCGGCACTGGGCCGGTCGGACAGAACGCAGACGGGCGCACTGGGCAGGCGTGAGACGTTGTTGCGGCGCGGCTGCATTGGCAGCGGCGATCCGCTCGCGGGCCTGTTCCGCTGGCGTCGGGCCGTTTGTCGGGATCCGGTTCTGATTGCGCTGCACGACCGGGCGCTGGAATGTCAGGAGCGACATCGGCATGACATCAACGACCTGGGTCGAGCAGGTCAGGCGGCCGGCCTGGTCGTAAACCGACAGGGAGCCGCGCAACATCGCGTCCTGTCCCAGTTCTGCATCACGGATCTCATCCATGCCGCGATAGCCGCCGCGAACCACATAGCCAAGGCCGAAATGGCTGCGAGCCAGGGCCGTGTCATGCGCTCCACCACCGGAGAATCGACCATCCAGGCGCAGATTGAGATCGCTGGTCGGAATGGCCTGGTAGAGATGGAAGACATAGGAGCCGCTCAATCGGGAATCCGCCTTGGGCACGGCAACGCCGGCCGAGTTGGACAGATAGACCTGGATGCCGCAATCACGGTTGGGGTGCAGATCGATACCACTGCGGCTTTGTGCCTGGGCGGCAGACGGCCACGCGGCCACCAGGGTCGCACCCAGGGCAATGGCGCTGGTGAAGGCTTTGAGATGAAACATGTGCAGCTCCCGTTCGGATGAATCTCCGTGCTTGAGCTGACACTAGCAATGTCTAGATGAGGCCTGGCTGAGCGCCCGGTTCAGAGGACGTTCATGTGGCAAGTCCCCCTCACCGCGCCATCGCGGCTCGGGGCGCTGCACTGCTTTCAAGCCGTTGCGGAAGCAGGACCGTTGCCTCCACCGTATTGCCGATACCGAGATAATTGACCTGACCGAAGCCCATCGACTTGGCCAGCTTGATGCCCTTGCCGCGATAACCGGCGCGCGACGGGTCCGCCATCTCGGCCGTCTCGGCATCAATGCCTTCGCCATCATCCTGGATGATGAATGAGAGGATGCGGCCACCGCGCTGGAAGCGCAGACGGACTCGGCGATCCTCATACTCGCTCTCGGTCATGCGCTTGGCGAGTTTGCGCTCCCAATTGCCTTCCGCCAGCCCCTTGGCCTTCTCCGTGGCATCAAAGCCGAGATTGCCGTGCTCGATCGCATTGGCGAGCAAAACATAGAGGCCAACCGCCGTCGCACAGGGACGCGGCGTGGCGCGGCCGAGCAGGATGGCGACATCGCTGGCCTGTTCACGGGTCTGGATCGAGAACTCGCCCGCCTCGAGCGATTGGGTCGCCCCGAGACCAATCTCGGCATCAGCGGGAATGGCGAGCTCATGCGCCCGATAGGCCCGCAGCCCGTCAATCGCATTGGCGACGGTGCCGGCATCGGCATCATGATCGAGAAAGATATCGGCGCCGCTGCGTCGGGCATTCCCGGTGACCAGAAGCGACCGCTGCTTGGGCGCGGCATTCTTGCGCGCGTCGGCGATCCGGGCAGCATGGGCGTCATCGGCAACGATCAGCGCCACCGGGCCCTCTTCGTCCATGGTCGGCCCCATATAGACCGTCATGCCCAAACCCTTGGCCAACGCCCGCGACAAGACGCGCGTGCGGTTGCTGTCGCTCATGCAGAGCCAAAGCCTGTCGGGTATCTTACCGGTTTGGGCGGCTGCCATGCGGTCTCCCGGGTACTGAAGCAGGACGAGGTCGGAACACGCACACTAGAAACAATACATTAACAATGAATTTGGCATCGCCAAGCGCGATTCATCGCGTCGCGGCCAGAGCATCGATACCTTGCCAGTCAGGCCGGCGCCGCCTGAGGAAACCCGGTTTCCGCCTAGGCGTCGCGCTCGCGGACAATGCCGGCTGCGCGTTCGCGCAGGGTCGGGAAACGATAGAAGATATGCGTGCCGATCCGGCGCGTGCGCACAAGGCCGTCATTCCAATACGGGTCAACCGCCACCGTGTGGTAGTGCGTCGCGCGTCGGGTCACATCGCGGCCAAACCCCATGAAGGCGTGCTGGGCGACCAGCTGTGACCGGCGCCAGGAGCGCCCGCGCGGCTCGCGGACCATGGACCCGTCACAGGTGAAGGTGAACTGGCAACCGGTCCGGCGTTCGGAGCCCTGATAGACCACGCCACAGATCGAGTTGGGATAATTGCGATTATCGACCCGGTTCAGAATGACCTGGGCCACGGCCAGCTGGCCAACAAAGGCCTCGCTGCGCGCCTCATAATAGATCGCTTCGGCCAGGCAATCGACTTCAGCCGAGATGCCGGCAGCCATCTCCAGATGGGTATTGTCAAAGGTACGCAGGTCATCCAGCGAACGGGCTGTCAGCACAACGCCGGCATCCCCATCCGCTTCCAGGGTCAGCGAGGCGAAACGCAATTCTTCCGGCGGCTGCCAGGCGGCGTCGACATCACCGGCCTGAAGATAGCGCGCAGCCATGGCCTGCCAGACGAGGGTCTCGTCCTGTTCACGGGCCCGGTCGGAAGCCAGGTTGAGAAGCAGGACCGTCATCGCGCACAGCACCAGGGTCGCCAGCATGTGCAATGCTGTCGCTACCTGCTTTTGCTGGCTGCGTGCCGCGTCGAGGTCCATTCGATCTCCGTATTTCCTGTCCAGCGTCAAACTCGGCCTTTCACGAATCGTGCCGTCTTGCGACGAGATTACCATGACGCGCCTTGTCTGAATCCTTCGTGAAATCAGCGCGCCTCTCTATTTGAGGCGACCATAGCGGTCAAGCCGGGCACTTGGTTACAAATAAGAAAATACCCGCCCCTTCCAAGAGGGGCGGGATATTCAGTGGCGAATACAAGGATTTATTACTGTCGACGCAGGCGCGCCTGGGCGGCGGCAAGGCGCGCAATTGGCACGCGGTATGGCGAACAGGACACATAATCCAGACCGATTTCCTCGCAGAAATCGATGGAAGACGGGTCGCCGCCATGCTCGCCGCAAATGCCCAGTTTGAGACTTTCGCGAGTCGCCCGGCCGCGCTCGGCTGCAATCCGGACCAGGTCACCGACCCCGTCACGATCCAGCGTCACGAAGGGATCCTTCTCGAAAATGCCGGCCTCGATGTACTCCGAAAGGAATTTGCCGGCATCGTCGCGCGACAGGCCGAATGTGGTCTGGGTCAGGTCATTCGTGCCAAAGGAGAAGAATTCCGCATCCTCGGCGATCTGACCGGCCATCAGGGCGGCGCGCGGCAATTCGATCATGGTGCCGATCAGGTATTTCGGCTTGCCGCCCGTCTCCTCGGCAACCGCCTTGGCGACCCCGGCAACGCGCGCCTTGAGAATGGCCAGCTCGGCGGGAGCGGCGACCAGCGGGATCATGACTTCGGCCAGGGGCTGGAAGCCGGTTTCCTTCTCGACCGCGACCTGGGCTTCAAAGATCGCCCGGGCCTGCATCTCGTAGATTTCCGGATAGGTGATGCCCAGACGACAGCCGCGATGGCCGAGCATGGGATTGCTCTCGCCGAGATCACGGGCCCGCGCCATCAGCTGGTCGGCCGGCAGGCCGGTCGCCTTGGCGACGTCGAAAACGTCTTCCTCGGTGTGCGGCAGGAATTCGTGCAGCGGCGGATCCAGGAGGCGGATCGTGCAGGGACGCTCGCCCATGATGCGGAAGATCTGCGCGAAATCATCGCGCTGCATGGGCAGGATCTTGTCCAGCGCCGTCACCCGGCCGTCCTGGTCATTCGACAGGATCATTTCGCGCACGGCGGCGATCCGGTCGGATTCGAAGAACATGTGCTCGGTGCGGCACAGGCCGATGCCTTCAGCGCCGAACTCGACCGCGGTCTCGCAATCATTCGGCGTTTCCGCATTGGTGCGGATTTTCATCCGCCGCGCCTTGTCGGCCCACACCATCAGCTTGCCGAAATCACCGGTCAGCTCCGGCTTGATCATCTTGGCTTCGCCCATCAGGACCTGGCCCGAAGCGCCGTCAATCGTGACCATCTCGCCATCCTTGACGATGCGGCGGCCGACGACAAACTGCTTGTTGGCATAGTCGATCTTGATCGCGCCGGCCCCGGAGACGCAAGGACGCCCCATGCCGCGCGCCACCACGGCGGCGTGCGAGGTCATGCCACCGCGAGCGGTGATGATGCCTTCAGCGGCGTGCATGCCGTGAATGTCTTCCGGCGAGGTCTCGATACGCACGAGGATGACCTTCTCGCCGGCCTTGGCGCGCTCTTCGGCTTCGTCACTGTCAAACACCACCTTGCCCGAAGCTGCGCCCGGCGAGGCCGGCAGGCCCGAGGTGAGGATGTCACGCTCGGCATCGGGATCGAGGGTCGGATGCAAGAGCTGGTCAAGCTGGGCCGGATCGACCCGCATCACCGCTTCATCGGTGGAGATCAGGCCTTCCGACGCCATGTCGACGGCAATCTTCAGCGCCGCCTTGGCGGTGCGCTTGCCATTGCGGGTCTGCAGCATCCAGAGCCGGCCGCGTTCGACCGTGAACTCGATGTCCTGCATATCGGTGTAGTGGCGTTCCAGCTTGTCGAACACGGCGGCCAGTTCGGCATAGCTCTCCGGCATCGCTGCTTCCATGGACGGATTGTCATCGCCCATCTTCTCGCGCATCGCCTCGGTGAGGCATTGCGGCGTGCGGATGCCGGCGACCACGTCCTCGCCCTGGGCATTGACCAGGAATTCGCCGTAATAGCCGCTCTCGCCGGTCGACGGGTCGCGCGTGAAGGCAACACCGGTGGCGGAGGTCTCGCCCATATTGCCGAACACCATGGCCTGGACATTGACCGCCGTGCCCCAGCTCGCCGGGATGTCGTGCAGGCGACGATAGGTCTTGGCGCGATCGGTCATCCAGGAGCCGAAGACGGCGCCAATGGCGCCCCAGAGCTGTTCGCGCGGATCGGAGGGGAAATCCCGGCCCAGTTCGCGCGCCGCAGCGGCCTTGTACTGGGCGACAATGCTTTCCCAGTCGTCCGAGCTCAACTCGGTGTCGAGGGAATAATCATTATCATCCTTGAAGCCGTCGAGAATGTCCTCGAAGACGGCGTGATCCACGCCCAGAACAACGTCGGAATACATCTGGATGAAGCGGCGATAACTGTCATAGGCAAAGCGGCGATCGCCGGAGAGCTTGGCCAACCCCTCGGCGGTTTCGTCATTCAGACCCAGATTGAGCACCGTATCCATCATGCCCGGCATGGAGGCACGGGCGCCCGAACGGACCGAGACCAAAAGCGGGTTGGCCGGATCGCCAAAGGCCTTGCCGACGGCCTTTTCCAGCTTGGCCAGCGCATCCTCGACCTGGCCGTTCAGCGTGTCCGGATAGGCTTGGTTATTGTCATAGAAGGCCGTGCAGACCTCCGTGGTGATGGTGAAGCCCGGCGGGACGGGCAGGCCCAGCTTGGCCATTTCAGCCAGATTGGCCCCCTTGCCGCCCAGCAGCTCGCGCATGCCGGCTTCGCCTTCGCTGTCACCGCCGCCAAAGGCGTAAACCCACTTGGTGTCAGTCGTCATGGAAAGAGCCCCTAGCCTGAAATCTTGTCGAAATCGGCGACGGCGCGAATGGCCGTGCGAATTGCGGACAATAAGAGAAGTCGGTTGCGGCGCAACGCGCCGTCGTCCGTGTTAACGGTCACGTCGTCGAAAAATGCATCAATCGGTGCACGGAGCGATGCCAGCGCCGTCATCGCCGCAGCGAAGTCTTCCGCTTCCAGCGCCGCGGTCGCCGCGGGGCCTGCAGACGCGAGCGCCGCGATCAGCGCGCGCTCGGCCGATTCGGGCGCGTTTGCGAGATAGTCCGCATCCGGCTCACCGGAGAGATCACCCTCGGACTTGGCGAGAATGTTCGAGGCCCGCTTATTTCCCGCCAGCAGCGCCGCGCCATCCTCGGTATCAAGAAAGGCCTGCAACGCCCGCGCCTTCGCCGTCACCCGGACAAGATCGTCATCGCCGAGCGCGAACACGGCGTCGATGACATCGTGGCGGATGCCCTCGTCGCGGAGATGGACTTTGAGGCGGTCGGCGAAGAAGGCGAGGAGGTCGGTCGCGTCATCGCTGACATGCCGACCATATGCCGGGTAGTGATTACGTTTAATCACCGGATCGACAGATACGGAGCCCCGAGACAGGTTCCGCATTGACACACGCACTCGATCTTCATGGCGCTCAATGAGTTCAACCAGGCGAATCCGCATCGACGCTGACAAGCAAACTCGGATTACCCCCAGCGCCGCGCGGCGCAGGGCAAACGGGTCTTTCGATCCTGTCGGCTTCTCATCAATTACCCAAAAACCAACCAGCGTATCCAGCTTGTCAGCCAGCGCGACGGCAGCCGAGACCGGCGAGGTCGGCACTTCGTCAGACGGCCCCTGCGGCTTGTAATGGTCCTTGATCGCATCCGCGACGGCAGCATCTTCGCCCTGGTCGAGCGTATAATACCGCCCCATCGCACCCTGCAGTTCGGGGAATTCATAGACCATCTCGGAGACGAGATCGGCCTTGGCCAGGCGGGCGGCCTTTTCGGCGAGGTCCGGGTCGGCGCCGACGACCGGGGCGAGTTCGCGGGCCAGGGCGGCGACGCGGTCGACCTTGTCGGCGACCGTGCCCAGCTTTTCGTGGAAGGTTACTTTCGACAGCTGCGCCGCCATGTCCGAGAGCGGCGTCTTGCGGTCATTGTCCCAGAAGTGGCGGGCATCCGAGAGGCGGGCCGAGAGGACGCGGGCATTGCCGGCGGCGATGGCGACGCCGCCATCAGGGGCAACCTGGTTTGCAATCGTGACGAATTTGGAGACCAGCTCACCGGTCTTGGGGTCGCGCACCGCGAAATATTTCTGGTGCGTCTTCATGGTCAGGGTGATGACTTCCGGCGGCAGATCGAGAAAGTCCGGATCCATCTCGCCCAGCACGGGCACCGGCCATTCCACCAGCCCGGCGACCTCGGTCAACAGGCCCGCATCTTCGACCAGTTCAAACCCGGCGTCCGTGCAGACCTGGCGCGCGCCCTCTAGGATCAGCGCTTCGCGGGCGGCGCGGTCGAGGAGGACATGCCCCTCACCTTCCAGCACCGCCTGGTATTCGGTGTAGTTCGACACGGTAAAGGGCCCGCGGCCCATGCGGCGATGGCCTTCGGTGACATTGGACGCCGTGAGGCCGAACACCTCGACCGGCACAACGTCGCCGCCAAACACGCACAGCAGACGCTGGATCGGACGCACCCAGCGCTGGGTCTTCTCGCCCTCGCCGAATTTCATCGATTTGGGCCAGGGGAAGGCCTTCATCACTTCGGGGATCGCCTCGGCGATGACCTCGGCGGTGGCCCGGCCCGGCTTTTCGATCTTGGCGACCCAGAATTCGCCCTTCTTGTCCTCGCGCTTTTCGCACTGGTCCAGCGAGGCGACACCGGCCCCGCGCAGAAAGCCGTCCACGGCCTTGTCCGGCGCACCGACGCGCGGGCCCTTGCGCTCTTCACTGACATCCGCCGTCTTCACCGGCAGGCCGTCAATCACCAGACCGAGGCGGCGCGGACCGGCAAATGTGGTCAGCGAGCTCCAGGCCAGACCCGCCGCCTTGAGCTTGTCGCCCAGCAGCTTTTCCAGATCAGCCTCGGCACGCGGTTGCATGCGGGCCGGGATTTCCTCGCAGAAGATTTCAAACAGGAGTTCGGACATCGTGTCGGGCTTTCATTTCCGCCGTCAGGCGTATTCCTGGTCGGCATAGCGCTGCATGAGCGCGAAATAGCCGTCATCCGGGGCGCCGTCATAGATCAGCGCGTCTTCATCAAAAATCATCCAGTCCTGGGCCGATTTGACCCAGATATGACCGACGGGTTTCAGCTTGGCGCGATCATCCAGCGTGCCGGCTTTGAGCGACAGGGCCGGCTTGCCCGCCGTGTCATTGGCGATCCGCGTGCCGCAATCCCCGCAGAAATGACCCAGCTTCTTCGACTTGCTGTCGGTGGGAATGGAAAAGGCCGCCACCGCGCCCTTGAGATATTTGAACCCGTCCCGCGGCACCAGCATGGACATGCCAAAGGCCGAGGAGGATTGCTGCTGGCAGGTCGCGCAATGGCAGCAATACAGCGCCATCGGCTTCCCGGTAATCTCATAGCGAACCGCGCCGCACTGACAGCCACCGCGAAGGGGGAGTTTCATGGGGTGGTCTCCTGGCTCGTCAGGTCCTCGCCCTTGATGGGCGAGGTGGCTGGGCGCGCAGCGGCCAGACGGAGTGGGTGATCGGCGATTGGTGACGGAACGCTGACGCGTTTCACCCGATCCGACCCGCCGCTTCGCGCCGGCCCACCTTCCCCATCAAGGGGAAGGACCTGTGAGAGCGAGTTCATCACTCAGCCGCCTCCACCAGCGCGCGCTCGCTCTTCACCCAGGCCTCGGCACAGCCCTTGGCGAGTTCTCGGACGCGGGCGATCCAGCTGGCGCGTTCGGCGACGGAGATGGCGCCGCGGGCGTCGACCAGGTTGAAGAGGTGGGAGGCCTTGAGGCAGAAATCATAGGCCGGCAGGGGCAGCGGCTTGTCGAGATTGAGCAGCGCCATGCACTGGTTTTCCGCGCCCTTGAACCATTCGATCAGCATGTCGACATCGGCATGCTCGAAATTGAATTCCGAATACTGCTTCTCGGCTTCGAGGAAAACGTCGCCATAGCTCATGCCGGCACCGTTGAAGTCGAGATCGTAGACGTTTTCAACGCCCTGGACATACATCGCCAGGCGTTCGAGCCCGTAGGTCAGCTCGCCGGAAACGAGGTCGACATCGAGTCCGCCGACCTGCTGGAAATAGGTGAACTGGCTGACTTCCATGCCGTCGCACCAGACTTCCCAGCCCAGGCCCCAGGCGCCGACGGTCGGGTTTTCCCAGTCATCCTCCACGAAGCGGACATCATGCAGATCGCGTTCGATGCCGATGGCGTCGAGCGAGCCGAGATAGAGGTCCTGAATGTCGGACGGGCACGGCTTCAGGAGGACCTGGAACTGGTAATAATGCTGCAGCCGGTTGGGGTTCTCGCCATAACGGCCATCGCCGGGACGGCGCGAGGGCTGGACATAGGCGGCCTTCCAGGGACGCGGGCCGAGCGAGCGCAGCGTGGTCGCGGGGTGCAATGTCCCGGCGCCCACCTCGACATCATAGGGCTGGAGAATGGCGCAGCCCTTGCCCGCCCAATAGGTCTGCAGACGGAGGATCAGCTCCTGAAAGGAGGGCGCTTTCGCGGCGGCCATGGCATCAATTCCCGCTGGAAAAATCGAGATGAAGAAATCGCGCGGACACTAGGCAAGCCGGGCCGTCTAATCAAGCACGCGAGTCCTCGTCTTTGTGCGACGCAGCATCCTCTTCGCGCGGCTCGAAGCGCGCCTCCACGGCCCGCCGCGCGGCCTCGGCCGCATTGTCCCGCTGCTTGCGTCCGCGTGCGCCCAGCACGATCAACAGGACGAAGGCGAGAACGACGAGAATGATCGTTATGGTCATGCGCCCATCTCCAGAACAGCCCGCCCACGCAGGAAAGCGTCGGCCTCGGCAGAATGCCCCTCACCCTCATGCAGGACCAGCGGGGCGAGCAGGACAAGCGGCGCCTTGCCGCCAATTGTTGCCTGCACAATGACACGCTTGGCCGGTTCGCCGCTGCGCGGATGGATCGGCTTGATCACGACCGAGCCGAAGGACCGGTCAAGCGCGGTGAGGATGTCGGCGAGACGATCGGCGCGATGGATCAGGGTCAGCCGACCCTTGGCCTTCAGCGCCCGGGCGGCGCAGCGCACCCAGTCGGCAAAGGGCACATCGCCGGTCAGCCAGGCGGCGCGTTTCTCGTCCTTTGGCGCTCGCAAGGCCTTGGGATCGTCAAAGAAGGGCGGGTTGAAGAAGACCTGGTCGACCTTCAGCGCGGTGCCCAGCTGCAGGATGTCGGCATTCTGGACCCGTACACGAGCCCCCATCCCGTTCGCCGCCGCATTCTCCGCCGCAAGCGCGGCCGCCTCGGGATCGCGCTCAACGCCGACAAAGCTGGCGCCGGTCAGCCGCCAGGCCGCACACATCAGCGCTGCACCGGCGCCGCAGCCGAATTCGGCCAGGGTCTCGCCCGCCTTCGCGTCCAGCGCCGCCGCGAGCAGGCCGGCATCCATGCCGGCGCGATAGCCGTCCCGGCCCTGGCGCAGGACGACCCGCCCGTCGAGCAGGCGGTCCAGAGTGGTGGCGCTGTCAGCTGTCACGCGCGGTCCTCTTCCTGCAGCTCGGCCAGCAGGGTCGACGCCATGTGGGCATCCTCGTCGATCACCATGATGCGTGTCTTGATGACCGGCAGGCCGCCGCCATACATGGAGGACATGCCCTGATCGAGCACGATGGGTTCAATCCCCTCATCGCGCAGAATTGATTGGGCATAGGAGAGTTTAACCGGGTCATTGGTCCGCAGGACTTCTTTCACTGGGGCATACCTCCGCGCCGCTTTGCGCTGTGTGGGGCCGACACAAGGCCAGTGCCCTGACCTGTGCTGTTTCGTCACCGCCCCTTGTGCTTGCCGGGCGGTCCGTCGATTTCTATTGTCGGAAGCAATTGAGCCTGCATCAAGAGGACAGCTGGCGTGGACAGCATGGTGAGTGTCAAAACGGCCGCGGCAGCGAAGAGCGCCGAGATCCCGAATGCCGCGGAAGCGCTGGCAGTTCTGGCCTATGACGACATGCGCAAGGTCGACGCGCTGATCCTCGAGCGGCTGGACAGTCATGTCGAGCTGATCCCGGAACTGGCCCGCTATCTGATCGAGGCCGGCGGCAAGCGCGTGCGCCCGATGATCACGGTCGCTGCCGCCAACATGCTGGGCTACAGCGATGTCGCGCCGCTGAAGCTCGCCGCAGCGGTCGAATTCATCCACACCGCCACCTTGCTGCACGATGATGTCGTCGATGAGAGCGGCATGCGCCGCGGCAAGGTCGCGGCCAATCTGGTTTGGGGCAATGCCTCCTCCGTCCTGGTCGGCGACTTCCTGTTTGCGCGATCCTTTTCCCTGATGGTCGAAGCGGGATCGATGAAGGCGCTGGGCGTCCTGTCCGACGCCGCCTCGACGATTGCCGAGGGCGAGGTGCGCCAGCTTTCCGCGGTCAAGGATGTCGGCGTCTCGGTCGACACTTATATGCAGATCATCGATGCCAAGACCGCCGCCTTGTTTGCCGCCGCGGCGCAGGTTTCCGGTATTGTCGCCGGCCGTGATACCCGCGAGGAAGCGGCACTGGAGACCTATGGCCGCGAGCTCGGCCTGGCTTTCCAACTGGTCGATGACGCACTGGATTATGACGGCGCCTCGACCAAGCTGGGCAAATCCACCGGCGATGATTTCCGCGAAGGCAAGGTGACGCTGCCGGTCGCGCTGGCAATCTCCGCCGCGTCGGCGAGCGAAGCCGAATACTGGGACCGCGTGATTGCGCGCGGCGAACAGGCCGAGGGTGATTTCGACACCGCCATCCGCCTGATCAAATCTCATGGCGCACTGGAAGCGACCGTCAATCAGGCCCGCGCCCATGCCCGGCGGGCCCGCGAGGCCCTGGCCATCTTCCCGGCCAATAAGTGGCGCGTCGCGCTGGAAGACCTTGCCGACTTCGTGGTCGAACGCGCTTACTGATCTCCCGGCCTATTGCCAGGTATCGAGACCGGCCGCCCGCGCCTTGCGGCGCCAGATCTGATGCCGCACGCTGAAAGCAATCACCGCCAGCACAAAGACCGGCAGTCCGGCCATCGGCGAGACCGCGTTGGCGACCAGCGCCAGCACGCCACAGCCGACACTCATCCCGCCCCAGATCATTGCCACCCGGCGATGGCTCATCCCCAGGGCGATGAGCAATTGATAGGCATGAGCCCGGTGCGCCACGAAGGGTGATCGCCCGGCCTTGACCCGCGCCGCCATGGTCAGCAGCACATCGCCCAGAAGCGGAAGCACGAGCAGCGGCACAAGCCAGACTGACCCTGATGGTGCGCGGGAGGCCCAGACCAGTGCCAGCCCGGCGAGAATGACCGCCGCCCCCAGCGATCCCACATCACCACTGAAGAGGCGCCCGCGAGCCGAGAGAAGCGGCGCATTCCAGACCGCGAAGCCGGCCAGCGAAGCCGCCAGTGCCAGCGCGGCCAGCATGAAAGGTCCCTCGCCCAGGATGGCGAGGACCAGCGCCGCCGGGATCAGGCTCGCCGCCATCAAACCGTCCGACCCGTCCATGAAATTGACCGCATTGGCGAGCGTGAACGCAAAGAGCGCCGAGCCGAGCCAACCGATCATCCAGGGCAGCGCAAAACCCAGATCGGTGACCGGCCCCGTCATCCCGGCCAGGGCCAGGCTGATCAGGCTCAGCACCGCAAATTTCGGGCGCTCATTCAACGTGACGAGGTCATCGACGAAGCCCAGACCTGCCGCCATCACGGTGCACAAGGCGAGGCCAAACAAGGCTGCGCCGTCGGTCGGCGCCATGACGGGGATGAAAAAGAGCGCGCCGAAAAAACCGACGACAATGCCCAGCCCGCCGCCGCGCGGCGTCGGTTGGGCGTGATTGGAGCGTTGGTTGGGATGATCGAGGATGCCGGCGCGCAGGACGAGACCAGCCACGCTCCACGCCAGGATGAACGCCGCGAGCAGCGGCCAGATCGTCACAATCACCGCACCGCTCCGGTCAAGCGAACGGCGCGGGCGAAACCATCATAGGCTTTCGCAATCGCTTCCGCTGAAGCGCGATCAGCGCACAGGGCAAAACAGCTCGCACCCGAGCCGGACATGCGCGCCAGCTCGACACCGGGTTGATCACGCAGCCAGTCGAGTGCCCGGGCGATCTCCGGATGACAGGCCAGCGCCGGCGCTTCCAGATCATTGCGCTCGCCCCGCAACCAGTCGAGCCGGTCCTCGCCCATCGGGCCCGCTTCGGCAAGCGGCGCCGGGTCGGCGGCATCGAAGGCCTTGAAGATCGGCCCGGTCGGGACCGCGACGCCCGGATTGAGTATGACCGCATCAAACGCGTCAAAGGCGGGCAGGATGTCAATCCACTCCCCAATCCCGCGCATGCGAAGCGGGCGGGCATAGAGACAGGCCGGCACATCCGCGCCCAGCTTGAGACCGATCTCGGCCAGCCGGTCGAGGGTCCAGTCCAGACCCCAAAGACGGTTGAGCGCGCGCAGCGTCGCGGCCGCATCGGCGGAACCACCGCCCAGCCCGGCCTCGACCGGAATCTGCTTGTCGAGCCGGATCATCGCGCCGTCATCGATATCGGCCGCTGCCTGCAGCGAGCGCGCGGCCTGGAGAACGAGATTATTGCCGTCTGGCGGCAGGCTGCGGGAGGCTTCGCCGGACAGGGTCAGGAGCAGGCCGGGCCCCGGACGCACCTCGACCGTGTCGCCCCAATCCGCGAAGACGACCAGGCTGTCGAGGGGGTGATACCCATCGGGACGCGGCGCACCGACGCGCAGGGTCAGATTGACCTTGGCCGGGGCCAGCTCGGTGAGCGGCTCTGGTGTCACGGTTCACCCGCGGTATCATCACCCGCAGTCGTCAGTTCCTGGGCCACATGCTGTTCTTCATTCGGGGGACGGCCATGGGTCAGGCGATACTCCAGCCCCTCACGCTGCTCGGGACGCGGATCGAGATCGAGCGTCCGGCGCCACTGGAAACCGGCTTCCAGCTCGCGCCCGACCTGCCAATAGGCATCGCCGAGATGGTAATTCGCGGTCGCATTGCCCGGCGCCAGCGCGGCCGCACGCTCGAGAGCCTCTACCGCCGCCTCGTAGTGACCGAGCCGGTAGTGCGCCCACCCCAGGCTGTCGATGACATTGCCGTTCGACGGGTCAGCATCAGCGGCTTGCTGGATCATCGCGAAAGCCTCTTCGATGCGTTCGCCACGATCAATCCAGAAATAGCCCAGGTCATTGAGCAAGGTGGCTTCGTTCGGCGCGAGTTCGAGCGCGGCAAGATAGTGCCCCTCCGCCGACGCCCAGTCATCCTGATCAAGATAGCAGGCCGCGGCATAATAATGGTAGCGCCAGTCGGCCGGCACATCGCGATCTGCGATGATCGCCTCATAGAGCGGAATGGCCTCACCACACTGTCCATTGATCCGCCTCAGATCGGCGACCAGGAGCTTGGTTTCAACCCCGCCATCCTCGGTCCAGAGCCGATTGGCCAGCAGGTTGGCCTCCTCGGTACGCTGCATATTCTGCAGCAGGAGAATGCGCTGGAATTCGGCCGTGAAACGAAAGGGGGCGTCCGTGATCGCGGCATATTCCGCAAGCGCAGCGTCGGGCAGGCTGATCCGGCTCAATGTCCCGGCCAGCGCCAGACGGGTCGGGGCATAGTCCGGATCCAGGCGCTGAACCATGCGCAGATAAATCACCGAGAGGTCCATATCGGCCTGTTCGGCGAGGTCGGAAGCCGGGCCGAACAGGGCCCGACCCGCCATTTGCGCCACTCCGGGCCGGCGGCGCGGGCGCGCGCCCTCATCGAGGCGACGCAGCGCATCGGTGACGAAGGGCCCGTCCGGATTGGCTTCCAGCATTGTCTCATACAGGGCCCGGGCTTCATCCGGGCGTCCCTCGCGCTCGAGGAAATTGCCATACATCTCGGTCGCCAGGCGCGGGAAGACGGCCGAATAGGCCGCAGTCCGGTAAGCCGCATCGGCGGCCTCTGCCTCGCCGGCGACATCTGCCAGCATCGCCTTGTGAAGCCAGAGATGAGACGACAGGAAGCCCGGCGCCTGCGTCTCGTTAGCGGCATCCATGGCCGCCACCGCCTGGCCCTCGCCCATCATCGCCCACTGGATCAGGAGATCGCGCATGAGCGTGTTGAACGGGCCGTAATCAGGCGCTGCCTCCAGGCTGGCAATGGCATCACGATAGCGGCGCTCGGCAATCTGGTCGGCGGCAACATAAAGCGTGGCCAGACGACTGGGGTCACCGGCCTGGACGGTCGAGCGGGCCAGCTGTGCCGCCTGATCCGTATTGCCCGACAACAGGGTCGTGATGAAAGCCCGGTCGGCGAGCGTCGCATTGCCGGGGGCCTGATCGAGGGCCCGGGCATAGTGCGTCGCTGCCCCGTCGACATCGCGGTTCACACCGGCATAGCGCGCGGCCAGGAACGCGCCATAGACAGAGCCTCCCTCCTCGGGCGGCGCAGACGTGCTGGCGCAGGATGAGAAGGCCGTCGCGGCCAGGCAGAGGGCGAGCATGCGGACTGATGAACTCATGTCCGCATGCTCGCTCTGCAATCCCGCCGGCGCAAGGGCCGGAGGCGGTTGGGTCTACATATTGGCGTACATCGGACCGCCGCCACCTTCCGGTGTCGTCCAGTTGATATTCTGGTTGGGATCCTTGATGTCGCACGTCTTGCAGTGGACGCAGTTCTGCGCGTTGATCTGGAAGCGCTGTTCGCCGCTGGTCTCGTCCTCGACCCACTCATAGACACCCGCCGGGCAATAGCGCGTCGACGGACCGGCGAACTCGCCAAGCTCCGACATCTTCTGCAGCTCTTCATCGGAGAGTTTGAGGTGGACCGGCTGATCCTCCTCGTGATTGGTGTTCGAGATGAAGACCGACGACAGTCGGTCAAAGGTCAAAACACCATCCGGCTTTGGATAATTGATCGGCTTGTGCCTGGAGGCCGGCTCGAGGCTTTCCGCGTCGGTCTTGCCATGGCCCATCGTGCCGAAGGGTGACCAGCCGCCGAAGACCGTGGTGCACCACATGTCCAGCCCGCCAAAGGCGACGCCGAAGAAAGTGCCCAGCTTGGACCAGAGCGGTTTCACATTGCGGACGCGCTTGAGGTCCTTGGCGACCCAGGAGTTCTCGTAGGCACTCTGGTATTCGGTCAGCTCGTCATGCTGGCGCCCATCGGTGATCGCGGCGAAAACGCTCTCCGCCGCCAGCATGCCGGTCTTCATGGCGTTATGGCTGCCCTTGATGCGCGGCACATTCACGAATCCGGCCGAACAGCCAATCAGACCACCGCCCGGAAAGGCCAGCTTGGGAACAGACTGGTAACCGCCTTCGGTGATGGCACGGGCGCCGTAGGAAATCCGTTCGCCGCCTTCAAACACAGGCGAGATGGCCGGGTGGGTCTTGAGACGCTGGAATTCCTCGAAGGGCGAGAGATAGGGGTTCTTGTAGTTCAGGTGAACGACATAGCCGATCGAGACCAGATTATCGCCGAAATGATACATGAAGGAGCCGCCGCCAGTCTGGCCGTCGAGCGGCCAGCCCATGGTGTGCTTGACCATGCCGGGCTTGTGGTTCTCCGGCTTCACGCGCCAGAGTTCCTTGATGCCGATCCCGAATTTCTGCGGTTCCTTGCCCTCGGACAGGTTGAAGCGGCTGATCAGCTTTTTCGCCAGCGAGCCACGCACGCCCTCGCCGATCAGCGTGTATTTGCCGCGCAGCTCCATGCCCGGCTGATAGCCATCCTTGTGGCCGCCATCGCGGGCCAGACCGAAATCGCCTGTGACGACCCCCTTGATGGCGCCATCTTCCTCGATGAGGTCGGCAGCCGGGAAGCCCGGATAGATTTCCACGCCCAGCGCCTCAGCCTGCTCGGCCAGCCAGCGACAGACATTGGCCAGAGACACGATATAGCAACCATGATTGCTCATCAGCGGCGGGAACATCAGGGTCGGGAGGCTGATCGAACCGGCCTCGCCGAGCACTTCGAAAATGTCGGTCTTGACCGGATCTTCGAGCGGCGCGCCGAGTTCCTTCCAGTTCGGGAAGAGCTCATTCATCGCCTTGGGATCGACCACGGCACCGGAGAGGATGTGGGCGCCGACCTCGGCCCCCTTTTCCAGCAGGGCGATGGAAATCTCCGAACCTGCATCAGCCGCCATCTGCTTGAGGCGGATGGCCGCGGACAGGCCGGCCGGGCCACCACCGACGATGATGACGTCGTATTCCATGGATTCGCGTTCGATTGCGGTGTCGGTCATCAGGCTGGCACCTTCCCTCTTTGTGTTCAGCGTCTGTTTTATGCGGTGTTCGGCTTGCAGGTCTTCGGTCATACCCTAGGATCGAATACCCATCTAGCGCGTCCCGCCGTCGGGATCAAAGCTATTACGTTAACGTGCACGTAAACATGACCCAGTCCGGACCTGCTCTTACCCCACATGACGAGAAAGCGCTGCGAGCGCTGATCGCCTGGTGGGCGGATGCCGGAATCGAAATGGACGAGCCGATCATGGCGCCCCGCGCCGTCGCGGCCGCCGCCACGGCGTCTCGCTCGGAGCCCCGCCCCGCACCGCGCCGTGCCGCGCCCGCTGAACCGGTGCGGACCGCCACGCCGCAAGCCGCCCGCGCGGCAGGTTTCGGTGATACCGAATCCAGCGGGCCCAGCGCCTTCACCCTAGCCAAGGGCGCCAACACGCTCGACGCGTTGCGCGAGGCCATTGGCCAGTTTGACGGCTGCGCCCTTAAGCGCACGGCCCGAAATATGGTCTTCGCCCGAGGCGACCGGAGCGCCCGTGTCATGGTGATCGGCGACGCGCCCGGGCGCGATGAGGACGAACGCGGCGAGCCCTTCGCCGGACAGACCGGCCAGTTGATGGACCGGATGCTCGCCGCGATCGGGATCGAGCGTGATGTCGCCTATCTGACCTATGTGCTGAACTGGCGCCCGCCGGGCAATCGCGCGCCAACCCAGGACGAGATCGCCCTCTGCCTGCCTTTCGCAGAGCGTCATATTGCCCTGAAGAAGCCTGACCTGCTGGTACTGGCTGGCGGTCTGAGTGCACAAGCGCTTTTGCGCAGCGAGGCACCCATCACGCGTATGCGGGGTGGCTGGACGGATTATCCGGTGCGCGACGCGGCCGGTGAACCGACTGATACCACGATACCGGCCCTCCCGATTTTCCATCCCAGCTACTTGCTGAGACGGCCGACCGAGAAGCGTCTGGCCTGGCAGGATTTGCTATCCCTTGAAAGCGCCCTCAAGGGCTGAACATTCTGCTTGTGTTATACTTTATGAGCGACCAGTGATTGCAAGACCCGGTTAACCTTAAATCCCCTAAGGCTTTTCCTCTGACGCGCCCATTTCGGGCCAATCGGATGCTTGAGGAGCCTGCGGAATGTCCCGATCCCCCGCCCCGACACTCACCGGCGTTGAGCGCATGTTCAATGAAGGCGAGGTCATCGTCACCAAGACCGATCTCAAAGGTCGCATCACCTACGCGAACGATATTTTTCAGCGCGCCTCGGCAGTCACCGAGCGACAGGCACTCGGTCAGCCGCACAATTTCATCCGGCACCCGGACATGCCGCGCTCGATATTCAATCTCATGTGGGAAACAATCAGCGCCGGGCAGGAATTATTCGCCTATGTCGTGAACCGCGCGATGAATGGTGATCATTACTGGGTCTATGCCCATGTTACGCCCAGCTTCAACGAAGCCGGCGAGATCATCGGATACCATTCCAATCGCCGAGAACCTGACCGCCGCATCATCGAAAAAGAGGTGAAGCCGCTCTACGCCAATCTCCGCGAGGTCGAGGCGAGTGCGGGCAGTCCGAAACAGGCGCTCGCGGCCGGCCGCGAGGCGATATCGGCCTTCCTGGCCGAGCGTCAGGTCGAGTACGACGAATTCATCTGCACGCTCGGCCAGGGCCAGCGTCGCGGCTATCGCTAGGAGACCGTCATGTTCAACACATCAAAAGACCGTGACGCCATCCGCCGCGCTGCCGGCATCGTCCGCGCGGTGGCTGAAGGCGACTTTGAAAAGCGCATTATCGGCATCTCGGCGGACCCGGAAGTGGCCGAGATGGAAAACGCCATCAACCTCCTGATCGACCGCACCGACGCCTATCTGCGCGAAAGCCAGACCTGCGTCGAATATGTGCGCAAGAACAAGCATTTTCGCCTGATACCGGAAACCGGGATGGTGGGCAGTTTCAAGGCCGCCGCGCGCGCCGTGAATACAACCCTCTATGCGATCAAGGAACGCCATGAGGGCTTCCTCGACCTGGGCAGCAAGCTGGAAAGCCAATTGTCCGAGGTCATGGGCAAAGTGTCTGAGACCATCACCGTGCTGCGGGGCAATGCCGACTCACTGGACAACAATTCCGGCAAGGCCTCGGAACAATGCATATCGGTCTCGGCGGCGGCAGAAGAAGCCTCCACCAATATGCAGAGCGTGGCCGCCTCGGCGGAAGAGCTGACCTCCTCGATCGAGGAAATCAATCGTCAGGTGGTCCAGTCCGCCGGCATCGCCGACCAGGCCGTCGACAAGTCCCGCGCCATGAACAAGACGATCACCGGTCTCAGCGGCGTCACCGACCGGATCGGCGATATCGTCAAGCTGATCCAGGGCATCGCGGACCAGACCAATCTGCTCGCGCTCAATGCGACGATCGAGGCGGCCCGCGCAGGCGAAGCCGGGCGCGGTTTCGCGATCGTGGCGCAGGAGGTGAAGACCCTGGCCGGGCAGACCGCCAATGCGACGGACCAGATCGGTCAGCAGATTTCAGAGCTTCAAGGCACCATGACCGGAGCCGTCACGGCCAATACCGACATTTCCGACGCGATCGAACAGATTAATGTGTCCTGCAATGCCATCGCCACCGCGGTGACCGAGCAGAGCGCCGCGACCGCAGAGATTGCCCGCAATGTCTCGGAAGCGGCCCAAGGTACCGGCGATGTGTCAAACGGAATCGGGATTGTCGAGGAAGCCACGCGCAATACCCGCGACATGGCTCACAGCGTCGTTTCATCGACCGACACGCTCACCGTCCAGGAGGAGAACCTGACCGTCCTGCGCCAGAACATCCTCACCTTCCTCGAAGATGTCCGCCGTGTCGGCTGACCCGAAGCGATGGTTGAGACGTGATTTTTGTTCTTGATTTGTTCTAAAATCGAGTCATGATGACGCATGACCGAGCGCCCTGGTGGCTACGCCCTTAATGCCCCTCAGGAGGCCTCTCTGCCCCACCGCCCCGGAGCAAGAGGTCGGGGCGCTCGGTCAAACATTACCGGTCGCTATGAGGGCGTAACCCACGAGGCCTTCGACGATGGCTGGACCGAGGCGGATGGTGAGCCGCCAAAACTCGCGACCACCGTCCTGAAAGACGCCTCGCGCACGATCATCTCGACCAATCAGTCGCCGGACATTTCCTTCGACCAGTCGATCAATCCCTATCGCGGCTGCGAGCATGGTTGTGTCTATTGCTATGCCCGGCCAAGCCACGCCTATTGGGGCTATTCTCCCGGTCTTGATTTCGAGAGCGTGATCTTTGCCAAACCGGACGGGCCGGCACTGCTGGAAGCCGCTTTCAACAAGACTGTCTACCAACCCAAACCGATCCTGATCGGCGCCAATACCGATGCCTGGCAGCCGCTGGAGCGCGAGCGTCAGCACACGCGCGAAATCCTCAAGGTCTGCGCCCGCTATCGCCACCCGATCAGCGTCATCACCAAATCCGCCCTGATCCGTCGCGATCTCGACATCCTGGCCCCGATGGCGGCCGACGGCCTGGTCAAGGCGGCAATCTCCGTCACGACGCTCGACCGGCGTCTGGCCCGGGACCTTGAACCGCGCGCCGCCGCCCCTCACCGCCGTCTCGAAACCATCCGCGCGCTCAAACAAGCGGGCATCCCGGTCACCGTGATGATGGCGCCCATCATTCCCGCTCTCAACGATCACGAGATCGAAGCCCTGCTCGAGGCGGCGGCGCAGGCCGGCGCCGACAATGCCGCCTATGTCCTGCTGCGACTGCCGCTGGAAATCCGCGACCTGTTTCGTGAGTGGCTGGCCGACAAGCGTCCCGACGCCGCCGGCCGCGTCATGTCGCTGATCCGGCAAATGCGAAACGGCAAGGATTACGACGCGCAATGGGCCACGCGCGGCCGTAGCACCGGCCCCTATGCCCGCTTGATTGCCAGCCGTTTCCGCAAGGCGATCACCCGCTTCAAGCTGGATGCGCCGCGCGCGGTCCTGGACACAAGCCGGTTTGAACGCCCGCTCGGCAGCGCCGCCCAACCCAGCCTTTTTGGATGAAAGGTCAGGCCCGCTGCTGTCGCAAGGGTCGCGAAGACCCCACGAGCGTCGCGATCTCGGCCCGGATCGCCTTTGACCGGGTATCAAAGTCGGCGATCTGACCGCGCGTGATGGGACGAGACAGGAGATAGCCCTGGAGAACCAGATCCGGTTGGAAGCCAAGTGCCCCCAGCTCGTCAAACTCTTCCACGCCCTCGACCGCGACTGAAATACCCAGATCACGGGCCAAATCGATGGTCGCACGCACGATGATTTGCGCCTCCGGATCGTTCTGCAGACCGGTCATGAAGGAGCGGTCAATCTTGATCTTGTCGAAGGGGAAGGCCCGCAGATAGCTCAGCGACGAATAGCCAGTTCCGAAATCATCGATTGCCAGCCCGACGCCCAGATCCTTAAGGCCGCGCAGGACTTTAAGGGCGCGGTCCTCATCATCGATGAGCACGCCCTCCGTGATCTCGATTTCAAGCCGGTGAGGGGCAAGACCGGACTTGGCCAGGGCGCGCTGAACCGAATAGACCAGATTGCCCTGCTTGAATTGTGCCGGGCTGACATTGACCGCAATCCGGCGATCATCCGGCCAGCTGACGGCTTCTCTGCACGCCGTCTCGATGACCCATTCACCCATTTTCAGGATCAGGCCGGTTTCTTCGGCAATCTGCACGAACTCGGCCGGCGAGACGTGACCGCGACGCTCATCATGCCAGCGCACCAGGGCCTCGAAGCCGGAGATCGTACCATCGCCGAGGCGAACTTGCGGCTGGAAGTTGAGGGTCAGCAAGTCATCCTCGATGGCCAGTGCGAGGTCGGCCTCGAGCATGCGACGCTCCTGCATCATCATGCCGAGTTTGGGATCGAAATCGCAGACCTGGTTTCGACCCTGCCCCTTGGCCCGATAGAGGGCGAGGTCCGCCTGGTTCATCAGCTTGTCGGGGTCTTCCCCGTCCAGCGGGAAGAGGGTCACACCGCCCGAGGCCGACACTTTGAGGTGCAGCTTGCCGATGGTCAGCGGCGAACCGATATTGTTGACCACACGCTGCGCCGTGATCAGCACATCTTCGCGGCAGCTGACATCCGGCAACACGACGGCGAACTCGTCACCGCTCAGGCGCGCGGCGATGGCATTGCGCGGCAGGGCATCGAGCAGGCGCTCGGACACGGAGACCAGCAAACGATCCCCGGTAGCATGACCATGGACGTCATTGACTTCCTTGAAGCGGTCAAGGTCGAAGAACATCAGCGCGACCAGGGTGTCGTCATTCCAGGCCTTCTTGAGCTCCACCTCCAGCGCATCGCGGAATTTGAGGCGATTGGGCAGGCCGGTCAGCGTGTCATGGTGCGCCAGGTGCGTCATGCGGGCCCGTGCGCGCTCTTCCGAGGAAATGTCCCGGAAGGTGAAAATGCGGGAAGTGATGCCGTCGAAATCCATCTCTCGCGCACGGATCTGGACGGTGATCGAGTCCCCGTCCCGACAGCGCAGGCGACAGGTCATGGGCGCGGCATCGCCGATGGCGTGCAGCGCCTCGAGTGCGTCATCATCCAGGGCGATCTTGGAGATCGGCATGCCGATCAGGTCTTCACGCTCCAGCTTCAGCATGTCGCCGAAGCGGCCATTCATATCTTGCACCAGCCCGTCCCGGACGACGGCGATACCTTCATAGGTCGCTTCGGCAAGCGCCCGGATACGGCGGCTCTCCGCCTGACGACGCAGGCCCAGATGCTGGTCGATCACAGCCGTGGCGAGACCGGTACAGACGACGAGGACCGCGCCAAGGGCAATCGTGATGGCGAGCAATTTTGGCGAGAGGGCCCCCGTCGGCAGCGCGTCCGCCATGATCGGTTCCAGCTGCATCGCGCCCATGGAAATGTAATGCAGGCTGACCACCCCCCCGACGAGCAGGACCGCACCCCCGATGACACCGCGGCGATCATTCACACCGATCATCAAGGCACCAGCTGCGGCGGCGAACTGGACCCCCAGCGCCACGGCTGCAATGACCAGGCCGGCATCCCAGGTCACGATCGCGCTGACCCGCATGGCTTCGATGCCCATGAAGTGCATGGCCGCCACGCCGCCGCCCACCAGCGCACCGCCGATCGGGCCGGCAAAGCGATTGTCCGACCGAACGGCAAATGCCCAGCCGCAGGCCGACACGACAATCGCCAGGACCAGGGAGGCAGCCGTCTCGAACAGACCGAACGCGATGGGAATCGCGCTTTCATAGGCCAGCATGGAAACGAAATGCGTGCCCCAGATCCCGGTGCCGGTCACGAAGCCCGCGAACAACAGCCAGGCGGGCTGACGCGCAGAATCGGCCGCCTTGGCACGGCGCACCAGAAAGCTTGCCGCCAGCGCCGACAACGCGCACAGAAGTGCCGCGACAGCCACAAGACGAAGATCGTGTTCAACCGTCAGACAGTAGTAAACGCGAAACACCAAATGCCCCAAAGGATCTGCTTTGAGCGAAACCCTCACACAAAAAGGCAATCATAGCCTTAACAGCGGCGTGTCGAATTCAGGACTGCATATCGCCGGGGTTGATGAGGCCGGCCGCGGGCCGCTCGCCGGCCCGGTTGTGACGGCTGCCGTCATCCTCGACCCGGCCCGGCCGATCGAGGGATTGGGTGATTCCAAGGCGCTGACCGAAGCCAGGCGCCGCGCCCTGGTGCCGCTGATCCGGGCACAGGCCTGGGTCGGGATCGGCATCGCGGAACCGGCCGAGATTGACCGCCTCAATATCCTCCACGCCACCATGGCGGCGATGGCACGCGCCGTGGCACGGCTGCCGATCGCGCCGGATCATGCCTTGATCGACGGAAACCGGATTCCGCCGGGACTGCCTTGCCCTGCCGAGGCCATTGTGAAGGGGGACGCCCGCGAAGCCTGTATCGGTGCCGCCTCCATCATCGCCAAGACGCTGCGTGACGATCTGATGATGCAGGCCGCGGAACGGTTTCCGGGTTATGGACTGGACGGCCACAAGGGCTATCCCAGCCCGGCGCACAAGCAGGCGCTTGAGGCTATAGGAGCCGCGCCCATACACCGCCGGTCCTACGCGCCGGTCCGCGCGGCGCTCGAATCCCGGTTTTCCACAAATGCGAATCACTGTGGATAACTTGATTCAGGGTTAACGGCCCGTTAGCCCTGTTGGCCCGAAAACTTGCGCCTGTAATGCGAGTGGAGTGGCGTGTCATGGCCCAGACAAAGATCGACCAGATCCTTGAAGGTGAATGCGTGGAGGTGATGAAATCACTTCCCGATGAGAGTGTGGACCTGGTGTTCGCCGACCCGCCCTACAATCTCCAGCTCGGTGGCGACCTGCACCGCCCCGATAATTCCAAGGTCTCCGCGGTCGATAATGACTGGGACCAGATCGGTGGTTTCGACGAGTACGATCTCTTCACCTGGAAATGGATGGAAGAAGCGCGGCGCGTCCTCAAGCCGAACGGTGCCATCTGGGTGATCGGCAGCTATCACAACATCTTCCGCGTCGGCGGCATTCTCCAGGATGCCGGCTTCTGGGTGCTCAATGACGTCATCTGGCGCAAATCCAATCCAATGCCGAATTTCAAGGGCACGCGCTTCACCAATGCGCACGAGACCCTGATCTGGGCCGCCAAGACCAAGGAGGCCCGCCCGACCTTCAATTATGCGGCCATGAAAGCCCTCAATGACGGTGTCCAGATGCGCTCCGACTGGACGCTGCCCATCTGCACGGGCGGCGAACGCCTGAAGGATGCCGAAGGCAAGAAAGCGCATCCGACGCAAAAGCCGGAAGCTCTCCTGCACCGCGTCCTGCTATCGACAACCAATCCCGGCGATGTGGTCCTCGACCCCTTCTTCGGCACCGGCACGACCGGCGCCGCTGCCAAGCGCCTGGGCCGTCACTATATCGGGATCGAGCGCGACCCCTCCTATCTTGAAGTGGCCCGCAATCGACTCGACGCCATCACGCCGGCGGCCGGCGACACGCTGGACGTCACCCAGTCCAAGCGCGCTCAGCCGCGCATTCCTTTCGGTGCGCTGGTCGAACGCGGCATGCTCAAGCCGGGTGATACGCTGTATTGTCCGAAGGGGCGCCACACCGCCCGGGTTCGCGCCGACGGAACGCTGATCGCCGGTGATCGCGCCGGCTCCATCCACCAGATCGGGGCCCAGCTGCAAAGTGCCCCCTCCTGCAATGGCTGGACCTATTGGCACACACGTACCAAGCAAGGCCTGGCACCGATCGACGTCATGCGCGCGGAGATCCGGGCCACGCTTGAGACCTGAGGCCTTTTGGCATGACTGACGGCTCCGGCGCGCCTGACATCGAAACCGCCGCCGGGCGCTCGACCTCGATCGCCTGGACAATGCTGACGGTGATCCTGGTGACTTCCCTCCTGGTTTCCGGCACCGGCGTTACGGCCGCAGCGCTGACTTTCTGGACCAACCTTGAAAATCAGCAGCTTGTGCAGCTGGAAGACTATATCGACGAGCGCGGGCGTCGGAATGACACCCTGTTCGACATGATTGCCCAGGCGCATCAGACCTCCATCGCACGCCTGGAAGACGGCCTTCCCGGCCTGTCCGATGATGCGGTAGGCGCCCGCTTTGATGCGCTCTTTCCGCTCCAGGACGACGGCACGCGCCGAAGTCGGGATGATCTGTTTGACGGCTATCATGACGCCCTGGGCAATCATCACTTCGGGGTCGGCGCCTATCTGAACCGGGCCGGTGGCTGGTCGGCGATGGACCGGCGCCGCCTGGTCGCCGCCTACCAGGTTGTCGACAGCACCGGACAGAGCCTCAGCGGGCTCGTCGACAACATCTATTTTTTCACTTTCGCCAACGAGTTGGTGATATCCGCCGCCAGCCGCGAAGACCGGCTCAGCTTCTATCGCCGCGACGCAACAGCGGAATTCGACCTCAACAATGCCGACTTCATCGCCCTGTCCCGACCAGAGACCAATCCGGCACGGGAATTTGTCTGCGGTGAATTGAGTCAGCTCATTTATGTGCGCGACACCCAGGCCCTGACGACCGGCTGTTTCACACCCTATGATGAGGATGGCGAAGCGATCGGCGCCTTTGGCACAACCGTCCAGCTCGGCGACTACTTCGAAGCTGCCCTGGCCAACCCGCCGCCGCACGGCCAGAACATGCTGATCGACCAATTCGGCAATCTGATAGCCCATCCTGACCTGTTCGGCGGGGTCGTCACCGAAGCCCAGGTCGACGCGCTCTACGCCCGCTTCGACCTGCAAAGCATCATCGACCAATTGCAAGCGCTACCGCCAAACGACGCCTCCGGTACCATAACCAGTGCGGATGGGCGCTGGGTGATCGCCTTCGCGCGGCTCGGCGGTCCAGGCTGGATGAGCCTGTCCCTCGTTGATCGCTCCATCCTGCGCCGCGATATCGCGTCACAACTTGCCTTCACCCTCGGTCTCGGCCTGCTTGGCGTCGCGCTTCAAGGTGTGCTGGCCTATTTTATCCTTTTCCGGCGCGTGGCCCGCCCGCTGGTCGACCTGACACGTCATTTCGGCGTCGCACGCCCGACGCCGGCCGCCGAAAACCCGACCCTCCATCGCGTCCTCGGCGCACAACACGAGATCGGAGCCCTTGCCCGAACGCTGGAGGAGCAACGACTCGGCCGCGCCCAGATCTTCGACCAGCTGGAAAGCCGGGTCGCCGAGCGCACGCGCGAGCTGGAAGCTGCCAATCGGTCAAAGAGCGCCTTCCTCGCCAATATCAGCCATGAGATCCGCACGCCGCTGAATGGCATACTCGGCCTCGCCCAGGTCCTGCGCACGACCTCACGATCCAAACAGCGCCAGGACCAGGCCCGCATGATCCAGGAAAGCGGAGAGACGCTGACCGCAATCCTCAATGACGTGCTCGACATGTCGAAGATCGAAGCGGGAAAGATGGAGATTTCGCCGGAACCGACATCCCCGGCCTCGCTCCTCGGCGATCTGCACTCGCTGTTCGAGGCCGCGGCGGCCGCGAAACAGCTCGATTTTATCCTGTCCCTCGATCCGGCCCTGCCGGCACAAGTCGAGATCGACGCCCTGCGAACACGCCAATGCATCGCCAACCTGGTCTCCAATGCGATCAAGTTCACCCAGGCTGGCGCCGTGACCCTGGCGGCGCGCTGGACGCCGGCGGGGGCGACATCCGGCGAACTGGAAGTCACCGTTTCGGATACCGGCATCGGCATTGCACCGGACAAGCTGGACCTGTTGTTCGCCCCGTTCAGCCAGGCTGACGCCACCATCTCGGGAGAGTTTGGCGGTACCGGTCTCGGCCTGTCCATCGCGCGCGACCTCGCCCGCCTGATGGGCGGCGACATCACCGCCCGGTCCACCCCCGGGGATGGATCGACCTTTACCTTCACCCTGCGCGCCCAACAGACCGGCATAGCCGCGACCAAGCAGCAAGACCGCGCGCCAGACGCGCTGGCCAAGGACCCGGTTTACGCGCCCCTGCGCGGCTTGCGGGTCTTGCTGGTCGAAGACAATTTCATCAATCGCCAGGTCGCGGCGGCCTTTCTCAAATCCCTCAATGTGACGATCACGGAAGCGGAGAATGGGCAATCGGCGCTCGAAGCGCTGGAGCGCGCGCCCTTCGACATCATCCTGATGGATGTCCGGATGCCGATCATGGACGGGCTGGAAGCGACCCGGCGCTTGCGCGACAGTGATCGGGCCTGGCGCGATATTCCAGTGACGGCCCTGACCGCGAATGCCTCTCAGCAAGATGCCGATATCTGCCTGGACGCCGGGATGGATTCCTTCGCATCAAAGCCGCTCAAGGCATCAGCCTTGTTCGAGGCCATGCGCCGGGCTCGCGAAAACCGGCCCTACCGTCCTGACTGACCCCGGCTCTTGAGCACTTTGCGCATCACGCTGGGCAGGGCCTCCGCATCCAAGGCCCCTTCCTCGACCCAGTAGCCGGTTTCCGGTTCCCACTCGGACCCGACCTCGGCCTCACGGACATCCAGGCGCAATTCAAAATGGGTAAAGACGTGCCGCACTTCACCGCGCGGCACCCATCCGGCGTCGAAAGGCAAGCTGAGGCGGCCAGCCTCCGCCTCGACCCAGTCACTGGAGGGCACTTCGGTCATCCCGCCGAGAAGACCGGTCTCCGCTCTGCGGCGCAGCCAGACCCGGCCATCACGTCGCACCAGCCATGCGGTGCCATGGCGCACAGGCTTGGCTTTCTTCGGCGCCTTGACCGGATAGCGCTCCATATCGCCGACCTCAGCCGCCGCACAGGCGAAGCGCCAGCAACACACGGCGCAGTCCGGATTGCGCGGGGTGCAGACCGTGGCACCCAGATCCATGATCGCCTGGGCATAATCCCCCGAGCGCGCTGGGTCGGCAATCGCCGCAGCCTCGCGACGAATGTCCGGTTTTGCCTTGGGCATCGGCGTGGCGATCCGGCGCAAACGGGTGATCACCCGCTCGACATTGCCATCGACCACGCTGGCCGGTTTGTCGAAGGCGGCCGCCAGAATGGCATTGGCGGTGTAGTCGCCGATGCCCGGCAGGGCGCGCAGCCCGTCCATCGTGTCGGGGAATTGTCCGTGATGGTCCTGCGCGACCGCGACGGCACAGGCGTGCAGATTGCGAGCGCGGGCATAATAGCCCAGCCCCGCCCACTCGCGCAGGACATCATCGCGCGGCGCCGCGGCGAGATCCTCGACCCGCGGCCACAGCGTCAGAAATCGGTGCCAATAGGGGGTCGCATGCGGCACGGTGGTTTGTTGCAGCATGATCTCCGACAGCCAGATCGCGTAAGCGTCGGCCACCGCGCCCGCAGAACGGTCTTCCGGCCGAATGCGCCAGGGCAAACTGCGACCTTCGCGATCATACCAGTCCAGCAAGGTCCGGCGCAGTCGGGGAATTTCGGATGTCATGACGGAGCAGACCGGTTGCGGGCAAAGACGTTCAGGGCGACACTGGAAGCATGATGCGCAAACCGCCCCCGTCAATGCTGGAACAGGCTGCCAGCAATTTCATCAGCAGTCGTCGCGGCCGCCCCGCGGCGCGGCCACAGCCCTCGATCGCGCGCGCGGTCGAGCGGGTGATGAAGCCCCTGGCCCGCCGGTTCGGGGTCGGCGTCGAGCAATTGCGCGAACATTGGAGCGAGATTGTCGGCGAACGCCTGTCCAAGTGGAGCGAGCCGGAAACCATCCAGCGCTCCGGCGGCATCAATACACTTGTGATCCGTGCCCGCGGCGCTGCCGGGGCCATCCTGCAGGCGGAATCGCGGCGGATACTGGAACGGGTGCGCACCTTTGCCGGGGATCGCGCTCCGACCCGGATCCGGGTTATTCAGGGCCAGGCCCGACACGCGGCGCCGACCGTGCCTCCTGCAGCTCAAGCATCCGTGAAGCCCATGAATTCATCGTCACAAGTGAGCGAGGGGGTGGAACAAACGCCCGAGGCCCGCCTATTGTCGGCGCTCAACCGGTTTGGAAAATCGGTCAAAGCCCGCGAGGGATCGTGACTTACTGGCAGGGGGACCCCAAATGAGCCTGACCCGACGACTTTTTTCCGCTGCGGCCATGACAGCCGCGCTCGCCGTGTCCGCCTGTGGCAGCAGCGACGCGCCCGCCGGAGGCCAGACCAGTTTCGAGCGCGAGGGTGATCGTGGTCTCGGCAGCCCGACGGCGCCGGTCACCATGATCGAATACGCGTCCGTGGCCTGCGGCGCTTGTGCCGCCTTCCACAATGAAATCTACCCGGTCATCAAGAGCGAGTTCATCGAGACCGGACAGGTCCGCTTCGTCCTGCGCGAAATGATCACCGGCTCGCCGCAATTCGCCATTGCCGGCTTCTCGCTGGCCCATTGTGTGCCGGAAGACCGGTATTACGACATGGTCGAACTCCTCTTCCATCAGCAGAACGCCATCTTCCAGGCGGCACAGACCCAAGGCAGCGCCCGCAACCAGTATCTCGCGATTGCCCGGTCGATGGGCATGAGCGAAGCCGATTTCACCCAATGCCTGTCCGATGAAAGCATCACCCAGGACATTCTGGATGCGAATGACCGGGCCGGCGATGAAGGCATTACCGGGACGCCGCGCTTTGTCCTCAACGGCGAATTGCTCGACTCGCGCCGCGCGCCGGGCGAGTCCGCATACACCTATTTCCTCGGCAATGAGCAGCTGATCATCGACGGCGAGCCGGTGCCGAATTATTCGGACGCCGACACCTTCCGCCGCATCCTCAACCATCTCATCGCCGAAAGTTCCGGCGAAACCGCCAGCGAAGGCGGCACCACTGAAGCCACGGAAGAGTAGAGTCCAAAATGAGTGTTCTGCGTAATCTCGTCACCTCATTCGCTCTTGCTGCTGCCCTCGCCCTGCCAGGCGCGGCGGAGGCCCAGCTTGCCGACGGTGCCGGCGAGCTGCGGCCGACGGATCGGGTGACGGGGTCGCCGGACGCGGATCTGCTGATCATCGAATACGCCTCCTTTGCCTGTCCGCATTGCGCGTCCTTCCAGACGGAAATCTGGCCGATGATCGAGAGCGAGTTCGTCGAGACCGGTCTCGTCCGCTATTCGATCCGGCCGATGGTGACCTCACCCCCCCAGATCGCCGGCGCCGGCATCATTCTCAGCGAATGCATCCCGGACGACCGCTATTTCGACGCCGTCGACCTGCTCTTTGCCGAGCAGGGCACGATTTTCCAGACGGCGCGCGATGGCGGCGATGTCCTGGGCGTCTACAACCGCATCGCGGCCGCGACCGGCGGATCCGCAGAAGGCCTGCTGGCCTGCCTCCAGGACCCTGCCGCCAATGAGCGCGTCAACGCACTCGCCATCGCCGCCTCGGAAGACGGCATCCGCTCCACCCCCAGCTTCATCATCGACGGTGCCTTGCTCGCCATCGGCCATGAAGGCGAGGAAAGCGGGACCCACAATCACGCCACGGCCGGCCCGACCATCTTCCTGCATGGCGGCGAACCGCTTCTGATCAATGGGGAAACCGTCCCCGGTCGTTTGGACGAAGACTCCTTCCGCCGAATCATCCTTCACTTCCTCGATGAGTCCGATTCGGCTGACTAGGCAGGCAATCTGAACAGTCAGGCTTCACGCCGGCGCCGCAATTGGATGTCAGAGTGGGTATTCGCGGCGCAAGGGAGACCGGGTGAAGTTCACACAGCTCAGGCTGGCCGGATTCAAGTCATTCGTCGATCCGACGGAATTACGGATTGATCCGGGCCTAACAGGCGTGATCGGACCCAACGGTTGCGGCAAGTCGAATCTGCTTGAAGCCCTGCGCTGGGTGATGGGCGCGACCTCTGCCAAATCGCTGCGCGGTGACGGCATGGAAGACGTGATCTTCTCCGGCACGGATGCCCGCCCCTCCCGCAATTACGCCGAAGTCGTCCTCACGGTCGACAATGCCGAAAAGCTTGCCCCGGCCCGTTTCAATGATGCGGACGTACTCGACGTCACGCGTCGCATCACCCGCGGCGCCGGCTCGGCCTACAAGATCAATGGCGAGGAAGTCCGCGCCAAGGACGTCCAGCTCCTCTTCATGGATGCCGGTACCGGGGCCAACTCACCCGCCCTCGTCCGCCAGGGCCAGATTTCCGAACTGATCGCCTCAAAACCACAGAACCGGCGCCGGGTGCTGGAAGAGGCCGCCGGCGTGTCCGGCTTGCGCGCCCGTCGCCACGAGGCCGAGCTTCGCCTGAAGGGCGCCGAGACCAATCTCGACCGGCTGCAGGAAGTGATCGACGAGATCACCGCCCGCCATGGCTCGCTGCAGCGCCAGGCCCGCCAGGCCTCGCGCTATCGCAAGCTCTCCGCCTCGATCCGCGCCCTGGAAGCCGCGGTCTGGCTCAATCGCTGGCGCGAAGCCGCCAGTGCGGTGGAGACCGCAGAGGCCAGTCTCACCGACAAGCAGACCGCCACCGAGGATGCCTCCCTCGCTGCCGCCGAAGCGCGCACACGGGCCGAAGTCCTCGCCGCCTCCCGCGAGCCGGCCCGTCAGGCCGAAGCCGAAGCCGCAGCCGCCCTGCGCCTGCTGGAGCGCGAGCGTGATCGCCTGCAGCGCGATGCCGAGGAGGTCCAGCGCTCCATCCATGGTCTGGAACGCCGACTCGATGATCTGGCCAATGCCACGCGCCGCGAAACCGATATCGCCGAGGACGCGCGCACCAGCCGCGCCGAAGCGGAGGCCCAGATCGCCCGCCTCGACGAAGAAACCAGCCGCGAACAAACCTCGCTCGACAGCGCCGAGGCCGCGTCCCTCGAGGCCGAGGCGACCCGCCAGGCCGCCGAGGAAGAGCTCGACCGCCGCGCCGCCGAGGCTGCCGACAAGCGCGCCTCGATCGAAACCGCCCGGCGCGATCTGGGTCGTCATGAATCCCGCCTCGCCCAGATTGATCGCGAAATCGACTCGGCCCGGGCCGAGCTTGACCGGGTCCGCCAATCCACGGCCCTCGCCGATCTGGAGCGGGCCGAAACCGACGCCAGTACGGCAGAAACCGCCCTCGTCGAGGCCCGAACAGCGCTCGAGGCCGCCGAAACGGCTCGCCAGACCGCCGCCCAGGCGCTGGAGACTGCTGCTGATGCCTGGCGCGAAGCCTCCGGCCAGCGCGAAACGCTGGAACGCGAAGCGCGGGCACTCGAACGTCTACTCGCCGGATCCCAGGCGGAAACCCTCTCTCCGGCCATCGAGGCCGTGCGCGCCCGGCCCGGCTATGAACATGCGCTCGCCGCTGCGCTGGGTGACGATCTGGAAGCCTCGCTTGACGCCAGTGCAGCGCGGCACTGGGCCGAGACGAACTGCCATGCCGACAGCCTGCCCGGCGGTTGTGTGCCCCTGTCCGACCATGTCCAGGCGCCGCCGGCCCTGAAAGCCCGCCTCGATGCCGTGGGTGTGATCAAGTCGGAGAAGGCGGCCGACGCCGCGGCCAAGCTCAAACCCGGTCAGCGCCTGGTCACCCGAGAAGGCGATCTGTGGCGTTGGGATGGTCTGGTCGCCCGCGCCGATGCGCCCTCAGCCGCAGTGGCCCGGCTGGAACAGAAAAACCGCCTCGATGCCATCCGCGCCGAGCTGGACGAGAGTGAAGCCGCTCATGATCAGGCGCGCGAGGCCGAGGCCGCCGCGCGCGACACCGCCCGCACGACCCGCGAAGCAGAAACCGACGCCCGCGCCAAAGTCGGCCCGGCGGAACGCCAGTCCCGCGACACCCTGGCGCGGATTTCCGATCTGCGCGAACATGCCGCCAAGGATGCCGCCCGCGCGACAGCCCTGGAAGAACGTCTCGATCGCCTGACTGCCGAACAAGCCGAGAATCGCGCCGCGATCGACCAGGCCCGCGCCCTTCTCGTTGAAGCCGAGACGGCCGAAGGCGATACCGATGCCCTCGATGCGGCGCGCGAAACCGCCGACGCAGCACGCCGCGCCGCTGCCGATGCCCGAGCTGCCCTGGAAAACGTCAAGCGCGAGCGCGAACAGCGGCGCCAACGCCGCATGGGTTTCAAGCGCGACCATGATGCCTGGGCGGAGCGCTGCAAATCCGCCGAGGCCCGACTGGAAGAGATTGCCCGCGAGCGCGCCGGCGCGGAGGAACGCCTCGAAGCTGCGCGCGCGCGCCCGGAGGTGATCGAGGATCAGCTCTTCGAACTGGCCGGCAAGCTGCGCGCCGCCGAGGCGACTGCTGAGGAGGCGCGCCAGGCGGCCTCTGCGAATGAGGGCGAGGTCAAGCAGGCCGACAGTGCGGCCCGGCAGGCCGAAGCCGCAGCCTCCGCCGCCCGTGAAGGCCGGGCTGCCGCCGAAGCCACCCTCAATGCCGCCCGCGAGCGCCTCGCGGAGACCACCGACCGACTTCAGGACGCCACCGGCGAAGCCCCCGGAACGCTGAGCACGCGGTTCGACGAGGACGAAATGTCCGAACTCAGCCCGTCCGAGCTGGAGCGGCGCCTCGACGAGGCGCGTCAATCCCGCGAGCGCCTGGGCGCGGTCAATCTGCGTGCCGATGACGAAGCCGAGGAATTATCGACCAAGATGGAAGAGATGACGCGCGAGCGCGATGATCTCGTCGAGGCCATTGCCCGCCTGCGCAAGGCTGTCGACGAATTGTCCCGCGAGGGTCGCGCCCGGCTCCTGGAAGCCTTCGACATCGTCAATAATCACTTCCAGACCCTGTTCGAGACCCTGTTCGAGGGCGGACATGCCGAACTGCGCCTGACCGAGCATGATGATCCGCTGGAAGCCGGTCTGGAAATCTTCGCCTGCCCGCCGGGCAAGCGGCTCGACAATATGGCGCTGATGTCGGGCGGCGAGCAGGCCCTGACCGCCTCGGCCCTGATCTTCGCGGTCTTCCTGTCCAATCCGGCACCGGTCTGTGTCCTCGACGAGGTTGATGCGCCGCTGGATGATGCCAATGTCGACCGGTACTGCCGAATGCTGACGGAGATGCGCAGGCTGACGGAGACGCGCTTTCTGGTTATCACCCACAACGCTTTGACGATGTCCCGGATGGACCGGCTCTACGGGGTCACCATGGCCGAACGCGGCGTTTCCCAGCTCGTCTCGGTCGACCTGGTGAGCGCGGAACAGCTTGTCGCCGCCGAGTAGCTTAAACACCTATTTATTTCAAGTGCTTATCAAGCAAGCAGCCTTGCTTGACTTGCCGGAGGGCCGTGGATAGTGTGCGCGCGCCTGTGGGGGGCTCTTCTTCCGTAGGCAGACCGGTCCAACATGTCAGGCGAAGACGACAACCCGCGCACCCATTCACGAGCCGACCTGGACGAGCTGCAGCAGCGCATTGATGCGACGCGCGGCAAGCACCAGGAACCGGCTGGAAAACAGCCCAGCTCCGCTTGGTCGCTGGGCATGCGTTACGGGTCGGAATTCTTCGGCGGCGTGCTGGTTGGCGGCGTACTGGGCTATGTGCTCGACGTGTTCGCCGGAATCAGTCCTTTCGGACTGATCATCGGTACGATGCTGGGTTTCGCGGCAGGCACTCTCAATGTGGTGCGCGCCGCTAGCGAGATAAGTTCGGAATCGAACGGCGATGACGCCTGACGGTTTCGCGGGTTCAAGACGGCTCTAGCCGCAAGACATGAAAGAGGCCGGGCGTGGCAGACACCAACCCGATCAAGCAGTTCGAAGTCCACGAAGTTTTCCCCTTCGAGGCCTTCGGTCTGAATCTGGCTTTCACCAATTCCAGCTTCTTCATGATGCTGACGGCGGTCCTGACCATTGTGCTCTTCGCCGTCGCCATGTCGAGCCGGGCGCTGGTGCCGAACAGGGCCCAGTCCGTAGCCGAGATCATTTATGGTTTCGTCGCCGACATGGTCCGATCGACCGCCGGACAGGAAGGCCTGCGTTTCTTCCCCTTTGTCTTCACGCTCTTCATCTTTATCCTGGTCGCCAACATGCTCGGCATGTTCCCCTATTTCCCGGCGCCGGGTGCCCACTCCTTCACCATTACCAGCCATCTGATCGTGACCGTCGCCCTGGCGATGCTGGTCTGGCTGACCGTCATTGTTTATGGCGTCTTCAAGAATGGTGCGAAATTCCTGCGGATTTTCGTGCCGTCCGGTGTGCCGATCTTCATCCTGCCTTTCGTGACCCTGATCGAGATCATCTCCTTCGTGTCCCGTCCGATCAGCCACTCGGTCCGTCTTTTCGCGAACATGCTGGCCGGGCACATCCTGCTGAAGGTGTTCGCCGGCTTCATCGTCATGATGGCGGCCGGTTCGGCCTCGATGGGCTGGGGCGAGCTGCCGGGCTATCTGGCCGGTATTTTCCCCTTCGCAATGACGCTGGGCCTGACGGCGCTGGAATTCCTGGTCGCCTTCCTGCAGGCCTATGTCTTCGCGATCCTGACCTGCATCTATCTCAACGACGCCCTGCATCCGGGTCACTGATCCGCAGGCGTCACAACCGCAATAACCTGATACAGCCCCCTCAAAGGAGTTTTTGATATGGAAGAAATGGGCAAATACATCGGTGCTGGCCTCGCTTGCCTCGGCATGCTCGGCGCTGCAATCGGCGTGGGTAACATCTTCGGTTCCTTCCTGCAGGGCGCCATGCGCAACCCGTCGGCTGCCCAGTCGCAGTTCGGCAACCTGATCTTCGGCTTCGCCGTGACGGAAGCCCTGGGCATCTTCTCGCTGCTCATCGCTCTGATCCTGCTCTTCGTGGCCTGATCAATGAGTTGTGGCCGCGTCATCCGGCGCGGCCTCACTCCTTCTTCGCTCCACCTGATTAGAGGAGCTGGCGTCCCATGACGCACGCACCGCATTCAGAAGTGGCCCAACACGTCGCCGACTCTGCTGCCGATCATGCAGACTCGGGCGTGTTTCCGCCCTTCGACCCGACCTATTTCGCGTCGCAGCTCTTCTGGCTGGCGATCTTCTTCGTGATTTTGTACGTCGCGCTGGATCGTTTCATTCTGCCGAAGATCAAGACGACGATTGAAGACCGCCGCGACCGCATCGCGGACGATCTGGACGCTGCTGCCCAGGCCAAGGCTGATGCCGAGGCGGCCGGCGAAGCGTATGAGAAGTCGCTCGCTGAAGCCCGCGCCAAGGCGCACGGCATCGCGGCCGATACGCGCAAGGCGCTGGACGCCGAGATCGCCAAGGAAACCGCTGGCGTGGAAGCCGAACTGGCGACCAAGCAGGAGCATGCCGAAGCGGCCATACGCAAGGCCAAGGACAAGGCCTTCGCCGAGGTCCGCGGCATTGCCACCACCGCGACCTCCGCGGCTGTCGCAGCCCTGGCCGGCGTCGAGATCTCCGAGGCTGACGCCGGCAAGACCGTCGACGGCCTGCTCAAGGCGAAGGAGGCCTAGGCCATGATGATCCGTGCAGAAGAAACCGGACACGGCGAAGGTGGTGTGATGGAGTGGCTGGCCGCCCAACCGGGTGACCCGTCCTTCTACGCCTTCCTGGCGCTGCTCGTCTTTTTCGCCCTGCTCCTGCGCATGGGTGTTCACAGGACGATCGCCAAGACCCTGGATGACCGGGCTGATGCCATCTCCTCGGAGCTCGAAGATGCCAAGCGCCTGCGCGAGGAAGCCGCGGAAATGCTGGCCTCCTATCAGCGCAAGCAGCGCGAGGCGGAAGCCGAAGCCGAAGCCATCATCACCCAGGCCAAGTCCGAGGCGAAATCGCTGAAGGCCGAAGCCCGCAAGGAAATGACGGAGCGTCTGGAACGCCGCACCGCCATAGCCGAGCAGCGCATCGCCCAGGCTGAGGCCCAGGCTGCTGCGGAGGTCAAAGCAGCCGCTGCCGAACTCGCAGCCCAGGCGGCCGAGGAAATCCTCAAGACCCAGCTGAAGAAAACCGACCTCAACAAGATCGTCGATGCCGACATCAAGAGTGTTGGCAGCCAGCTGAACTAGGCCTTTCGGTCGAAGCAAATGCGAAAAGGCCCGCGGTATGCGCCGCGGGCCTTTTTATTGCCGGTGACCTGAGCCGCGTAACGTCCCGGATCAACCATCAACGGCGATCGCGTTGAGCATCCAGGCCGCTTCTTCGTGAACGCCAATGCGAGCGGTCAGCAAATCAGCCGAATAGACGTCCTGCGCCTGGTCAGCGCGCGCAACAACTTCGCGCATCTGATCGGCAACGGCGAGGTGGTCCCGCGCCAATTGCTTGACCATTTCGCCGGTATTGGGAAAGTCATTCACGTCTTCGACGACACTCTGATCGATATACCCCTCCAGCCCCATCGGCGCCGCCGTACCCAGAGCACGAATGCGTTCTGCGAGATCGTCAACCGCGGCAGCGAGGTCCTGATACTGATCATCAGTGAGCTTGTGTACGCTGTAGAAAAGCGGGCCCGTGACATTCCAATGGAAGCCATGGGTCTTGTGATAAAGGACGTAGGTGCTGCTGAGGGCCTTGGCGATTCCCTTGGCAACCGCTGTCCGGTCCTCCGCGCTGACACTGCTGGACACGGGGATCGTCTCGGAACGCGCTTTCAATGCGCTGGACATGAAAACCTCCTTGAGTGCTGCGATAATCCCCAAATAGTAATCACCTCACGAATTTCAACAGCGGGTACCGGATGTTTTCACAAGACAAGCAATGATCCGAAACATGCCCACTACCGTTGCTGCCAATTTTTGATCGCCTTATGGGAAAAATTTTGTAATCTGATCGCAGCGCTCTCATTGTCGACGGAATATTTGTGATTAGTTCTATCGGCATGACAAAGAACACACCTATCGACCTGAACTCTTTTCTCGAGGCCGCCGAAAGGGGCCATCACGAGGACGGCGAGTATCTGCAAGCATTGCGGGAGATCGCTGTCGACGTCTGGCCGGTCATCGAACAATCACCGCGCTATCGAGACTGGCGGGTCATCGAGCGGCTGATGGCGCCGGATCGCATCATCAGCTTCAAGGTGAACTGGACCCGGGATGACGGCTCGATCGCGCTCAATCGCGGTTGGCGCGTGCAGCACAGCGATGTGCTTGGCCCCTACAAGGGCGGCCTGCGTTTCCATGGTGATGTCCATGAGTCCGAGCTCAAATTCCTGGCACTGGAACAGACATTCAAGAACGCGCTGACACCGCTCACGCTCGGCGGCGCCAAAGGCGGTGCCGATTTTGATCCGCCTGGCTGCAGCGAGCAGGAAATCATGCGTTTCTGCCAGGCTTTCATGACACGCCTGGCTCCGCATATCGGTGCCCGCACCGACATACCCGCGGGCGACATCAATGTTGGTACGCGCGAGATCGGCTATCTGTTCGGCCAGTATCGCCGCATGAGCAATGCCTTTGAAGGCGCATTGACCGGCAAGGGAACGGGCTGGGGTGGATCGCCGGTGCGCGAAGCGGCCACCGGCCATGGCCTTGTCCATTTTGCGGCACTCGCAGCCAGGGCCGTCGGCAAGGAGATGGAGGGTCACAGCGTGATTGTCTCGGGAAGTGGCAATGTCGCCAGCCATGCCGCCGAATGCCTGATTGCCCAGGGCGCCAAAGTCAAAACACTGTCCGGTCGCGCCGGTACGCTGATCTGGAAGGACGGTGCAGACCACGCGGCCATACTAAGCCTTCGCGAAGCCCGCGCGGCGGGCGAGCGTGATCTGTCGAGGCTCGCAGGCAAGGTTGGCGCCAGCTGGCATGACGGCTTGTCGGCCTTCGAGGTCGATGGCGATATCGCCATGCCCTGCGCAACCCAGAACGAGCTCGACGAGGCCGACGCCCGCCGATTGGCGGAGACGGGTTGCTGGATGGTGGCGGAGGGCTCCAACATGGCTTCCACCGCCCAGGCCCAGAAATTCCTGCGCGAGGCCGAGGGTCTGGTCTATGCACCGTCCAAGGCCGCCAATGCCGGCGGCGTCGCGGTCTCCGGGTTCGAAATGGCGCGCAATGCCCGCTTCTCCGCGCTCAACCCGTCCGCGCTTGACGACGAATTGCGCAATGTCATGAGCCATATCTTCGAGCAATGCTGCGAGGCGGCACCGCGCGAGGGCGACTATGCGGCCGGTGCCAATATTGCCGCTTTCCACCGGCTGGCAGAGGCGATGATCGCTCAGGGCGTGGGCTAGTTGTACCGCGCCGGCCCGACTATTCGGCCGGATCCGTATCCTTTTCGCCGAAGGCCCAGCGCACGCGCTTCCAGAGCCAGGGCACTTTGCGCAGCAGGTCGGTGATCTTGCTGTGCAGCGTCTTGGACGCGCCGGCCACAAGGACCAGGCCAAAGAGGCCGACAAAGGCGCCGATCGGTACGAGTGGAAAAGGTGTCAGGATGGCAATCGGGACCGAGAGCACCATCAGGACAAGGCCGATGGCGATACAAAAGCCACGGATGATCAGCACGACAAAGGCGCCGATCGGGTGGCTCTTGGCCCAACCATTCAGGCTCTCATTCATCGCTGCAACCATCTCCAACCCCGTTCGTCGGGGCGCATCTCCGATATGGGACGCGCGGACGAACAGACAACCATAAACGCGTAAACATCACCCCAATGCGAGACAAAAGCGCCGAAATTCGGGCGGCCGCTGTCACTCGCCTTCGGCATGTTGTATCTGCGCACCGGTTTCACGAACCGGCATTGCAGGAAAGGGGGTTCCGCACACCCGGTTCGCTGCTGCACTGCCGCAGGCGGGCCACGACCGTGAAAGTGGGAATAATTTATCTGGCGATCTAGCCGCCTGTCATCCGGGATCACCGCCGCGGCGATCCCGGATCAAGGCAGGCCTATTCTGCGGCTTCGACCGTATCGGTCGGCGCAGTCCAGCGCAGGACCGGCTGGCGCGCAGCCCGCGTCTCGTCCAGGCGCTTGGTCGGCGCGTGCACCGGGGCCGCCAGGAAGCGGTCGGTGTCACCCTCCTTGGCCGCGGTGGCGAGCGCTTCAAGCACGTCAATGAAGCGGTCGAGGCCACTCATCGATTCGGTCTCGGTCGGCTCAATCAGCATGGCGCCATGGACGACCAGCGGGAAATACATGGTCATCGGGTGATAACCCTCATCGATCATCGCCTTGGCGAAATCGAGCGTGGTCACCCCTGTGTCCTTCAGGAAGCGGTCGTCGAACAGCGCCTCGTGCATGCAAGTGCCTTCGAAGGCGGCCGTCATGACATGGCTGAGGCGGGCCTGGATGTAATTGGCGTTGAGCACCGCATCCTCGGCGACCTGTTTCAGCCCATCCGAGCCATGGCTCATCATGTAGGTGAGCGCGCGGGTGAACATGCCCATCTGGCCATGGAACGCCGCCATGCGACCAAAGGGATCGCCCTCGGCATGGTCCATGTGCTCGACCAGCTCCCAGCCGCCCTTGCTGTTCTCGACGACATAGGGGACCGGCGCATAGGGCGCGAGCGCCTCGGAGAGCACGGTCGGGCCGGAACCCGGGCCACCGCCGCCATGCGGGGTGGAGAAGGTCTTGTGCAGATTGATATGCATGGCATCAACGCCAAGATCGCCCGGGCGGACCCGGCCGACAATGGCGTTGAAATTGGCGCCGTCGCAGTAGAAATAGCCGCCTGCTTCGTGGATCAGGTCGGCAATTTCCCGAATATCCCGCTCGAACAGGCCGCAGGTATTGGGATTGGTCAGCATGATGCCGGCGACATCATCACCGAGCTTGGCCTTGAAGGCCTCCATGTCGACACGGCCGGTCTTGTCGGCCGGGATCTCGTCCACGGTGAAGCCGCACTGGACCGCGGTGGCCGGATTGGTGCCATGGGCGCTTTCGGGCACCAGGACACGGCGGCGATTGCTTTCGCCATCCGCGTCCAGACGGGCGCGGATCGCCATCATGCCGCAGAATTCACCATGGGCACCGGCTTTCGGCGACAGGGCGACGGCGGGCATGTTGGTCAGCGTCATCAGCCAATGCGAGAGCTCACCCATCAGCTGATAGGCGCCTTGCACGGTCGAGGCCGGCTGCAGCGGGTGCACATCGGCGAAGCCGGGCATACGCGCGACTTTCTCATTGAGACGCGGATTATGCTTCATCGTGCACGAGCCGAGCGGGTAGAGGCCCAGATCGATGGCGTAATTCTTCCGGCTGAGGCGCACATAATGACGCATCGTCTCCGGCTCGGCGAGGCCGGGCAGGCCGATCTCGCCCTTGCGCTCCTGGCCGCCCAGGCGGGTCTTGAGACCCTTGGGTTCTGGCAGGTCGACACCGCAGCGATCCATGGCGCCGCGCTCGAAGATGAGCGCCTCGGCCTGGTCGAGACCGCGGCTGCCGGAGATGGTGTCGGCATAGCCACCGGTTGCCAGATTATCGGGGGCGATATTCCCGGCCATGCGGGTGGGACGTCCTTGTGTGTTCATGCCCATCTTACAGCACTCCAGCCAGAGCCTTCGCGAAGACAGCGATGTCTTCCGGTGTGTTGGTTTCGGTCGCGGCGACGATGAGATAATTCTCGAACCGACCCGGATAGAGGCGGCTGGCGGGGACACCGCCCAGCACGCCGACATGAGCCAGCTCATTCACCACCTGGTCCGCATTCTTCGGCAGCAACAGGGTGAACTCGTTGAAGAAGCTGTCATTGACCACTTCCACGCCCGGGATGGAGCCCAGCGCATCGGCCAGCTCACAGGCGGTCTCGTGATTGAGACGGGCCAGCGTGGTCAGACCCTTTTCGCCCAAGAGCGTCATGTGGATGGTCCAGGCCAGCGAGCACAGGCCGGCATTGGTGCAGATATTCGACGTCGCCTTGTCACGGCGGATATGCTGCTCGCGGGTCGACAGGGTCAGCACATAACCACGGCGGCCATCGGCATCGATGGTCTCGCCAGCCAGACGGCCCGGCATCTGGCGGATAAAACGACGATCATTCTTGCAGGCAAAGAGGCCGACATAGGGCCCGCCGAAATTCAGACCGACGCCGATCGACTGGCCCTCACCCACAGCGATGTCCGCACCCATATTCCCCGGCGCTTCGACCAGGCCCAGCGACACCGCTTCGGTGAAGACGGCGATGACCAGCGCGCCCTTTTCATGGGCGATGCGGGAGACTTCGCGCAAATCGTGCAGGCGACCGAAAATGTCCGGCGTCTGGATGACGACGCAGGCGGTCGTGTCGTCGATCTCGGCAATCACGGCATCCAGATCGGCCGGCGCCGCATCGGTGACAGAGATCGAGACATCGGAATACTTGGCCAGCGTCTGTGACGCCTCGACATAATGCGGATGGACCGAGCCGGCCATGACAGCCTTGTTCCGGCGCGTGACGCGGGCGGCCATCATGACCGCTTCGGCGCAGGCCGTGGAGCCGTCATACATGGAGGCATTGGCCACATCCATGCCGGTGAGAAGCGCGACCTGGGTCTGGAATTCAAACAGGGTCTGCAAGGTCCCCTGAGAGATTTCCGGCTGGTAGGGCGTATAGGCGGTCAGGAATTCGGAACGCTGGATCAGGTGATCCACGGTCGAGGGAATATGGTGCTTGTAGGCACCTGCCCCCACAAAGAAGGGCGCCTGGCTGGCGGCGATATTGCGCGACGCCATGGCCGACAGGGCCCGTTCGACCTGCAATTCGCCCTGCTTGGTCGGCAGGTCGATCAGACCATCCAGACGCGCCGCCTCCGGCACATCGGTGAACAGGTCGTCGATGGAGGCCACGCCGATCGCATCGAGCATGGCCTTCCGGTCGGTATCTGTGTGGGGGAGGTATCGCATAGGGTCTTCCCTTTTATGCGGTGTGTGCGGTGTAGGCGGCTTCGTCCATCAGGCCGTCGAGCTGGGAGGCGTCGGCGAGCTTGATCTTGACGAACCAGCCCTCGCCGGTGGCGTCTTCATTGACCTTGGCCGGCTCGCCTTCGAGCGCGTCATTGATGGCGGTGATCTCGCCATCGACCGGGGCATAGACTTCCGAGGCAGCCTTCACCGACTCAACAACGGCGAACTCGTCGCCCTTGCTCAGCGACTTGCCGACTTCCGGCAATTCGACAAAGACGACATCGCCCAGCTGGCCGGCTGCGTAGGCGGTGATGCCGACAGTGGCGATATCGCCATCAACGGTGATCCATTCATGGTCTTCGGTGTAACGCGTGGTCATGGGTTAAATCTCCTGCCCCAGAAAGATGGTCGGGCCTCAGCCCCGATAGAAATTCGCCGGTACGAACGGCAATTTGGTGATGGTGGCGGCGCGCGCCTTGCCGCGCACGAGAATGTCGACTTCGGTGCCCGGTGCCATGAAGTCCCGGGTTACATAGCCCATGGCGACCGGACCATTCACAGTTGGCCCGAAGCCGCCGGAAGTCACAACGCCGATGATATTGCCCGACTTGTCAGCGATCTCGGCCCCTTCGCGGGCCGGAGCGCCGGTCAGCGTCAGACCGACCCGCTTCTGACAGGTCTTCTCTTCGATCTGCTTGGCAATGACAGCGGCGCCCGGGAAATCTCCACGCTCGCGACGCGTCTTGGCCAGGGCCCAGATCAGGGAGGCTTCGACCGCCGTGCGGTTTTCGTCCATGTCATGGCCATAGAGGCAGAGGCCGGCTTCCAGACGCAGGCTGTCGCGGGCGCCCAGGCCAATGGCCTCGACTTCATCCTGGGCCAGAAAGAGGCGCGCAATGCGGTCGGCCTCGGCCTCGGGAATGGAAATCTCGAACCCGTCCTCGCCGGTATAGCCCGAGCGCGACATCATCACTTCGACGCCGTCGAGCGTGAACACGCCGCACTGCATGAAGACCATTTTGCAGGCGTCCGGGCAGAGCCGCGCCATGACATCTTTCGCCGCCGGTCCCTGCAGCGCCAGCAGGGCGCGCTCGGGAATGCGGGTCAGTGTACCCTTGCCAGCCGTGGCGGCTTCGATATGGGCGAAATCGGCATCCTTGGTCGCGGCATTGACGACCAGGTAGATGCCATTGCCATCCGGGCGCGAGACCATCAGGTCGTCGCGGATACCGCCGCGCTCATTGGGCAGCAGCGTGTATTTCTGTTCACCGGCGCCGATCTCGGAGAGGTCGCAGGTCAACAGGGCTTCCAGCGCCGCCTCGTCACCGACATAGCGCGCCTGGCCCATATGGGAGACATCGAACAGGCCGGCCTTGTCGCGGCAATGCCTGTGCTCGCCCATGATGCCGAGTGGATACTGGACCGGCATGTCATAGCCGGCGAAGGGCACCATCTTGCCGCCGAGCTCGACATGGAGGGCGTGAAGCGGTGTCTTGAGAAGCGTTTCGGTCATGTCGGGTCCTTGCAAGGGTGCGATCCTGCATGCCCGAGAAGGCCTGCAAGCTGATCGCCCCCGCTGTCCCGAATACCTGAGAGATTCCGTGCGAGCCTTCATGTCCCCCGATCGGGACCGGCCGCACTTGCTCCGTCGGTGGGGCGAAGGCTTTGATCCCTCACCCGCTTTCCAGCGTTTGTCTCTCCCGCGGTCCCTTGGCCTGAGCGTTTCCGGGGCGGTTGCGCCTTCGGCGCCGGCATATTCGCCGGTCTCTCCCGCGGGGAGTTTGGTCCCGCGCCACCCGGTTTCATGCGGGCTTTGCGATTGCGGCGGACTCTATGATTCCGGGCCCGAGAGTCAATCGCGGGCGGCGGTTATTTCGTCAGGAATTACTCGCCCTGACAGGACAGGGGCAGACCGGAAACGGATAAAGCGAACACTGCTTCCCCAGACAAGGTACGGAGACTGCAGCCCGCTGAGTCCCGATTGCATCCAAATCGCGTCCCGCTCACATCACAGCAGCGTACAAACCCGGGATAGTTTCATGTCTTTCAAGATTTTTGCGGCCAGTCTTCTGGCGGCCACCTCACTCATTTCTTCTTCGGCATTCGCCCAGATCGTGACGATCAACGAGGACACAGAGCGGCGCATCACGGACTATATCGCCACGGCAGAGGCGGTTGGCTCGGCCGGCGGCCTCTTGGTCACGATCGGTGATGAAACCCTGATTTCAACCGGGTACGGACTGGCCAATCGCGGCGCGCAATATCCCGCAACGCCGGAAAGCGTGTTCGACATGGGCTCGCTGACCAAGCAGTTCACCGCAGCCGCCATACTGGTGCTCCAGGAGCGCGGCCAGCTGAGCGTCAATGATACACTGGATCGGTATTTTGCCGATCTGCCTGCAGACAAGACCGGTATTACCATCCACCAGCTGCTGACGCACACGTCCGGCCTGTCGGACCATACCGGCGGTTATGAAGGCAGCGATCACAGCCCCTACAAGTCACGCGAAGATTTCTTTGCCGCGCTGTTTGCCAGTCCGCTGAGCCGTGAGCCGGGCACGTCGCTGGAATACAGCAATGCCGGATACACAGTTCTCGCCGCGATCATCGAGGACGTCAGCGGCACGGATTATGAACACTTCCTGATCGAGGCAGTTCTGGACCCGGCCGGGATGGACCAGACCGGTTATCGCCAGCGCGACTGGGCTGATGAAGACCTGGCGCACATGTATTTCCATGGCTTCCTGGACCCTGAACGGGCCGATATCGGCAGCTTCATCGACCGGTGGCGCGAAGAGGAAGTCTCTTGGCACATGTTGGGCAATGGCGGCCTCTACACAACGCTTGTCGACATGGGCAAATGGCACCGCGCGCTGCAGGACGGCACTATTCTATCCGCGGAATCCACCGCACAGATGCAGGCACCGCACGTCCCTTGGGAAGCAGGCGATCCGGATCATTATGGCTATGGCTGGATCGTGGAAACTGGATCCGAGGGAATGCCCGTCAATCATGCCGGCTCGAACGGGCTCTTCAATGCCACGATCCGCCGCTATCCGGCAGACGACATTCTGATCATGCACTGGACCAATGAAAGCCGCCCCGCCGCGGATCGCATGGGCCCGGTGGTGCGTCGCATGCTGGTAGACCCGGCCTACGAGGCCAACCCGGTTCACGCCTCGCCCTATACGCTGATCAACCAGTTCAGCCAGAGCCAGCCAGTTGAGCGGGTCGCCGATCTGCCCGCGCACCTGGAAATGATTTCCGGGCGCGAGCTCAGCGACCGCCGCATTCTCAACCGGGTCGGCTTTTATCTGCTGGGTGAAGAACGCGGTGACTGGGCCGTCGCCCTGTTCGAGTTGAACACCACGCTCTTCCCGGGCGATGGCAATCTGTATGACAGCCTCGGTGAAGGGCAATTCGCGCTGGGCAATACCGAGGCCGCGCTCTCAGCTTTCCGCACATCGCTGACGCTGGCGCCGGACGACGGCGGATGCGGCTGGTGCGAGAATGCCCGGTCCCGTATCGCCGAACTGGAAACCGGTGCGCAATAGCACCGGCGCCTACATCCGCTACGTCGCTTTCAACCTGCAAGGAGGGGGCAGAGCTCAAGCTGTCTGCTCCTTGCCAGGGCGATTGACCGGCGCCCGGTTACTCGCCCTGATAGGACATGGGCAGACAGATACCGAGACCGGACTGAAGCGTCGGCTGGATCGCCGCCTGTTCCTCGGGATCCAGGGTCGCAACTTCGGTCGCTGCGGCATCACGCGCGGCCTCCCAGTCATCAATCATCGCCTCGTCCTGGATCGCGCCCTGAGAGCCCAGCGCGATGACCCGATAGGCGGCGGGCGACAGGCCCGCGCTCAACGCACCATCAAGGCAGCTGCAAAAGGCCTCGTGATCGGATGGCTCACCCCCGGACCGGCGCATTTGCTGGACCTGACAGGATTGCTGCATCCAGGCAGAAAACTGCTCCGGATCATCGGGGAATTCGGTCGCGGCAAGGCTGGCGATCAGGCTGACAATCATCATGGGTCTCCTCCGTCGGTGAGAGGCAGTCTAACGGATTATGCCGCGCCTGCCCTCCCCCGTTTCGGGGGGAGAGGCCTACATCCGCTCCGGCGCCTCGAGCCCGACCAGGTGGAGGCAAAGTTCCAGCTGTTTCAGCGTCGCTTCCGCCAGCGCCAGGCGTGACGCTTTCACCGCGTCGTCCTCGGCCACAAGCACCGGGCAGGCCGAATAGAATTTCGAGAAGGCCTGGGCCAGGGTGAAGGCATGGTCGCAGATGGCGTTGGGGGCTCGGTTCTCGATGGCCTGGTCGAGGGCGGCGCCGAAAGCGTCGAGCGCCAGCAGGAGATCGCGCTCTTCCTGGGCGTCTATGGCGATCTTGCCCGGCGTCACGCCCGCCTCTTCGGCCCGGCGCATCAGCGATTTCACGCGCACCGCGGCATAGAGAAGATAAGGACCGGTCTTGCCTTCGAAACTGGTGAAACGGTCCAGATCGAAGACGTAATTCGTGGTGCGGTAATTTTGCAGATCAGCGAATTTGATCGCGGCCAGCCCGACCATGCGGGCGACGCGGCCATGCTCTTCGGCGCCGACATCCGCGGCGAGCCCCGCCTCCTTGAGGCGTTCATCGGCGCGCTCGATGGCACTGGAGATCAGGTCGGCAAGGCGGAACGTCCCGCCATCACGGGTGCGAAGACGCTTGCCATCCTTGCCGTTGACCGTGCCGAACTTCACATGCTCCAGCGCGCCCTCGGCGGCGAGGCCGGCCTTCTCGGCGGCGCGGAAGACCTGTTCGAAATGGTCCGACTGGGCCAGGTCGACGACATAGAGGGTGAGGTCCGGGCCGACCGACTGCTTGCGATCGAGAATGGTGGCGAGGTCCGTAGTGCCATAGAGCGAGGCACCGCCCGACGTGACCAGGATAAGCGGGGCCAGTTCCTTCTTGTCGCCGTCACGGGCCACCCGCACGACCCAGGCACCTTCGCTCTGTTCGGCCACACCGCGCGTCTTGAAATCCTCGACCAGGCCGGGGATGAGCGGGTCGACATCGCTCTCGCCCTTCCACAGGTCGAAATGCACGCCCAGCGCACCAAAATCACGCTTCAGCGCGGCGACCGACACTTCAATGAAATGGCGCAACAGGGCGCGATAGCCGGCCCGGCCGGCTTGCAGCTCGGCAGTCGCCGTGCGCGAGATTTCCAGGCGCGCCGGATCGGCCTTGGCCTTGACCGAAGCCTGCGGATAGAGGCGTGCAAGGTCTTCGATATTGACCGGCGGCTCGGACGGGTAGTCGCCCTTATGGTCGGCGTCGAAATAGACCAGGTCAGGCTGTTCTTCGCGCAGCTCGGTGATCAGGTGACCCATTTGCAGGCCCCAATCGCCGAGATGGATATCGGACACCACCGTGTCGCCACGGAAGCGGAAGAGACGCTGCAGGCTGTCACCCAGCACGGAGGAGCGCAGGTGACCGACATGCATCGGCTTGGCGACATTCGGACCGCCGAAATCGATCATCACGGTTTTTGGCTGTTCGGTAACCGGCGCGCCGGCGCGCTCGTCAGCAGCGATCTCCGCCGCGCGCTCACCATAGAGATGATCGGCCGGACGCAGATTGATGAAACCCGGGCCGGCGATCTCGGCCGCGCCGATCTGCGGCAGACCGTGCAGAAAGTCGACCAGCTTGCCCGCGATCTCGCGCGGATTCGACTTCGCCTGCTTGGCCGCCGGCATGGCGCCATTGCACTGGAAGGGGAAGACTTCCGGATTCTGTTTGGACGAGGTCACACGGCCCAGCTCACGCGGAAGCTCAAGGGAAGCAAACGCGTCGCCCAGCACGGCGCTGAGCTGATCGGCGATAGAAGGCATGTGTCTAGTCCTGGCCGGCCGCCACGCGGAAACGCTGTCCGGAGCGGTTGAAGGCGATCTGTTCCGGGGTCAGCTCGAAGCCGACGAGGATTTCGAAATTGACGCCCGACGTGCCTTCATCGGCGCGCGGGATGGAGATGGCATCGATGGTCTCGGTCAGGAAGACGCGATCCTGGTCGGCATCAAAGCGGACACGGACCGGGAAGATTTCCTTCTCGATGACCGCCATGTCGCGGCGGGTCACCGCGACGAAGAATTCATAGGTCCGCTCACGGCCCTGGGCCGCGGGACCGCGGCCAAAGCCGAAATCGATTTCCAGATTGGCCAGGATCGGGCGATCGCCGTAATAGCTGCACAGGGAGCGAACCGCGAGCACTTCGCCGGTGAAACCGACATTCTCATAGACGACGTCACTGCCGTGGAATTCGACAATGCGGTGCGCGTCATACAGGGACAGGGCAGACGGGCACGGGCCGATATTCGGCTCGGGATCAGAGAAGACGCGACCCACAGACTGACAGGACGACAGCAGGCCGGCCAAGGCAGCCATTGCGGCAAGAGAACGCACGGATTTGAACGACATTATGTACTACCTGTCCTGGAAACAGACCCGGCCGCTGGCTTGGGACCGGGCTCTTTGTTACCACGGTCATACGATGGAGATGCCGCTTCCGCAACGCCATCGCTGAAGGAGACACAAGCGTGACTGCGACACCCCGCCCCCCGCTGACCATATTGCGCGCTGCACCGCGCGGTTTCTGTGCCGGCGTCGACCGCGCGATCCAGATCGTCGAGCGGGCGATCGAGCGCTTCGGCGCGCCGGTCTATGTGCGCCACGAGATCGTCCATAACCGGCATGTGGTGGAACGACTGGAAGCCCTTGGCGCGGTGTTCGTCGAGGAGCTCGATGAGTGTCCGAATGACCGTCCGGTTGTCTTCTCTGCCCATGGCGTGCCCAAGACGGTTCCGGCCGAGGCCGAACGCCGCGAGATGATCTATGTCGATGCGACTTGCCCGCTGGTCTCGAAAGTCCATGTCGAGGCCCAACGCCATTTCGCCAATGGCGATGAGATCGTTCTGATCGGCCATGCGGGCCATCCCGAAGTGGTCGGCACAATGGGGCAATTGCCTGACGGGGCGATCAGCCTGGTCGAAACCGTCGAGGATGCAGACCGATTCACGCCGCGCGATCCGCAGCACATTGCCTTTGTCACCCAGACCACGCTTTCGGTGGACGACACCTCGGCCATTGTCGATCGTCTGCAGGCCCGCTTTCCCGATATGAAGGCCCCGCACAAGGAAGACATTTGCTACGCCACCACCAATCGCCAGGCGGCGGTCAAGGCAATGGCCCCGCGCAGCGACCTGGTCTTCGTGATCGGCTCGCCGAACTCGTCCAACTCGGTGCGCCTGGTCGAAGTCGCCCAGCGCTCCGGCGCCGGCGATGCCCGGCTTGTGTCCTGTGCCGCTGATGTCGACTGGTCGACCATCGGGTCGATCCGCACGGTGGGCATCACCGCCGGCGCCTCGGCTCCGGAAGATCTCGTCGAAGGGCTCATCAATGCCTTCCGCGAGCGCTATGATGTGCAGCTTGAGGATATCCGCGTCACCGATGAGGATGTCGTTTTCAAACTGCCCCGCGCTGTCGCCTGAGGACATTCAATGGCCGAAAACAAGACCCAACCCACCGCTGTCAAACCCGCCGACTTCGTCGAAGCCGTCGAGCATCCCGTGCGGCGCGAGGACGCCCGCACCCTGCTCGCCCTGATGGAACGCATCACCGGCTGGGAGCCGCAAATGTGGGGCCCCGCCATTATCGGTTTCGGGACCTATCACTACACATATGAGAGCGGCCGCGAAGGCGAATTCATGCGCACCGGATTTTCCCCGCGCAAGGCCAACATGGTCGTCTACATCATGCCCGGTTACAGCGATTATTCCGAGAAGCTTGCCCGTCTGGGCAAGCACAAGCTTGGCAAGTCCTGCCTTTACATCAACAAGCTGGCCGATGTGGACATGGCAGTCCTGGAAGAGATCATCCGTGCCGGCCTCGACGACATGGCGAAGAAATATCCATTGTGAGCACGATCACCATCCACACTGACGGCGCCTGTTCCGGCAATCCGGGGCCCGGGGGCTGGGGCGCCATCCTGGAATGGAATGGCCACCGCAAGGAACTCAAGGGCGGCGAGGCCGACACGACCAATAACCGCATGGAGATGATGGCCGCCATCCAGGCGCTCGAGGCGCTGAAAAAGGCCGACCGCTCGGTTATCCTGATCACGGACAGCGTCTATCTGCGCGACGGCATCACCAAATGGATCCATGGCTGGAAGAAGCGCGGCTGGAAGACCGCCGACAAAAAGCCGGTGAAGAATGTCGATCTGTGGCAACGCCTGGACGACCTCACCCGCGCGCACACGATCGACTGGCGCTGGGTGAAGGGCCATGCCGGTGACCCGGGCAATGAGCGGGCCGACGAGCTGGCGCGCGAAGGGCTGGCCGAGGCGCGCGGAAGCTAGTTGCCCGCGACGTGCGTCAGGTATCTGGAACAAAGAAAAGGCCGCGGTGTTACCACCGCGGCCTTTCGGGACAATCAGCTGAAAGGGTAGGAACCAGCTGACCGGTCCGACAATTAGTCGTTCAGGCGGAATTCCAGCTCACGGGAATGGCCGTCCGTCTGGGCCGCGGCCGGCGCATAACGCCAGGCTTCGATCGCTGCCAGGGCGGCGCGGTCGAAGACCCCTTCCGGCGTGGCTTCGACGACTTCAGCATTGACCACTCGGCCATCGGCGTCGATCGAGTAGGACACGCGTACCGTGCCCTCAATGCCGCGACGCTCGGCCCCACGCGGATATTCCGGCGCGACCAGCTCAACAGATTCACGGGTCGTGGTGTTGTTGGCAGCAGCCGGCGCGGTCAGGGCAATCGGGGCGGCGATGGCAGAGATGCAGACAAGGGCGGAAAGGATTTGCTTTTTCATGGCGCTCACTCGGCGTTGTTGATGGCAAAGACGAGCGAGGGTGTAAGCCTGTGAAATTTCTGCCAGCTTGCTGGAATCGCTAAAAGTCGAGCGAATCCGATCATATCGTATGATCAGATCCGCCCTTTTACTTCACTCACGAAACAACTGTGAGCATGACACCGTTCACCGCGCTGACCGTCACCGTTGATCCAGCGACCGGATCGGTCCCGTCCGGCGTCTCGGCCGCCCACTCGCCATCACCATATTTGACCCGGCCGCGGCCGGCGACAAAATCGCTGACGACAGTGACCCGCTGACCGATCATCCGCGAGGAGCGGTCATTCAGGCCGAAGACCGAACCGGCCTTCATGGCCGGACGGACCCAGCGGTCTCCGACCCATAACAAGCCCAGCGACAGGACAGTGAAGACGGCCCACTGGACCGGCCAGCTCACACCCAGCATCTCCATCGCGACAAAGCCGGTCAGGAAAGCCGCCGCGGCAGGCCAGAGCAGATAGGTCGTGCCGGTGAGCAATTCGGCGATCAGGATCACGCCGGCAATCGCCCACCAGGCCCAGAGATTCATGCGGTCAAAGACCGACATCCACAAATCCATCATGACATCTCCTTCTTGACCCTGCGGCCTAGCTCTTGCGGGTGGCCTCGGAAACGGCGTCATGCGCCGCCTTGCCTAGTTCGCCAACGCCCGTGATGGTGGACAGGATATTGGAGAATTCGGCCGGGATGATCACCGTACGCTGTTGCTCACTGGTGGCCAGCTTGCCGAAGGCCTCGATGTATTTCTGGCCTAGGAAGTAGTTGATCGCGGACACATCGCCCTTGGCGATGGCGTCGGACACCATCTGGGTTGCGCGAGCTTCGGCCTCGGCTTCACGTTCGCGGGCCTCGGCATCCAGGAAGGCACTTTCCTTGCGTCCCTCGGCCTCGCGGATCGCCGCTTCCTTCTCGCCCTCGGCACGCAGGATGGCGGACTGCTTGGCGCCTTCCGCTTCCAGGATTTCGGCGCGCTTGAGACGCTCGGCCTTCATCTGCCGGGCCATGGCCTCGGTGATATCGACCGGCGGTGACAGGTCGCGGATTTCGATCCGGGTCACTTTCACGCCCCAGGGATTGGTGGCGGCATCGATCACGCCCAGCAGGCGGGCATTGATCTCGTCACGCTTGGACAGGGTTTCGTCCAGGTCCATCGCACCGATCACCGTCCGCACATTGGTCAGCGAGAGGTTGATGATGGCGAAGTCGAGATTGTCGACTTCATAGGCTGCGCGCGGCGCATCCAGCACCTGGATGAACACGACCGCGTCAACGGACACCGTCGCATTATCCTTGGTGATGACATCCTGGTTCGGCACGTCGAGCACGCGCTCGCGCATATTCATCTTGTAGCCGACCACGTCCACGAAGGGCGTCAGGAAGTGTAGTCCGGGTTTCAGGGTTCGCGTGAAACGTCCGAAGCGCTCGACCGTGAATTCCCGCCCCTGGGGCACTGTCTTGACCACCGAGGCGATGAGAAACAGCGCCAGCAGCAAGAATACACCAATACCGATCAATCCGAAGTCCATGCGAACCCCTCCTTCTTGTTATTGAAAGCCCCCTCAATCGAGGACGGTCAGGCAGAAACACCGTCGAGCTGACCCAGGATATGGTCGGCAGACGACACCTTGAATTCACCGGGGGCCTCGACATTCAGTTCGGCGACCACGCCATCCTTCACGAGGATGGAAAAGCGCTGGGCCCGCACGCCCATGCCGAAACCCGTGCCGTCCATCTCCAGGCCGACCGCCTTGGCGAACTCGCCATTGCCATCTGCCAGCATGACGACCTCGTCACCGGCATTCTGGGACTTGGCCCAGGCATCCATGACGAAGACATCATTGACCGAGAGGCAGGCAATCGTGTCGACGCCCTTGGCCTTGATTTCAGCCGACTTTTCGATGAAGCCCGGCAGGTGTTTGGCCGAACAGGTCGGCGTGAAGGCACCGGGCACTGCGAACAGGGCGACGGTCTTGCCAGCGAACACGTCAGCCGTGCTCAGCTTGTTCGGTCCGTCCGCCGTCATGGTCATGAAAGTGGCTTCGGGAAGACGTTCTCCGACCGAGATGGTCATGGCATTTCTCCTGTTGATCAGTATGAGCGGTATTCCGCACGGCAAGATAGCGGGAACCCGGCTGGACGCATCCCCCTTTTGGGTGGAACATGTCAGCCATGGAACCGGCACGCCCGACAGATGTGGACGAGACCTTCCTCGGCGGCAAGCTTTTGATCGCTACGCCGAGCATTGGCGATCCGCGCTTTGACCGCACCGTCATACTCATGTGTGATCACAGCCCTGAACACGCGATGGGGATCATTCTCAACAAGCCCGCCGACGACCTGCGCCTGCCCGAGCTTTTCGATCAGCTGGGCGTGGTCGGTTCACACCCGGCGCCGGACAAGCCGGTGCTGATGGGTGGACCGGTTGACCAGGATCGAGGCTTTGTCCTGCACACGCGCGATTATTCCAGTGACGACGCCACCCTGCCTGTCTGCGCGCGAATAGGCCTGACCGCGACCAAGGATGTGCTTGAAGCGATGGCATCAGCAGCGCCGCCCCGTCGAAGCTTGCTGGCCCTGGGCTATGCCGGTTGGGGGGCTGGCCAGCTGGAAAACGAGCTGGCTGCCAATGCCTGGCTGGTGACCGAGCTGGACGAGGACCTTGTCTTCGAGACGCATGACGCGGAAAAATGGCCGCGCGCGCTGGACCTTCTCGGTGTCAGCCCCGAACATCTTTCCGCCCTGTCGGGCCACGCCTGACCGCCCTCAATACGGATTTTCCATGGCTCCCCATATTGTCGAGAACGGCGAGTTCGCCGGCTGGCGCATCTGGCCCGACGACCCGTTCGAACAGAGTGCCGGCCCGTTTTTCATGCGCGTCGGACCGGATGGACCGGAAATGGCCTTTCGCGCCGAGCGCCACCATCTCAACGGCATGGGCGCCGTGCATGGCGGCTGCCTGATGAGTTTTGCCGATTTCGCCCTGTTCGGGATCGCCCATGAGGAGCTCAAGCCCTCCGGCTATGGCGTCACGGTCGCGTTCACATCCGAATTTATTTCGGGTGCGAAGGAAGGGGTCCTGATGGAGGCGCGGGGTGAAGTCCTGCGGGCCGGCGGCTCACTTATTTTCGTGCGCGGCCTGATCACGGGCGATGGCGCGCCGGTGCTCAATTTTTCCGGGACGATCAAGCGCCTGCGGGCTTGAATCGCCCGTCCAGTCCGGCAAGCAAGGCCTGCTCGGCGACATCCGGCGCCAGCGCCCCCGCATAGCGATAGCCTTGCGCATACTGGCACCCCATGGCGGCGAGCCGCTCGGCGGCGGCCGCACTCTCCACACCTTCAGCCACGACTTTCATGCCAAAATGCGTGGCCAGCTGGATCACGGACTTCACCACGGTCCCGGCGCTTTCATCGCCCATCATGGCGCGCACGAAATAGCGATCAATCTTGACCACGTCGAAGGGCAACATGTCGAGGCGGGCCAGGGAGGAATAGCCGGTACCAAAATCATCGAGTGCCAGCGACACGCCGCCCTCGGCAAGGCGCTGCATCGCCGCAGCCGCCATGTCGGGGTCCTGCATGATCTCGGTCTCTGCGATTTCGAGCTTGAAGGCGCCCGCTGGAAGCTTCGCGGCTGTGACGGTCTCCAGGAGATCCGTGACAAATGCCGGATCCACCAATTCGCTGACCGTCGCATTGGCGGAGATGAAGATGTCGGCAGCCGCACCATGGGCGACGCGCCAGGAGGACAGGTCTGCCGCAGCATGGCCGCGCACCGTGGTGCTGATCCGGTTGAGCAGATCGAGCTCACCTGCCATATCGAGGAAATCATCGGGCGACAGAATGCCGACTCCGGGCCGGTCCCAGCGTGCCAGCGCCTCGAAACCCGCGAGGCGGCCGGTATCGAGCGCAATAATGGGCTGATACCAGGCCATGACTTCGCCTGAAGCAACGCCCTTGGCCAGGGCGTGCTCCTCACCGATTCGCCCGGCGAGGTCACGCGTCGCACCGGCTGGCGTCATCAGCCCCTCGATCCGCCCGTCATCGCCGCGTTTTCCCAGCAACCGCACATAGGCCAGACGATCACCGGCGCCGATCAGTCGAATACGCAAATCCAGCGTGTCGCCCTCGACAGCCGCAGCCAGCCGCGACTGGTCGGCCGGTCCGAGGCGATCGAGGAAGCCCTGCCAGTCCATCTCGGCCCGTTCGAAGCCGAACGCCGCCGCATCCCCGGTCAGGCGGACCTGACCGGCAACAAAGTCACAGGCAAAGGCGAGCGCGCCGGCCGCCCGGACCCCGGCTTCATATCCGGTTTCCGTCATTTGCGAGGATCGGTGGACAGGATGGCGAAACGATCATGATCGCGCCACTCACCCGCGATGTTGAGGAAAGCGCGCGAACGCCCCTCCTTCACGAACCCAACCTGTTCCAGCAGCGTGCGCGAGGCGGCATTATTCGGTTGGCAGGCGGCCTCGACACGGTGCAGACGCAGCTCATCGAAGGCGAAGGCCAGCACCCGGCGCACGGCAGCCCGCGTGTGTCCCTTGCGAACATAGGGCGAGCCGATCCAGTAGCCGACATCGGCCGATTGCAGGACGCCACGGCGTACATTGTTCAGATTGCAGGCGCCCAGCAGAACGTCATCGCGCGCGCGAACGACAAAGAATGGGTAGCCCAGGCCGGCATCACGATCCGCCTGGTAGCGATCAATGCGGCGGCGAAAGGCGCCCTTGGACAATTCATCGCTCGTCCAGGCCGGTTCCCAGGGCTCGGTATGGGCACGAGAGGCGCTGCGCAGCTTGGCCCAGTCTTCGTAATCGGAAAGCGTCGGGGCCCGCAGGCGAATGCCCTGGCCAGTCAGGGTCTCGTCCCAGGAAGTTTCGCGCCAAACTGCCAAATTCCATCTCCGTATCCGGGCAGATACTAGTCCGCCTTCTGGTTCTTGTCGCCATCGCGCGATGGCTTGTTAAAGCGCAGCCGTCCCCGGCTGACATGCAGGGCGAGATACACCCCGATCAGAGCCAGCGCCAGACCATACCAGGTCAGAGCATAGCCCAGATGCTTGGCCGGCGGCGTCCGGCTCAGTGAGGCCGGCATGCCGGTATCGGCGCGTGCCCAGACCGGCAGCAGGCTGTCCGGTTCAATCCCGAAGGTCGCCGCCATGGCTGCACGATCATGGCTATACCACTGATTGGTATCCGGATCGTTTCCGGGTGTGAAAAGACCCGGCTCCGGTGGCATCTCGAGCCGCCAGACCTGCACGGAAGACTGGGTTTCGGTCCGCAAGTCCTCGAAGGCCACTTCCACCATCAGATAGCGCGCCGGGTCATCCGCACGGCAGCGTGGTGCCGGCATCAGCGCCAGACGCATCCAGCCGGCCGTCTCGCGCATGGTGTAGAGGCGCAGTGTCTGGCCGCCCAACGGGACCGGCCCGGTGACCGGCGGCGAGAAGGCGCCATCTTCCGGCTCACACAGGGCCGCGCGAAAACTGACCGCCTCGCCGCGCGCCTCATAGGCCGCGATCTGGTCGGCCTTCCAGGACATGCGCTGCATCTGCCAACTGCCCAGCGTCACCAGCAAGGCAAGGCTGGCCAAGGTGAATACGGTGAGCAGCGGGAGCGGCTGGAAGCGGGGCATGGCGGACAGGGTCCATCACCAAAAAGGGGCGAGGCTGTCAGGCCTCAATCGTCCAGCCGCGCCTCCTGGGCGTCATGCTGGAATTGCAGGGCGAAGAGCAGGCCCTTGATCGGCCGCAGGGCGGCAATGCAGGCGATGGGTACGAAGGGCAATTGGAAGATTGCGTGCACCCACCAAGGTGGGCTGAAGGCCGCCTCGACCAGCAGGAAGAGGACCATGGCCAGAAAGCCGACAATGAAGAGGACGAAGACCGAAGCGCCGTCGCCGACATCCGCGCTTTCAAAGTCGGCGCCGCAGACATCACAGCGTGGCGCGATCTTCAGCAGCCCGTCAAACATGGCCCCCTCCCCGCATTTCGGGCAGCGCCCCTGGACGCCGGTCGAAAACGGGGAGGGTTTTGTCATGGGAAGGGTCAGCCTTGATAGACGACGTAGACGAAGGCGAAGAGGAAGAGCCAGACCACGTCAACGAAGTGCCAGTACCAGGCGGCCGCTTCGAGACCGAAATGCTTCTTCGCGCTCATTTGACCGGCCAGGAGGCGGAAGAGGCAGACAGCGAGGAAGATGGTGCCGATCACCACGTGAGCGCCGTGGAAGCCCGTCGCCATGTAGAAAGTCGACCCGTAGAGATTGCCGCCATCGGCCATGGAGAAGGCGAAGTGGGCTTCCGAATACTCGTAGACCTGCAGGGCCGTGAAGCACATGCCCAGCGCGACCGTGAAGATCAGACCCGTGATCGCCCCCTTGCGGTCATCATGCTGGAGCGCGTGGTGCGCCCAGGTCACCGTGGTGCCCGAGAGCAGCAGGATGAGCGTATTCATCAGCGGGATGTGCCAGGGATTGAAGGTCTCGACCCCGGCCGGCGGCCAGGTGGCGAGCGCCGGGTCCATCCGAACCTCATGGAAGATGGCGTATTCGAAGAAGGACCAGAACCAGGCCACGAAGAACATGACTTCCGAGGCGATGAACAGGATCATGCCATAGCGCATGCCGATATCGACAACGGCCGTGTGGTCGCCGCGCTTTGATTCCTTGATCATGTCACCCCACCAGCCGATCATCGTCCAGATGACGATGAGGAAGCCGAGGGCGAGGCCGCCCCAGGAGCCATCTGCATACATGAAGGCCAGCGGATGCTCGGCCGAGACCAGGCCGGCCATGTTGCCGACGGCACCGATGGCCAGAAGGAAGGCGCCCACCGAGCCCACAAACGGCCACGGGCTCGGGTCAACCAGGTGGTAGTCGTGCTTAGCGGCATGCCCAGCCATCGCGAATCTCCTGCGATCTCAAATCAGCGAAGTGTGCTTCTGATACGCGGCACACTCGAAAGGTTCAATGCTAAGGCGCGGCGTCGGACGAAGCCGACCCCCCGTCTTCGGACTCAAAAAACGTATAGGACAAGGTGATCGACGCGACATCATCCATGCGCCGTTCCTCGTCGATCAGCGGATCGACAAAGAAGAGAACAGGCATCTCGATGCTCTCACCCGGTTGCAGCGTCTGCTCGGTAAAGCAGAAGCATTCCAGTTTGGAAAAATAGGTCGCCGCCTTGTAGGGCGCGACATTATAGGTCGCCACACCGGTCACCGGCTGGCTCGAATTATTGGTCGCCGTGTAATAGGCGAGCGCCGTTTCGCCGACCCGCACGGTGATCGAGCGCTGCACCGGCTCGAAACTCCAGGGCAGGTTGCGATTGGTATTGGCGTCGAAATACACCGTAACTTCGCGATCCAGGATGGCCCCGGCTTCGCCGACCGCAACCTGGGTCGTACCGCCATATCCGGTCACGCGGCAGAAAAGATCGTAAAGCGGAACAGCCGCATAGGCGGCACCGACCATAACAGCGGCGGCCAGAGCCGAGAATGCGGCGACGCGGGCATTCTTGGTGAGCGGCATACGAATCATGCGCCGGCTCCCGCAGCGATATTCTGGCTCAGGCGTACGACAGTGATCGCGAAGACAGCGACCATGAAGCCAACCAGAGACAAGGCGATCACCACATTGCGGCGGCTCCGGGCCTTTTCCTGCTCCGGTGTCAGACGCACGGTCTCCGTCGACTGCGTATAGTCCGGCTGTTTGGACTCGATGACCTCCTCGATCATCTCGCCAACGGACTTCTTGGACTTGCCAGTTTCGTTCTCGGTCATCATCCCACTCCCGGAATGGCGACATAGGCACCAAATGCGTGCTCAATAATCAATGCGGCAAAAAGGACCGTCAGATAGCCGATCGAGTAGGCGAAGAGATCGCGCGCTGCCTTGTCACCGGCCCGGACGGCATAAAGCGCGCCCTCTTCCGCCGACCCCGCCTCACCGGCCCGCGAACGGAAGATCCGCCAGGCCAGCAGCAGGAAGAGCGCACCGCCACCCAAAGATGTCGCACCATAGACGGCGCCGCCGAGCCCGGTCAGAACCGGGGCGCCGGCAAAGACCACCAGCACGATGGAATAGAGCAGGATTTGCAGGCGGGTCGACTTGGCGCCCTTGGCCACCGGCATCATCGGTACATTGGCCGCGGCATAGTCACCGGACTTGTAGAGCGCCAGCGCCCAGGAGTGCGGCGGCGTCCACAGGAAAATGATCATGAAGAGAATGACCGCATCGAGTGAAATCTCGCCGGTCACCGCGACCCAGCCAATCATCGGCGGAAAGGCCCCGGCAGCGCCACCAATGACGATATTCTGCGGCGTCGAGCGCTTGAGGATCATTGTGTAGATGACGGCGTAGAAGAAGATCGAGAAGGCCAGCAGGCCGGCGGCGAGGTAATTGCTCGCCAGTGCCATCAGCAGGACCGACAGGATCGCGGCCACAACGCCGAAGCCATAGGCATTGGCCACCGAGACCACGCCGCGCGGGATCGGACGCTTGCGCGTGCGCTGCATGGTGGCGTCGATATCGGCATCATAGGCCATGTTGAGCGCACCGGCAGCACCGGCACCCACGGCCAGGCACAGGATCGACATCACCGCCAGGAACGGATCGGCATCGACCGGTGCCGCGATGAGACCGGCAAAGGCGGTGAAGACGACCAGCGTCATCACCCGCGGTTTCATCAGGTCAAAATAGTCGCGGGGCGAGGCTGTCGAAACAGCCTCGCCCTCTGCGCGATTGTCGCTTGGGGTCACGATCGTGTCCAAGGTCAAACCTTATTTGATCTTCGGCAGTTCGGAGAACTGGTGGAAGGGCGGCGGCGAGGACAGCGTCCACTCGAGCGTGGTTGCGCCTTCACCCCACGGATTGGCGTCGGCCTTGCGGCGGCGGATCATCGCGTCGATCAGCACCGCAAAGAACAGCACCATACCCACCAGCATGATCACATAGCCCCAGGAGGACACCGCGTTCCAGAACTCGAAGGCATCCGGATAGTCGACATAGCGACGCGGCATGCCATTCAGGCCCAGGAAGTGCTGCGGGAAGAAGATCACATTGGCGCCGATGAAGAAGAAGAAGAACTGGGCGCGGGCGAGGAAGGAATTGTACTTCACGCCGAAAATCTTCTCGAACCAGTAGTACCAGCCGGCGAAGATTGCGAAGACGGCACCGAGCGACAGCACATAGTGGAAGTGCGCCACCACGTAATAGGTATCGTGCAGGGCCTGGTCGACGCCGGCATTGGCCAGCACCACGCCGGTCACACCGCCGACGGTGAACAGGAAGATGAAGCCGATCGCCCACATCATCGGGGTCCGGAACTCGATCGAGCCGCCCCACATCGTGGCAATCCAGGAGAAGATCTTGATCCCTGTCGGCACCGCAATGACCATGGTCGCGGCGACGAAATAGGCCTTCAGATCGACCGGCATGCCGACCGTGTACATGTGGTGTGCCCACACGATGAAGCCGATAAAGCCGATCGCCACCATGGCATAGGCCATCCCGAGATAGCCGAAGATCGGCTTGCGCGAGAAGGTCGACACGATATGCGAGACAATGCCGAAACCGGGCAGGATGAGAATGTAGACTTCCGGGTGACCGAAGAACCAGAACAGGTGCTGGTACATGACCGGATCACCGCCACCTTCCGGTGCGAAGAAAGCCGTGCCGAAATTGCGGTCGGTCAGCAGCATGGTCAGCGCCCCGGCCAGAACCGGCAGGGAGAGCAGCAGCAGGAAGACCGTCACCAGCACCGACCACACAAAGAGCGGCATCTTGTGGATGGTCATGCCCGGAGCGCGCATGTTGAAGATGGTGGTGATGAAGTTGATGGCGCCCAGGATCGAGGAGACACCGGCGATGTGCAGCGACAGGATCAGGAGATCCATCGCCGGACCGTTATGCCCGGAGGTCGACAAGGGCGGGTAGAGCACCCAGCCACCGCCAAAGCCCAGGTCGGCACCGGCACCCGGCACGAACATCGACATCAGCGCCAGCGCGAAAGAGGCCGGCAGGAGCCAGAAGGAGATGTTGTTCATCCGCGGGAAGGCCATGTCGGGCGCGCCGATCATGAGCGGGACGAACCAGTTGCCGAAACCACCGATCATCGCCGGCATGACCATGAAGAAGATCATGATCAGCGCGTGCATCGTGGTCACGACATTGTAGTTGTGGGCATTACCGAACAGCGCGCCCCAACCGGTATCTTCACCGGTAAAGACCTGCAGGCCCGGCTCCATGAGCTCCCAGCGGATCAGGCCGGAAAGACCACCGCCGATAATCCCCGCGAAGATCGCGAAGACCAGGTACATCGTACCGATGTCCTTGTGGTTGGTGGACAGCACCCAACGGCGCCAGTCCCACATGCTCGGAGTGTGATCGTCGTGCGTAGCGGCGTCAGCAGACATGGTTCAGCCCATCCCTAGTCGAGTTGCGCCAGGCGCGTTTCCCGCGCGGCGGAATATTCAGCAATGATCGCATCAGCGGCCTCGGAGTACTCGTCCTCGGCCTTGGCCGCGATCCAGGCATCAAAGACATCCTGGGGCACGACATGGACTTCGATCGGCATGAAAGCGTGGCGAAGGCCGCAAAGCTCGGAGCACTGGCCGTAATAGACGCCTTCCTGGGTCGCCTGGAACCAGGCTTCATTGATGCGGCCCGGAATGGCGTCCATCTTGGTGCCAAAGGCCGGCATCGCCCAGTTATGGATGACGTCGGAAGCCGTAACCTGCAGGCGGACCGTCGCATTGACCGGCACCACAAGCGGGTAATCAACCGACAGATTGCGCAGCTGGCCCGGCTCGAGGTCCTCGTCTTCCACCATGTTGGAGAAGTATTCCGCGACTTCGTGATCCGGATACTCGTAGGACCAGTTCCACTGATTGCCGGTCGCCTTCAGCGTGAAATCGATTTCAGCCGGGATCACGTCCTGCTTGTACAGGAGCGGGAAGGACGGGATCGCGATCCCGATCAGGATCAGAACCGGCACCGCCGTCCACACCACTTCAAGCAGCGTGTTGTGGCTGAACTTGGAGGGCGTCGGATTGGCCTTCCGGTTGTAGCGGATCATCACATAGATCAGCAGCCCCATCACGAAGAGCGTGATCACGGTGATGATGACCAGCAGGATATTATGGAAGGACACGATGTCTTCCATGATCGGTGTCACGGCGGGCTGAAGGCCCAGCGCTCCGTCGGTCGGCTGGCCGGGCGTGGCAAACGCGCCGGCGGCGAAGGTCGTCCAAGTGAGCGCAAGTGCGGTCAGGAATCGCATGGCTTCCCCATACAAGTCAGGCATTAAGGCGGGAATCCCCCACCGATGGCGGCGGAATATAGAGCCCGTCTCCGGCCCTGTCAGGCCATCAACGGCATTTTTTCTCGTGTCATACACACTGGGCGCCGCATTACAGGAGATTGCCCGCCTGGAAAAGGCCGCATGCCCAGCTCGCGAAGTTATGATCGGCGCTTTTGTCATCATGGGGATATCATGGAGCGGTTCATAGCAACGGAAAGGAGCGACCGATGCGTCTATTCGTCTCACTCGCTGCCCTTGTAGTTTGTATGAGTACTGCACCGGCAACAGCCCAATTCCAGGTGCTCGGCCGTTCGGCCGCCGCAACCTGTTTCGAACATGCCGTGGCAGCCCGCCACGATGTCAGAGCCATCCAGGACTGCGACATGGCGCTGCGCGACAACCGCGTAACCCGCCGAGACCGCGCCGCCACACTGGTCAATCGGGGCATTTTGCGGATCCACCAGAATCGCCAGGATGAAGCCCTCGAAGACTTCGAGCGGGCCGAATCCCTGCATGATTTCGCCCCCAGCGCACTGGCGGTGAATCGGGCCTGCGCCCTGATCGGACTGGGCCGCTACGCCGAAGCTGTCGCACAGGCGGATCTGGCCATTCGGGCCCAGGACAGTCGCGAGGCGGATGCCTGGTTCAATCGCGGCCTGGCGCTTGAAGCCATGGATGAACTCGCCGCGGCCTATGATTCCTATCGTCAGGCGCGCCGGTTGCGGCCCGGCTGGGACCTGCCACAGGATGAGTTGTCGCGCTTCCGCATCACTTCGCGTTAAGCAGCAACGCCGCCGGCGACGGGCGGTGACTGCGTAGCGCGACCCGCCTTGTGTTCACGCCCGGGGTCGGCTCGACTATGTATGATGTCGAGAAGCCCCCGGGAGTGCGCATCATGTCCGATGATCCGATCAGCCAGTTCGATTTTGATGCCGACAGTGTGCAGCCGATTCTGCACGACGCGCTGCACGGGGCCGATGATGGCGAACTTTTCCTGGAAACCGAGGTTTCCGAATCGCTGGTCTTTGATGACGGGCGTCTGAAAGCGGCCAATCTTGATTCGGCGCGCGGTTTCGGCCTGCGTTGTGTTGCGGGCGAGGCGTTCGGCTATGCCCACTCCTCCGATCCGACCCTGGAAGCCGTCCGCCGCGCCGCGGAAGCCGCCTCGGCCGTAAAGCGCGGCCATGCCGGCGTGCTGGCACCGCCGCCGGCCGGGACGAATCGCAAACTCTATGACGCCATCGACCCGGTGGCCCGGCCCGGTTTCGAGGCCAAGGCCGCCCTGCTGCAGGAGATCGATGCCTATTGCCGCACGAAGGATGCCAGCGTGGTCCAGGTCTCCGCCTCGATCGCCGGTGCCAAACGCGCGGTCTCGATCCTGCGCGCCGGCGGGGATCTGAAAACCGATATCCGCCCGCTGGTCCGACTCAATGTCTCGGTCACCGTGGAACGCGGCGGTCGCCGCGAGACCGGCTCGGCCGGCGCTGGTGGCCGAGCCGAGTTTGATCGCTGGATCACCCCGGACGCCTGGAAGCCGCTGGCCGACGAAGCCCTGCGTATCGCCCGGGTCAATCTCGATGCGGTCGATGCACCGGCCGGCGTCTTCGACGTCGTGCTCGGACCGGGCTGGCCTGCCGTCCTGCTGCACGAAGCCGTCGGACATGGCCTGGAGGGCGACTTCAACCGCAAGGGCTCGTCTGCCTTTGCCGGGCGCATGGGCGAGCAGGTTGCCGCCAAGGGCGTGACCGTGGTCGATGACGGCACCATGCCGGAACGGCGCGGTTCGCTGACCATTGATGATGAAGGCACGCCAACCGAACGCTCCGTGCTGATCGAGGATGGTATCCTGACCGGCTATATGCAGGACCGCATGAATGCCCGCCTGATGGGCCAGAAGCCGACCGGCAATGGCCGCCGTCAATCCTATGCCCACCCGCCCCTGCCGCGCATGACCAATACCTACATGCTGGCCGGTGAGCACAAGCGCGATGAAATGGTCGAGAGCCTGAAGGACGGCATCTATGCCGTGAATTTCGGCGGCGGCCAGGTCGATATCACCTCGGGCAAATTCGTCTTCCAATGCACCGAGGCCTATCGCGTCCAGGACGGCAAGGTCGTCGCGCCGGTGAAAGGCGCGACCCTGATCGGTGACGGCCCGACCGCCCTCACCCAGATCACCATGATCGGCGATGATTTCGAGATGGATCCGGGCGTCGGCATGTGCGGCAAGGCCGGACAGGGCGTCCCCGTCGGCGTCGGCCAGCCCAGCCTGAAAATCTCCGGCCTCACGGTCGGTGGGTCGGGCAGCTGATCCTTACCGCCTTTTCATCGACATCACCCTGAAGTGAGTCCCGGCCAGCCCATCGTGTCTGGCCGCCGCTCCGCGTGCTCGCCTAGGACTGACCACTCTCGGGTTGGGGAATGCGAGACAGAGCGGGGACACCATGTTTCATTTTCAACGCGCGGCCATCGCCGCCGCACTCCTGGGTATGGCCGCACCGGCCTGGAGCCAGGAGACCGGCAGCGAGCCGTCGGCCAATTCCTTCGACCGGGCCTGGTTCGAGGACTACGCCCCGGTCACGGCGCTCGACATGGTCCAGCGCATCCCCAGCTTCACGCTCGAAGAAGGCGCCACTGTGCGGGGCCTCGGCGGATCCTATGGCAATGTCCTGATCAATGGACAGTACCCGAGCACCAAGACCAACCGCCTGGCCGATATTCTGGGCCGGATCGCGGCAGATGATGTCGCACGTCTCGACGTCCTGCGCGCCTCGACCGACACCATCGATCTGCGCGGCCGAAGCCGGGTGGTCAATATCGTGCTTCGCGAGGGCGGCGCGGGCAGCACGAGTTATGACGCCCTGATCGAGCGGCGCAGCGACGGGCGGGCCTCACCGCAGATCAATCTCACCCATGCCCGGTTCAGCGGCGCGCGCAGTTTCTCGATCAATGGCGGTCTCCATTTCGACCACAATCCCTGGCGCGGGACTGAGCGCGTCCTGACCCCGGACGGTCAACTGATCGAGCGCCGCGATTTCACCGACAAGTGGAACTTCTTCGAAGGCGCGGCCACCGGCAATTTCGAACAGCGCCTCGACCGGATGCTGATCCGCGCCAGTCTGCATACGAGCTATTTCGAGTTCCGGCGTCCGGGCCACTGGCGGGTTTACCGGCCAGACGCCAATGGCACGCTCACCTTCCGCCACGGCGATTCCAGCTTCACCGAGCGCACCAACCGGATCGTCGAGTTCAACAGTGATCTCGAACGCGAGCATGGAGACAACCTGTCGAGCGAAGTGACCGTGCTGTGGCGCCAGCGCATTTTCGAGGACACCTCGACCACCACCCCGGGCGAGCCGGGCGTTCAGGCCAGCCTGTCGGACCTCAACCGGCAGGAGCGCGAACAGATCCTGCGCTATGCGGCGCACTGGTCCGGCTTCCGGAACCATGCCCTGCGCGCCGGAATCGAAGCCTCGCGCAATACGCGCGACCAGGCCTTTGCCCTGTGCCTTCAGACCCCCACGGGCTGCACACCGGTCAGCCTGCCCGGATCCAATGCCGAGGTCAGCGAGGATCGGGTCGACCTCTTCATTGCGGACAGCTGGTCAATCTCCGACCGGCTCAATGCCGAACTTCGCCTGGCGCGGGAAGGCTCGACCCTGACGGTCGCAGGACCGTCATCGCGCAGCCAGGACTTCGCCTTCATCAAGCCCTCCGCGCGCCTCACCTGGCAGGTCAATCCGCAGACCAGTTGGCGCCTGGGCCTGGAGCGCCAGGTCGGACAACTCAACTTCGCTGACTTCATCAGCGTGGTCGATATCAATATGGGATCGACCAATGGCGGTAATCCCGACCTGGCTCCGGAACATTTCTGGCGGGTCGAGCTGGGCTATGAAACGGCCTGGCAGAACGGGGCCAGCCTGGCCGCCACTGCCAGTCATGACCGGATCACCGATGTCATCGACCGGGTGCCCGTCTTCGGTGGCCAGCTGGACGCGCCGGGCAATATCGGGGACGGCACACGTTGGCGCATCTCGGTCGATGCGACCCTGCCGCTTGACCGCGCCGGGCTGTCCCATGGCCGCCTCGATATGAGCGGTTGGTACGAGACGTCACGCGTGACCGACCCGCTGACAGGCGCCGAGCGCGAAATTTCGGGCCAGCAACCCCACACCTATCGCATCGCCCTGCGACAGGACCTGCCCGAACGCGATCTCGCTTGGTCGCTCAGCGTGACGCGCAATGGTGATCCCGTGGAGTATCGCCTGAACGAGACCCGCGAGACCGAGAACATCACGGAGTGGTCCGGCTATATCGAAAGCCGTCATCTGCCCTTCGGGACATTGCGCCTGGGCATCGACCATGCTTTCGACCGGGCCCGTGACCGCCTGATCACGCGCGGGCGGCCCGATATCACCGAATATGAATATCGGCGCTCCCGCCAGGGCGGTCGGATTTATCTGCAATTGCGCGGAACATTCTGAGCCCGAGCGGTCCCGGCGCCGGGAGTCCGGCGCCGCCATTTCATACCTGACCGAAATTTCATGAAGGGATTCTGTCCGAGACGCGTGGAGCCATGTTCGCCTGCCCCGGCAGGCGAATAGCGCGACGCACTCGCAATCTCGACCCAGCCGCATAACGGCGCTGTGAGCAAGGTTACGGAAGGTTACATGGTGCCGCCCGGAGCCCCCCCGTACATCAATGTCACGGGGTGTTGGGCAGGCACAAAGCGTAGGGACATTATGCGAGGGATTTTGAAAAGCAGCGTTGCCGGTTTGGCTCTCGGCGCGCTCATGGGCACGCCGGCACTGGCCTGGCAGAGCGGCCCGGCCGCGACCAGCACGCCACAAGTGCGCACCCAATCGGGCGTCGCCACCTATCAACCGGGTTTCTTCACCGACTACGCGCCGGTCACGGCGCTGGACATGGTATCGCGGGTTCCGGGCTTCGGCCTGTCGAACGGCGATACCAGTCGGCGCGGACTGGGCGACAGTTTCGGCAATCTGCTGATCAATGGGCGCCGCCCATCGAACAAGTCACTCTCGCTGCAGACTGTGCTTCAACGCATTCCGGCCGATGACGTCGCCCATGTCGAGCTGATCCAGGAAGCCCTGCCGCAATACGACATGCGCGGCCATTCGCGCCTGGTGAATGTGGTGTTGCGCGAAGGGGCTGGCCGGTCCGGTTCCTGGGATGCGCGCGTGCAGATCTCCGACAGTGGACGGCTGGGTCCGCGCCTGATCGCCTCCTATACGACGCCGGTCGGCCCGACCGAGATGACATTTGGTCTTGATACCGGGATGAGCGGCAATCGTGTGGAGCGCCATACGGCAGACCATGACGCAAGTGATGTCGAGCTCCGGCGCGGGCATGACAATGACCAACGCCAGTATGAGGAGTTCGCGCCGAGCTGGTCGATGAACTGGGACATTGATGATGAGTCACGCCTGCGCGTTGATGCCCGGGCCAATATCTGGACCTGGCACCGTGTGCGCTTCGCCGAATTCCAGACCGTGTCGGGCACGACACTGACGCCGGCCTGGTTTGAACACAACGAGACGGAAAACCATGGCAGCCTCTATTCAGGCACGTTGTCATACCAGCGTGACCTGAGTGAACAATTGACGTCGGAAACCCTCCTCCTCGCCACCCGCGAGCGTTACGAGGATGGTCCGGAGGCCTATGAAACCTATGACCCGCTCAGTGGTTTCACCGGCGCCCAGATCGTCGACGCCTCGGGCGAAATCGAAGAAACCGCCTTCCGCCAGACCCTGTCATGGGACCCCGATGAACATCATTCGCTTGAGGTCGGTGGCGAGCATGCCGTCAACGCGCGGGACACGGACTTTGCGATCGCGATCGATGACGGCACGACGGTGACAATGCTGGACCTGCCAGTCGCCTCGACCCGGGTCGAGGAAGCGCGCAGCGAACTCTTCGCCAACCATGTCTGGCAAATCAATGACCGGTTCAGTCTGGAAAGCGGGCTGCGCTACGAATTCTCCGAGATCACCCAGACCGGCGATGCGGAGCAGACGCGCTCCTTCACCTACCCGAAACCGAGCGTGACGCTGAATTACCGCTCCGACGACCGCAATCGCTTCCGCCTCAGCGGACGCCGGGATGTTGACCAGCTGGACTTCGGCAAATTCGCCTCTTCGGTGGATGTCCAGGACGGCAATTCCACTCTGGGCAATCCGGACTATGTGCCCCAGCGCACCTGGACACTGGAAGGCGAGTGGGAGCGACGCTTCGGTGATGAAGGCTCCTTCTCCTTGCAGATCGGCTATGACTGGGTCGAGGATCTGGATGGCTGGATATCGATCACGACGCCGACCGGCGTCTTCGATGCCCCCGGCAATATCGGCGATGGCACCAATCTGCGGGTCACCGGCAATATGACTACCCCGCTGGACTCGCTCGGCCTCAACAATGCCGTCCTCGATGTCTTCCTCGAATGGTACAATACCAATGTCGAAGACCCGCTGACCGGCGAGGACCGGCACTGGTCGGGTTATCGCGAATGGGAGCTGCGACTGGATTTCCGCCAGACCTTCCCGCAAAGCCAGATGGCCTGGGGTTGGGATTATTTCTGGCTCTCGAATGGCGAAGTCTTCCGGGCGCGCGAGTACCAGGAACACGACAACACCGACGGCGATCTGGATATCTACGTCGAGACGACCCGCTTTTTTGGCGTGACCCTGCGCGCCCAGGTGGATGGCGTCTTCAATGATGGCGATGACCGTCGGCGTGTCTTCTATGACGGCTCCCGCGCCAATGGCATCATCGACTCGATCGACTATCAAAACTGGTCGATGGGCCGGACCTTCCAGATCAGTGCGCGCAGCACATTCTGATGACACGGCGCCGACAGCCTCGCTGTCGGCGCCGATCACATTGAAGAGAGCGCCGCATCAATCCTGTGGCGGCGTGAAACAGCTGCCGCTAATCTGAACCCTGTCCGGGCCAGCGAGTCCGGACCCGGAATTTATCCTGTGCCGGTGTGGGGGCTGCTGGCGCAAACGAGCTGCAGCGGTGATCCCATCGCAAGGCAGGCACAGGAGGGTATATGCGCGTACGCGATGCTGACACCAGGTCTCACCGGCTACCCCGGGCGCTGCTTGCCGGCACCGTCCTGGCCCTGTCCACGCTCGGCCTGAGCGCGGTCGCACAGGCCCAGACCACGGTCAACCTGGCCCGGGCGCCCAGTGGCCACCTGCTGATTCCCGTCTCGCTCAATGAAAGCGAGCCACAGACTTTCATTCTCGACACCGGCGCCAGCAATACGGCCATCGCCCAGCCTGTTGCCGAAGGCATCGGCTTCGTGTCGCAATGGGAGCGCTATGATCTCGTCCAGTCGCTCAATGCGCGCTTTGACGCCGAGCGCTATCCGATCGAGCGGCTCTACCTGCCCGGCCTTGATCCGGTCGACGTCAACAGCGTGATCATTCCCGTGCCCGCGGAACATCCTCTACCCGTCGCCGGCCTCCTCGGCGCCGATGCGATCATGGCGGACCGCTATGAGATCAATGTCGACACGCTTCAGCTCATTCTCGAGACCGGCAATGCCCTCCATCCGGACGGTCAGATCGAACGCCGGGGCCTGTTGATCGGCGAAGCCCAGCTGCGCCGCCGCTCGTCGCCTATCCATGTCATCATCGATACCGGCAGCTCGCACACGCTGATCAATCGCCAGCTGCGCCGTCATCTCTTCGATGCCGGAGTCCAGTTCAACATCAATGTCGCGGTCACCGGGATCGAGGATGAGGAACCGGAAGAGGCACGTCCCGTCCTCCTCCGCCAGCTTCAGATCGGGGGGCTTTGCGTCGACCAGTCGCCGGCCTTGCAATCCGACCTCGATGTCTTCGACGCGCTGGGCTGGGCGGATGAACCCGCCATGGTGATCGGCATGGACACATTGCGCCATGCCCGCATCCGCGTCGACCGGACCAGCGGCGTCTTCGAGATATCCGGCACCACCGAAGACACACAATGCAATGGCGACCGCGTCCAGATGCCCGGCCTCTGAATCCCGCCACTGCAGCGCAAAGAAAAAGGCCGCGGAACCCGGGTTCCGCGGCCTTTCTCATGCGTGTTTCGAGCGCGACTTACGGCGCGTCCGACGTCCGGTCCATGGACGGTCCGCCGCCTTCGGTCGCGGTCGGATGCGGAGTCATCTGGTCGTCAGCCCCGGCCATCAGCCATTTGATTGCCGGCGAGATCAGCAACATCAGCACCGCAATACCCATCGCGACCAGGCCGACATAGGAATAGACCTCGGCATAACCGGCCTTCGCACCGGCGACATCCGTGAGCTGCCCACCGAGGGTCTCGGCACCTGTCGAGGACGCAATCACCCCGGCAAGGAAGTTGGACAGGCCCGAATAGAGGAACCAGGCCCCCATCGTCATCCCGACCACACGGGCCGGTGCCAGCTTGGTGACGGCTGACAGACCGACCGGCGAGAGCATCAGCTCACCCATGGTGTGGATCCAGTAGATTGCGAAGATGAAGATGACCGGTGTCAGCGCCGAGGCGCCCACCGAGTTGATCCCCAACACCAGGACGAAGAAGCCGAGTCCGGCCATGAAAACGCCGAGGGCGAATTTCACCGGCGTGGACGGGTTCAGCTTGCGCTTGGCCAGGGCGATCCAGAGCCAGGCGAGAAGCGGCGCGAAGATCACGATGAAGCCGGAATTCAGCCCCTGGAACACCGTGCCCGGAATATTGATGCCGAACATGGTGGTATCAACAAGACGGAAGGTGAACAGGTTGAGCGAGGACCCGGCCTGCTCGAACAGGGCCCAGAACGGGATCTGTGCGAGCACGAAATATATCGCCGCGAACATCTGCCGCCGCTCCAGCCCCTTCATCGTGAACAGGGCCATGCCCGAGAGGACCAGGAACATGATCACGCCGAGCGGGCCGAGAATGCCACCCATGTATTGCGGGTTCATCACGGCCAGCATGGCGATCGCGATGATGGCCAAGCCTGACAGATAGCAGGCATACTCGACATTGATCGGACCGAAGATCTTCTGCTTGAGCTTCTCCGGGTTGGGCGGATCCGCGCGTCCCTCCAGCCAGGGCTGGAAGATCAGGAAGGTTGCCAGACCGGCCAGCATGCCGATACCGGCGAGACCAAAGCCCCAGGCCCAGCCATAGACAATCCCGATCCAGGCAATGGTCGCAGACGACAGCAGCGAGCCCAGATTGATCCCCATGTAGAAGATGGTGAAACCGGAATCACGGCGCGTATCACCCAAACCATAAAGCGAGCCGACGATGGTCGAGATATTGGCTTTCAGGAAGCCGACACCGGCAATGATCAGCGCCAGGGCGAGATAGAGGATATTGACGTAGAGTTCCTGCTGCTCGACGCGGGACATGCTTTCGTCATACGGGAACTCGGCCGGCAGACCGACAGCGTCAGGCTGCTCGACCAGGATGCTCGCACCGCCTTCGGAGAAGGAAATCGGCGAGGATCCGGTGTCCGAGACCAGGATCTGATTGGCAGTCGCGCTGCGGCCATCCAGCTCGATCACATACTCGCTGCCTTCATAGGTCAGGATCTGCTGCGACCCGGACCCTTCAAAGGCCATGAGCCCGTGCCCCAGCACCAGCAGGATGGCGCCAAAGGTGACGGCTTTTCGCTGCCCCAGATAGCGGTCAGCCAGGGTACCACCGATAATCGTCATCACATAGACGAGCGCCGTATAGGCCCCGTAGATGATGCCCGACTGTGCTTCCGAGAACAGGAAATGTTGAGTCAGGTAGATGATGAGCAGGGCGCGCATCCCGTAATAGGAAAAGCGCTCCCACATTTCTGTCAGGAACAGGATGGCCAGCCCCTTCGGATGTCCGAAGAAGGAGGTGTCCTTGTTTTCTTGATTGGGTGCATTACCCGGCGTTGCGGTCGTGTCCGTCACGCGTCTCTCCCCAGTACCCGCCCCACGCGGGCTTTAAATAGGCGCGCAATTGACCACGCGCACGGGGAAGGCTCAAGCCTTCAGGGCGGCCTGATGCATGGGAGCGCTACACATTCAGGTGTGCGCTGTTCATCCGGGGACGGAGTTTCCGCCGCGCACTAATAGGCGCACTCGGTGAAGACCGGCTCGATGGAACCACCCCATTCGCCGTTATAGCGCGCGATCAGGTCTTCAGCCCGGGTCACACCAGTACGGGCGATCTCGTCGAGATCATCCAGGAAAAGCGTCTCGCTCTCGCCGTGACCATTCAGCTTCGCGCGGGCACGCAGGCCGGACCGGGCAATGGCCAGGGCTTCGCGGGCAATGTCCTGCAGTGTGCCATTGCGGAAGGGCGTGTGCAGACCGGTTTTCGCCGCGCCGACACGCAGAGCATCACGCTCTTCGCTGGACCAGTCCTTGACCAGATCCCAGGCCGCATCCAGCGACGCGCCATCATAGAGCAGCCCGACCCAGAAGGCCGGCAGGGCACACAGCGTGTTCCACGGACCGCTATCGGCGCCGCGCATTTCCAGGAAGGTCTTCAGGCGCACTTCTGGGAAGACGGTGGAGAGATGGTCTTCCCAATCGCTGATCACCGGCTTTTCGCCGGGCAGGATGTCAAGCTTGCCATCGAGGAAGTCGCGGAAGGACTTGCCGGTGGCGTCCTTGTACTCGCCGTCACGCTTGACGAAATACATCGGCACGTCGAGCGCCCAGTCGCGATATTGCTCATAGCCGAAGCCCTCATCGAAGACAAAGGGCAGCATGCCGGTGCGGTTATTGTCGGTGTCGGTCCAGACATGGGCCCGATAGGACAAAAAGCCGTGCAGCCCGCCATCCTTGAACGGCGAATTGGCGAACAGCGCCGTGGCCAGCGGTTGCAGGGCCAGCGAGACGCGGAACTTCTTCGCCATGTCGGCTTCAGTCGAGAAGTCGAGATTGGTCTGGACGGTGCAGGAGCGGAACATCATTTGATGCCCCATCGTGCCGACCTTGGGCATGTAGGCCTTCATCAGCCCGTAGCGGGCCTTCGGCATCATCGGCGTTTCTTCCAGCGACCATTTCGGCGAGAAGCCGAGACCGAGGAAGCCGGCACCGATCTCGTCAGCGACTTCGCGCACTTCCTTCAGATGCGCGTTCACCTCGGCACAGGTCTGGTGGATGGTTTCCAGCGGCGCACCGGACAATTCGAACTGCCCGCCGGGCTCCAGCGTGATCGAGGCGCCATCGCGCTTGAGGGCAATCAGCTCGCCGCCCTCACGCACGGGCTGCCAGCCAAAGCGTTCGAGGCCCGACAGCATCTTTTCGACGCTCGGCCCTTCAGCGCGGAAGGCCAGGGGCGTGTGATCGCCCAGGGCGAAGCCGAATTTTTCGTGCTCGGTGCCGATGCGGAAGGCCGCCTCCGGCTTTTCGCCAGCGGCGAAATAGGCCGTCAGCTGGTCCAGGCTTTCAATGGGAGCACCTTCGCCGCCCGAATTATACGTGCCGCTCATATCAAGCGCCCCCGCCGTTCAAAATGTCCGCAACAGATATGGGGGCACTGCGCCCGGAACAAGAGCAAGGCGCTGAGATTCACAGCGTTGTGACGGTGCGGGCCCGTCCGCCGACCCGTTTCGAGAGCCCGATTGACATTACGAAAAAAATTGCGCAAATGATTGCTCAAAGGAGTTTTCCATGCCTCAACCCCGCTCTCCCCAATTTGGTGCTATTCTTTTTCGTGCCAGCGAACGCGTCGGCCAGCAAGGTCAGGACGCCTTTTCCGCACTCGGAATTCCGCTGGATGCGCGCAAGGTATCGATCGTACTGGCCCTGCATCGTCACGGCCCCCTGTCCTCCTCGGAGCTCGCTGACAGGATCGGACACTCCCGTCAGCTGATAGAAGCGCGGCTCAAGCCGGTCGTGGCTGACGGATTTCTGGTCTCGCGGCGCGATCCGCGTGATTCCCGCAAGCGCATCTATGATTTTGCCCCCGCGGCCGCACCGATTGTCGATGAGATCGTTAGCGTCATGGCTGACTTCGAACGAGTCTATGAGGCGCTTTGGGAAGAACTCGGGATCGATCTTGAACAGGCATTGTTGAAATTCGAGGCCGCTCTCGCCGAACGCGCCCTTCTGGAACGGCTGACCGACCGCTTTCCGCACCACCGGCGGGAGGCGAGCGCATGAGCCGCCATTCCAACAGCCCCCGCAATCTCGCCGCCGGCGCCGCGTTCGTCCTGGCCCTGATCGTGCCAAACGCCTTCGCCTGCACACAGCTTGCCGACAGCCTCGATCGCGCCGACGCCTTCATGGAAAACACGTATGGTGGCACCAATGCGGGCGCGGCGATCATGGTGATGGATGGAGACACCACCTGGCTATCCGCCTACGGCATGGCCGATATCGAGTGGCAGCAGCCGAACACGACTGACACGTCCTTCCGGATCGGCTCCATCAGCAAGCCCCTGACGGCCCTGGCTGTCCTGCAATTGGCAGAGGAGGGTCGGCTCGACCTCGGTCAACCCGTAGGCCACTACCTGCCGGACCTGCCGGATCAGCTCGGCGCGCCCAGCGTCCGCGACCTGCTGAGCCACATGTCTGGCCTGCCTGACCATTTCGCCCTGCCCTCCATCCCCCAGATCATGCGCAACCCAATTGCGCCTGACGCCATTGTCGCACTGATGGCGGACGCCGAACTGCAGTTCGAGCCCGGTCAGCGATGGGCTTATTCGAACTTCAACTATGTCCTGCTGGCCCAGCTTGTCGCCGCGCGCGATCCGCAAGGGCGCCCCTATGAAACCGTGCTGAACGAGCGAATTTTCGATCCGGCGGGCATGGACGATGCGCACTACGACCGACAGGCCGCCATCATACCGCGTCGGGCAGCGGGCTATGACCATGACGGCGATACCACCGTCAACACAATCACCGCCGAGACCAGCCTCGCTCATGGTGCGGGTTCGCTGATGGCGTCGGCCGAAGACATGCTGGCCTTCACCCAGGCCCTGCGCGACAACCGCCTTGCGCGTCCGGACACGCTCGCGAGCGCCTGGCAAAGCCGCACGACGCCAGACAACGAGGAAACCGGCTATGGGCTTGGTTTCAATGTCGGAGAGTTTCTCGGCGAACGCGCCATCTGGCACACCGGTTCGATCAATGGCTTCCAATCAGTCTGGATGTATCTGCCGGACTCCGGGCGCGCCGTGGCCATCCTCTCGAACGGCTATTACCTACCCAATGTCACCACCTCGGCCCGCCGCATCCTGGCAGATCTCGCCGGTCAGCCGGTCCCGGACTTTGCCGAACAGGCGCTGGACGAGGCCTATTGGCGGCCCTTCGAGGGGCGCTACCGGCTGGAGGATGGCAGCCTCCTGCAACTGCATGTGCAAGACGGCATCCGCTACAATCTCGACAATGGCCGCTGGCGAGAACTGGCCTGGGCGGGGGGACGGCTGCTGTACTGGCCCGACAGCCTCGCCCATCTGCAATTCACCGCATCGCCCGAGGCTGACGGGAGCGTGTTGACGTATGTCGGTCCGTTATTGGACAGCCGGGTCGCCCAACGTGACGTCGGGGCTCTGGAAGGCATACAGGTCTCGACGCCGCTGAACCCGGTGGAAAGCCGCAGCCTGGTCGGGCGCTGGGAAATGGCATCAGGTGATATTTTCACCATCCGGGCGAAGGATGACGGGCTGACCCTGCAATTGCCCGGGCAGCCACCGGCGGCGATCCATCGCTCCGGGCCTCGCACCTACTTCCAGCGCAGCGCTCCGATCTCGCTGATTCTGTCGGAAACTGGCGATCGCGTGCGGATCAATCTCTACGGATCGGAATTCGATCTGGTCCGGGCGGATTGATCCCGCCTCAGCGCCAGTCCCCGCAGGCCGATTGCCAGATGGTCAGCGCCGCAATCGCCGCCGTCTCGGCGCGCAGGATTCGCGGGCCCAGCGTGACCGGAATGACGTGATCGAGGGCGCGGAGGCGCTCCCGTTCCGCCGGTGAGAAGCCGCCTTCCGGGCCGATCAGGATCGCGGCGGGACGGGACGGGTCGAACGGGGTGAGCGCTGCCGCCATGGGGCGCCCCCGGCCCCGCGCTCCGCCCCAGGCTTCGCCCGCTTCATCGCCGCTTTCATCGCAGAAGATGATCACCCGGTCGGCCGGCCAGGCGTCCAGGACCCGGTCGAGCTTTTCGATGTCATGGATTTCAGGCAGGTCGAGGCGTTCGGTTTGCTCGGCAGCTTCCTTGGCGATGGCCTGAAAGCGCTCATACTTGATCCGGTCGGACTGGGTGCGCGCCGTAGTCACCGGGCAGATCGCGGCCACGCCGAGCTCGGTCGCCTTTTCGACGATGAGATCGGTTTTCTGGCGCTTGACCGGGGCGAAGAGCAGCCAGAGATCGGGCACGCCGAGCTGTGGCCGGGTCTGCGCGCCGACGGTCAGGGCCGCGGCCTTCTTCGAGGCGTGGCTGATTTGCGCCGACCACTCGCCATCGCGGCCATTGAAGACGCGCACCGGATCGCCCTCTCCGCGGCGCATGACATTGAGCAGATAATGCGCATCCTCCCGCGACAGCGGCACGGCAGCACCTGCAGACAGGGGGGCATCAATGAAGAGGCGGGGATCGGTCGACATGCCTTTCGCTTTGGCCGCGCCGCCCCGCGACGTCAAGTCCCGCAGCCCGCAACGCACTCGCGCCTTGAATTGGCCGTCAGGCTTTGCCACACACCCTTGATGCAACTGAATTTCGATCGTCGGGTCGCCGACAGCCTGCCAACATCCTGGGTCGACCGAGCGCCGCTCGCCCTGCGCCCCTATCTGCGCCTGGCGCGCTATGACCGGCCGATCGGTTTCTGGCTGTTGGCCCTGCCCTGCTGGATGGGGCTGATGGCGGCTCGGATCGGCGATGGTCTGTCCGTGCACGATCTGTGGCTGGCCGTGCTGTTCGCCATCGGGGCGGTCGCCATGCGCGGGGCCGGCTGTACCTATAACGACATCATCGACCGCGAGCTCGATGCCCGCGTCGCGCGCACCGCCGACCGGCCGTTGGCGGCCGGAACAGTGACGGTCAAGGAGGCCTGGCTTTTCCTCACCGGACAAGCCCTGGTCGGCCTGGTCGTGCTGCTGCAATTGCCGCTATTCGCCATCGCGGTCGGCCTGGCCTCGCTACTGCTGGTCGCCGCCTACCCCTTCATGAAGCGCATCACCTGGTGGCCCCAGGCCTGGCTCGGCCTGACCTTCAACTGGGGCCTTCCGGTCGCCTATGTCGCCGCCACCGGCCGCATCGACGCCGTGTTGATCGCGCTCTATGCCGCCTGCGTCCTGTGGACGCTGGGCTATGACACGATCTATGCGCACCAGGACAGCGAGGATGACGCTCTGGTCGGGGTCAAGTCGACAGCCCGCCTGTTCGGTGAGAGCTCGCAATACTGGGTTGCCGGCTTTTACGGCGCGAATGCAGTCCTGGTCGCCCTGGCGATCTGGTTGAGCCAGGCCTCGCCCTGGATCGTCATCCCCTTCACGCTCTACACCGCGCATCTGTTCAACCAGGTTCGCCGCCTCGATATCGACAATGGGGAGCGTTGCCTCACCCTGTTCAAATCGAACCGGGTCAGCGGCTTGCTGCTTGTCGCGACGCTGATGACCGGCGCCCTGATTTGACCCCGGCGCGCGGCGCTGGCTTGATAGGTCGGCACGCACGCCGCGCCGAGTGTCAGATCGCACTACCAGTCAGGATGGGTCTCATGCGTCTTGTTTTCCGGGCTTTTGCCGGGCTCGCCCTGAGCCTGTGTGCCGGACTGGCCAGTGCCCAATCGACGCCTGCCCTGCAAGGCGAACTGCACATTCCGGTGCGCTATGAGACGCTCGAGAATGGCCTGCGGGTCGTGCTGGCGGAGGATCATACCGTGCCGACCGCCACGGTCGCCGTCTATTACGGGGTCGGCTATCGCAATGAGCCGCGCGGCCGCACCGGCTTTGCCCATCTGTTCGAGCACGTCTTCTTCGCCGGATCGGAGAACCTGCCGGAATCGGTCTTCTACTACTTCATCTCGGGCATGGGCGGCATCGCCAATGGCTCGACACGGCTGGATTTCACCAATTATTTCGGCGTGGTTCCGGCCAATGCCCTGGACGCCTTCCTGTGGGCCGAGGCCGATCGCATGGCAGCACCAACGATCAATGCGCAAATCTTCCAGCGCGAGCGCGACGTCGTCCGCAATGAGATATTCGTCAATGTCCAGAACCAGGCCTATGGCGACTGGACCTGGATCGACCTGCCCATGGTGGCCAATGAGAATTGGCACAATGCCCATAATTTCTACGGCGATCTGAGCGATCTCGACGCAGCCACGGTCGAGGAGGCGCGCGCTTTCTTCCAGCAGTACTACACGCCGCGCAACGCGGTCCTGGTTGTGGCCGGCAGTTTCGATACCGGCGACACGCTGGCCACGATCGAACAATTCTTCGGCGACATCCCCACGGGTCCCGAACTGCCGGAAATCGACGTCTCCGAACCGCCCCAGACAGAAGAAAAAAGGGCGGAGATGACCGATCCTCTGGCCACCGAGCCGGGGCTGGCCATCGCCTATCACATGCCCGAACGCGGCACGCCGGACTATTTCGCCATGATCCTGATCGACCAGATCCTGGTGCGCGGCGGCGATGCCCGCCTCCGCCAACGCCTGGTCGACGAGCTCGGCTACGGCACCCAGATTTCCGGCGGAATCAATCTACTGGGCAATGTGTTCAATTATGACGGTCCGATGCTGTGGACCGCCAGCATCATCCATGATGATGCGGTGGGGTCGGATCAGGTCCGAACCGATTTTGATCAGGTGATCGACACTCTGCGCACCACCCGGGTGAGCCGTCAGGAGCTCGCTGCAGCGCGCAGCAAGTTTCTCACCGAATTCTATTCCAGCCTCGACTACTCCACCCGCTTCGGCGTAGTCGATCTCTTGGCAAGCTTTGCGCTGTTCGACGACGATCCAAGCCGTATCAACCGGATCGAGGACGGCTTTGAGCAGGTGACCCCGGAGCTGATCCAGCGCACCGCACAGACCTGGCTGAGGCCGCAGAACCGGACCGTCCTGGAATTGCGTCCTGGCGGCGTTGACGCGGCGACACCGGCAACCGAAGAGGCCGATTGATGGTGCGCGTCCTCCTCCTCGCCGCCTTCGTCGCGCTGCTGTCCGCATTGGCTAGCTTGGCGGCCGTGGCCGATGAGCCGGGCCGTGGCCCGCGACCACCTGCGCCCGGTGAGCCCATTCCCTTTGAACTCCCCGCCAACCAGACCCTGACCCTGGAGAATGGTCTGACCGTCACCTTCGTGCCCTGGGGCATGACACCGACGATGGATGTGATCGTCTCGGTACGGGCGGGCAATATCGATGATGGTGAGCAGACCTGGATCGCCGACCTGACGGCCGCCATGATGGAGGAGGGCTTCGCGGGCCTGGACCGGGCCGAGATCGGGGCCCGTTTCGGGGCGATGGGCGGCTCGCTCAATACGACCGTCACCCAGTCCAGTACGCTGATGGGCAGCTATGTCCTGGCCGAGCATGGCGAAGCGGCGCTGCATCTGATCGCCGACGCTGTTCGCCGGCCCGACTTCCCGGCCGAGGCGCTCGAGCGCATCCGCTCCGGCATGTCACGCGACATTGAAAGACGCCGCACGGAACCGGGAACCCAAGCCTTTGTCACGGCCTTCCATTCCCTTTTCCCGGAAGGTCATCCTTATCATTTCGGTCTGCCGCGGCCGGGCCAGATCGACCGCTATTCGGTCGAGGATGTTCGCGATTTTCACGCCCGCCATTTCAGCGCCGGGCGAACCCATCTCTACATCGCCGGCCGTTTTGATGTGCAGGAGATGGAGGCCGCTGTGCGCGACGCCTTCGGTGACTGGCCGCTCGGTGCCCCGGATGCCGCCCCGCAAGCGGTGCCGGCACGTGGCCCGGTCGTCCACCTCGTGAACCGCCCTGGCGCGCCACAAAGCACGGTTCACCTTGTCTACCCGGTCGGCAGCGTGACCTCGAAGGATGCCACTGCGATCTCGATCATGGATGCGGCACTGGGCGGCGCCATCGCCTCGCGTATGCGCGAGGCCGGCTGGTCCTACTCGCCGACCAGCTTCGTGCAATGGACCCGTGGCGGCGGCATGTGGACCTATACCGATGATATCGACACACCGCGCACCCTGCTCGCCCTGACCGCGGTCTTCGACACCATCGGGTCGCTGCGCCAGTACGACTGGGACATGGAGAGCACGCGCCGCTGGCTCGCGAGCCGTTTCGTGATGTCGGCGGGATCATCCTACGGCCTGCTGGAACATCTCGGCTTGAGGGACAGTTTCGGTCTCGATCACGATTATCTGGACCAGCGTGTCCAGACCCTGATGGGCACCAGCGATCGCGAAGTGAGCGCCATCGCCCGGGCCTATCTGCGCGATGACCGCTTCACACTCGTTATCGTCGGCGATCTGGACCGGATCGAGGATGATATCCGCGGCATGCCCAGCCTGCGCCTGGCCGATATTGTCCGCCACGAGGCCGCCCCGACGGATTAAATCTTCGTCATGACGGTTTGACCCGCTCGAGCGGGAGGGCTTTGATACAGTCTTCCAACACGGCTATTGCAGTCACGAGCGGGGATATCATGAAAGTTTACAGAGGCTTGGCGACCGGATTCGGCGCGCTCCTCCTGGCGGCCTGCCAGCCGGCGAGCGCGCCGGATGACACGGCATCAACCGATACGGCACCGGCAAACATGGCCGAGACCAGCCTCTCGACCGATTTCACCGTCGATGTCAGCTATCACGAGCTCGACAATGGGCTGCGTGTTGTCCTCTCAGAGGATGACAGCGTGCCGACCGCGACCGTGGCTGTCTATTACGGCGTCGGTTTCCGCAATGAGCCGCGCGGCCGTACCGGTTTTGCGCATCTGTTCGAACACCTGATGTTCGCCGGGTCGGAAAATCTGCCACACGGCGCCTTCGACACGCTGATCTACGGGTCCGGGGGCGTGAATAATGGCTCCACCCGCTATGACTTCACCAATTACTATGAGGTCGTGCCCTCCAATGCCCTGACAGCGGTGCTGTGGGCCGAGTCTGACCGCATGCGGGCGCCCAATTTGGACGAAGCCCAGCTCGACAATCAGCGCGAGGTCGTGCGCAATGAGGTCTTCGTCAATGTGATCAACCAGCCCTATGGCGGCTGGATCTGGATCGACCTGCCGATGGCGGCCAATGAAAACTGGCACAATTCGCACAATTTCTACGGCGATCTGACCGATCTCGACGCCGCCAGCCTGGAAGATGCCCAAGCCTTCTTCGACCAGTTCTACGCCCCCAATAACGCCGTCATCGTGGTCGCCGGCGCCATTGATCGTGACGAGACGCTGGCGACGATCGAGCAGTATTTCTCGGCCATCCCCGCCGGTGACGCCCTGCCCGAGATCGACACGTCGGAACCGCGCCAGGAAGAAGAGAAATTCGCCGTTCGCGAAGATGAGCTGGCCAATCAGCCCGCCCTCGCCGTCGGCTATCACATGCCCGAGCGCGGCACGCCGGAATACTACGCCATGATCCTGATCGACCAATTGCTGGTCCAGGGCGATGACAGCCGCCTCAACCAGTCCCTGGTCAATGAGGAAGGCTTCGCCTCCGGCGTCTTCGGCGGCATCAACCTCCTGGGCAATGCCTTCAACTATAACGGCCCGATGCTGTGGACGGTCGGCATGATCCACGACAGCGAGTTCACCGTCTCCGACGTCATGACGTCGCTGGATGCCACGATTGAAGGCGTGCGCACGGATCTGGTCAGTGAGGCGGATCTGGAACGCGCCCGCACCAAGCTGTTGTCGGATTTCTACGGTACGGTGGACACCGCCACCCGCTTCGGCCTGGTCGACCTTCTGGCCTCCTTCGCGATGTTTGATGACGACCCCAGCCGGATCAATCGCATCACTGAAGGCTTTGAACAGGTGACACCCGAATTGATCCGCGCCACCGCGCAGGACTATCTGCGCCCGACCAATCGCACCGTGCTCGAAGTCCGCCTCGCGGACGAAGACGGCACTGAGTGACCAGGACCCCGGAAGGAATGAGACAGATGACCATTCGACTTTTCCAGGCGGCCCTGTCGGCTGCCAGCCTCGCCCTCCTGCCAAGCCTCGCCCAGGCCCAGCAACCCAGCGAGCAACCGCCCATCGGTGAACCGGTTCCTTTTGAACTGCCGGAAACCCGTAATTTTACGCTCGATAACGGGCTGGAGGTGACCTTCATCCCCTTCGGCCTGGCGCCGACTGTGAACCTTTCGCTGCAAGTCCGCGCCGCCAATCTCGATGATGGCGCCCAGACCTTTCTCGCCGACCTGACCGGCGCGATGATGGAGGAAGGCGCGGGCGGACGCTCGGCTCAAGAGGTCGCTACCGAGATTGCCGCCATGGGTGGCGCGCTCAATGTTGGTGTCGGTCGCCATACGACCAATATCGGCACGGGCGTGCTCAGCCAGTACGGTCCCGACGCAGTCGCCCTCCTGGCCGATCTCGCCCTGCGTCCGAATTTCGACGAGGCCGAGTTCGAGCGGGTGCGCGCCAATCTGGTGCGTGATGTGGATGTTCAGCGCGCCCAGCCGGGCTCCATCGCGACCGAAGCCTATCGCCGCATCCTGTTCGGTCCGGACCATCCCTACGGCAATACCCTGCCCCGTGAAGAGCAGTTGCGCGGCTATGAGATGGCCGATGTGCAGGCCTTCTACGACGCTCATTACGGCGCCGGCCGGTCACGCCTCTATGTCGCTGGTCATTTCGACGAAGCCGCCATGGAAAGCGCTATTCGCGAGGCCTTCGGTGACTGGGCGCGCGGCACGGCCGACACGGCGGCCAGCGCCCCGGCCAGCGCCGGTCCGATCGTGCAATTGATCGATCGTCCGGGCGCCCCGCAGACCACCATCCGCCTCGGCTTCCCCATCATGGGGATTGGCGATGAGGACGCGCCGGCCTTCGAGGTCATGAATGCGCTCCTCGGCGGATCCTTCACCTCACGCCTCACCCGCAATCTGCGCGAGGACAAGGGCTATACCTATTCGCCCGGATCCGGTGAGACCTGGACGATGGATGGCGGCTTCTGGACCTTCAATGCCGATGTCACCGCCGCCGACACGGCTGCCGCCCTGCGTGAGACCTTCAACGAGATCACGCGCCTGCAGAACGAGACCCCGCCGGCCGACGAGGCCGGCGGCATGCGAAACTGGCTGGCCGGCATCTTCATCCTGCAGAACGCCTCGACCGGCGGGCTGATCAACCAGCTCGGCCAGCGCGACCTCTATGGTCTGCCGGATGATTATCTCGACCAGTATGTGCCCAATATCCTCGCCGTCAGCGATGAGGATATTTCGGCCATGGCGCGCGAATACCTGCCGCTCGACCAGATGGTTCTGGTCCTTGTCGGTGACCTGTCCGTGATCAGCGAGGACGTCCGCGCCTTGCCGGAAGTCGCCGCGGCCGAGATCCGGGAATAGGCGGAGCCGATTGGGGGACAGGTAGAATTAGGGCCACGCGTTCATTCTACCTGTCCCCATTTCACTCGATATCCTGCGCGAACATGATGCGGTGACCGTCCGGCGTCCTGACGCCAAACTCGCGCATGCCCCAGGGCTGGTCGGTCGGCGGGAAAAGAATGTCGACCCCGGGCCCGGCAATCTCGTCATGGAAGGCCTTCACATCCTCCAGCTCGACATAGGCGAAAAACTGGTGGTCCCCCAGCTGCGCGGGCGGGATGGCATCAACACAATGACCGATCCGCAGATAGCAATTATCGCGGCGCAGGAAGGCCCAGCCCTCCACCTCGATCCAGTGTTCAAAGCCCAGCTTTTCAACCCACCAGCGCGCGGTGGACTCCAGGTCATTGACCGCCAGAACATAGGTGGATCGTGTCACGCGTGTCGTCATGGCTTGCTCCTTTGGCCCGAGCCGCCTAACCGGAGGGTCCGGCATTCCGTCGGGCCATTCTGACAGGAAGCATCATGACGGGCACCCCCCGGCTCGACGATCCGCACGCTTTCATCCGGCAGACCTGCGCCCTGATGGCCCCGCCCCTGGTGCCGGAGGTCTCGCTCCATCTGGCCGTCGAGACGGTGGCCATCTGGGAACAAACGGAGGAAGCGCTGGGCGAAATGGGCCTGCCACCGCCCTTCTGGGCCTTTGCCTGGGCCGGCGGACAGGCACTCGCCCGCTATTGCCTCGACAATCCCGACATCGTCGCCGGCAAGCGCGTTTTGGACTTTGCCGCCGGAGGGGCCGTGTCCGGCATCGCTGCCAAGAAGGCCGGTGCCAGCTCGGTCGAGGCCTGCGAGCTGGACGCGTTTGCCATCGCCGCGATCGAGAGCAATGCGGCGGCCAACGGGGTCGCGCTGACGGCCCGGCTGGATGATCTGGTCGGCACGGATGAGGGCTGGGATGTGATCCTCGCCGGCGATGTCTTCTACGAAGCAGAGCCGGCGCGCCTGATCGGGGGCTGGCTGGAGACGCTCAACACGCGCGGTGCGACCGTGCTGATCGGCGATCCCGGCCGTTCCTTTCTGCCCCAGGACAAGCTCGAGCGTCTGGCCGAATACACCGTCCCGGTCACGCGGGACCTCGAGGACCGCGAAGTCCGGCAGGCCAAGGTCTGGCGCTATCTCTGACATTCCCCCCGCCTGAAGAATCAAACCAGTATGAAGCATGGCCCGCGCTCGCGCCGTTGACCGGCGATTATTCCTCCTGCTCGAGATTGCCGCCCGGAAACTCAACCGGGATGCCGATGCTCGCCTGAAATCTGTCGCCGGCGTGACCTCGGCCCAGGCGGCCGTACTTTTCCTGCTGGGGCGCCGCGGCGAACGGCGCATGGGCGATATCGGCGAGACGCTTTCGCTTCATCCGCCGGCTGTCACCGGACTGGTCAACCGCATGGAAGCGCTGGGCCTGGTCACCAAGACGGTCTCCGCCAGTGACAAGCGCTCGGCCGTTGTTTCGCTGACCGAGAAGGGCCGGGCCCTCGGCGATACGGCCGATCACATCCTGCGCGATCTCAATACCGAGCTGGAAGCGCGCCTGGGGGAGGATGACAGCGACATGCTGCACCGCGTCCTGACCCGCCTCGCGGTCGATATCTGACAACAGGGCCGACCCGGCCAGATTGACGTTTACGTCAACTGATTCAGGGTGTTCAGCTGCCCCGCTTTTGCTCTAGGCTTCCAAAAAACATCATAAGGGAGACTCGCGTGAGCGATCTGGTTTTGGTCGAGACTGCGGACCGTATCCGCACCATCCGTTTCAATCGTCCTGAGAAGAAAAACGCTCTCACCCAGGACATGTACACCGCCGCCGCCATGGCTCTGGAAACTGCTGATGAGGACCCGTCCGTCCGCGTCAGCATCCTGACCGGGGCCGAAGGCGTCTTCACGGCCGGCAATGACATTGTCGACTTCACCCAGCGCCCGCCGGAATTCGGCAAGGATGAGGTGCCGCCAGTGCGCCGCTTCATGATGGCGCTGCTGAATGCGCAAAAGCCGGTCATCGCTGCCGTGGACGGTCTGGCCATCGGGATCGGTGTGACCCTGCTCCTGCACTGTGACCTCGTCGTCGCCTCCGACCGGGCCGTCTTCAAGACGCCTTTCGTCGATCTTGCCCTCGCGCCGGAATACGCTTCCTCCCAGCTCATGCCGCGTATTTTCGGCCATGCCGTCGCCGCCGAACTCCTCCTGCTGGGCGACACCTGGGATGCCAATCGCGCCCGCGAGACCGGCCTGGTCAATCGCGTCACCGAGCCCGCCAAGATGGAAGAAACCGCACGTTTCATGGCCGCGATCCTGGCCGCCAAGGCGCCGAGCTCGCTGAAGGCTTCCAAGGCGCTGATGCGCACGCCGGCCGAGAGCATCGAGGCCCGCATGGACCGCGAGAACGCCATCTTCGCCTCGCAACTGCAATCGCCGGAATTTGCCGAAGCGGCCGCGGCCTTCCTGGAGCGCCGCGCTCCGGATTTCGACAAATTGGGCTGATCAGGCCAGACTGCACGTGGGGATTTCAGGGGAAACATCATGAAGAAGCGCTACATTCTTGGCGGCACGCTGGCCGTCCTTCTGGCCGCCGGTGTCACGGCCCTCAACCTGTCGCCGATCGGCCGGATCTACCTGCCCTCGGGCACCGGCATCGTGGCCAAGCAGATGTGTTCCCTGACCTGGGTGTCCGGCCTTGAGTCCGATCAGGCTTATGACTTCTATCTCGCCCCCCTCCTGGGCGATGCGGGCAGTCTGATCGGCTATGACATGGATGAGGAGAATCGCGAGGTCACATCCTCCGTGCTCGGCCTGTTCTGGCATCAACGCGCCGTCTGGCGTGACGGACTGGGCTGTACGCTGGTCCATGGCGGCGCGGATTTCGACCCCGATCTGACCGTTCCGGTAGAACAGGACTTCATCCCGCTCGAGCTCGACGCGACCCACCGCGATCAATGGTTCGACACGGAGGCACTGGACGCCGCCATCGCCGACGCGTTCGATAATGTCGAAGCTGACAGCCGGCAGACACTCGGCGTCGCCGTCCTGCACCAGGGCCGCCTGGTCGCCGAGCATTATGCGCCGGGCGCCAGCCGCGAGACGCGCTTTCACGGCTGGTCGATGACCAAGAGCACAATGACCACACTGGCTGGCGCCCTGGTCGAGGAAGGCCGTCTGGACATCCATGCCGAGGGCGCTGTCCCGGCCCTCGCCGAAATCGACGATATCCGCCTGTCGGAGATCACCATCTCCCACCTCCTGCGCATGGCCGGCGGTCTGGCCATCGCCGAGGACAATAGCGGCACCGACCCGAATTCGGAGATGCTCTTCACCCAGTCCGACATGCCGCGCTATGCGGCGACACGCGAACGCCTGCACGCGCCGGGCGATCACTGGCAGTACATGAGCGGCAACACCATCCTCGCGACCGACACCATGCAGCGCCTGCTGGGTGACACCTTGCGGGAACAGGTCACCGGGCTGCGCGCGCGCATTTTCGAACCGCTGGGCATTTATTCCGCGATCATGGAACCGGGCGAAAACGGCGTCTTCCAGGGTTCGTCCTACATGTATGCCACCGCCCATGACTGGGCCCGCCTGGCCCTGCTCTACATGAATGACGGCATGGTCGATGGCGAACGCCTCCTGCCGGAGGACTGGTATGACATCGTCGCCGAGCCGACCCCGGGTTCGAACGGCGAATACGGGATGGGCTTCTGGCTGCCCAATGAGCGTTCCAGCCTGCCGGCCGACACCATCATGATGAGCGGCTTTCAGGGCCAGTGGGCCTATGTCATGCCGGAACAGGACCTGGTGATTGTGCGCTTCGGGGCGACCATGGGCGTCAATTCACGCTCGGGCGGGCTCGCCCTGGCCGTGCTGGACTCGCTTCAACCGCCGGTAACGGAGCCGGACGCGATTGTCGGGGAGACATCGGAAGACAGCCCGACGCCTGACGAATAGCGGGTCTGGATGATCACCTAGGCGGCGACGCAGAGCGGCGGCGTCTCGGCAATCATGCCCTGCATCAAGGCCTGACGAATGTGCTGGCTGACCGCGAAGGGACCGGCGCGTTTCTCATTGATCGCGCTGGCCAGCGTACGATTGGCTCGCGAGTCGGGGGTATGAGCCACCGCCCAGGTTTCGAACTGGCGGCGCAGGACCGGTACAAATTCCAGTACCTGCAGGTCAAAGATCCGCGGATCGCCTTCGGCGCACTGATGGTAGGCGCAAAGATCTGGACTAGCACCTTCAATGACTTCGAGCAGAAGGCCCGCTTCGACAACCAGCCCCCCGGTCAGCCCGTCATCGACACTGGTTTGAAGGCAGCACGCCAGAAGCGATCCAAGCTCACCGGTCAAGGCGACACGTCCTGTTTCAACCGTCGTACGGGCCGTGAGGACCATTCTGTGCAGCATGCGGGCATCCACTTCCATTGTGCAGGGATCGCGATTTAGGCCAAAATTTTGAAAATCTTTTCAAGAATTTGAGCCGGATTTGTCTCGAATTCAGTTCAAATTTTTCCGATCCCGGGCAAGTCTCTGGCCCTGCGGCAGAAAGCGGGCTGGACTTTCGCCGGTGAAGTTGCAGTTTCGGGAGCATAACAAAGCAGGACCGCCCGCATGGCCTACAAGTCGCTTCGCGAATTCATCGACCAGCTCGAGGCCGAGGGCGATCTCGTCCGTGTCACCACGCCGGTTTCGACCGAGCTGGAAATGACCGAGATTCACAAGCGCACCCTGCATGCCGGCGGCCCGGCCATCCTGTTTGAAAATGTCATCAATGAACGCGGCGAAAAAAGCGAGATGCCGTGCCTGGTCAACCTGTTCGGCACGGTCAAAAGGGTCGCCCAGGCGGTCACGCTGGGCGGCGAGGCCCGCACCACCGGCGCCGAGCTGCGCGAAGTTGGCGAGCTTCTCGCCTTCCTGCGCCAGCCGGAACCGCCGCGTGGCCTGAAGGAAGCCGCCGAACTGTTGCCGCTCGCCAGGACCGTGATGTCGATGCGGCCCAAGACCGTCAAAAAGGCGCCCTGCCAGGACGTGGTCCTGACCGGCGATGATATCGATCTCGACCGCCTGCCGATCCAGACCTGCTGGCCGGGCGAACCCGCCCCGCTCATCACCTGGCCCCTGGTCGTCACCAAGGGTCCATCAGACGACAAGCAGGATGATTTCAATCTCGGCATTTATCGCATGCAGAAGCTGGGCAAGGACCGCACCCTGATGCGCTGGCTCAAGCATCGCGGCGGCGCCCAGCACTATCAACGCTGGAAGGACAAGAAGCCCGAGCCGCTGCCCGCCGCCGTGGTGCTCGGCGCCGATCCCGGCACCATCCTCGCCGCGGTCACGCCGATCCCGGATACGCTGTCGGAATACCAGTTCGCCGGCATTCTGCGTGGCAAGAAGGCGGAGCTGGTCGACTGCAAGACCATCCCGCTGAAAGTCCCGGCCGAAGCCGAGATCGTGCTGGAAGGCCATGTCCTGCTCGACGAATACGGCCCGGAAGGCCCCTATGGCGACCACACCGGCTACTATAATTCCGTCGAGCATTTCCCGGTCTTCCAGATCAGCGCCATCACCATGCGCAAAGACCCGATCTATCTGACTACCTATACCGGTCGGCCGCCGGACGAGCCGGCGGTGCTGGGCGAGGCCCTCAACGAGGTCTTCATTCCGCTCCTGCAACAGCAATTCCCGGAAATCCTCGATTTCTGGCTGCCGCCGGAAGGCTGTTCCTACCGTATCGCCGTGATCTCGATGAAGAAGGCCTATGCCGGCCATGCCAAGCGCGTGATGATGGGCGCCTGGTCCTTCCTGCGGCAATTCATGTACACCAAATGGATCATCGTCGTGGACGCCGACATCAATGCGCGAGACTGGAAGGATGTGATGTGGGCCGTCTCGACCCGCATGGACCCGGCCCGCGACATCGTCACGGTTGAAAACACCCCCATCGACTATCTCGACTTCGCCTCCCCGGTCTCCGGCCTCGGCTCCAAGATCGGGCTGGATGCGACCAACAAGACCGGCCACGAGACGACGCGGGAATGGGGCGAAAAGCTCGACATGGATGACAAGACCAAGGCGCGGATCGACGCGATCTGGGGGGAGTTGGGGATTGAGCTGGGATGACTTCGGTCCGCGTAGCGCTCTAATCCTTGTCATCCCTGACGGACGCCCGGCGCAGGCCGGGTGGAGATCAGGGACCTAACGGATCGACCACCTGGGTCCCCGCCTTGCGTCCGGCCTTCGCCGGACATTCAGCGGGGATGACAAGCTCGCAGACCGGGCGTTTATCCCCGCGATTACCACACGCACCCGTCATCCTGACGCAAGTCAGGACCCAGTCTCGCACACGTGATTTCGCCAAGCCTGGCAATAGCTTGCATCGCAGACTGGGTCCCGGCCTGCGCCGGGATGACGGTATTTGACGCGGAAAATCCAGGAAACTTATCCCCACCCCCTCGGCGCCGGCGCATACTCCTCCCGTTCCCGCGTCACCTGAGGCCCGGATTGGTTATCCGGGGGCGTGGGAAGGACGGAGCTCGTCCGGTTAGGTGGAGTTGACCACCATCCGACCCGGCGTGGCCATCGGCAGGACGGCGGCACAAAGCTCGACCGTTTGATCCTGTCGGTTTCGAGACGGGGCCGGTAACGGCCCTGAGTAAATCTCCGTGTG
>Ga0189274_100045_pt1 | contig 174591 bp, 150 predicted proteins | sample N5B1minimetaG_FD_130323 | JGI IMG/M metagenome (GOLD analysis project Ga0189274, IMG submission 130323) | Marine microbial communities from the Costa Rica Dome - N5 B1 mini metaG | ecosystem: Environmental > Aquatic > Marine > Oceanic > Photic zone | place: Costa Rica: the Eastern Pacific... | reverse complement strand
GTTCGACAGCCTTTTGCTTGAACTCCATTGTGTACTCTCTTTTTTGTTTTGACATGTTTTCAAAGTTAATTCAAACAGTCAACATGCTCTTTTCTCAATGTCCAGTCAAATGTAGTAAGTCCAAAGCGAAAGGGAATAGAGACCAAACCCCTAGGGCAAGGCGCGTTGTTTTTCCAATATAACGGGAAATGAAGATTACGCATAGTGCCTGCCCGCATGGGGCTTGGCTCTCTCCCTGTTTTAAGTTCACTGTCTCATAAAGCCCAGCCCTATATATTTTAGAAAATCGGGGATAGAGGACCGCCAAAATGTCCAATCATGCCCACCATCAATGATGCGGAACTCATGGTCTATTTTCATGTTTCGTAATGAGACATGGGCCGCGGCATTACCTGTATATAGAAAATCATCATCGCCGATGTTAAAGTAAAGTCTTAATTTCAGGTTATCCTTTGCTATTGTATTAATCAATTTCATGGGGTTGTTGGCATCCCAATGGCTAGTATCCGGGTTTTCAGAATCTACATCCATCCCATAAAGGTTTTTAGCCAGTCCTTTCCACATGGGGTTTTTGGTCATTGGATCATCCATTGAAATAATTGCCGCACTGAGTGGCACACAGGTACCGAACATATCATGGTGTTTCACCCCATACAAAAAGGCGCCATAGCCACCCATTGAATTGCCTACAACGGCCCGGTGTTCCTTTGTCTTTTTAATCCTATAGGTTTTTTCGACCATTGGTATAAATTCTTGAAAGAACATATCTTCAAACCTTGAATTGCCTTGGAAATCATTGATGTAAAAATACTGCCCTCCATCAGGCATTATTACAATTGAAGGAGGGATTTGTGCCTTCTCAATGGCAGAATCCATGAAATGGTCTATAAGCCCATATTGTACCCAAACATTTTCATCACCCCCATAACCGTGCAAAAGATAGATTACAGGGTAGCTTCTTGTAGAGTCATCATAACCGGTTGGCAAATAAACGGTATAATCAACCTCTTTGCCCAAAATGGCGCTTTTTACCGACTGTCCTTCCAAAACTTTTCCCTGGCCAAAACAAAACATCGTGCTTAGTAGAGTTATGGCAATTGAAGTAATAGAACTTCTTGATTTTTTCATTTTTTGTTATTTATAGATTATCCAAGTTGATCTTTTTGCTGCCGAACAAAGGGGCATAGGTCCGAGCCTCGGCAAAAGTCAGTCGATTCCGCAAATAAACGATTTGGGCATGTACTCGTGTAAAAGGGGTGTCAATCTCAGGTGGGATATCATACCATTCGTCATCAAAAATCAAGATAACGCTTCTATTTCCAGGTAATGCGCCCGGGGTGAGCACTCCGTGCAACTTTGGGGCTGGGTCACCTTCGTTGGCATAATGGACATATTGGGGGCCTCGGGGGAACCACATACCTGCACCACCCGATGTTTCTACCATGAGTTGGCCCAATTGGCTGTTCGAAAGCTGGTTTTCCAGCGAACGTAGTGATCTGGCCAAGTGAAAGGCCCCCTGACTGTGTCCCAACAAAAGTACCCTGGTCTCTGTATCAATGATTTCGAGCACACTCTTTTCAATAGCGGCCTCCACGACCTCGTTGGTGGGCAAGATGATTTCAAGAGCATCCAGTTTTCCTCCTTTGGTGCCATTGTGTATGCCAACAACGGGGCGACCTGTAAATTCTGCAATTTCAAGCATGCTTTTGAACTGTCTTGTCACATCGTTGCCGGCACCGTTGATAAACCATATGGGTTCGTCGTTTGTGATTGTTTCTGGGTATACTGGGGGCACATCCAGAATACTGGTGGTCCGATAATCAAAAAGTAAGGTGTCCGCCCCTACGTAGTAACCATCAAATTGAATGTCTTCGGACATGTTGCCGAACAGCGATACTTTATCCGACTCGGTTAGGTTTTTGGAAGCATTCAGGTTTTCTTCCTCAAAAGATGTGTCCGAGCAGGAGGCGAACAATAGCAATGACAAAAATGCCGTTCCAAAAAATAAGCGATTGATTTTCTTCATAGTTAAATTGATTTATATAATTTTTGTTAAAATTCTAATATGTATAGGTCACTTCATTGGGCAAATACCCGATTCTATGGGCATTGATGATAAGTGTCTGTCCCTTTTCCAAATTAATGGTTTCTCCTAGGTAGATCTTCCATGGCTTGTGCACATCAACAAGTTCAATGGTCTTTTCTTGGTCGATTGTAAAACCAAAATCCCAACTTTTGGCCCTACGCCTTGATTTCGCGTCAAGGAGGTCACCTTGGTCAACTATGCGATAACCGATCGAAGCTCCTTTAGTAGCACATTCTATAGTAACCCCATTTTTGTTACCTATTATTTTCGGGGGAGATGTTTTAGGAGGTTCCTTTGTGTTTTTCCACCAATTGTTGAATACCATCTCTTTTTCGCCGACCGAGGATAGGTCGCCCACTTTTGTTATCCAATCAAAAAGAGTTTCTTTAAGTTCTTTCTTTTTTGCCGCATATTGGGGCTCTTCCGCAATATTTAACAACTCATTGGGATCCATTTTCGTGTGATAGAGTTCTTCGGAAGGTTTATTTCCGGCAAACCAGTCCAACAGATAGGGGTTATCTAAATTTCCCTCTTTATAGAGTTCCAATATTTCTTTCATCGTGGGTATGCCCTTTCTGTATTGCAGGTCTTGGTATTTGGGGAGTTCTGGCATAAAGTTGTACACATACCTGAAGTCACCGTCGCTCACAGACCGTACCCTATCATATTTATTTGCCATACGGTCTCTCGCCGCAAAGACATACTTTCTTCCTTCCGAAGATTTGTATGCCCCCAGAAAAGCGGTTCCCTGAAGATGGTCGGGAGGCTTGATACCCGCTATGGAAAGCATTGTTGGTGCCAAGTCCACTGCACTGATCAACCTATCGTCTTTGGTGCCGGAAAAACGGTTTTTGGGAAATTTAATGATTAAAGGTATATGCGTCCCCCTTTCAAGAATTTCCCGCTTGGTCCAAGGCATGCATCCACCATGATCGCTAAAAAATATCACATAAGAGTCATCATAGACTTGATCTTTTTTTAACTTGTCAACAATCTCGCCCACAGCCTGATCCATTTGTTCGATACGGGTATAGAGAACTGCCATATCTTTGCGCACAGTTTCGGTATCGACGTAATATGGAGGCAACTTCATGTCATTGGGGTCGAAAAAAATGCTGTCTGGCGACGCCATCAACTTTGATTCGTGTGTGACAGCCAAGTTGAACACACTGAAGAACGGAACGTTTTTAGGCCTATATTCATAAGAAGCCGCTGGGCTACTGTCATCCCAAACTGTAACCGGCACTTCAAACTGATAATCTTCTTTATAGTTGTTTGTCGTATAATAGCCCCGTGCCCTTAGATATTCAGGAAAAGCCTTTACATTGTCCGGCAAAACGGCTGAATAGCTTGGCAGGCCTTCCGGCATAAAAATTGTTGAGTTAGAAAGGGTGCGCATGTGTTGTGTGCCTATAGAAATTGCATGCATGCCGGTAATAATGGATGATCTACTAGGTGCGCATACCCCGGACGTGGTATATGCTTTTGTAAAAACAACCGCATCTTGAGCCAGAGCATTTATGTTAGGGGTTTTCGCAATTGAATCGCCATATACTTCCAAAAAAGGGGAAATATCCTCGCATACTATCCAAACTATATTCGGGCTTTGCTGAGAAAACATCACCTTACACATAAGAAAAACCAATAAGATGGCAACCATAAGCAACAACCTAGTCGTTCCTTGACCTATTTTTTTAAGATGACTTTTCATGTCTGCAGAGTTTTAACTTGTTGGTCGCCCATTTTTAGTAAGAGATGAAAACCCTTTTTTTATAGACATCATTTTTTGTTTTCTTGACACTCTTAGCCCTTTTGAGCTGGGCACCCAACTTCTCATATCATTAAAAAGTTAATTTGTAAAAAAATTTATCATTGTTATCAATTCTTTATTTTTTTTATACATTAGTTGCGATAATTTCAATAATGGGACATGATAATATTCCATTTACTAATTATGATTTTGTCAATCGGCAAATTTGCCATACCATTTGGATTACGGTATCAATGGGAAGAGAAAAAAAAATAGACCAAGTACTAGACTCTATAGAGAAACTGCTCTGGAAAGATCTGAAGAAAGGCTGTTTGGCATCTTTGGGGTCTCTATATGACCTTTACGTTGACAAACTTTTTGCCTATGGGTACAAAATCAGTGGAGATAGAGCTAAAGTTCAAGATGAAATCCACAATCTTTTTCTAGACCTTTATAGATACCACAAGAAATTATCGGATGTCAAAAACATAGAGGCCTATTTGATAATGTCCCTTAAAAGAAAACTCATTAAGCAAAGCGACCATAAGATCAAGAGTTTGGAGAGCGAATTGGAAACCTTTAACAATAGTTACTCTACTGCAGGCCTGACGGTTATTTCACATGAGGAAGAAATGATCGAAGATGAAAAAGAAAATGAACTGTCAAAGAGGCTAAAAAAAATAATGGTTAATTTAACGGATCATCAACGAAAGATACTTCGACTTCGTTTCGCCCAAGAAAAGACATATCAACAGATCGCCGGAGATTTGGGACTTTCTGTTGCTTCTGCCAGAACGCTGGTTTACAGAACGTTAAAAACGATCCGCGACACGGCCTTAACATTGTTCTTTTAAAAAAGCGTTTTTTTTTGTCTATAAATATCAAAAACTGCCCTCTTATATATGGACGGTAAGTTCCATTTACCCCATAATTACAAATAAAGTATGAACTTTAGCGAGAACGAACCACTTTCCGACTTAGAGCGGACAAAGCTTAAGAGCCGTATTATAAGATCGGCCAAACTTCTAAGAAAAAATGCAAAAAGGCAACGAAGGGCAACGTTGTTGTACGGTGCGGCGGCATCGATAGCGCTGTTGTTTGCTGTTTTTACCGTTTTTGACAAATCTAGCGAACAGTCATTGCAGGATTATATTGATGAAAATAAATCAATTGTTGACTTTGGCAGTAGCAGCCAAGTAATCGTGGTGCTCGGAGAGAGAGAAAAAATTCAACTAAATGAAAAGAACAACACATTAAGGTACTCGTCAACGGGAAAAGATCTGCACGTGGGAACAGGTGAAAAATATAGACAAACTATAGAAGATGAAAAAAAACCTGTATTCAACACGATACTGGTGCCCTTTGGAAAACGTACCGACGTGACCCTTTCTGATGGAACGAAAATATGGATAAATTCAGGGTCTAGGCTTATCTACCCTGCGTTTTTCAGGGATAAGGAGCGGGAGGTCTTTCTCGAAGGTGAGGCCATATTCGAAGTTGCACATAACCCATCAAAACCCTTTCGGGTGATCTCGACCAATCAGGAGATCAATGTATTGGGAACCGTTTTCAATGTCAGCACTTATCCCGATGATGAAATGGCTAGTACAGTTCTTAAGAGCGGCAGTGTTTTGGTGACCTATGACCATGATGACGAAAAGTCTTTTAAGATGGCCCCGGGCACAATGGCTGGCTATAATACCAAAACCAAAGAAATAGAAATGCACGATGTGAACATTGATGAATATTTTGGGTGGAGAGAAGGCTTCCTAAATCTGAAAAACCGTGATTTGGAATATATCACCACAAAATTGTCGAGATATTATGGTGTGGAAATTTTCATAAAGGAAAATCATTTAAAAACAGAAACATTTTCTGGAAAACTTGACTTAAAGGAAAATCTGGGGCAAGTCATACAAACTATAGGAGAAGCATCTAACTTTTTTGCGGAATATCAAACCGACAAAATCATACTGGCCTCCACCAAGTTAAATTTAAAAGATACAGTGCCTATGAAATAAAATATACAGAATGAAATGAAAACCGACAGATGTTGGCGCATCTGCCGGTAAAATGTATTACCGAAGTAATAACTAAACTGAACTCTAAAATTATGAATAATTACTTAAGTATTGCCCATGTTCTAGGCAAATTAAATGGTCAATCCATTTCAATAAAAATAATGAGGTCCTTTCTTTGTTACATATTATTGGGGTTAACCGCTCTCTATGCAAACCACTCTTACTCACAGACCAAGTTTAATCTTGACCTTAAAAATGTAAGTTTAGAGACACTATTCAACCAGTTACAGGATGAAAGCGAGTACATCTTTTTTTACAAAGATGGTATTTTGCCCAATGATAATTCAATTACTCTCAAGAAAAACAATATAACCTTACCTAACGTTCTTGACTCTTTATTAGAATCGTACGGTCTAGGTTACAATATTATTGGCAGACAAGTAACAGTCTTTAAAGATCAAACCTATCATATACCAAACACCGACGCCGTTTTTTTTCAAGATTTTACGGTCAGCGGAACGGTTTTGGATGATTCAGGAGTTCCTTTGGCAGGAGCAAATATCATCGAAAAGGGAACCACGAACGGCACCCAAACCGATTTTGATGGAAATTTTTCGATCAAGGTAACTGACGGTGATGTCATATTGACCGTATCCTATATCGGGTTCACTACGAAAGAAATCCCTGTCAACGGACAATCGGTTTTGAACATTGTTTTGCAGGAAAGTACTGCCGTCCTTGATGAAATCGTGGTTGTCGGCTATGGAACGCAGAAGAAAAGTGACTTAACTGGGTCCGTGGCGTCATTGGGTCAAGACGACATGAACCCGGGGGCGAACGTATCCGTGGACCAAATGATGCTAGGTAGGGCTGCTGGGGTACAGATAAACCAAGCCAGTTCAGCCCCTGGAGGTGGGTTGGCAATTAGGATCAGGGGCTCCAACTCTTTGAATGCCAGTAACGAGCCTTTGTATGTAATAGATGGGTTCCCGATTGACAACAGCCCCAACCTTGGTTCTGGCGGGGTGGCCGAAGTAGGTCAAAACCTGAGCCCTAGGAATCCCTTGAATTCCCTGAATCCAGCTGATGTGGAATCGATAGAGATTTTAAAGGATGCCTCAGCAACGGCAATTTACGGTTCAAGAGGGGCAAATGGGGTAATTTTGATCACTACCAAGAAGGGAAGCAAAGGCAAGGTAAATGTCACGTATGATGTATATGCAGGTATCCAATCGGTCGCTGAAAAAATCGATGTGCTTTCCACCTCACAATACATAGATGCCATAAACGACTTGTCAATTGCACAAGGAAACGCAGTGGTTTTCAACAATGAGGATATTTCAAGAATCGGCAGGGGGACCGATTGGCAAGATGAAGTCTTTCGCTCGGCTCCTTTGACCAATCACAACCTGGCTGTGAGCGGGGGCAGCGAAAACACAAACTATTATGCCTCATTCAACTATTTTGATCAAGAAGGTGTTGTAAAAAATACGGGGATAAAAAGATATACCGGAAGAATAAACCTTGAGACAAAAATTGGGAACAAGACCCAGATAGGCCTAAACTTCAACACAAGTTTGGTCAAGGACAACAACAATGTCGATGGCGTCAATACCAATGAGCAAGCAGGGCCTATTTATTCTTCATTGTTATATGATCCTACGGAGACCATATTTAATGACGATGGTACTTTTAGCCAGTCGGCGAATCTGACTGTCAACAATCCAGTTACCTTGATAAATGCCATCATTAGCGAGAGCGAGACCAATAGAACATTCGGAAGTGCTTTTTTGAACTACGATTTCACTGAAGATCTTTCAGGCAAGTTCAATTTCGGGACCGACAGACAAACATCGAGACGTGACATTTACAATACCACCCAGACCATTCGTGGCGGTGCCGCTGGCGGTATCGCGAACATCAACGTATTGGAACGCTCCAACTATCTGTTCGAGTACACGATGACCTATGACAAAGCTTTTAACGAAGACCATGCACTTACGGTATTGGGTGGTATCACCTTTCAAAAGTTCAGTTCGCGGTTCTTTTCCGGTAATATCAGCGGTTTTCCGACAGATGATATCAAAACTAACAATTTGGCACTGGGCGACACCAATACGGATGTACTCTCTAGTGGCAAGGAAGAAAATACCTTGTTGTCATATCTAGGCAGGGTGAACTATAACCTTTTTGACAAATTTTTATTTACCGCCTCAATAAGGGCGGATGGGTCATCAAGGTTTGGAGAGAACAACAAATGGGGTTATTTTCCATCCTTTGCCTTGGGCTATAAACTTGACCAAGAAGAATTTATTCCCGATAGTTTCAGCCAGTTCAAGCTACGGGCGAGTTGGGGTCAGACAGGTAACCAGGAAATTGGCAACTATGCATCGCAACTGACCTTTGGAACAGGACCCAACGTAGTGTTTGGTGGCACCATTTCAGGCAGTGTCTCCCCCCAGCGTATTCCAAATCCAGACCTTAAGTGGGAAACCACCGAACAACTCAACATCGGTCTTGATTTCGGTATTTCAGGGGGCAGATTCAGTGGTAGTTTAGATTATTTTTCAAAAGAATCGAAGGATTTGTTGTTTGACCTTCCATTGCCATTTGCTTCCGGTTATTCATCAATATTGACAAATGTAGGCGAAGTTAAGAACAGTGGGGTTGAGTTTCTTTTTAACTCGACCAACATAGTGACCGATGATTTTAAATGGGATACTTCATTGAATTTTTCCGCCATTAAGAATGAAGTGGTGGATTTGGGACGAATTGAAAGTATTGTGACGGGAAGTGTACAAGCAGTGGGCAACACGGCGATCATTCAAGAAGGTGATCCCCTGGCCTCCTATTATGGATATGTTGTCACCGGCATTTTTCAGGAAGGTGACGATATAGCCAATTCACCACAGCCCACAGCCCAGCCAGGCTTTCCAATTTTTGAAGATAGAAATGGAGATGGGGCCATTACGCCTACCGACCAGACCATTATAGGCACCCCATATCCTGATTTTACCTATGGTATACAAAATTCAATTTCCTACAAGAATTTGACGTTGGACTTCTTTTTTCAAGGTCAGGCAGGTGTCGACCTATTGAATATCAACCTGATAGAGTCTCTCTATCCTGCAAACTTCAGAAGAAACCGACTTGCGCACCAAATATTGGATCGATGGACGCCCCAAAATACAGGTGCTAAATGGCCATCAGGGGTAAACCCCAATGCCTATGGTGCAGGAAAAGTGAATACCCTGACCATTCAAGATGCATCTTACCTGCGTTTGAAAAATGTCAGGCTATCGTACAACGTTCCAGTTCAAAATATTGATTTTTTGAACTCACTTCAAGTCTATGTGACCGGCCAGAACCTGTTTACAATTACTGATTATGTGGGATTTGATCCTGAGGCTAATTCATTCGGTAGAAGTAACGTTAGGATCGATTATAGTAGTTATCCCCTGGCAACAACCTATATGTTGGGTCTTACTGCCAATTTTTAGGTCAAACAATTAAAAAAATCATAATTATGAAAACTTATTATTATAGAATAGCTCTCACTATAATGCTGTCTGGCCTGCTGGGCTGTGAAGAACGTTTGGAGGAAGAGGTGTTCTCTGAGCTCTCGCCCTCAACACTTTTTACCTCTGAGCAAGGTCTCAGCTCCTTATTGAATGCAGCTTATGCCTATTCGCATAGGGCTGGGGATGATGAATCCTGGTCCCCTTATTATTTGGGAACCATGCCAGCCGGTGAGGTATGGGGCGCTGGTGGGTCGATTGAAAGTGTATGGCAATCATTGATCGATTACAATTGGGACAGCAACCATGGCCAATTGATTCCTGTATGGATAGTGTACTTTAGTTCCATTCGTGATGCGAATCTGGTCCTGGACAACCTGGACAATGATTCTTTTTCGAATGATTTTAAGCAGAGAACGGAAGCCGAGGCCCATTTTATAAGGGGATGGGCCTATTCGGAGCTTTACAAGCTTTTTGGTAGGGTGCCGATTTATCGGTCTTCTACTGATGATCCTTTGCTGCCCCGATCAACTGACGAAGAGACTCAGGCCTTTATAGAGCAGGAACTGTTGGGGGCAATAGCCACTTTACCCAACCAACCTCCGGCCTTTGGAAAAGCATCCAAAGGCGTGGCCATGTCGGTCTTGGCAAAGTTTTACCTGAACACCAAGCAATGGCAAAAAGCGGCCGACATGTCCTCGGGCGTTATCGATTTGGGACTGTACAGTCTTTTACCCAATTACTCAGACGTGTTTGAAATATCGAACGAGGGCAATGCCGAGGTCATTTGGGCACTTCCCAAAGATGCTGCTGGGGCGGGCCAGTTTATGAATGCGCTGATTTTCCCACCGGATTATCCAAGACCTTTCCCGAACAATTCTGTATTTGCTGCACGCACTTACTTATTTGATGATTTTGTAAACTCCTTTGAGGCGACAGATACTAGAACCAGCCGTATAATAACCGAATGGCAGAGTACGGCAACCGGTGAACTGGTAATGGGGTTGGGCAACGATCAATCACACCCCTATAAATTACCTTTTGACCCAAATGCCGTGGGAGCGTCAGCTGGCAATGATATTATTGTCATCAGGTATGCGGACATATTGTTGACAAGGGCAGAAGCACTCAATGAACTCAATGGTCCCACCCAAGAGGCCATCGACCTGATCAACGAGGTCAGGAACCGGGCCGGTGCCACCCCCTTGAATCTGGGAAGTTTTGGCAAAGATTCCTTAAGAGATGCCATATTGAGTGAAAGGGAGTGGGAATTTTACTTTGAAGGAAATGCGAGGGAAGACCAAATAAGACACGGGGTCATGATTTCTAGGGCCCAAGCAAGGGGGAAAAATGCCCAGGATTTTCATGTGCTCTATCCGATTCCCCAAAGAGAACTGGATGCCAATTCAAATTTGGAACAAAATCCTGGATATTAAAAACATCAGTGTTCTTTTTGGGAGTCGAGAATATAATATATAATGAAAAGAAAAGTATTCCAGATTAATTTAATGGTCGGCCTACCTCAAGGTTTCTTCCAACCTTTTCGCTTTACTGAAGTCTATCTTGGTAGACTTCTGTGGATTTACCAGGCCTTGCTTGAATATTAAAAATTAAATTTAGATGAAAGTAAATACGATTAGATTCATGAACATAAAGCTGTTTTTGACACTTGCCTTCTTGTCATGGGTTGGCACCTGCACGGGACAACAAGCCAATGTCGACCAAGTTACACAGAGAGAAGACGTACCTCCGAACTTTGTTGTCATTTTTGCCGATGACCTTGGGTATGGTGATTTAAGCTCATATGGGCACCCTACAATACACACCAAAAACCTGGACCAAATGGCGGTCGAAGGCCAAAAATGGACGAACTTCTATGTTGGGTCGAGCGTATGCACACCCAGCAGGGCAGCATTGATGACCGGGAGATTGCCCATCAGAAATGGAATGACCAGTAAGGTGAACCGTGTTCTTTTTCCCGATTCCCATAAAGGATTGCCGCAAAGTGAGATAACCTTGGCCGAACAATTAAAAAAAGTCGATTATGTGACGGCTTGCATTGGCAAATGGCATTTGGGACATAAAGAGGAGTATTTGCCAACGAGCCAAGGGTTCGACTATTATTTTGGTATTCCTTACAGCAATGACATGGACAACATTATTCCATTCAGGTCAACTCAAGGGTATATTGATTTTTGGAAATCGGAAGAGAGGAAAGATATAAATACTTTCAATGTTCCACTGATGCGCAATACGGAGATAGTGGAGCGCCCAGCTGATCAGAACACATTGACAAAACGTTATAATGAAGAGGCGGTACAGTTCATAAGGAAGAACAAGGAAAAACCTTTTTTCCTTTATTTGGCCCATAATCTTCCACATGTGCCCCTTTTCGCATCAAAGGACTTTCTGGGCACCAGCGATAGGGGGCTCTATGGCGATGTTGTTGAAGAAATTGACCATGGGGTGGGACAAATATTGGCCGAATTAAAAAATAGTGGCCTAGATAAGAATACAATTGTAGTCTTCACCTCAGACAACGGACCATGGCTCATCATGAACCAAGAAGGTGGAAGTGCAGGGTTATTGAGGGAAGGAAAAGGATCTACATGGGAAGGGGGTATGCGTGAGCCATGTATTTTTTGGGGACCAGGCCGAATCCAACCTGGTTTGGTCACCCAAATTGGCACCACCATGGATTTGTTTACCACTTTCAGCAAATTGGCAAACGTGCCATTGCCCGAAGATCGACAGATGGATGGAAATGACCTTGGGCCAACACTCTTTGAAAAAAAACCAAGTGAGAGAAAAGAAGTGTTTTATTACAGGGGAGATGAGCTTTATGCGGTTAGGCTGGGAGCCTTCAAAGCCCATTTCATAACGGAAGGTGCCTATGGCCCACCGATGCGTGAAGAACATGACCCCCCACTCCTATACAATCTTGAAGTGGACCCATCTGAAAAATATAATGTTGCCGAAAGTAACCCTGATGTCATTGAGCAAATCAAAGCCTTGGTCAAAATCCATAATTTAAATTTGGTCAAAGGGGAAGATCAGTTGAAAGACAGGGGTTGACCTTTGAATTATCAATTAAATTTCAAACTAGTTTTAATTTATCAATATACAATATATATATGAAAAAACGAGGTCAAATTCAATGTGTGGTTATTTTATTGCTTCTATTAGGCGGGGGCATAGTAGCACAGGACCAAAAAAGCAACTATTCGCTGGTGGAGATTCCGGCTCCATCACTTAAGGATAATTTAATAGGCACGAAAGATGTGCAAAAGATTGGGGTTTATTTACCACCGTCTTACTTAGACTCAGATCAATTGTTTCCAGTTGTCTATTTTTTGAACGGTTATACCGTTGAGGCTGGCGAATATCCCAAAACGGAGGCTTTTGACAGTTATATGAAGAATAGTAAAGAACACGAGTTCATCTTAATAGAACTCAACGGCCATAATCTGTTTGAAGGGTCGATGTATGCCAATTCACCTGTTTCGGGAAATTGGGAAGATTTTATTGTAAGAGATGTCATTACTTATGTTGACAGCCATTACAAAACTTTGGCGAAACGGGAATCTCGTGGAATAAGTGGACATTCAATGGGCGGAGGTGGAACAATCAATATCAGCTTAAGGCATCCCGAGGTATTTTCTGTGGCCTATGCCATGAGTCCTGCCGTTTTGGCAAATGATAATTTATTGAATGGTATGTTTAAGAACGATTCGACCTTGGTGCAGGTTCAGAATTTATCCGAAAAAATGGTAAATGTGAGGGATGAGGATTTTTCTGAAACCTTGCAACAAGAATTAAAATCGTATGACCGAAAGATAACGAGCATATTTGGTATTCTTGCCTTTGGATCTGCATTCTCTCCCGATCTTTCACAACCCTTAAAGATTGCATTCCCGTTTACGATGAATGCCGATGGCACCTTTTCCAAGAAAGAAGAAGTCCTAGAGAAATGGGTAGCTGGTTTTGGGAATTTGGAAGAAAAAGTGAAAAATTACAAGAACAATTTAACCCAGTACAAAAAAATTGCATTGAGTTGTGGCTATCAGGACGAAACTCCCGGATTGCTCGAAGGTTCAGTTTATTTCTCTACATTGTTGAAAGAGGAAAAAATACCACATAGCACCTGCTGGTACACCGGCAAACATAGTGACAAGGTCAGTGAGCAACTCATCGGTGAGGTATTTCCGACTATGTCCGCTTACCTACATGGTGAAAAGTAATATGATAGGTTGATTTTGAGTTAGTTTTTTTAAGGGAGCGCAGCTTGTCTGCGCTTTTTTACTTTTGCTTCCAGTTCCTGTCCTTATGCTGATTTTCTTATTATGAACTAATACATTCACACCGTGAAACCAACAGATTCGAAAAAGACTTTTAAGTGGGATTGTAAAATGCCACACCTGAAAGTATTGGCTTTTTTATTTATTTTTTTGACATTTTTCTTTACAGTCCATGGCCAAGGTTCTGAGTTACTTTGGCTCGAAAATGATTCCATTAGGGTATCAATAAGCAAAAAAGGGGCTGAACTTCAAAGCATAAAAGGCAAAATCAGTGAGTTTGAGTACCTATGGCAGGGCAATGGTGAATATTGGGCGGACAGGGCTCCCATAATGTTTCCAGTAAATGTCAGATTCAGGGACAACGAATTTTATTTTCGGAACGTCAAATACGATATGCCGAAAATGGGAATTTTAAAAGAGCGCTTTATGACAGTAAAACATAAATCAAATGATGAGGTTACATTAAGTTTTGTTCCCAACAAAGAAATATTGCATGAAAACTATCCCTTTTTGTTCAAAATTTCAGTTCGATATAAATTGACCGATAATACCATCTTGAACGAATACGTCATCAGAAATGACGATACCCATAGCATGTATTTTGCACTTGGGGGGCATCCTGGGTTTAATCTGTCACTTGGTCAACCAAATGATAGAAAAAAGCATGAGTTGTTTTTTTATAAATCCCTTTCTGCCCAAAGAGAACTAATTAAAAATAGTCTTCTGAAAGATTCGGTAGCCCCCTTTTTACAAAATGAGACAACTCTTGGATTTGATGATGACAGGATACCTAATACTGGGATTTTCATCAAAGATTCAGTTATCACTAAAATTGGTCTGGCCAAATCTGGCCAAAAACCATACATAAGTTTGATTCTGGGTAATTTTCCGAATGTCAATATTTGGAGCCCTCCAGGATATCCGTTTGTGTGCATTGAGCCTATGGCCTCACATCATGATTTTGAGGATTCTCCAAAAGATATTGAAAAAAAGTCACACCTCGTCACATTGAAACCGGGCGAAACCGTTAAGTATTATTTTTTAATACAAATAGACCAAAGCCTTTAAACAACAATCTACATATTATCAAAACATGGTTTTGCATTTGCTTCTAATGCCTAATTATGTAACGAATTTATGGTGTTTTGTGTTTCGTTTCTGCTTTTCTAAAGAAGGTAATTACTGGCAGTGCCTGTTGTCTTTGGCGTTACTTTAAAACATGAAATATTACATTTGAGGTTTATTGAGAAAATTTGATAAGTTTTGGAATAACCATTTTTCAATATAAGTCATAAACACGACCTTGCTTCAGTAGGTTATTTTGCATATGAAGTGATTTAAACTTTTTTTGGACGAGAGATAGTGTAAGGTTCCCCTAAAGCAAAGCGTCCATAAATATACTTTCTTTTGTGAAATGGCTGTCCATTAGCAATTAGGGAAAGCTGGATTTCCCTCGGCTTTCCAAAATTTTTTCGGTGGCCTGTTGCCCAATGATTCATGTGGTCGGACATTGTTGTATTCCCGGAACCATCTCTGGGTCTGGTCCCTGACCAGATCAAGCTCCGTGAACAGATAAGCATCCAAAACCTCTTTACGGTAGATGCCGTTGAACCTCTCGACCAAAGTGTTCTGGGTCGGTTTTCCCGGTTGGAAATACCGGATCTCGACACCGTTCTTTGTGGCCCATGTATTGAAAATGGCCGAAGTGAACTCAGGGCCATTGTCCACGCGGATGGTCTCCGGTGAACCCCTCCATTCGATGAGCCTGTCCAGTTCTCTTGTTATCCTCCTCGCACTGAGCGAAGTGTCGACGGTGGACACCAGGGGTTCCCTGTTTAGGTCGTCGATTACGTTGAAGACCCTGAACAATTTTCCGTTGGTCAAGGTATCCTGCATGAAATCGGCACTCCATGTGATGTTACAGTCCACGGGGTGTATATGTGGGCTCTTTACCCTTTCGGGCAACCTTCTCTTTCGCTTTCTTCGAATGTTCAGCCCCATCAACACATAGACCCTGTAGACTTTTTTGTGGTTCCAGCCGTGGCCCATTGCCCTGAGCATATGGAACATCTTTCTGAACCCGTAGGTCGGGTGACCTTCGGCCAGCTTTTCCAAAGAATCCATAATCACTTCGTCTTCGGGCTTCCTCTTGAAACGGTAATAATAGACCGACAGACTAAGGCTCACCGCCCCACAGGCCGCCTGATACTCAACCCTACCTCTTTGGCCAGGTATCCGACAGCTTCTCGCTTCTCGGCGGGCTTAGCTTTTTTCGATAAGGTTCTTCAGGGCGTTGTTCTCAAAGGCAAGATCGGCTTACATGCGCTTGAACTCGGCAAGTTCCGACTCCATCTCCTTCATCTTCTTGAGTTGGTCTACTCCCATGCCCCCCTTATTTTGCCTTCCAGTTGTAAAAGGTCGGTTGGCTGATACCGTGCTCGCGGCATATCTCGGCAACGGTCTTTCCCTTTTCTTGTGCCGTTAGGACCTTGATGATCTGTGTCTCGGTGAATCTGCTTTTTTTCATTGCCTCAAATTTAAACGTTGAACTCTAATTTCCAACGCTTCGTTTTTCAGGGAACCTTACAGACTTCTGAGATCAGTGTTACCATACTTAAATTCCATAGTCCATGCACAAAGTACACGATAAAGATACTATTGAAATGGAGATAGTTCCGCAGATTTTTCTTTCCCAAAGTGGTTTTCCACCGACAGCCCCGATTTCTGAAATTATCAATGCCATCCTAGTCTAGTTGAAGAGCGGTGCGTAAGGAAAGGAAGAGGCGCAAAAATGACCAATGCACTTTATCTGATCGCTAGGCGAGTTTATGGGCTAGCTCGTCAAGTTTTTGTTTGTAATTGTCCCTGTCCCTGTCCTAAGGATGGGGGCAATTATAATACATGACGGTTGTCAGTCTATTTTTGGATAAACCTGTTGGTGTAATCTTCGGTTACAATACCTTTTATGGTGTTGATTATGAGATGTTGTAGAATCTCGTGCTGGGTATATTTATCAAACAGACTGGTTTTACCAAAAGCGATAGTGTTCAAATTCAAAAAGTACAGTTCACAAACCAATCTCAAGTTCACCTCATTTTGAATAAAGCCCAATTTTTGTGCATCGACAAAGAGTTCGTAAATAGTTTTATTTACCAAATCATTTCGAAAGCTATAATAGAGATCATAGGCCTTAGGGTAATATTTCTTTAGTCCGAAAAGGAACGTGGGACTGAAAAATTTTAAATGTTCGAAACCCTTTTTGTATATCAGTATTATCTTTTCCAGAGGATCTTTACAGAAAGCAATCTCCGATTCTTGGATCTCCCTTGAATATCTTTGCAGTAGATAGACCGTACTCTCTTGAACCAATTCTTCTTTTTTCCTAAAATAATTGTAGATGGTCTTCTTTGATATGCCAAGCTGATTTGCCAACTCATCGAGTGTGAACCGTTTACTCCCAAATTGAGCGAAGTTTAAGGCGGAGCATGCAACAAGTTCGGATTTACAGATCATTGGGTTAAATTATTAAGGCAACATAAAGTTACGTATTTATAACGATAGCGAAATATGATAAAGATCACCAAAATGATAAATAATATTAGGTCGTTAAACCTTTTGTTTCGGTTCTTTCTAGTCAAATATAACTGGTCTTAAATTTCAATAGCATTTTGGATAGACCAAATAATGCCGGGTACTTTAAAATCCCAAATTGAGGCACTTAACTTCCATCTTCTTTGGCTCCATAGCCAAAGTTCCGGCGATTTAAAGATCACGTTTTCCAATGCCTCTGCATAGTCTTCTATAATCCCATTGATTCTCACGGAAACGGGACTTTCCGTTATCAAACTAAAAATGTAGTCCATAGTACCCTCTTTTTATTTTTTTGTAAGAAGGGAACAAAACAACTTCACTGGTTTTTTTGGCAAGCTTTTCGGCCCCTAGAAAAAAGCTGTTTCCCTGTTCAAAAAATGGCAGCAATGTTTGGTACTGATTCTGACAGGGCTTTGATCGCCGATGATGCAGTTCAACATAATGACATTCTTTCGTTCAAGGTCGATAATGGTCCTATATCCCTTGGTGGATTCAATGCAATGGACACCAAATCGTTCTCTGATAATTTTAAATAGGCTATTGAAATAGTGGTTTTTAATTGGTTTGTATAAAGTGTCTGATCGGTAAGGAAAAAAAGTGGTAGGAATATCAACCATTCCCAATTTCCCTGATGGGCAGTGTAAAGCAAAATATTTTTATTCTCGCTTAAATAATGTTCTACCAAATCCGGATTCTCTATACGCAAACGTTTCATTGCCGACCTTTTACTGATGGTCAATGTCTTAATCGATTCGACAAGTATATCACAGAAATGCCGATAGAAGTTCTTTTCAATTTTTCTCAGTGTAATTTGTGGTTTTTGAGGAAAGGATTTTTTGATATTGTCCGAGACTAAGTTCCTTCTATACTTCATGAGGTAATAGACCACTACAAACAATATGTCCGATAACAGGTACAGAACAGGCATCGGCAGGGTCGAGATGGCATAAAAAGGCAAATATCTAATCTTGGGCAGCATCTTGTTTTTCATTACAAAAAAATTATAATGGCACAGGCAACAAATAATTAGTTTCCTTTTTTCTAAAGGCCGGCCTACGATTTATTTTTTGATTCCTTTCACGAACATTTTTAATGCGCTTTCATATTGTCTCTGCAATAGAGAATACTCAATTTCCGTGATATTTATTGTGTCTTTTTTAATAAGTACATTGTGCCGCAACCCTTGGAAAATGGCAATGAACAATTGCGAATAATAAGCAATATCAAGATTTTCAAAATCTTGGGCGGCAATACCTTTTTCCAATATTTTACTCACAAGTCGTATTTCTTCTTTGCGAAGGTTTTCGAATAGGCGGGCGTAAACGGGTTTTAAACTGTTTATAGATTCCAGGCTCAAAGAACTGAGGTGTGCAAAATCGCGAAAGTAGATCAGTCGCCTTTCTAGGTAAATATGGAATAACTCTTCTGCAGGGACAACCGAAGAAAGAAGACCTTCAATCTCGTTTAAAAATGTTTTATGTTCTTGCTTTACTACTTCCTTGAAAAGTTCTTCTTTAGTGGAGAAGTAGTAGTATAGGGATGCTTTTGATAGACCTATATCCCCGGCAATCTCCGTCATTGTTGTTTTTTTAAGGCCATAACGGCAAAATCTTTTTTTGGCGGAATCAAGTATTAACGAAAAATTATCGGTACTTTCAATATTGAACATTTGACTTTTTTAGTTAGAAAGTCTAAAATAATATTTATTTTAGCAAAAAAAAAATCTTTTAATTTTTAAAATCTGACCAATGCAGGAAATAGGGCAAGACGACTATTTGTTTTTAAAGCATGCTATTGAAAACATGATGCCGGCCAATAAAATATTCGGGTTAGAAATTATGGAAATCAGACTTGGGTACGTGTGCATCAAAGTCCCTTTTAAGAAAGAATTCATAGGCGACTATCTGCAAAAACGATGGCATGGAGGAATTTTGGCCGCTATGGCCGATACGGCTGGAGGAGCTGCCGGAGCGACGACCCTCGATTCCTTACAGGACAGGATAAATACCTTGGATATGCGGATCGATTATCTCCATCCTACCGTTGAAGGGGATATTTTGGCCAAGGCAAAGATTGTTAAAAGTGGTAAATCCATCAACGTGGTGGACGTGGAACTTTTCCAAAGTGGACAAAAAGATTTAGTGGCTTTGGCAAGATGTATATATAGCATCCATAGAAACGGCTCCTAAACTTTAGGTAATAAAGAATTATACATAAAACAAGAGGATCTTAAAAAACCCTATAGGACATCCTAAAATTTCTCCCCCATTAAATACGTATCCGTTTATGATCAAAAAAATTTTAAGCATTTCCCTTTTATGCCTTGTTTGCGTAGCCAATGCCCAGGAAATAAAGCAGCTTAGCCTAAAGGATGCCGTTTCCTATGCTCTTGAATACAAGGCCGATGCACAAAAATCGAAGCTGGCCATTGAAAATAGTGAGTACCAAATCCAGGAAGTTCGTTCGCGAGCATTGCCACAGATCACAGGAAATGGTAGTTTGGTCTATAATCCCATCCTACAGACCAATGTGATCGATGGAAGTTCCTTTGGGCAACCGGGCACCGTTATACAGGCAACTTTGGGGCAAAAATGGAATTCGGTCTTTGGTGTTTCGTTGAACCAGAACTTATTTGACCAATCGGTTTACACAGGTTTAAAAGCAGCAAAAACTACCCGTGAGTTTTATCAGATCAATAATCGATTAACTCAAGAGCAGGTAATAGAAAAGGTAGCCAATAGTTACTATCAAGTATATCTACAGCGTTTAAACCTTCAGGTACTTGATAGTACGTTGGCAAATACGATCAAGGCGAAAAATATCATTGAGGGCCAGTTTCAAAATGGGCTAGCGAAGAAAATCGATTTGGACAGGATTATTGTTAAAATTTCAAATCTAGAGACCCAACGGCTCCAGATAAACAATGCGCTACAACTTCAAGAAAATACCCTGAAATTTTTTATGGGAATGCCCATAACCGCCCAAATCGAAATTCCGGAAATCGAGTTCGAATTCAGACCAAGCGAGGTAGTTTCATCCCCGGATACCGAGAATCGATCGGAGTATCTGCTTCTCAAAAAGCAGGAACAATTGTTGACTTACCAGAAAATGGCGGTCAAGGCGGAATATTATCCAACGCTTTCCCTAACAGTTGGGTACAACTATCTTGGCCAAGGCCCGGACCTTCCCTGGTTCAAAAAGCCTGAGGACAAGGTATATTGGTCCGATTTTTCATCGATAGGATTGAATTTGAAAATTCCCATTTTCGCAGGTTTTGGTACACGTTCCAAAGTAATGCAGGCCGATATAGATCTGCGGATCTTACAAGAGGATATCAAGGATACCGAATTGGCCTTAGATCTTGATTACGAAAATGCCCGAACCCAAATAAACAATAGTATTGCGACCGTCAACAATCAAAACGAAAATGTCAGGTTGGCACAGGCAGTTTTGGACAATACCAGAAACAATTACGTCCAAGGTTTGGCTCCGCTAACGGATCTATTGGATGCGGAAAACGCCTTGACCGAGGCTAGGAACAACTTTAACTCCGCAATTTTACAATACAAACTGGCAGAAATCCTGTTGTTGAAGTCTAAAGGGGAATTAAAGTCACTAACAAACTAATAAGCACGATGAAAAAGAACATAATATACATACTTACAATTTTAGTGGTATTGGCCCTGATTGCCTTCATCTTAATGAACAACAAACAAGAAAATCAAGCAAAAACGGATATAGTTGCACAGAAAAATGCTAGTGTCACTGTAAAGGTTGATACGGTAAAGATGGAAACTATTCCCCTCAATTTTACCGCCAATGGAAACTTCGAGCCCTTTAAAGAACTGGATTTTTCTGCGGAAAAGCCAGGTAGAGTCGTTAGGGTATTGGTAGAAGAAGGTGATCATGTCAGAGTGGGCAAGACTTTGGCAGTTGTGAGAAGTGAGCAGGTATCGGCAGAACTGCACGCGGCCGAAGCGGCCTATCAGAATGCGTCCAAAAATTTCAACCGTTTTGAAAATGCCTTAAAAACCGGTGGAGTGACCGAACAACAAATGGATCAGGCCAAGTTGACCTTGGTTACTGCACAATCGAGACTGGAACAAGCGAGGGTAAATGCGAGTGATGTCAGCATAAAAGCTACGATAAAAGGAGTTGTAAATAAGCGTTTTATCGAACCAGGTTCTGTTCTGGCAACAGCAACACCAATGTTCGAAATTGTCGATGTCTCCAAACTTAAACTTAGGGTTACGGTCAACGAGTCCCAAGTGGCCAGTTTAAAAACGGGTGCCCCGGTAAATGTAAAAGCCAGTGTCTTACCAGACAGGACATTTGCAGGGAAAATCACGTTTATAGCACCGAAATCGGATAGCAGTTTGAATTTTCCTGTGGAAATCGAGATATCGAACAATCCGGACAACGCCTTGAAGGCGGGCATGTACGGGACGGCATCCTTCACCTCGTCAGACCGGGAAAGCGAAAAGATACTGGTGGCCCCTAGAAATGCGTTCCTGGGAAGTGTAAGCAGTAACCAGGTTTTTGTCGCTGAGGATGGAGTTGCAAAACTGACCGGTGTAACGGCTGGAAGAATATTCGGTGATAAGGTCGAAATATTAGATGGTCTGGACAGCAATGAACTCGTAATAGTTACCGGGCAGATCAATCTACAGAACGGTTCCAAGATAGACATCATCGACTAGAACCGGACAATAACCTGAAACATTTTATTCCATACTATGAAATTAGCGGAAATTTCCATAAAAAGGCCTTCATTGGTCATTGTGCTATTCACCATACTTACCCTTGGGGGCCTGTTCAGTTATAACCAACTGGGGTATGAATTGATACCCAAATTCGACCGAAATGTCATAACCGTCGCCACTATCTACCCCGGTGCCTCGCCCAGCGAGATCGAAAATACCGTGACAAAAAAAATAGAGGATGCGGTTGCCTCTCTGGAGAACATCAAAAAAATAGAATCCCGTTCTTATGAAAGCCTTTCCACGGTTGCGATTACCTTGACGGATGATGCCAATGTTGATATTTCCCTAAACGATGCACAACGGAAAATCAATGCCATTATCAGTGATCTGCCCGATGATGCCAAAACACCCTCCTTAAGCAAATTTTCATTGAGCGACCTTCCGATTATGACAATTGGTGCTAATGGCACTATGGATGAAATTAAGTTTTATGACCTGATTGATAAAAAAATTGCCCCTTTGCTTTCCCGGGTCAATGGTGTGGCACAGATAAATTTGATCGGGGGGCAAGAAAGGGAAATCCAGGTAAATTTAGACGCCGACCGACTTCATGGATATAACCTTTCCATACCCCAGGTCCAACAGACCATCCTGGCCTCGAATTTGGATTTCCCCACAGGAAATATTCAGACCAGGCAGCAAAAAATATTGATCCGGTTGGCCGGAAAATATAAAAATGTTGAAGAGCTGCGCAATCTGGTAGTCGCTGATAAAGATGGCATCCAAGTGAGGCTCAGTGATATTGCGGATGTTCAGGACAGTCAAAAAATACCTGAAAAAATTGCACGGGTAAAGCAAAAAAGTGCCATCCTACTGCAGGTGATCAAGCAGTCCGATGCCAATGCCGTAGCTGTAAGTGAAGATATATTAAAACGGATAGCACAGCTCGAGACCGATTATAAAACCATAGACCTCAGTCTCAATGTCGCCAATGACAGTAGTGTTTTTACCCTAGAGGCGGCCGATTCCGTAATCCATGACCTATTGATCGCCGTGTTATTGGTGGCGATCGTAATGCTGTTCTTCTTGCACAGTGTAAGAAACTCGCTAATTGTAATGGTGTCCATACCCGCATCGTTGGTTGCGACATTTATAGGCTTTTTGTTGTTGGATTATACCTTGAACTTAATGAGTTTATTAGGATTGTCTTTGGTCGTAGGCATCTTGGTGGACGATGCCATCGTTGTACTCGAAAACATTTACCGGCATATGGAAATGGGCAAAAACCGTGTCCGTGCGGCCTATGACGGTACCGCTGAAATCGGGGGCACGGTAACATCCATAACGCTGGTAATCGTGGTCGTCTTTTTTCCCATTGCCATGAGCAGCGGTCTGGTGTCCAAAATCATTACCCAATTTTGTGTGACCATAATTATTTCGACCTTGTTGTCCCTATTGGCATCGTTTACCATTATTCCTTGGTTATCGTCCCGTTTCGGAAAATTGGAGCATATCACAGGTAAAAACCTGTTCGGTAGGCTTATCATCAAATTCGAAACACAATTAAAACGTTTCACGAATTGGATCTCCGGCTTATTGACCTGGTGCCTGGATCATTATAAAACCACGCTGTCCATCGTTTTGGTTATCTTCTTTGCTTCGATCGCCTTGGTAGCGGCAGGATTTATTGGAGGCGAATTCTTTGCCACATCGGATAGGGGCGAGTTTTTGGTGCAGATAGAACTACCAAAAGATGCCTCATTGGAAGAAAGTAATTTTATGGCCCAAAAAGCAGAGGCCTTTTTGAATACACAGGAAGAAGTCAAGAGCCTTATCACCACTGTAGGCCAGACCAGCGAAGGCTTAGGAGCTTCACAGGCTACAGCTTACAAGGCGGAAATAAACGTCCAAATGGTTGATGAAAATGAAAGGCAGGACGATTCTTATGTATTTGCCGCCAAAACAAAACGTCGTTTAGAGAAAATTTTGGTCGGAGCCAAGGTGAAAACCGTCCCTATAAGTCTTTTGGGAGTGGCGGAGGAAGCCCCGTTGGCCTTGGTAGTGACCGGACCTAGTTTGGATAGTGCCATGGTCTTTGCCAGAAAGGCGGAGGCGGAACTGCATAAGATTCCTGGGGCCACGGAAATTGAATTGTCCGTAGAAACGGGAAATCCTGAAATCAATGTTCAAGTAGATCGGGATAAAATGGCCTCCCTGGGATTATCGTTACAAACGGTGGGGTTGACAATGCAAACAGCATTTAACGGGAATACCGATGGCAAATTCAGGGCAGGGGAATATGAATATGATATTAACATTCGCTACAATAGTTTTGATAGAAAAAGCATTGTCGATGTAGGGGATTTGATCCTTACTAATGACCAAGGGCAAGAGGTAAAACTCTCACAGTTCGCCGACATCACCGAAACGTTGGGCCCGAGCCAATTGGAACGCCGGGATAAGACCGCGTCGGTTACCGTAAAAGGGCAGTCCGTTGGCAGACCAGCTGGTACGGTCGCGGATGAATGGGAAGCTGCCTTCCAGGATGTCGAACGGCCCACGGGGGTCGATTACGTATGGGGTGGGGATAAAGAAAGGCAATCGGAAGGGTTCGGAACACTGGGAATTGCTATGTTGGCAGCTATTATATTGGTCTATTTGGTAATGGTTTCCCTGTACGACAGTTTTGTGCACCCGTTCGTAGTTCTTTTTTCCATTCCCTTATCGTTCATCGGAGCTTTGCTGGCATTGGCGTTAACGAACAATTCCCTGAACATCTTTACCATTCTTGGTATAATTATGTTGATCGGGCTAGTGTGTAAAAACGCCATTATCCTGGTTGACTTTGCCAACGAAAGGGTCCGGTCAGGGGAAACGGTCAGGAACGCCTTGATACAGGCCAACCACGCACGTCTCCGCCCAATTCTAATGACTACCATTGCCATGGTTTTCGGGATGCTTCCCATTGCGTTGGCCTCAGGCCCGGGATCGGGATGGAAAAATGGTCTTGCCTGGGTTATCATCGGGGGATTGATAAGTTCGCTTTTCTTGACCTTGATAATAGTACCGGTAATATACAATTTAATGGAAAAATTGGTACATAAGTTTACCAAGGGAACAAAAACTGATTATGAGGAGCTTATGGTGGCCGATTACGAGCATAAAAAATTGGTAGATGGCTTTAACCCAGACCACACGCTGTGATATGCTGGCCGTGTTCCGGTTGTTGAGCTTTATCGACATCTAAAATGCTATCCCCATGGCGGTCCTTGGCGACCTTTTTGTTAGATTTGAATCGATGTTCATCATTATAATGTACAATGATACACCAAGTGAAATCTTGGATAAGTAACTAACTACTGACCTCTAAAAATTAATACTTAATTACTTTCAGACAGAGTTTAATTTGCAGACCCGTTTTTTCTTTGGTTTTATCATGGAAATCGTGCCTCAAAAAATACAATTAAATCGATTTTGGTGATTGTTCCATTTTTAAAAAATTCTTACCCAATATAATGATTTACCCAATGGTGATTTTGATGCTAAAAAACCTTCTTTAGAAGATGCCTATTTTAAAATTTTAAGCGAACACTAAAATGAAAACAATATTTTCCATAGTAAAAAACGAGCTAAGACAGCGTGTATTTAGTTGGGTTACCCTTGTTTTCTTTCTCATGCTTGCCTTTCAGATGATATGGTATACCAAGGGATCGTTTGATTTCTTTTCCAACGAAGGGGTGCTTATGAACGCTTCGAGCATTTTGTATAGAAACTATGCGGCCATGGGTATGCTTATGATCATCATCATTGCCATAGCTACCGGAGGTGTGCTTTACAAAGAGATCAGGTATAAATCCGCGGAGTGGACCTATGCACTGCCCATCAATGAAAAACAATTTTTTATAGGCCGCTTTTTGGCCGCTTTCCTATACCTTGTCATTCTAAGTACGGGTATGATTGTTGGGCATTTGTTGGTGCCGTTTTCCGGCATTGGCGAGGCTGGTCGTTTTGGTCCGGTTCAATGGGGCCCTTTGTTTCACGGTTGGATCATGTTTACCGTACCCAACCTCTTTTTTTATGTATCCGTTGTATTTTTTGCCATTGTGTTTACCCGTAGAATGACCACAAGTTATTTGGCCGTATTCTTGGTGGTCATTCTATTTTTAATCGCCCAAACTTCCTACGAAACCGGGGGTGGGGATAATCTAATGGCTTACATCTTGGCGGATTCGGGAGGCTATGTAGCGGCACAGCACTATACCGAACTGTTGAGTCCCACACAAAAAAATACCGAACTGTTCAAACTGACCGGCTATGTTTTAAAGAACCGATTGCTTTGGATGGGACTTGCCATGGTGTTTGCCATAGCGGCATATCTACGCTTCTCTTTCAAGTACGTCATACAGGCCGGTACCGATAAATCCAAAAAAATCAAAGAAGGCAAGAAAGTGTCATTTTCTACGGCATCCATAAAATTGCCAGAGGTCGTGAAACAATACAAAGTACCTAATTTTCTCACTAAACTATGGTCACTCTCAAAATTGGAGTTCCTGAACATTGTTCGCCCTACTTCCTTCAAAATAATCCTCGGTATTATCTTATTGATGGTGTTTTTGCAAAATGTTACTTGGAATGCGGCTTATTATATTGGTAATGAATATCCCATCAGTAGCAATATGACCTATTTTAGGTTGCAATGGGGCGTTTTTATAACCATGTTGATCATGATTTGGGCCGGCGAGTTGTTTTTTAAGGACAAGACGGTCAATATTTGGCAAATAACAGATTCGTTGCCCGTTCCTGTCTGGGTTACCCAACTTTCCAGATTGGCAGCGATTATTGGACTGTCTTTTATATTAAGTGTGAGCTTTATTGTAGTATCCGTGTTTACCCAAGTGTTGTTGGGTGGAGCTTCTTATATAGATTTAGGACAATTTGCAGAGGACCTTTTGCTCTATCGTTGGGCCTTTTTGAACTTTGTACTTTGGGCGTCTTTGGTGTTTTTTGTGGGAGCTTTGACCAGCCATCGAATTTTCACACACCTTCTTTGTGTGGCCATTTTCATCTTCTTGATTGTTTCCTTTGATATGGGCATCATTGAAGATTTAAGGCTAGGATATGGTTTTACTCCTGGAGTTGAAGATTATTCGGAAATGAGCGGTTATGGTATATTTCAAGAATCGGCCAATTGGTTCTTCCTATTGTGGTTGGCTTTGGCCATTACCTTGGTCATGACCGGTGTTTGGCTATGGAAGCGGGGCTCGGATAAAAAATGGAAAAACAGACTTTCGTTGAAGAATATGCAACTTAGCATGGTTTCCAAAGGTGTGATGGTGTTGTTTTTTGGGGCATTCTTGTTTTTGATGTCGTTCATCACCAAAAATGTGTATGATAATGGCAACTTTATCCCAGATGCCGAAGAGGAACGATTGGATGCCTAGTACGAGATAAAATACAAGTATCTGGAAACCAAACCACAGCCCAAATATGAAACAATCGATGTAAAATTGGATCTATTTCCTTCAAAAAGAAGGGCAGAATTTACTGCTGATATCACATTGAACAACGAAAAGGGGGCAGATACCTTGTTTTTCAATACCAAGGATTTTGTCCAATTATCCAATGTGAAGCTGAACGGACAAGAATTGACCATGGGAAAAGGGGATGTCGAGCAAAACCTGACCGCCTATCCAATCCCGTCTACCTTACAAAAAGATAGCGTGTTGCAGCTTTCCTTGGTAGGGAGCAAACAATATGTCGGTTTTGTGCAGAGCGATTTTCAGGCAGATTTGACCAAAAAGGGAAGTTTTGGTAGTCTTCAGGATTTTTTACCTGTGAAAGGATATGATAGCGACAAGGAGTTATTGGAAAACCGGAAACGCCAAGAACAGGGATTGGAACGTCTGGATTCCAGAATGGCCACTGTTGATAATGCCTTTGCCCTTACCCAAAATGTGTTTGCTACGGATGCCGATTGGGTTACAGGTAAAATTATTATTAGTACCGAAGAAGGCCAAATTCCGTTTACGGCCGGAGCCTTACAAAAAATGGAAACTGAAGATGGTAGAACCACTTCCATCTATACCATTAAGAAACCCCAAGTGTTCAATTGGCAGGTAGGATCATCAGACTATAGCGTTGGCAAGGGCAAGGCCGGGAATATAGACTATTCCATTCTGCATAAACCCACCCATTCGTTCAATGTGGACCTCTATCAAGAAGCATTAAAAAAAGGGGTTGCTTTTATGCAAACCAACTTTGGGGCCAATTCGGTCGACAATCAACTTCAATTGGTAGAAATACACCGTTGGCAAGACGATCGGTATACCTTTGCCAATACCATTGCACTTTCTGAAAAAGAAGGTTGGGTGGCCGATACCGAAGGTTTACAGGAAAAAGCCTATCTCTATCAAACCATCGGTAGTGGATTGGCCAAACTGTGGCTGCAAAAAAACTTGACCATTGCCAATGTGCAAGGGGCGGATATGCTTACAATAGGGTTGCCAGAGGCGTTGGGACTCTTGTATGTGAAAAATGAAATAGGTGGGGAAGCGGTAATCAGCTTATCAAGAAAAGTTGGAAAAGTATGGCAAGGACAAAAATAACGAGCCCAACCAAGAACCACCATTGCTCTATGCCGATGGAGCGGAATATCTTGAAATCAATAAAGGGGCCGTGGCATTTTATAAGCTGATCCAAACCATGGGTTTTGAAGGATTCAATGGATATTTGGCAGAATGGGTCAACGGTAACCTGGACAATCCTACATTGTTCAATGACTTTTGCCAAAAAGCAGTAACTCATATAAAATCATCCGAAAAAAGGGAGATAAGGGCACTTTTTGAAACCAACGAACCGTATACAAACAATACTACAAACAGTAACTAGGACAGATTGATTTTTGGGTGATAACTTATATGCATGTGCATTACACTTATTGGAAAATTTAAGTAATGTCGATTGGGTTTCTGTTATTTCTTCTTTTTGACAGGAAAGCCAGATAAAGAATATGTCAAAGCAGAATGCAATAACAGTCCCTTATAGAATTCAGTGGGAATGTCACAGTATAGGAATATGACAAAACAGTGAGTTTGTTCCCAATTTGATATCAACATCCTCTGGATCACTCATAAAAACAAGAGGACGCTTTATCGCCCTCTTGCATTTATTCTCTCACCGCTACCAAAAAGATTTCTCCATTCCGTTAAATTGGTTGTTTCCCTACAAGAAACCATTGTGTTTTGGTCATGGAAGGTGGCGCCCTGTCGGGCGCTCTTTTGTGGAAAGGGAGAAAGAAGAAAGGATTGGAAATCTCTTTGGATTTCCTATGTTCCTAATCGTATAATCCAAATCACTTAATATTGAATTACATGTAGGTATCATGTTCTTGGGCCATTTAACCCTTGTCTTGTCCTAGAATAGGTTGTCATGATAGAAGCAATAATTTAAATTTAATCATGAAAAGTGTAAACTCCTATTCGGACGATTTTAAACGAAAGGTTGCCTCCCACTATCTGGGATCGGATCTCAGCATGGCGGCAACGGCAAAACTGTATGGTCTCAAAACACCTTCATCCGTGCAACAATGGGTGAAAAGGTTCTGTCCGGACCAGGCCCTGCCGAACGACGGTACCACCAAGGAACCGGCCTCAACTGTCCTACCGGACTCCCCGGAGGGGATGCTGGCCAGGATCAGGGAACTTGAGTCCGATCTGGCAAGCGAGAAGCTCAAAAATCTGGCCGCCAACAAAATGATAGACATTGCGGAAAGGGACCTTAAGATCAACATCAGAAAAAGTCTGGTGCCAAACAGTCCAAGAAATGAAAGAGACCATGCCCAAAACAAGTGTTGGGACGCTGTGCGGACTGTTTGGCAAAACGAGACAGGCCTATTATAAGTTTTTGAGATACGAGTACAGGACACTTGCCGAAAAGCAGTTGGTGCTCGAGATGGTTCAGAATGAACGCGCCATACTTCCCGGCGTGGGCGTGCGCAAGCTCCACAGCATCATCTTCGGGCCATCCTGCCCACAACAGGTTTCAATGGGCATGGATGCGCTCTTCGCCCTCCTGCGGGAAAACTCGATGCTGCTGCGACGCTCCAGAGGCAGGGCAAGGACCACCAATTCACACCATTCGTTTCGGCGGTACCCCAACCTGGCAAGGGAGATGACGGTCGATGCCCCACACCAGCTCTGGGTCAGTGACATAACCTATATCGACACGATGGAGGGATTCATGTACCTTTCGCTCGTCACGGACGCATATTCCAGGAAGATAATAGGATGGGACATATCCCCAAAACTAACGGCCTCCGGTGCGATCGGCGCCCTGAACATGGCCATATCACAGTTGCCGCATGGGACCGGTCCCAAACCGGTGCACCATTCGGACAGGGGCATCCAGTACTGCTGCGACAGGTACATAAGCATCCTTAAGGGTGCCGGCATCGGGATCAGTATGACAGAAAAGGTGGATCCCTTGGAAAATGCAATAGCCGAAAGGGTGAACGGCATACTGAAGACCGAATGGCTCAAGAACAATAGACCAAGGCTCAAAGTGGAGGCAATAGATATGTTCGGGGACATCGTCTCCTCTTACAATGGCCGTAGGCCCCATCTAAGTCTCAATATGCAGACCCCCGATTCGGCCCACATGTCCCACGGACCGATACCAAGGGCATGGAAAAATTATTGGAAGGAAAGACATAAATATGATCAGGGAACAAACCCCTGCATGATAACAAAGGGAACCTTGGGTGTAAACCTGACCTAAGATTATTGAAAAATGTGTAAACTCGTTATAGTATCAACCGCTTTAAGTGACAACTTTTTTCAGGACGAGACACATTTTTTGTACGATCGTACAAATGTATGATCATTTAAATGATCATGTGCTCCAAGGAAAATAAAGGAGGATTAAAGTAAAATATACAGGAAGGAAACTGGACAAAAGAACACTGGTAATCATCGTATAGAGGTAAGGATTTTTCAAAACGCTAATAAATTTGTCTTGATGATTTGCTATGTTAAGGCTGTTTGCGGATAAGGTGCCAAGCCTCATTATTGAACAATCACCATTTTTAAGTTCCCTTTCCTCAATGTCATACCCTTTCTGTTTTTTCCCTTTCCACTATTGGCCCAAACGGGCTTTAAAAATCAGTTTGGAAAATGACAATTGGACAACTGGTAAAGAGATTAAAATTAAGGGTATATTCATACATTGACCATTTTTCTCCCTTTCCATAGAAACTCACCCCTGTGATTTCGTCCAATTCCTTATTTCCAACACTGGATAAATTTACCGTACATATAACTCTGTACGGCAAATCCCTTGTAAACAATCAATAGACAATAGGTTTGTGGTATAGTTGATCGGAGGTCACGGAGCAAGTTGTGTTTTTGTAAACAAAAACTGCGCACTCTGTTTGCAAGCGGCTTTGTGATCCACAAAAAATCCATAAAAATGGCAAGACCTAAAAAGGACATATCAAAACAAAGGGCAGTAGTTATCGCCTTTAGAGTTTCGCAAAGCGAATACGTGATCATCGGCAACAACGCGGAGACCATTGGGCTGTCCGTTGCCGAATATATCCGAAGAAAGTGTACGGGAAGATCCTTGCCGAATAAAAAGGTTGATCCGTTGGACCGGAAACTTTTTGTCGAGCTGAGTAGGGTGGGAAACAACCTGAACCAACTTGCCAGGGTCTCGAACTCAGGTATCCGTGACCCGTTCAATATTCATAAACAATTGGAGGAGGTAAAAATGTTGTTGCAACAGCTCAAATCAAACATCACCAATAATGATAGGTAAGATAACCATAGGGAAAGACTTCTACGGAGTTCTGGCCTACAATGAAAAAAAGGTAAGTGAAGAGGTCGGATATGTCATTGATTCCAATATCGAACAATCCACAGCGGTGAATATGACACAGGAATTCAATTTGATCAGGCAATTGCGTCCGGGACTTGGGAATACGGTCTTCCATGTTTCCTTGAACCTGCCATACACGGATCAATTGAACGATAAGGAGTTTGCTTCATTGGGATGCGACTATCTGATGAAAATGGGTTTTGATAACAACCAGTTCATCATATACCGGCATACGGACACAAAACACGAACATATCCATATCGTGGCCAATAGGGTCAGGTATTCGGGTAGGATAACAAGTGACAGCAACATTAAAAGAAGGAGCCGGGAAGTGCTCAATGATCTGGAGAGGAAATATGGACTGACCCAAATTTCGACAAAAGCCAGTGCCAAAAAACCGCTTACCCAAAAGGAAATCGAGAAAACCCTGAGAACGGGTAATCTGCCTATCAAACTGATACTCCAGAAGAGGATAGCTACAGTAATTTCAGCAGCTACGGATACCACGGAATTCATCACATTGCTGAAAGCGCAAAATATCTTGCCAAAATTCAATGTCAGCCAGAATACGGGCCGAGTGTCGGGAATATCGTTCAAATATGAGGGTGTCATTTATAAAGGAAGCTCTCTGGGCAAAAAATATTCATGGAACAGTATCGTAAAACAAATCGATTATGGGCAAGACAGAGACCATACAGTTATACTATCGGCTAATGGAAAAGAACGGGGAACTGATAGAGCTGGCGAAGGAAACCATGGAACGGCAATCACATCTGTGCCAAGAAGTGAGGGAGTTGCAAAAGGCACTGAAAATTCTGCTCAACAATCAAAAGGTCATGTGGGAAAAATTGAGGGAAATGGAATGACCGGGCGTTTGGCAAATGAAACGGATTGGACTCCTTTCAAACTGGAACTCAAAGATGATATTAATAAGAAAAAGTCCAAAAGAACAAAGAAAAAGAAAGGGCTGGGCCTGTAGAACTTGAACTTATGGAAAACAACAACAAGCAAGAACATTCGGGATTGTCCCCCTCCGAGATCCAGGTATTGGAAATGATGCGCAGCAAAAGGTTCCTGTCCATCAAAGTGATCATCAAGAACGGGGAGGTCGATGCCATTGAAGGTCTGGAACGATTGGACACAGGGGAGCGTATCATCGATATGTTGAAACAACACGATTTTCAAAATCTCGAGATCAAACAAAGCAATGGTAAGATTGTCTGTGTGAACAGGATTTTTAGAAAAAAGATCGATCCTTTCGCAAAAACCAAAAGTTGTTGACCGACACCTCATAAGTATGGAACAAAACAATGATCCCGCAAGGGATCAGATCGATTAAAAAAGGTAAATTAAAGCCTGCTTTACAAATACGGTAGTGACCTTCAAGATTCAGGAGCTATTGCTATTTATAGGAAATGTCAAACCCGATAATCGAGCTAAAGTGGAAAAACAGAACATTCAACAGTACATGGCTCAGAACGTATAAAGGTTTTGAGGACTGCCCGGAGGAAGAAGCGAAAAAGATCGTGGAACAACTCCAACAACTGGCCGACATAGTCTGCGGCCATGTTCAGCGAATAGAGAATGAACGACCTGATAAAAAAGGCTTTTGACTTTTTTTGTGAAGAACGTGATAAAGTTTTAATTTAGATCACCACAGGTAATGGGAATAAGGAATACTGATAATAAGCGGTGAGCGGACCAAGCAATCAGAGGCATTTCGAAAAGGAAAGTTCCTGAAAATCGAAGGAAAGTTCCAATGAAGATAGGGGTCGACCCAAAGTACAAATAACGACAAGAAGGTATGAAAAAGCAATGGCATGGAGATAGGACCAGGTTTTCAAAAGAAGACTTGAGAATGTTCGATGATATCGCCAACTTGGAATTGGATTATTGTAAATGCGGGAACCGACAATCACCGGAGTATTTTTTCTGCGATAATTGTGAAAAGCCCATTCCCGGTGTAGATGAAGGTATAGTTAAAACGTTGGTGACAATTACGGGCCAATTTAAATTTTTAAAGTCCAAATAATCAATGGGAACAATACAGGAAACATTTCGGAAGTACAAAGAGTTGAACCTTACCATGTCGTTTGAAGAGGAAAGGGAAATGCTTTTCAGTTATGTCCATTTGACCAATAAACTGGAGGGCAACAAGCTCACCTTGGCACAGACCACCCAATTGTTGTCCACCGATACCATTTCGGGAAACAATATCAGGACAAAGGACATTTTGGAACAAAAGGGAATGTACAAGGCCTTGGTACGAATGCTCAATGCCGTTAGGGCCAAGGAGGAACTCTCCACATCCCTAATGATAGAATTGAACTGGTTGGTGATAGGCAACCTATGGAAATTGGACGATTTCTATATCGATGCCAAACAAAAGGGCCAGGAACCGGGCAATTTCAAGGTGAGCAACAACCTTATCCAAATAAGTCGGGGCAGCAAGGTGATTGAACGTATGGAACCCTTGAGCTCTCCCGATAATGTTTCCGAGAACATGGACAGACTGGTGGCGCAGGTCGAAAAAAGTACCGCATCTGAAATCAAGAAGGCAGCCTTTTTGGCACAGGAACTTTGGCTCCACCAACCCTTTGTGGACGGCAACAAAAGGACCGGAAGACTACTGATAAATTTTTTGACGATGAAGAAGGGCTTTCCCCTGTTCGTGTTCGACGACAAGAGCATCAATTACAATTCAACCTTGGTAGAGCAATATTTGGAAAACAGACCGGGACTTGTTGAACGATACATCGAGGATGCATTGTTGAAAAGAATGAACAAGGCCATCGACCTCAAACAACATAAAGGGAAGGACAGGGGGTTCAGAATGGTTCTTTAAAGTATGGTCCGACCATGGAAAATGATGAGTTGAAAAATATCACATCATGGTTCGGCTCTTTGCCCGAAAAGAGAAAATTTGAGATCCATCAAGCTGCACGCCTCACCTATAATTCCTGTGCCATTGAGGGCAATTCCTTATCTGAAAACGAAACCTTCAATCTGATAGTCAGGGAATTGTACAAAAGGGAGGCCGGAAAATCCAATAAAAACGAAAAGTCAAGATAAACTTCAACATATGGGCCTAGAGGTATTCAGTCAATTTGCGAAAAAAGAAAAAGGAAGGATAATAGGAAAGAACAATACGGCGGTCATCTACACCCGTGTTTCCAGTAAGGAGCAATTTGACAACAATGCCAGCCTGACGACACAACTCAAATATTGCCAGGAATATGCAATTCGAAAAGAATTGGAAGTATTGGAATATTTTGGGGGAACCTATGAATCCGCAAAGAGCGATGAGCGCAGGGAGTTCCAAAGAATGCTCAGCTATGTCAAAAGGAGAAAGAACATCGGTTATATCATCGTCTATTCCTATGATAGATTTTCCAGAACAGGTGCGAACGGTGCCTATATCAGCGAGCAGTTAAAAAAGCAGGGAGTGGCCGTTATATCGGCCACCCAGGAAATCGATGTGACCACAAGTGCGGGTACGTTCCAGGAAAACCTGTACCACATGTTCTCCCACTTCGATAACCAGATCCGTAGGGACAAATCCATTACGGGAATGCGGGAGAAACTGAGAAGGGGCCATTGGACCGGTGCCTATCCATTTGGATACACCAATACGAATCCCGGTAAGGGGAAGATCCCGAATTTTGTGATCTCGGAGAAAGGAAGATTGCTCAAACAGGCTTTTTTATGGAAAGCTAACTCCAATATGTCCCATGTCGAGATTGCAAAGCGATTGAAAGAAAAGGGGCTGGACATGCATGCAAAAAGATTGACGGACCTTTTCAGGAACCCGTTCTATTGTGGGCTTATCGTGAACAGCCTTATTCCCGGTGAAGTCATCCAAGGGAAACACGAGGCCCTCATATCGAAAGAAATGTTTCTCAAGATCCACAATCTGCTCCATGCAGGTGAACCACCGAAGAAATATTCGTTCGATGACGAAAACCTGCCATTGAAAATGTTTGTCAGATCTTCGGCCTGTGGAACGCCCTACACTGGATATATTGTGAAGAAAAAGGGCCTATACTATTACAAGAACAGACGCAAGGGCAGCAAGGAGAACAGAAGTGCCAATAAGCTCCATAAAGAATTTTTAAACCTATTGGGCAGGTTTACAATTGCCGACAAAAAGTATATCGAACCTTTGACCGATATCATACATGACACCTTGATAGATAAAAACCAAGAGGCACTTGAAGATCAAAAGCGGTTGGCCAAAGAACTCGGCCAACTTAAAGAACGGATAGCCACATTGGAGAGAAGATATGTCGTGCTGAACGAGATCACAAAGTCCCAGTACAATCTTTTCATGCCGGAACTGAAAGCCGAACAAAGGGAGCTGGAGATGAAATTGGAAAATGGGGGAATAAATAGTTCGAACCTCAAAAAGTCCGTAAAATTGGCACTTGGTTATGCCTGCAACCTCCCTGTATTGTGGAAGTTAGGCAATCTGGAAACGAAAAGGGCCATACAATATATGGTGTTCCCAGACGGGATTGGGTATGACTTCAAAAACAAAGCAGTTCGAACTTTTCGGGTCAATGAAATTTTTGGCGCAATCAGTTCGTTTTCAGGTAATTTGAAGGAAATAAAAAACGGGAATTTCCACTCGATTTGTGAAAAATCCCGTTTAGTGACCCAGGGAGGATTCGAACCCCCAACCCTCAGAGCCGAAATCTGATATTCTATCCAGTTGAACTACTGGGCCATTTATAATCTATGAACTCAATTTAGCCTTGACAATTGCAGAAATGGTCTTTCCATCCGCCTGTCCGGCCAATTCTTTGGAAACAATTCCCATTACTTTTCCCATATCTTGCATACCGGAAGCTCCAACGGCATCGATGGTTTGCACCACTACTTTTTCAATTTCTTCTTCTGTAAGCTGCTCGGGCAAAAACTTTTCAATTACGGCCACTTGCGCCAATTCGGGCTCTGCTAAATCCTCGCGGCCCTGTTCCTTGTAAATGGCCGCACTATCCTTACGTTGCTTAACCAATTTTTGAACCAATTTGATTTCGTCCTCTTCCGATAACTCTGCTCCCGCACCTTTATCGGTCTTGGCCAACAAGATTGCCGATTTAACAGCACGCAAAGATTCTAGGGCAACGGTGTCCTTGGCCTTCATTGCGGCTTTCATTTCTGTCATTATCTTTTCTTGCAAACCCATCTATTCCGATTTAGATCGCGAAGATAAAAAATAAACCCGAAAGTAGACGTACTTTCGGGTTTATGCCTTCCACAAAAATGGAAGTTAATTTAAACACTACTAATCAACATTATCGTGCAAAAAAGAATTATTGGAACGCAACTGTAGATCATCGTTGCTATCTTCCCCCAAGGTAGTCCTTGATACTTTCTGTTCTCTGGGAACATCGTTCAAATCGACACCCTGGCGCTTATAAGCGGGCTCCTTTTCAATATCGTCTATGCTATTCCTATTGTTTTGAAACTTGTAATTAAAGTTTTTCAACTTTCGCCTACGCTCATCTGCCCTATCTTTTAGGATATCGCTGATGGAACTGTTCATCGGATCTAAATTGGCTGTAGTTTCCTCGTTTTTACCGGCTCCTTGATCTTTTTCTTCTACCCTGACGGTCTTTTTCTCGAATACAATTTCGTTTTCGACCATTTTTGGTTCGTGGGTCTCTGCTTTTGACTTGGCTCCGGTCAGTTTTTCCTCCAACTCCATATACTCTTGCAAGTCGTAACGTGTCTCCCCTTCTTTCTTGTATTCCAAAACGGGCTTAACTTCTACGTAATCGTTTACTTCCACATCACCTAAGCCATCATCATCTAGGTTAAACGTTATGGTATGCTCTTTTTCTTCTTCTTCTACCTCATTGTTCAATGGCATATCAAAACTCAAGGTAAATTGGTCTTCATTGCTTTTTGTGGACACCTCTTCCGCATCAACAACGTTTATATTGTTGATTACATTTTTGGCCTCGATAATTACAAAGTCGTCCTCCACATTCTCTGGGACCACTTCTTCGTAAAAAACATTAAAGTTTCTGATATAGCTAGTGGTCGGTATCAAGTCCGGGTCTCTTAATTGTATTTTTTGAGGGACTATTTTGGGCTCCTCTTCCATTTCCAATGTATGCTTCACCACTTTTGGCCCTGGTTCGGGAGTTGGTTCTTGAGTTACCGTATTCTCCACATTCACTTCTTGCACCGAAGTGGATTCGGGAGTTAAATCCTGTTCTGCGGTTTGCTCATCCTCCAAGGTATAGAATACTTTTTTGGACTCGGTGTTCACAATATTATCTTGTTGATCTACATTAAAGCCTGTAGCGATCACGGTAACAGCAATTGCCTCTCCCAAGTTCTCATCTTCTCCTACCCCCATAATTATGTTGGCTCCATGTCCGGCTTCAATCTGGATGTGATCATTGATCTCCCCGATTTCGTCTATTGTAATTTCCTGCGTGCCGGAAACTATTAACAGAAGTACATTTTTTGCACCATTGATTTTGTTATCGTTCAGCAATGGCGAATCCAAAGCTTTCATAATGGCTTCGGTGGCCCTTGCAGAACCGGAGGCTGCAGCCGACCCCATTATCGCCGTACCACTGTTGGAAAGTACGGTCTTGGCATCCCTAAGGTCGATATTTTGTGTATAGTGGTGCGTAATTACCTCTGCGATACCCCTTGCCGCCGTGGCCAAAACTTCGTCTGCTTTAGAGAAACCGGCCTTAAACCCAAGATTTCCGTATACTTCTCTTAGCTTGTTGTTATTGATGACTATTAAAGAATCTACATTTGCGCGCAATTTCTCTATCCCCATTTGCGCTTGCTTATTACGCATGGCCCCTTCGAACTGGAACGGCATGGTAACTATACCTACCGTAAGAACATCCATTTCTTTGGCCAACTTGGCAATAACAGGAGCAGCTCCGGTACCTGTACCTCCACCCATTCCTGCTGTGATAAAGGCCATTTTTGTGTTATTGTCCAACATGGCCTTAAGGTCCTCCATACTTTCCAATGCGGCTTGCTCGCCTATTTCTGGATTGGCACCAGCTCCCAGCCCTTCCGTAAGGGATACCCCTAACTGGATTTTGTTGGGTACGGAACTGTTTTGCAATGCTTGTGCATCGGTGTTACAGATTACGAAGTCCACACCGTTGATTCCGGCCTGGAACATGTGGTTGATGGCATTGCTTCCGCCACCGCCCACGCCAATAACTTTAATTACGTTGCTTTTGTTCTTGGGCAAATCAAAAGCGATGTTGTCAAACTCAGTGTTCTTACTCATGACAGTCGTGTTTCTCTACTGGGGTTATTATTCTGCATTATCCAAAAAGTCCTTCAACTTTTCAGACCATTTGTCAAAAATGGATTTTCTCTCCGTTTGGGTCACCGTAGCTTTGTTCGCCTGTGCTCCCAAATCGTTTTCTTGGCCTACCAAAATTTCTTCTTCTTGGTGTACTTCTTCTTGGTGCACCTCCTGATTCTTCTTTTTTGCTTCCAAAGAATTCATCAGTAATCCTACCGCCGTGGCATATAGTGGACTGGCTACTTCTTCGTCCGAGTCCCCTGCAAGGTGCTCATTGGGGTATCCTATTCTGGTATCCATTCCGGTAATGTATTCGACCAATTGCTTAAGGTGCTTTAATTGGCTGCCTCCACCGGTCAAAACAATACCTGCTATCAATTTTTTCTTTTGTTCTTCATGGCCATAGTTTTTGATCTCCACATACACCTGTTCCACGATTTCCACCACGCGGGCATGAATGATCTTGGAAAGATTCTTTAATGTAATTTCCTTGGGTTCCCGACCTCTTAACCCTGGAATGGAAACTATTTCGTTATCCTTGTTCTCGCCAGGCCATGCGGAACCGAATTTTATCTTCAATAGTTCGGCCTGCTTTTCGATAATCGAGCAACCCTCTTTAATGTCATCCGTAATTACGTTCCCTCCAAATGGGATAACAGAGGTATGACGGATAATGCCATCCTTAAAAATGGCAAGGTCTGTTGTTCCGCCTCCTATATCGATCAAAGCAACACCGGCTTCTTTCTCTTCTTGACTAAGAACGGCATCTGCAGATGCCAAAGGCTCCAAAGTGATGTTGCCTAGGTCCAAACCTGCACTTTTAATGCACCGTCCAATGTTTTTAATGGATGATACTTGACCCACCACTACATGAAAATTAGCTTCCAAGCGCCCACCGTACATTCCCACAGGCTCTTTGATTTCGGATTGGCCATCCACTTTATATTCTTGTGGCAACACGTGAATGATTTCCTCGCCCGGCAGCATGACCAACTTATACACTTGGTTGCACAGTTTATCCAAATCCACGTGATCTATAACTTCTTCAGAATTTGGTCTTGTGATATAATCACTGTGGTGCAAACTCCGGATATGTTGACCTGCAATACCAACCACAACGGAACCGATCTTTAAACCGGAATTGAGCTCCGCTTGTTCAACAGCTTGCTGAATAGACGATATGGTCTGTGTTATATTATTGACCACACCGCGGTGAACGCCCAAACTTTTAGAGCGCCCTATACCCAATATTTCAATCTTTCCATACTCATTTTCCCTACCAATGATCGCTACGATCTTGGTAGTTCCAATATCCAACCCAACTGAATAATTACCCTGTTCCATAATTTAAATTTTGGTGCAAACCACTTGATTGTTGAATTCCAAACTAACTGTTGCATAATCCTCCAAGGAATTGTCCTTGGCCGCCTTTGCATAAAAGGCCATAAAATTTTTGAACTTCTTGTTCAAATTGTCCACTCCTCCCAAATTCACAACAAAATTTTCCATGCGAAATCTGAGCTGATAATTTCCTTCTTCCTCAATATGTATCCCGATGACGTTCTTTCTCAGAAAATCATCTTGATTGATATAATCCAATATCACGTAGGCATCCTCGAGGGTTTTTCCTGTAATTTTTCCTGTAATTATTGGTACCCTGGCCGAATGATACTTTGACAGCGGCATGCGTTTGCCCTGATCATCCAAATAAAACTTGGAGACACCCTCTATTCTACCAATTGGCTTACGCTGAACAATCTTGGATACAAGCTCCCCATTTACAGTAAGATACACCTGGGCATTTTTGACCATATCGTTGGATAAAAGAATCTCCTCTATGGTATTCAAAACTAACTGTTCTTTGGGCGTATTTTTTAGTGGTCCGTAATTTTGTATTAACAATTTATTAACCGCATCCTCAGTTAAATACAAATTGCTTTCACCAACAAATTTTACGGTCACATTTTCGACTTTTTTCTGTTGATTTCTGTGTCCGGCAAAGCCATAGAGTGCAACTACGGCCACGGACAAAAATGTAAGTTTTATGTAATCCCAATTAATGCGCATAGCCCAATGCTTTTTTAATTTTTGGAACCTCAAGTCCAATATCCCCTGCTCCAAGAGTTACCAGTACTCCTGATTTGCAGTTACTTGCCTCCCCTACCAATTCCGATTTGGAAATCAGCTTTTTATTGGGGTTCTTTATTTTTTCCAACAGCCATTCCGATGATACTCCCTCAATGGGTTCTTCCCTGGCCGGATAGATGTCCAGTAAAATGACATGGTCAAAATCCGAAAGACTATCTGCGAAATCATCGGCAAAATCCTGTGTTCTTGAAAATAAATGTGGTTGGAAAATTACAGTGACCTGTTCTCCTGCATGCATTTCTCGGACGGCTTGATGCACTGCATTGATTTCGGTCGGGTGATGTGCATAATCATCTATAAAAACAAAATCCTTGGTATTTATCTGATACGAGAATCTACGCTGAACCCCTTTAAATGTTCCTAAAGCCTTTGCAAGGGCATGCGAGGAGCAACCGGTTTGTTCCGCCATTGCAAAAGCGGCCAATCCATTGAGCAGATTATGTCTTCCCGGCTTGTTGAACGTTACTCTCTTGATTACTTCCGAGGGCGTCACAATGTCAAATATGTAGGCTCCTTGTTCAATTTCGATATTTTTAATGCAATAATCGGCTCCATCTTCTATCCCAAAAGTGGTTCCCACCAAAGGCAACCCCTTTCTCACAAATAACTTTCCTTCTGGTTTGATTTTTCCAATGAACTCATGAAACGATCGTCCCAACTCCTCTTTGCTACCATAAATATCCAAATGGTCAGCATCCATAGATGTGATGCATGCGACCGTCGGTGTCAAACGTAAAAATGAACGATCAAACTCATCGGCTTCAACAACAGAGTATTCAGTGCCATCCAACACAAAATTGCTATCGAAGTCTTCCGAAATCCCCCCTAAAAATGCAGTCATCGGCAAGTTACACTCCTTGAGCAAATGCGCCAAAATACAAGTCGTGGTTGTTTTACCATGTGTCCCGGCCACTGCTAAACAGAATGAGTCCTTGGTTATAATCCCAAGCACTTCAGAACGCTTTTTTATATCAAAGCCGTTGCTTTTATAAAACTGATATTCAGAATGTGATGTTGGAACTGCAGGAGTATACACCACCAAAGTTTGTGGGTGCTTGAACGTATCCGCAATCAAATCCACATTGTCCTCAAAATGAACCGAGATACCTAAGGATTCCAAACCTTCAGTTATTGGGGTTGGGGTTTTATCATAGCCGGCCACTTCTTTCCCTATAAAATTGAAATAACGGGCAAGAGCGGACATTCCGATTCCACCGATACCGATAAAATAAACGCTATGTATATCCTTCAAATTCACTTCAACAACTTTTCAATTTCGTCCACAATATGTTCCGTAGCCTTGGGCATTGCCATTTTTTTAATGTTTGTCCCCAACCGTTCTTGTATGCTTTCGGACTTCAGCAATTCGGAAAACTTGTCTTCAAACACAGCATCCAACTGATTTTCCTTGATCAAAATGGCAGCTTCCTTTGCGACCAGTGCTTTGGCATTCTGGGTCTGATGGTCCTCTGCCACATTTGGAGACGGTATAAATATCACCGGTTTACCTACCAGACAAAGCTCTGACACAGAGCTCGCTCCTGCCCTAGATATAATTACATCGGCTATTGAATAGGCTAAATCCATCCGGTTGACAAAAGCCGATACTTTGACGGCTTCGGAGTTATGTTTTTTGTAATCATCGAAATACAGTTTTCCACATTGCCAAAGTACCTGTAACTGGTTTTTTTGAAAAAATCCCAACTCTTTTTCGATCAACTGGTTAATTCTTCTTGCCCCTAGGCTACCACCCAAAACCAGAACAGTTTTTCTATTGTCATCTAATCCAAAAAAATTAGCTGCTTCTTGTTTATTTTCCTTCAGTTCTATCAAATCTGTTCTGATGGGGTTTCCGGTCTTCACTATTTTCTCTTTCGGAAAAAAACGTTCCATCCCATCATAGGCTACGCAAATTTTCTCCGCTTTGCCCGCCAATAGTTTGTTGGTGATACCTGCAAAAGAATTCTGTTCCTGCAACACACATGGAACGCCAGAACTTTCGGCCATTCGCAACAAAGGGCCACTAGCAAACCCACCTGTTCCTATAGCAACATGGGGCTTGAACTCTTTTATTATTTTGCGCGCTCCTAACAAACTACTCATCAGTTTAAATGGAAACATGAGATTTTTAAATGTCAGTTTCCGTTGTATTCCACTAATCCACAATCCTTTTATTTCATATCCGGCCTGTGGCACTTTTTCCATTTCCATTTTATCCTTTGCCCCCACGAACAAAAACTTGGCATCCGGGTACCTCCTCTTTAGCTCGTTGGCAATGGCCACTGCGGGATATATATGTCCCCCTGTTCCTCCTCCAGATAGTATAAATCTATAATTGCCCACTTAATACTTCTAAAGGGTTTGTATCTTCTATGCCTTGGGATTGCTCCTCCAAATTTTCCTTTTTATTGCTTGCGCTCAAAACTATTCCTATCGCCATACAAGTCATCCAAATAGATGTTCCTCCCATACTGATCAACGGTAACGGCTGACCGGTAACGGGGAACAACTGGACCACCACCGCCATATTGATGAATGCCTGGAACACAATAGGCAGACCCACCCCAATCACCAGTAATTTCGAAAAAACTGTTTTGGACGAATGTGCGACTACCAGAATGCGAAAGAGCAGCAGTAGATAAAAAAACAGCAATGCTCCGCCGCCGAGCAAACCATATTCTTCGATAATAATGGCAAAAATGAAATCGGAAGTACTCTGCGACAATAAGTTTTTCATCACACTCTTGCCCGCTCCCTTTCCTACAATGCCCCCTTCCGCCACGGCAATCTGAGCCAATGTCAACTGGTGCAGATCGTCCTTGTCCGCTTGTTCCGGATGGATAAAGGTCTCTATCCTCGATTTCCAGGTTCCGGCACGTTGCGGCAATACTTCGGGCGCCTTGAACAGTACGAACAAGAACATTCCTGCAAATACAATCCCTGTGGCTACCATGGCAAACAAATACTTTAGGGGATATCCGCCCAAAAAGCACAGAACCAGAGCCATAAAACTTATAATGGCTGCGGTTGAGAAATTTTCTGGCAAAATCAATAGCACTACTAAAGCTACCGGCAACCAGAGTGGCAGAATACTTTCCTTAAAAGTTATCTTTACGTCTTTGATCTTGGTCAGGTATCTGGCGATCCAAATCATTAAGACCACTGCCGCCAAGGTGGATGTTTGGAAATTAACACCTACCAACGGAATTTTTATCCAACGATTGGCCGTTACCCCACCTATGCGGGTTTCCACGGTCAAAGTATAGATCAGAAGCAGAATAACAATAGGCATAGCTATTATGGACAGCCCTTTAAAGTAATGGGTAGGAATTCTGTGTACGGCATAAATTATCCCAAAACCCAAAAACAGTAATACAGCATGCTTTACCAGGTGACCCAAGGTTGTTCCGTCTCCATTAACATAAACCAAATTGGTACTGGCGCTGTACACTGGCAAAAATGAGAAAAGCGCCAATAGGGCCACAACACCCCAAATGGCTTTATCACCTTTCAGATTTTTGAATACTCTCAACACTTTTTACAACTTTTTTACTGCGTTTTTAAATTGATCTCCCCTATCCTCATAATTGGAAAACAGGTCAAAACTTGCGCAAGCTGGGGACAACAAAACGGCATCTCCACGTTCTGCAATCTTATAGGCCACTTTTACGGCTTCTTCCATAGAAAAGGTCTCGACCACCAAATCGATTACATTCCCAAAAGCATCTTTTAACTTGGAGTTGTCCACTCCCAAACAAACAACGGCCTTTACTTTTTCCCTCACCAATGGCATAAGCTCGGAATAGTCATTGCCTTTGTCCACACCGCCTGCAATCCAAACAATAGGTCGTTTTATACCGTCCAAAGCGTAAAATGTAGCATTTACATTGGTCGCTTTGGAATCGTTAATGTATTCCACATGGTTTATCTTAAGTACCTTCTCCAATCTGTGGGGTACTCCCTGAAATGACTGGATACTTTGGCGAATAGTTTCTTTTCTAACTTTTACCAACATAGCCGCCATACTGGCCGCCATGGTATTTTTTACGTTGTGCTGACCTTCCAAGGCCAAAATATCTTCGTTCATCTCCAAGGTTTTATGTTCTAATTTCATTTTTATCTTTTTGTTTTCTAACCAAGCTCCCTCGTCCAGTTTTCTTTTTACAGAAAAGGGAAACAATTTGGATCTAACTGGGTGTTTTTTTAACCAATCAAGGATTACTTGATCATCGGCATCGTAGATCAGGTAATCATTTTCATCTTGATTCATGGCTATTCTGAACTTGGAAGCGATATAGTTTTCGAATTTATACTCATATCGATCCAAATGATCGGGTGTTATATTGGTGATCATGGCTATATGGGGCTTAAAATCCACAATACAATCCAACTGGAAGCTACTTATTTCCAATACATAATGATCGTAGTCCTCCTCGGACACCATTTTAGCATAACTATCTCCAATATTTCCGGCCATACCTACATGCAACCCTTCATTTTTCAATAGATGATAGGTTAACATCGTGGTAGTGGTTTTTCCGTTGCTTCCGGTAATCCCGATTAGGTCCGCACCTGTGTACTGTGATGCAAATTCTATTTCCGAAATAACTGGTACACCTTTTTCAAGGAGTAACTTTACCAACGGCACCTTATCCGGTATACCCGGGCTTTTCATCACTACATCGGCATTCAATATTTTGGATTCGGTATGCTTTCCCGATTCCCATTCAATCTCAAAATGTTCAAGAACTTTCTTGTACTTATCCTTTATTTCGCCTTTGTCGGATACAAAGACCTCAAATCCTTCTTTTTTTCCCAATATGGCCGTACCTACGCCACTTTCGCCTCCACCGAGTATCACCAAACGACCCATTATCTGATTTTTAGCGTAACTATGGTAATTATGGCCAACAAAATTCCAACAATCCAAAAACGGGTCACTATTTTACTCTCGTGGTAGGATTTTTTCTGATAATGATGGTGCAATGGCGCCATTAAGAATATTCGCCTACCTTCGCCATACTTTTTCTTGGTATGCTTAAAGTACCCAACCTGTAACATTACCGACAGTGATTCCGCGAAGAAGATTCCGCACAAAATCGGTATCAATAATTCCTTTCTAACTATAATGGCGATTACTGCAATGACTCCTCCTATGGTTAAACTTCCTGTATCCCCCATAAAAACCTGGGCGGGATAAGCATTGTACCATAGAAAACCTACCAGGGCGCCAACAAAAGCCGCGATAAAAACTACCAATTCCCCCACTCTGGGCAAGTAAAAGATGTCTAGATAATCGGAAAATTCAATGTTCCCCGATACCCAAGCAAAAATTCCCAGGGTCAACACAATAATAGCGGACGAACCAGCGGCCAGACCATCAATCCCATCGGTTAGATTGGCCCCGTTGGACACGGCTGTTACGATCAAGATCACTACCGGGATAAATATGAGCCAGGCAAAATCTTCCGCTCCCTCTCCCATCCAAGAAATAAAATCTGCGTAATCCAACTCGTTGTTCTTAAAAAAGGGCACATTGGTCCGTACAGACTTGGTCTCTTCACCAAAAACATTTTCTACCCGAAAATTCTCGGTTATGGTTGTGGTATCTTTCTCCTTAATGGTAACCTCGGGATGGAAATACAGTGTCAAGCCAACAATCAACCCTAAAACAACTTGACCCATTACTTTAAAGCGCCCCTTTAATCCCTGTTTGTCCTTTTTAAAGGTTTTTATATAGTCATCTATAAAACCGATTATCCCCATCCAAATGGTGGTCACAATCAGTAGAATCACATAAATATTCTTGATATCGGCAAAAAGAATTACCGGCAACAAGGTGGACATAATAATGATCAACCCTCCCATTGTGGGTGTTCCAGCTTTCTGTTTTTGTCCTTCCAGACCCAAATCCCGAATGCTTTCCCCTATCTGTTTTTTTTGAAGCAAAAGAATGATTCGCTTTCCGTAGACCATGGCGATCAATAGCGATAACAATACGGACATGGCAGCCCTAAAGGTGAGGAACTGAAAAAGTCCTGCTCCCGGCAATTGGTATTGTTTCTCTAAAAATTCGAACAAGTAGTATAACATGGACTACATTATTTTTTTAGGCTCTTAAGAGCTTCTTTCACTTCTTTAAAATCATCAAAATCCACCCGGACACCATTGGTTTCCTGATAGGTCTCGTGGCCTTTTCCGGCCACAAGGATTATATCGTTGGCCATTGCCAATTTACAAGCTGTATTTATGGCCTGCCTCCTGTTTTCAATGGACAACACCTTTCTGGTATTTTGAGGTTCCACACCCGTTTCCATTTCTTCAATAATGGTTTTAGGGGATTCCGTTCGTGGATTATCGGAGGTAAATATGGCTTGGTCGCTCATTTCTGAAGCGATATGACCCATAACCGGACGCTTTGACTTATCACGGTCACCACCACACCCCACTACGGTGATGACGTTTTCATTTCCAGTCCTCAAGGCGTTGATAGTAACCAACACATTTTTGAGTGCATCCGGCGTATGGGCATAATCAACTATTGCCGTTATTCGCTCTTTTGATATATAATATTGAAACCTTCCATCCACATTTTCCAGCTCGCTCATCAACCTAAGGGTCTCCATTTTTTCTAGACCTAGTATATCCGCGGTGGCATAGATGGCCAACAGATTGTATGCGTTAAAATCTCCAATAAGTTTGGACCATAGTTCGTTCTCATCAACTTTCAACAATTGACCATTGAACTGTTTCTCCAAAATTTGCGCCCTGTAATCGGCGAAGGATTTTAATGCGTAGGTGTATTTTTTTGCCTTGGTGTTCTGCAACATAACAGGCCCGTTTTTATCGTCGATATTTACCAGCGCGAAGGCCGTTTTTGGCAACCCATCGAACAATTTTTTCTTGGTATCCCGATATTCGGCAAATGTTTTATGGTAATCCAGATGATCATGGGAAAGGTTGGTAAAGATGGCACCTTCAAAAAAAAGTCCCTCTGCCCTTTTTTGATGAATACCGTGAGAACTCACCTCCATAAAACAATACTCCACACCAACATCGTTCATTTTGGACAAATAATCGTTGATCGTTATTACATCGGGAGTGGTATGCGTAGCCTTATGCTCGATATCATCCACCAGCACTTTAATCGTTGAAATAAGCCCGACCTTGAATCCTGCTTTTTTAAACAGATTGTACAGCAGGGTCGTTACCGTTGTTTTTCCGTTGGTGCCGGTTACCCCAATAAGTTTTAGGTTTTTGGAGGGGTTTTCGTAAAAATTGGATGCTATTACCGCCAATGCACTATTGGAATCGTTCACCTGAAGATAAGCGACACCGTTCACAACAAGTTCGGGCAGTTCTTCACAGACAATGGCCCTAGCACCTAAATCTATAGCCTTTTGGATGTACTCATGCCCATCTGTCACCGTACCTCGAATGGCCACGAACACATCGTCCATTTCCACTTTTCTGGAATCAAAGTGGATTTGGTTCACCATGACACTGGTATCCCCGCTCACTGCGGAAAGACTTACACCATATAATATGTCCTTCAATAACTTCATGAAAGCTCCAATATTATTTTCTTTACTTGATCAAGACGGGTGCCTTGATCAACAGATTGTTTCTTCACCTTTCCATTTCCATGCACCTCAACCTGAATACCAAGGTTCTCCAAAAGGGAAACGGCATCCATTCCACTCATACCCCTTACATTGGGCAAGGTGCTGTGTTTTTTTTGTACTTGTGCAAAATATTGTTGGTAGTCCTTGTCCAAATCGGAATCTTTAAAACTCCCACCGTCCACTTCGTCTACCATGGGCGAAATGGCATGGATCTTCTGGGCCATGGACTTAAATACCGGACCGGATACATCGGCTCCATAATACCCTTCTTCCTTATCTGGTTCGTGAATCACGACAATGCAGGAATATTTGGGGTTGTCTGCCGGAAAATAACCCGCAAACGATGAGATATAAGCCAACTTGTCCGGGTTTTTATCTACGTAATTTTTCTGCGTGGTACCTGTTTTACCGGCCATAGAAAAATTCTTGGAGTATAATTTATGGCCTGTCCCGTAATCTTTCTCCACCACATCCTTTAATAATTGTTGCGCTTTTTTCACAGTTTCTTTGGAACAGATGGAGGAGTTGAGCACTTGTTTATCAAAACGCTTAACCACTTTGTTGCCGTCCTTTACTTCTTGGATCAAACGAGGTTTCACATATTCTCCATCATTGGCAATGGCATTGTAAAAAGCCAATGTTTGAATGGGTGTCAACGATACTTCGTAACCATGGGACATCCATCCCAAAGATATCCCCGACCATCCTTTGTCACCGGGATAACGGATAACCGGTTCGCCCTCCCCTATAATGGGCAGATCCAACTTTTTGTGAAGCCCCATGTTCATTAGGCGGTTTACAAACTTTTCGGGCTCTTCTTTATAATTTTCATTAATGATTTTTGCGAATGCCGTGTTGGAGGATACGGCGAATGCTCTGGATACGGTAATTTTTCCATACCCGCCCCATCTGGAATCTTTAACCACACCATCATAAATTCGATACCTTCCTTTTTCCGTATCGATGACAGAACTGGTATCCACCACCTTATCTTCCATAGCAGCGACAAGGGACATCAATTTGAATGTAGAGCCTGGTTCATGTGACTCGCCAACGGCATAATTCAATTTCTCGTAATATTTTCCCTCAGAAGTTCTACCCAAGTTGGAAATCGCCTTGATTTCCCCTGTTTGGGTCTCCATCACCACTACGCAGCCATGATCGGCCTTGTATTTTTCCAGTTGCTTTAATAGTTCGTGATGCGCTATATCTTGAATATTGACATCGATTGTGGAAACCACATCCAATCCATCCTGTGGCTCCACAATATTATCCAAACCAACGGGTTTCCACTGCCCTTTAGCTATTTTCTGTTTTAAGCGTTTGCCTTCTTTACCTCTTAAATAGGTTTCGCCAAATGCCCCATCGAGGCCTACGCGGGTATAGTAACCGTTTTCGTCAACACGTTCGTAACCAATGCTACGGGCGGCCATTTTACCCAAAGGATATTCGCGCACAACACGATGCGTTTCCACAAAACCTCCTTTATAGGGTCCCAGGTTAAAGAGCGGGAATTGTTTGATCCTAACATAATCCAAATAACCCACATTACGAGCGACCAGTTTATACCTATTGCCATTGGCCCTGGCCTTACGGAACAATTGTCTGTAATACGAAGATGGACGATCGAACAATTTGCCCAAAGAATCTGACAAGGCACCTACGTGGTTCTCAAAATTTTCTTGTGATACGGTCTTGGCATCGAACCTGATTTCATATTTTGGAACCGATGCCGCCAACAGACTACCATCTTCTGAATAAAGATTGCCCCGATTTGGTTCAATAGTGAACATCTTCTCGGTTTTGCTGAGCGCCAATTCCTTGTATTTTTCGCCCTGCACCATTTGGATATCCACCAATTTCACCACCACTGCTATGGCCAAAACAACAAGCCCCGTTGCTACGAGGTACAATCTGTTCATTATATTTTTTTCGGTGATGGCCACTATTCCGATGATTTAACTTTAATTTTTTTTGGTGGATTTTTAGAAGGCACCAAACCTTTTTCCGCTACAACCTCGCGCAACGTTGATTCCAATTTTAACTGTTGCACACTGGAACGAGCTTCAAAAAACTCACTTTTAAGTTTACGGACCTCCTCGTTCAATTGAGCGATCTCCAATACTTTTTTATCGGCATTATGACTACTGGAAATCATCATTGCTGCCAAAAACGAGGCAAACAACAGGAACATCCAATTCTTGGGAGCATCTCCGCTCACCAAAAATTTTCCTTTTAATATGTCCAGCAATCCTTTTCTCATTTTGTGTTCGTTTTGTTATTCCCATCTTCGCGGGAATCTACTATATGCGTTCCGCAATGCGGAGTTTTGCACTTCTTGCCCTATTATTGACCTTTACTTCTTCTGCTGATGGCTTTATCAATCCCCCTACTTTTTTTAACGGGACATTTATGTTCCCGTAAAAATCCTTCTCTGGCTCTCCATCGAATTTGCCTGCCCGTATAAATCGTTTTGCCAACCGGTCTTCCAAAGAGTGATAACTGATCAAGCTCAACCGACCACCCTGGACAAGCACTTCGGGAACTTGCTCCAAAAATTCCTTGAGCACCTCAATTTCTTGGTTCACCTCTATCCTGATAGCTTGATAGATCTGTGCCAAAATCTTGTTCTCTTTCATCTTGGGCAAAAATCGTTTGAGCACCCCTTTAAGGTCATCCGTTGTTTTGATAGGCTCTTCCGACCGGGACGCAACAATAGTTTTGGCCAAGGTATTTGCATTTCGCAATTCACCATACTGAAAAAGAACCGATGCTAAATCTTCTTGGGAATAGGCATTGACCACCTGATAGGCCGATAATTGGTTGCTTTTGTCCATTCGCATATCCAAATCTGCGTTGAACCGAATGGAAAAACCACGTTCGGCCTCATCGAACTGATGGGAGGAAACCCCAAAATCCGCCAAGATTCCATCAACTTTCCGAATGCCATAGAACTTTAAAAATTGTTTGAGATAGCGAAAGTTTTGATTGATCAACTGGAACCTACCATCTTCCAGCGCATTTTGGAGCGCATCTTCATCTTGATCAAAAGCGAACAACTTTCCACTTTCCCCCAATCTTTTCAAAATTTCTTTGGAGTGTCCGCCGCCCCCGAAAGTAACATCCACATACACTCCATCTTCTTTAATATTCAATCCGTCCACCGATTCTTTCAACAAAACCGGATTGTGATATGCACTACTCATCATCATCAAAAATCTCCTCGGCCAGATCGGCATAATCCTTCTCCCCTTCTGCCAAGACTTTTTCGTACATATCCTTGTTCCAGATCTCGATTTTATCAAAAACCGCATTTAGAACCACTTCTTTTTCGATTGCAGCAAACTCCACCAAATTTTTTGGGATTTGCAGCCTTCCCGAATCACCATCTATGCTCACCTCTTTCATTCCGGCAACAAAATTTCGGACAAACGCATCGTATTTGCGATTGATCTTGCTTTTCTTCATCACTTTCTGCATCAAAACATCAAACTCCGCTTTGGGATACAATTCCAGACATTGCTGAAAAACCGATCTTTTTATCACAAACCCATCTTTTAGAACAGGCAAAAGCTGATTCTTCAAAGAAATGGGCAATAAAACCCTTCCCTTGGAGTCTGCTTTGCAATCATGTTGTCCTATGATATGGGTCACTAGAAATCAATTGGTTAGTTAATACAACTCAAATATATAGATTTTATTTCCACATTTCTCCACTTAATACCACTTTTGTTAATAAATTCTCCACTTTTAAGAAAAAAGCAGCAAAACTAGGAGAAAAATTAGAAGAGCAACATGGTCCTCTTTTTAGAAGAAGAACCACTGGATTAAGAAAAGTTATTTTAGATATGACAAAATCCTAAAATCTTTGTGATATGAAATTCCTATATTTGCCGCTCTTACTACCAACTAACTATTGATGGAGGAGCATTTAATCGATGATGGCAAATACCGGTATATAGAAAAAGGAGAAGGTACTCCTATGATTATATTACATGGTTTAATGGGAGGCCTGAGCAATTTCCAAGGGGTTTCCGAATATTTCCCCTCCATGGGATACAAGGTCCTTATCCCGGAACTGCCCATTTACGATATGCCTTTATTAAAGACTACGGTAAAGAACTTTGCTACCTTTTTAGAAGGCTTTATTGAACACAAAGGCTTAAAAGATGTAATATTACTTGGGAATTCCTTGGGCGGACATATTGGACTCCTACACACCAAAATGTACCCCGAAATGGTAAAGGCACTTGTAATTACAGGTAGTTCGGGACTTTACGAAAGTGCCATGGGGGACGGATACCCCAAGCGTGGCGACTACGAATTCATAAAAAAGAAGGCAGAAGATGTTTTCTATGACCCAAAAGTAGCCACCAAGGAAATCGTGGACGAGGTTTTTGCTACGGTAAACGATAGAATGAAACTGGTAAAAACATTGGCCATTGCCAAAAGTGCCATTCGACACAATATGTCGAAAGATTTACCGCACATGAACACCCCAACCTGTATTATTTGGGGAGAAAACGATACCGTAACTCCGCCCAACGTAGCCACAGAGTTCCACGAATTGTTGCCAGACTCGGACCTATATTGGATAGAAAAGTGTGGCCATGCCCCCATGATGGAGCACCCCAATGAGTTTAACCGTATTCTTGAGGCTTGGCTCAAAAAGCGTAACTTCTAAACATGAAAATTACATCGGCAGAATTTGTAATGAGCAACTCCAATGTTGCCAAATGCCCCAATGAACCCATACCAGAATATGCGTTTATAGGACGGTCCAATGTTGGCAAATCATCGCTGATCAATATGTTGGTAGAGCGAAAGGCTTTGGCAAAAACATCTGGAAGGCCAGGAAAAACCCAACTCATCAATCATTTTAAGATCAACAACAATTGGTTTCTGGTAGATTTGCCGGGTTATGGATATGCAAGAGTCTCGAAAAAAGACAAAAAAACCTTTCAGAAATACATTACCGAGTATTTTCAAAAAAGAAAGCAGTTGGTTTGCGCCTTTGTTTTGGTAGATGTTCGCCATGATCCGCAACCGGTGGATTTGGAGTTTATGGAGTGGCTCGGCATTAATCAGATTCCATTCACCATAATTTTTACCAAAGCGGACAAACTTAAGCCCAATGCAATAAAAAAACAGACCGCGGCCTATCTTCAAAAGTTATTGGATGGCGTATGGGAAGAAGCACCCCCACATTTTACCACTTCATCCTCCAACCGAATGGGACGAGAAGAGCTTTTGAATTTTATTGACGGGATCAATCAAGATTTTTTTCAAAACAAGAGCTGACTTCTTCTGCACCAACTCGGCCATTACACAACACCTATTCTATATCCCCAATACACAACTTGTTAATCTAAACGTCTCTATCTTGATATATCTCAGTGCAAATATGTTTTACAAAGTACTGGATTAATAAAAATAGTTAGCAAAGCAAACACACAATTCCGTACTTTAGACCACCTAAACCACAAAAATGTTATCCAACGATACACGATTCTCCCCGGCAGGATTTATTAAGATAATGTCATTATTGCACATGGGCATTTCAGCAACGCCCATTGTTATAGGAACACTTTTTTACTTTAACACTGAGAATGCGATATTCGATATTTCCAGTACAGATGACTTTTTTTTGGCGCTAGTACCCTTGGGCGCTATTGGCAGTATCTTTTTTGGTGACTTGGTTTTCAAGAAAATGACACGTAATTTACCGGACAGCATAGATCTGCGCACCAAACTGGCAAGGTTCCAAACCGCCTCGATTATAAAATATGCCTTATTGGAAGGGGCTGCTATCCTCGGAATTGTAGTCTTTATCCACACACAAAACCTGATCTATTTGATCATTGGGGCCCTAGTGGTTTTTTACCTAGCATTGCTCCATCCTACCAAGCAAAAAATTGAAAATTTACTTTCCCTAACCGGCGAGGACAAAGCAAAATTTGACCGTGTAAACGCTCCTTTGGACTAACGGTCCTTTTTCAATTCCAATTTTTCCGCAAAATAGTCGCAGAAATCCTTCATGGTGGCCGTCATTTTTTCATCTTGGGTAGCCTTATAAAAAGTATCGGCCATTGTTTCCAAAGTTTGATGAAAAAATACCTTCATCTCATCTACGGGCATATCTTTGGTCCACAGGTCGATTTTTAGGGATTCTTGATTTTTACTGTCCCAAACGGACAACAACATGGCTTTGGCCTCTTCCTCGTTAATTCCACCATCTTGTGCCGACCATTTTAACTCCTCGGGCACTCTGTTCTCGTCCAGCCCAACCTTCAATGTAATCTCCGAAGTATGTTTTACTGCCATTTATCTTTTTGGTTTGTAATTTGATTGTTTTAGAATTTCATCTGCCGGCGTATCCAATAACTGTTTTAGACCTTCACCGGTTTTTTCCATATATGCCCTAACGATCTGCCAGCCCATATATCGCCCCAATCTTGGTGGCGACTCATTGTCCAGTTCCAATCCAAATTTGGAAAATGGAGCGGGATCTAAAAACTTTCTATCCAGACCTGCATCTGTACTGTACAATAATTCTCGCTCAACAAAATATTTCCACATTTGCTCTTCGTTTGCGCCGGCCCACTCCATTTCCTCATCGGAATATCCAATCTTTTGAGCGTCAGTTGCAAACGGGATCAGTTTATCCTTTAAGTATAGTTCTTTACCGTAGTATACCATTCGGGAAAGTAATGTTCTATTACGTGGATACGTAAGTACTTTTTTGGAAAATGCGCTGGATACATCCGACACTAAATACTTTTTATCCAGATTTGATGCAATATACCGCTGTATCCCTTCATAAAAATGATGGTCCGCCCCGAGATAATTGTCCAGTCCTATCAACAACAGGGAATCTGTTAAGATGATCCTATTTTCATATCTCACATCCGAAGTTAAGGTTACCACGTGGGGCACTCGAATTCCCGGAAAATAATATTTTATATGTTTAAAAAGGGATTCAAGTTCTTCCGATTCCTTATCGAAATCGGGAAATGCCTTTTCAACTTCGTTCGATAATTCCACCTGAAGGGTATCCGTTAGTTTGGCTACCCAAACACTGTCCGTAAATTGTTCGGGGAACAAATATGGATACTTTGTTTTTAATTTAGGGATATCGGTCTCGGACGCCCTTGCAAATTCTTGGTCAAACCTGGAAACCTTTAAATCTATCGTAATTTTCTCGATTTCCTCTTCGGTTTTATCCGTTTCGGCACATGCTGCAAACAGAAAAACCACAAATACAGAAAAGCTTTTATAAAAGGTATTTCCAAAGTATTTCAACAAGCACTTCATTTTTAAGGGCACAGGGTTTAAATTTACAGGGCACAAAGGTAATTTATTGAATCTAAATAGTAGAACATGCAAACAGAAAAGGTAATCGACCATATAGTCAAGTGGCTAAAAGAGTATGCTTTAAATGCAAAATGCAAAGGTTTTGTAATCGGTGTTTCCGGAGGAATAGACTCCGCTGTAACTTCGACCCTTTGCGCAAAAACAGGTCTCGACCTTTTGTGTTTGGAAATGCCCATTCACCAAGGCAAAAACCAAGTGACCCGTGCAGACAGGCATATAGATTGGCTGATGGAAAATTTTTCCAATGTTTCCCGTCAAGCGGTCGACCTTACCCCCGTGTTCGATAGCCTCGTGGATTCCTTTCCAAAAGTGGAAAACGAAGAAGAGCGATTTATGTCGCTAGCCAACACGCGCGCACGCCTGCGGATGACCTCCCTTTACTATTTTGCAGCTCTTGAGGGCTATCTGGTTGCTGGTACCGGAAACAAGGTCGAAGACTTTGGTATAGGGTTTTACACAAAATATGGTGATGGAGGTGTGGACCTAAGCCCAATTGCCGATCTTTTAAAAACAGAGGTTTATGAAATAGGAAGGGTTCTTGGGGTAAACCAAGATATTATGGAAGCAGCGCCAACTGACGGGCTCTGGGGCGACAGCAGAACAGATGAGGATCAGATCGGAGCATCTTACCCCGAACTGGAATGGGCCATGGAAATGGATGATAAAGGAAAAAAAGCCGATGATTTTTCTGGCAGGAAAAAAGAAGTTTTTCTAATCTATAAAAAATTCAATACCGCCAACAAACACAAGATGATTCCCATTCCCATCTGCGATATTCCAACTGACTTAAAATAACACTTTAACCCAAAAACCCCAGTTTAAGACGAAAAAAACCATAGTTTTTCTATGGTTTTAAGAAAAAAATTACAGTTTTACATGAATTAATTGTTATCTTGCCTGCTAGTTATTGTAGGTATTTAGCCACTAACCATTCATTAAATTAAACCTAACAAAATGATAAAAGTATTGATAGCTGATAACCATCCTGTTGTAAGGCTTGGTATCAAAAAGGTACTTGAATCCAGCACAGACATTGAGATTATTGCTGATGTTTCAACTACCGAGGAGCTTTTTAATACATTGAAAAACTTAACCCCCGATGTAGTGATTTTGGAAATGGACATTCCCGAAATCAATGGAATTGCTACCCTTAGAAAAATGAAAATGGAGTTCCCGGACATTAAAACTTTGATGTACAGCGGGCAATCCGAAGATGTTTACGCTCTGAGCACGATCAGGGCAGGTGCTTTTGGTTACCTTTCCAAAACTGCCGACTTGGATTACATTGTATCTGCAGTAAAAAAAGTGAGCGAGGGGAACATGTTCATCACAAATGAACTGGCACAACGTCTTGCTTTTGACGAAAGTACCCAAAAACCGCGTAGGTTCTTTAGAAAACTATCGTCCAGAGAAGTAGAAGTTTTAAAACTACTGGCCAGCGGAAAAAGAAACAAGGAAGTGGCCGAAGGCCTAAATCTAAACGAAAAAACAGTAAGCACCTACAAGGCAAGGCTGATGAAAAAACTGAATGTGGACAATTTGGTGGACTTACTGCAACAGGCAAAGGCACTGGAATTATATTAGGAATACCCAACCAAACCAACTATTGTGGTAAATCCCTTTCAATCTTGTATTGGAAGGGATTTAATATTTTACGAAAGAACTCGGTTCAACTTAGCGTTCAATAACTTATTTAGTTGGAGATAGTTTACTATTTCTTCCAAAACCTCGGTATTGTCCCCTTGCTGGTCCTGGGTCTTTTCCTGTAGCTTTTGTATCCGGTTTTTGATCAAATTACAACGTAAGGTCAAAATAGTTTCTCCAACCAACTGGGCCACCCCAATATTTTTACCTTTCGGATAAATATCCCTTCGCTCCCAGTCGTGAAGTACATATTGCTCTTCTTCCATTAAAATGGAAGACACTTGCGATACTGTTTCTTGATCTAGTTCGGACAAAAATGTACTTATCGAAAAGTCGGTATCCTCGTTCAATTTTTCAATCAATTTATAATAAATGGTCTTGAACTGTTCGTTGGAAAGCTCAATTTCATCATCCTGAAGATCTAAAAATACTTTTTCATATACTTTCGCCTGTATGACCTCAGGTTCGAGCACCAGTTCACCTTCTTCGTTCTCCTTGAGTACTAAATCCTCAAATTCTTGTTTTTGATTTCCATATAACAGCAGTACTTCAATTATTTTTCGCTCCAGTTCGTACTGCACATCCACCTTTTCCACCACCCGATCAGTCTTCACAACTTCAAAGGCCTTTTGTTCCTGCTTTACTTTTTTGGCTGTATCGGTTTGCAGTTTTTTATCGATCTGGGCCAAAGTATTATAAAGCACATCTTCCGAAACCTGCATAATTTTTGCGCATTCTTGCACATAAATTTCTTGCCGAATTCGGTCCGGGATTTTACTAATACTATTAACAATATCCCTAACCGTATCTGCACGTTTTATAGGGTCGCTTGCGGCTTCTTCTGCGAGCAATGAAGTTTTGAACTGTATAAAATCCTTGGCATTCTCACTCAAGTATTGTACTAAATCCTCGTAAGTATTGTTCTTGGCAAAGCTATCGGGATCTTCGCCTTCCGGAAACGTACAGATTTTCACGTTCATTCCCTGTTCCAGAATCAAGTCGATTCCACGCAGCGATGCACGTAGACCCGCGGCATCACCGTCAAACAGTACAGTGATATTCTTGGTCAACCGGTTTATAAGACGAATCTGCTCGGGAGTAAGCGCAGTTCCACTAGAGGAGACTACATTCTCCACACCACTTTGATACATCTGGATGACATCCGTGTACCCTTCCACCAAAAAACAGTTGTCCTCTTTTGCAATGGCCTGTTTGGCATAATAAATCCCATAAAGCACCTTGCTCTTGTGGTAGATTTCGCTTTCAGGGGAATTCAGGTATTTGGCGGCTTTTTTATCGTTGGAAAGTATCCTCCCACCAAAGCCCAAAACCCGACCACTCATAGAATGGATAGGAAACATTACCCTGCCCTTGAACCTATCGAATGTTTTATTTTCGCCCCCAGCCTGTTCCTTTACAATGGTAAGGCCTGTCTTCTCCAGAAATTCCAACTTGTACCCCTTCCCCAATGCTGTTCTGGTAAAAGCCTCCCATTCGTCCAAACTATAACCAAGACCAAACTTTTTAATAGTATCATCGGTAAACCCCCGTTCTTTGAAATAGGTTAGGCCAATCGCCTTTCCAGGCTCGGAATCCCATAGGGTCCTTGTAAAATACTTCTGGGCATACTCGGAGACCAAATACATACTCTCGCGTTCATTGGCCTGCTCTTTCTGCTCATCGGTCTGTTCAGTTTCCTCTACTTCAATATTGTACTTTTTTGCCAAATATTTAATGGCTTCGGGGTAGGTAAAATGTTCATGCTCCATTAAAAAGGCCACCACATTCCCCCCTTTTCCACTACTAAAATCCTTCCATATCTGCTTAACCGGGGAAACCATAAAACTTGGAGTGCGTTCATCCGTAAAAGGGCTCAATCCCTTAAAATTGGAACCTGATTTTTTCAATTGCACAAAATCACCGATTACCTCCTCCAATCGGGCGGTTTCATATACTTGGTCTATAGTAGTTTTTGAAATCAAGGTATTCTCTTAAAAATAGCTGTTAAAGGTAATAAAAACAATATTTTCCATATTTCGAAATTCGACTGCCTATGTAAGATTTAGTATATTAGAAGCAAATTCTTACAATACTGATATTATCGGTACACGATAGTACGGAAATAAAATTATAGAGGATTATGATGCTGAACAAAACACAAAACTTTTGGATACTCACCGCCTTGCTATTTCTCTCCATCCAATTTGCAACAGGACAAATGGAAGAAAAAGCCAGACCTATCATCGAAAATGGTGAAGCACAGGTAGTCCAAGCTTTTTCGGACCCTAGTAAATGGATCCGTCATGATCTTTGGGTCGAAACCAACTTTGATTCGGACGGAGATGGTAAATTAGACCGCATGCATGTGGGTGTTACACGGCCCGAACAGACCGAGACAGAAGGTCTACAACTGCCCGTAATCTACGAATCGAGCCCGTATTACGCTGGAACAGCAGGACTGGACAAAGGTATTTTTTGGGACGTAAAACACGAGCTGGGCAAACCTGGCAAACCAAGAAAACATCCCAATGTTACACGTTTGGGCGAACGTCCAATCATCTCCAACTCACAAATCCAAACATGGGTACCCAGAGGTTTCATCGTGGTACACTCATCCTCTCCAGGAACAGGTCTTTCCGATGGTGCACCAACCGTTGGTGGCCAAAACGAATCCTTGGCTCCAAAAGCGGTTATCGAATGGTTGTGCGGCAAGGCCAAAGGCTATACCGAGCGCGAGGGCAACCAAGAGGTTAAAGCCTATTGGTCCACTGGAAAAGTAGGTATGACGGGCACCTCGTACAACGGAACCATTCCTCTAGCTGCTGCGACAACGGGGGTTGATGGGTTGGAAGCCATAATTCCCATAGCGCCCAACACTTCGTACTACCATTATTACCGATCCAATGGCCTGGTCCGATCGCCGGGAGGGTATTTGGGTGAAGATATTGATGTCCTTTATGATTTTATACATAGCGGTGACGAATCAAAAAGGGAGCGAAACAACAGAGTGGTTCGGGATACCGAAATGAAGAATGGATTTGACCGAATTACCGGAGATTACAATGATTTTTGGGCAGGAAGGGATTATTTAAACCAAATGGGTTCCATGAAAGCAGCCCTACTAATGTCCCACGGTTTCAACGATTGGAACGTTATGCCCGAACACAGTTATCGCATTTACAAAAAAGCCAAAGAAATGGGACTGCCCGTCCAAATCTATTATCATCAGAACGGGCACGGTGGACCACCACCTATCTCCATGATGAACCGCTGGTTTACTAGATATCTTTATGGGGTGGAAAATGGAGTGGAAAACGATCCTAAGGCATGGATCGTTCGCGAAAACGATAAAAAAGATAACCCTACACCTTATGAGGACTATCCCAATCCCAAGGCCGAAAACATCAAATTTTATTTGACAGCAGGAGCTCCGGCAAAAGGTAAATTGACCACCACCAAACCCAAAAAACAAGGAACGGAAACCTTGGTGGACAATTATTCTTTTTCAGGTTCTAGTTTGGCCAAAGCTGAGACCACAGAACACCGGTTGCTCTATATTACCCCACCTTTATCAGAGGACACCCATATTTCCGGTGTTCCCAAAGTCAAGATTAAAATGGCCAGTAGTAAGCCTGCTGCCAATTTATCCGTTTGGTTGGTTGCTCTACCTTGGACCAATGCTTTGAACACCAAAATAACGGACAATATAATTACAAGAGGATGGGCAGACCCACAAAACCATAGCTCGTTGACGAAAAGCGAACCTTTGGTCCCCAACAAATTTTATGAAGTGGAATTTGATTTGATGCCGGACGACCAAATAATTCCAAAAGGACAACAGATCGGCCTGATGATTTTCTCAAGTGACAAGGAGTTCACCCTATGGCCGGAGCCCGGAACCAAATTGACCATAGATCTGGACGGCACAGAGCTAACGCTTCCGGTAGTAGGTGGAAATCTATGATCGTCAATAGGGTAAACTGACTAAGATCATTGGAAATATTGAAATTATTCTTTGTATTTAAGGTTGTTTAACCAACACCTTATTTTACATGAAAGTTTTAATTATCTATGGCACTGTAGAAGGCCAAACTCGGAAAATAGCCCGTTTTATGGAGGAGGTCCTTCAGGAGAACGGTATGCAGGTAACCATTGCCAATGCAGTGGAAGAGCCTCCATCTCCCGATAGTTTTGATGTGGTATTGATCGGAAGTTCCATCCATATCAATAATTATAATACGCTCATCAAAAATTATGTGGAACAACATATTGACATCTTGAACAAAAAACCTTCAGTGTTTTTCTCCGTTTCAATGGCCATCGCCTCCAACATTAAAGAGGAGCATGAAGAAGTTGCAAAGGTGGCGCATGATTTCTTGGAAGAGACCCACTGGAACACAAAAACCATATGGCATATTGCAGGAGCGTTGAGATATACTCAGTACAATTATTTTAAAAAATTGATCATGCGCTCCATTGCAAAAAAAGAGGGCGGCTCCGTGGACACCACAAAAGATCATGAGTACACTGATTGGAACCAGGTAAAAGAAATGACATTGAATTTTATAAACCGTTTAAAATAACAACCCAAATGAACAAACACAGTTTCGACACCCTTTCACAAGCCGTGAACACATTAACGGAGGAAGGTTTCAATGAGGATTTTGAAGCAGATGAATCGTGCATTAAAGCATTATATTCCAAAAAAGAATATCAGCCCAACGAGCTAAAGATCATTGATTCTTACCGATTTGAAGGTATGACGAATCCTAGCGATGAATCCGTAGTTTTTACGATTGAGGCCAACGATGGCGCCAAAGGCACCTTGGTTATGTCCTACGGTGCATCAACTGCCCAGAACGAGGAACTCATTCAGCAGATTCCATGTGTGAAGAACTGATCAAACGAACAATGTTCCCACTGAAGAAGGTTGGTACAATAGCCATCCCGTTAAACTAAACCTACTTTTGTGGGCTTTTAACACAGCGTGGGGCACCACAGCGCTTTTAAACATTACGCAACGTGCGCCAATTGGCTGTACCAGAAAACTAGTACCGTTCTTTTCAAAAATTTCCAATTCACCGCCATCACCATCTTTCCAATCATCATTTAAATAAACGATCATAGAGATCATGCGGTTGTTCCGGTTTTCAAACTGATCTAAATGCTTATCGTAATGCCCTCCCGATGGGTAATGTGCCAAATGAAACTCGTACCCTGATAAACTCAGGTAGCAATAGCGGTTAAATATTAAAATGGTTTCATCCAGGACATCCCAATAGTTCTGCAATTGGACATCACGTTTTCTATCCAGCCAGTAGGTAAAGTCACCTCGTACCTTGGTATCTACCTGAAAATCGGAATGGGCACCTATTCCAGCTTCCTTAAAATTGGGGAGCTTTCCCAGAAAAAAAGATTTTATCCCGGAATAGAGTTCCTCCCGAAAAAAATTATCGATTATCACATAATCCTTACTGGAGATGTTGTCCATCCAGGACAACCAATCATCCAAACTGTGGTAAGTGCTCAATGCTTTAAAAATGTGGGCGAAGGTAATTCATATTTAAAAACAAAAATGATTTTTCTTTATTCAAATAGGAAAACTCTACCTTTGAACAACTGTAACATTAGAATATAATGATCCTTTTTTTTGGTACTAGAACTGGTAAAAAAGCAACTAAAGTCCTTAGAAATGTTACGTGTCCCTATTGCCATCAAACTGGGACATTGACCGCTGTTACCCAACCGAACTATGCCCATTTGTTCTGGATTCCACTTTTTACCCTTAATACAATTAGGTTCGCAGAGTGTTCGCACTGTAAAAAAGTATATTACAAGGAGGAGTTTACCCCAGAGATGGAACAAGCGTTGTCCTTATAAAAAAACGGCCGGGGAAACCCGACCGTTGTGTAAAACCAAAACGATTAGATATCGAACCGAAGGCCCAGTGAGATATTGTTCTGTTTTATTTCTGCATCCTTAAAAATGGGATTTAGGTCGTATTTTATATAAAGCAGTACACCGTCTACGCCCAAATATCCGCTCACACCATAAATAAGGTCGCTTGTGTTGTAGTCTCTTTTTAGTTTATCCTTTACATTTTCCCCGTCCCTATTGTATTTTAATTTTTGGCGTGTTCCCAGATTAAATCCACCATAGCCACCGAATCCCACTCTAAATTGATCACGAATGGAATATCGTATGGTACGTTCTTTTTTATGCAATCGAGAGGGGCCCACCTCAAAATGAACAGGAAAAACAAGGTTGTCCATTCTTAACTTGGATTTATCCAGATCATACTCGAACTCTTGCAATACGGTCTGATCTCCGTCTTGCACAAAAACCTGATTGTCGTCCGGCTTTAAACCATTGAACTGAAACGAAAAACCGTAGTTAACACGTAGCCAGTTAGTATTCCGGAACACACGTGTCCGCCATTGCCAGCCCATCTCAAAAAAACGGCTTCCACCAATTTTATAAGGAGAATCGGACAGGGACTGCCCCTCTATCAAAGCATTGTTAAAACCGATGGCCATAACAAAATCCGAGTAAGTTCGCCTATCGTATTTTAAGTCTCTTTGTCTTTGGCGGGAATTAAAAGTTACCGCCGGTTTTCCATCAATGAGCAATCCAATGCGCATTCTATCACCATAAATGGTATCGGATTCGGACAAGGTAAGTACATCTCCTTTGTTGCGCTCCAGCAAAGCGATCTTATTCTCTATAATCGCGACCCGATTCTCAATGTTCAGAGCTCTTTGCTTTGCCACTTCCTCCTTAAGTATTTTGGCTTCATTTTCGGTAACATCACCATCTTCCAATCGTTGGTTTATGTCCCGTACCTCAATCTTTAGGGCTTCTTTTTCCTGATCGATTATGCGTTGTTTTTCCAGCTTGAGCGTTTCGATTTTCTTTTGATAATCTTCTTGTGCAAAAAGAGATTGAGAAACTAGGAACAGGAGCAAGATTGCTGAATAAAATGTAATTGTTTTCATGATTGTTTTGATTTGCAACCCTCCTTCCCTCCTGTCCATTGTTAAGGACAGGAAGTATTGAAAGGTTTATTTTGATTGATGAATAACTTTATTGGTTTCGGTCCGCCACGGCAGTACGCAATTTTAGGTAACCGGATTTTAGTGCATCAAAGATCTGGTCACGGAAAGATTCGTCCAACTCATCCTCCACTTCGGCCAACAAGGACATGGCATCCACAGTCCCGCTCTCTGAAAATAGTTTGTCGGTTAAAATCTGTCGCTGTGCGGCACGCAGCAAGGAATCGACTTCGGCATCGGAAACATCTTGCCGTACACTTTCCATGAGCTCTACTTGTGCCACTACTTCTTCCACTTTTTGTGCGATCAACTTATCTGGGTTTAGGATCATGTCGTCCTTTAAAGGTTGTCTATTGTCCTTTGTGGCGATTGCAGTATTTGGATTTACATTGGGCAATGGTGTTTCTACCAGTTTTTGCATTTTAGTTACTTCCGACTTAGTCTCCACAACGTCTATTTGGTTATTTTCTTTTGCCTTTATTTCTTCCGCCTCAATTACCTTCTCATTTTTGATTTCGGTTCCTACCATTTTCATTTGCTCTGTTGGGCCATTTTCCTTGGTAAAAAAGAACGCAGACACCAAAACAACCCCTACAACACTGGCGGCCACCGCGTACATAAACCATGTATTCCTTTTCTTTGGCACGGGTTGTTCCAATTGCGATGCAATCTTGTTCCAAGCCCCATCCGATGGGACAATGGTTCGCTCCTCGAGCTTTTGTTTGATATGTTTTTCAAGTTTAGCCATATCCCTTATTTTTTGTTCGCCGTTTTTGAATTGGGCGACATTCCTTTTAGACTTAAATTTTCTTGAAGCATTTTTCTGGCCTTGAAAAGTTGCGATTTTGAAGTTCCTTCGCTAATTGCCAACATCTCCGCTATTTCCTTATGTCCGTATCCTTCAATGGCATACAGCAAGAAAACGGCTTTGTATCCTTCTGGAAGACCATCTATCAAGTATTGCACATACTCCATATCCAACAGTCCATCGGATATGGGTCCTAACACCTCTTCCCTCACTTCGACCGCATCATCATCGTAAACAACAAACTGTTTTTTACGTAGAAAGGAAATACTTTCCCTTACCATAATGCTCCTGACCCAGCCTTCAAAACTACCTTTATATTGGTAAGAGCCGAGATGGTTGAACATCTTGACAAAACCATTTACCATAACATCTTCCGCAAAATGAAGGTCCTTGATATACTGTCTGCATACCCCGAGCATTTTGGGGGAGAACTTCTCGTACAACAATTTTTGAGCCTGCTGATCTCCCTTGATCGATTTTTTAATCAGTTGCTTTTCGTTGTTATGTAGCGAGATGATTTTCAAAAAAAATGGTTTACAAAAGTGCTTCTATTTAAATAGACGGGATATAAACATAAATGGTTGCCCGAAAAATAAAAATTTTCGATATTTAATTGATAACCAACCTTATAAACACCTATTTTTTACGGTCTACCACGTAATTTACCATTAGGGTGAGGGCACTTTTGTATTCGGAATCGGGGTAATTGTCCAAAATGGCCAACGCTTCATCCTTAAACTCCAACATTTTGGCAACTGCATATTCGAGGCCGCCTTTTTCCTTAACGTACTCTATAACCTCTTTTACACGTTTTTTGTTCTTGTTGTGTTTTTTGATGGAATTGATCAACCATTTTTTACTTTCCTTATCACTATGGTTCAATGCATAGATCAATGGCAGTGTCATTTTTTGTTCCTTTATATCGATACCAGTAGGCTTTCCAATTTTCTCGGCACCGTAGTCAAAAAGGTCGTCCTTAATTTGGAAGGCCATTCCACAAAGCTCCCCAAACTTCCGGAAGGCTTCCACCTCATCCGAATCCGGTCTCACCGAACATGCCCCCATACTACAACAAGCGGCAATAAGAGTGGCTGTTTTTTGGCGGATAATGTCGTAGTAAACCTCTTCGGTAATATCCAAAAGTCTCGCTTTTTCTATCTGGAGCAGTTCCCCTTCGCTCATATCGCGAACGGCATTGGAAATAATGTGTAGTAAATCGTAATCCTTGTTTTCCAGAGATACCAACAAACCCTTAGAGAAAAGAAAATCCCCGACCAGAACGGCAATCTTGTTTTTCCACAGGGCATTGATGGAAAAAAAGCCCCGTCGTTTGTTACTGTCGTCCACCACATCGTCGTGGACCAGGCTTGCAGTGTGTATCAACTCAATTATGGAAGCTCCTGTGTATGTACGTTCGTTGACTTCCCCGTTCAATAATTTGGCGGTAAGGAACACGAACATTGGGCGCATTTGTTTGCCCTTGCGGTTAACAATATAGTAGGTAATCCTATTAAACAATGCAACCTTGGAAGACATGGATTTGAGGAACTTTTCCTCAAAAAGCTGCATCTCATTTTCTATGGGTTCCCGTATCTGCGAAACGATTTTCAACGTAGCGGTGTGGTGTTTGGTTTTAAAACCCTAAAAGTAGGGAAAATGCGAGAGTTGTTAGAACTAAATCGAAGTTTTAAGATAGAGTTCTAAAAGTATCGTTGTTTTACCTACCAATGTGGATGGCCAATCAAAAATAATTCTAGCTTTTGTTGGCCAATTGCCCGCAAGCGGCATCGATATCCTTGCCTCGCGACCTACGTATGGTAACCGTGATGCCGTTTTGCTCCAAGGTATTCTTGTACATGTCAATGGCACTATTGGGTGCTTGTTGAAAGTCACCATCATCAATGGGGTTGTACTCGATTATGTTGACCTTGGATGGTGCAAACTTGCAAAACTTGACCAGTGCATCTGCTGCCTTCTGGGTATCGTTGATTCCTTTCCAGACCACATATTCGTAGGTAATTCTATTCTTGGTCTTGCTGTACCAATACTCCAACGCCTCCCTGAGTTCTTTAAGTGGAAATGTGGCATTAAAGGGCATAATGGAAGTTCGGACCTCGTCGATAGCGGAGTGCAATGAAACTGCCAGACCAAATTTGACTTCTTCGTCGGCCATTTTCCTGATCATCTTAGGCACTCCGGAGGTAGAGACCACAATACGTTTGGGGGACATGCCCAATCCTTCCGGGGAAGTAATTTTTTCTATGGCCTTGAGCACATTGTTATAGTTCATCAACGGTTCTCCCATACCCATAAAAACTATATTGCTCAACGGACGATCAAAATACAATCTGCTCTCGTTGTCTATGGCCACTACCTGATCATATATCTCATCCGGATTTAAATTCCTCATGCGTTTTAGACGGGCCGTTGCACAGAATTTACAATCCAAACTGCATCCAACCTGACTGGACACACAGGCTGTGGTCCGGGTTTCCGTGGGAATCAAAACGGATTCCACTATTAAGCCATCATGCAAACGAACGGCATTTTTAATGGTTCCGTCGGAACTTCGCTGCATTTGATCTACCCGAATATGATTGATAACAAAGTTATCTTCCAACATTTGTCGGGTTTCCTTGGAAATATTGGTCATGGCATCAAAATCGTGGGCCGACTTTTGCCACAACCATTCGTACACTTGGTTTCCACGAAATGCCTTGTCTCCCTGCTCCACAAAAAAGTTTCGGAGCTGCTCTTTGGTCAATGCGCGTATATCCTTCTTTTTGTTTTCCACTATCTAAAGATAAGGAAGAAAAAAATCCCGTTCACTTTAAGGTCAACGGGATTTTTCTTCTATGATTTTCCGTTTTTATAGAATCAACATCGCATCTCCATAGGAGTAGAAACGATACCCTTCCAAAATTGCCTGCTTGTACGCTTTCTTGATAAGATCGTGACCGGCAAATGCGGAAACCATCATCATTAAAGTGGATTTTGGCAAGTGGAAATTGGTGATCATACAATTGGCTATGCTAAAATCGTACGGAGGAAATATGAACTTATTGGTCCATCCTTCAAACGTATTCAATGTATGCTCTGAAGAAACAGCACTTTCCAAGCCGCGCATAACGGTTGTACCTACGGCACATACTCTTCGCTTGTTGGCTTTTGCGTTATTTACTACTTCTGTTGCTTTTTCATCGATCACCAATTCTTCGCTGTCCATTTTGTGTTTGGACAAGTCTTCTACCTCTACTGGGTTAAATGTTCCCAGTCCTACGTGCAAAGTGACCTCTGCAAACTGAATGCCTTTGATCTCCAAACGCTTTAATAAGTGTTTGGAAAAGTGAAGCCCTGCGGTCGGTGCTGCTACAGCTCCCTCGTGCTTGGCGTAAATGGTCTGGTAACGTTCCTCGTCTTCTGGTGTAACCTCTCTTTTAATGTATTTGGGCAACGGAGTTTCTCCAAGCTCCCTAAGCTTTCTTCTAAAATCGGTATAAGAACCATCGTAAAGAAAACGCAATGTTCTTCCTCTCGATGTTGTATTATCGATCACTTCTGCCACCAAACTTTCATCATCGCCAAAATAAAGCTTGTTACCGATCCTAATCTTTCTTGCCGGATCTACCAAAACATCCCAAAGCCGTTGCTCTTGGTTAAGTTCCCTAAGCAAGAACACTTCTATCCTAGCACCGGTTTTTTCCTTGTTTCCAAAAAGTCTCGCAGGAAACACCTTGGTATTGTTCAAGACCATTACATCGTCTTCATCAAAATAATCTACGATGTCTTTGAACATTTTATGCTCAATTTTTCCTGTATCCCTATGAACTACCATTAGTTTGGATTCGTCACGATGTTCCGCGGGATATTCTGCCAACAATTCTTTTGGCAATTCAAAATTGAAGTTCGATAATTTCATGTGGACTTTTTTTCGATTTTTTTTAAGAGGTGCAAATATACAACCTCGTGATAGGGGATGTCAAGTAATTTGATGATTAAATGTGATTTACAATTCTTGGACTGCGAACCCAAGGGTTCTTAGGTCGTTCCAAAAATCGGGATAGGATTTGGAAACCACTTCGGCATCGTTGACCACAAAGTCAACTTTCAGTGCTAATGGGCCAAAGGCCATCGCCATTCGATGATCGTTGTAGGTATCCACGAAAACTCCTTCTGCAAGCTGATTTTGTGCTTGTAAGGTCAGGCTTTCGGAATCGATATCCACCTTGGCACCAAACTTGCCCAACTCTTTTTGCAGAGCAGCCAACCGGTCGGTTTCCTTAATAGGCAAGGTATGTAATCCCGTTAAATGGCAACCAATACCCAATCCCAAACAGCTAACGGCAATCGTCTGAGCAATATCCGGGGCGTTGGAAAGATCGTAGGTTAAATGGTCGGCAATATCTTTTGATTTTTTCTTGAGTACAATGGTATTGTCCTTGAATATGGTCTCCACACCAAAATCCTTATAGATTTTTACCAAAACGCTATCGCCCTGTAAAGAGTTTTGTTTGTACGACGATAGTGTTATTGCCGAACCTACAACGCACATGGCCACAATACTGTAAAAATAGCTGGCCGAACTCCAATCGGATTCTACCACCAAAGTAGTATCCGCCACCGCTGTTTTTGGGGCGACTTTTATGGTGTTCCCCACAAAGGAAGTTTGGACGCCTATCTGTTCCAACAGGGCCAATGTCATTTTTATATAAGGAACAGATGTAATCTTGCCGATCAGTTCCAGTTCCAAACCATTCTCCAAGCTAGGTGCAATTAAAAGTAATGCGGAAATATATTGGCTGCTAATGTTTGCAGGCAGGGATACACGGTTTTTTCCGAGCTTTTTACCAGAAATCTTCAGCGGGGGATAACCCGTTTCCTTTTCGTATTGAATATCCGCCCCAAGTGCTTGCAATGCTTCCACCAACACTTTAATAGGTCGCTCCTGCATTCGATGCGAACCCGTGAGCACCACTTGTTTGCCTTGTTGCGATGCAAAATAGGCGGTTAAAAAACGCATAGCGGTACCTGCATGGTGAATATCCACCACTCCATTGGACTTGGCCAAACCCTTTTGCATAACTTCCCCATCGTCCGAGTTGGAAAGATTGGCTATTTTAATATTCGGAAAAAGCGCCTGCAACAATAACGAACGGTTTGTTTCACTCTTAGAACCAGTGATTGCTATGTCTTTTTCAATTTTTGTATTGTTGGGAGAAGAAAGTTGGAGTTTCAATTCGTTAGGGTTTGTATGAATTGTCAAAACTAGAAAAAACAGCCCTAAAGTCCCTTTATAACCGGAACTTTATTTAAGCTTTTTGTTATTTTGATGACGGTCGTGATCCCGTTTGGTCTTTAGATCCAATTTTTTATCGAATGCCTCTTGTAAATCGATTCCGGTTTGGTTGGCCAAGCAGAGTACCACAAAAACAACATCGGCAAGTTCTTCGCCTAGATCTTTTGCTTTATCGGATTCTTTTTCGCTCTGTTCACCATATCTTCTGGCAACAATACGGGCCACTTCGCCAACCTCTTCGGTAAGCTGGGCCATGTTGGTCAGTTCGTTAAAGTAACGGACCCCGTGATTTTTAATCCACTCATCAACGGCCTTTTGTGCGTTTTCTATGTTCACCTATTTCTATTTTCATTGAATGTATAAAAATAATAGGTTAATAATTAAAATACCTATTATACAGCATTATCAATTTAGATTGATTATCTGATCTTTAAGATTTGGCTAGAATTAATTTACCGGAATATCCATTTGCTATTCGATTATAAAACTCCTTAACTTCAGCATAGTGCTCTGGAAGAATCACGGTTGTATTCCAATCGACTTCAGAAGAGATTTTTATAATATCCTCCTTTACCCACAATTCATATTTGAAACTCCCTATATTTTGGGGCAGCACTATAGCAACAGGCTCAGGCAATGATTCTACAGCATAGCCATCGGGAATTTTAATGGTCACTATTTTTTTAAAGGATTGGGTGAAAATTTTTTCGATGGGCAATTTCCTTTCTTCCTCCTTGAATGGGTTTATATGGTTTAAAGTAAAAAGATTATTTGAATATATTTTACCTTCTATTTCTTCGAAAACAGCTTTTTGGTAAAAGTTATAGGTTTGAATCAAAGGTTTACATGAGTCATCATGATTCAAAACATTAAAATTGGAAATTTCGTGATCCGTTTTTTTCCTTTCAATGTTATCCAGATATGATTCCCCTGGGTTCGCTGCATTCATCTTTCTTAATGAAAGAGCAAAATATCCAGTAGTTTGATGCCTGTATCTACCCGTAATCGAACCATCTTCGTTAAGTGTAGCAGTGACCAACTCGGCATTCAAAGATTTATGTTTTGGAACAAGATCCACTTGAGCCGTAGTACCGTCTTCGCGAATAAGCCTCCCGACCCAATGGATAGCATGCATGGCAATAATGTCCGGGCAACCATATTTTTCGGTAGCATCAAAAAGTAATAGATCGTCTTGTAATTGAAGTCCTACTATAACGTAATTAAATGCATCAGATTTAGGAAATAATGGGATTCCGTTTCCGGTTGAACTGATTAAAATGGGGTCAGCTCGTAATCCTATATTTCTAAACATTGCCGTAAGCATGAGATTAATATCGGCAACATTTCCTATTCCAGTACTATACGCCTCTTTAATCCCTTTGCTATTGCACCGTATGCCGAAACTATAGTCCCAATTCATCTTCGACTTTACGAAATTAAATATGGCCAGGGCCTTTTCCTTTTCGGTTGATGAACCGCGAACCACTTGCTTTAGGTCTTCTTCAAAATAATCATGTCGATTTAACTCTTCACCAAAACTCTCTCTTTTATAAATGGATTTAGCCACATCTTCCCAAGAAGCACTATAAACTTTTTCTGGCTCATCGGGAAATCTGGTTGACATTAGTTTGAATTGAATGGAAGACCTATAATCGCTTAAATTGAATACTTGAGATTCTTTAACCAATCCTGGCAAGTTCGAAGTTGAGAAAGTAAACACATTTTCCACAAATTTTAAGGTTTCCTTTCCTATGGAAACATTTGACGACTTTTTAATAGTATAGGTTGTTTGGGATGTAGCATTGATCGATCTATTCTCCTGTGATCGTTCAAACTCTATAGGAAAAAAACCTCTATTGTCTTGTTTATAAACAAAGTACTCTGGAATTTTCAATTGTACCATTGCGTAATCGACCGGAATTTCAAATTGAAACCAAAACTCATCTATATTCCTGTTTACAGGTGATTCAATTACATATTTAAATTCTAAAACACTTCCCTCTTTTACATCTGGCAAAGTAATAGAAACACGCTTTAGGTTCTCATCAACTTTCTCTATAATTACCCCCTCATTTTCCAGTTGAGACTTAATTATTTTTCCATCAATAATATTAAAAGTAAATCCACTGATTTTTGAAATATCCTGACGATTACCACCATCCGTTAAAAGGAGAGTTTGCAAGCTTGCCCAATTGAATCCTTGTTTATTATAGATCTTTACCCTGTAGTGAACTTCTATTATTTGACGCCAACCTCTCTTGTCGTCAAAATCAAAGTTAACCAATTCACCTTTATAAAGAATTGCGGCGTGTGCATTTGGGTACCGTGCATGGTGAGTGGCCGACACTTCATCTTTAGTGACTTTTCCAAACTTTATCTCCTGAGCAACCAACCCATGCAGGGAGAGCAAGAAAAGAATACAATATTTTAATTTCAAAAAATCCATTTTGGCAATTTCACTGATTTCCTCCCTAAATAAACAACTTTAGTTAAAGTTAGCAGGCATGGATTAAATTAAAAAAATCCTATCACCAAACCCATTAACACACAAACAATGTATGGTTAATTTCTTACAAAAAAGAGATTTTTTTCAACATAAAATATTATTCTCTATTTTTTGTGTCCACAATAATCGTGACCGGACCATCATTGAGCAACTCCACTTTCATATCGGCGCCAAAAATTCCGGTTCCAACCTTCTTTCCGAATTTTTGCTCCAATACCTGAACAAAACTCTCGTACACAGGAATGGCAACATCGGGTTTTGCGGCTTTTATGTACGATGGTCGATTTCCTTTTTTGGTAGACGCATGCAATGTAAACTGACTAACTACTATAATATCGCCATCAGTATCCAATACGGAGCGGTTCATCACCCCGTTCTCGTCGTTAAAAATGCGAAGGTTTAAAACTTTATTGGTCAACCAGTCTATATCTTCTTTTGTATCGGCATCCTCGATGCCCAGTAAGATCAAAAGCCCGTTTCCGATGGATGATATCATTTTGCCATCGACGGCAACACTTGCCTTTGATACTCTCTGCAGTACTGTTCTCATTTATCTTTCCCTGTATGGATTCTCCTCTTCCCCAGTGAGCATTTGCACATAGCTCCGATAGCGACTTGCTGCAATTTCATTGTTCTCCAGAGCTTTTTTTACGGCACATTTGGGTTCGTCCAGATGTAAACAGTTATTAAATTTACACTCCGATTTTAACGCAAAAAACTCGGGAAAATAGTCTCCGATCTCGTGCTTGTCCATATCCACGATACCAAAACCTTTAATCCCGGGGGTATCGATTATCCGTGCATCGAAAGACAGGTCGTACATTTCGGCAAAAGTGGTGGTATGTTGGCCTTGCATGTGCTGCTCAGAAATTTCGGCAGTTTTTAGTTGCATTCCAGGTTCCAAGGCATTTACCAATGTAGACTTTCCTACCCCGGAATGACCGGCGAACATACTGGTTTTCCCTTTCATTATTTCTTTTACCAAATCAACGTTCTTACCTTGTTTTGCTTCAATTTTAATGCACTTATACCCGATTTTCTTATATAGATCCATTAAATAATCCACCTCAAACCTTTCTTCTTCTTGGTAAACATCCATTTTATTAAAAAGTAGCACTACCGGAATTTCATAAGCTTCTGCGGTCACCAAAAATCGATCTATAAAACTGGTAAAGGTGGGAGGGTTGTTCAAAGTGACCAATAGGAATACCTGGTCCAAATTGGATGCAATAATATGTGTTTGTTTGGAAAGCTTAACGGACTTGCGGACTATGTAGTTTTTACGATCGCCAATTTTGGAAATTATACCGATCGTCTCGTCACCAATAGTTTCCAGTTCAAAACTGACATGGTCGCCAACGGCAACTGGATTAGTGCTCTTAATCCCTTGTGTACGGAACTTGCCCTTTATACGGCATTCGTAAAAGTTGCCTTCATTGGACTTTACGGTGTACCAACTTCCGGTCGATTTATAAACTGTTCCGTTCAAAATTTGTTAGTTTTTTTAAATACAAAGAAACAATATTCCTTTCGTTTCGTCGAATATCTTTATTTATAACATATTAATCATCAAAATTTAAACATGAAAAAAATCTTATTTGCCGCAGTAATCGCTTTGACCACTGCATTTAGTGTAAACGCACAACAGTACAAAGTAATTACCAGCGTTGAATCCATAGTGCCCAACGGGCTTGGTAGATCAAGAATAATCAACGCTCTTGAGGACAAGGATTATAAAGAATTTACCAGTGTACAAACAGAGGACGATAACACGAGAAACAAGTCCAAAAGAAACGAAATCCGTGTTAAAAATTTCGAAGAGACCAAATTGTTGAACTTTTACAATGTTGGCGGTATCCGTTTTCAGAATATTGCGGCCAACGACGCTATGATCACTTCCATGATCAACGATATGATCGCCAACGGATGGGAATTGGCCTTTGTTGTTAGCGGTGTTGAAAGTGAAGGAGGAAAAGGTGATGGACAAGGTATTTTTATTACCCGATATATCTTTAAAAAATAACCTTTCCGATCGATATAAAACTAAAAGAGGCTGTTTAAAAAGTAGTGAAATACATCAGTCTGAACTTGTTTCAGGTTGACAAATATCGACTTTTTTAACAGCCTCTTTTAGTTAAGCCAACAAGTTTCATTAATCTTTAATGTAGACCCTGCCCCCTACAAATGTTCTCTTATTCACCGTTGTCGGATTTCCATACACGTAGACATCTCCTCCGGCCTTTACATTGATTTCCACCAATTCCGAAGCAAAAACATCGGCTTCGCCACCAGCTGAAATTTTTACATCCGTTGTTGCGGTGCGCAGTTCCCTACCTTCAAAAATACCTCCGGTATTGAGCACAACGGTTTGGTTTTTGGCAAGTCCAGAGGCTTTAACAATACCGCCTGTCACCGCTCGGATCTCTGCATAATCTACATCCATCCCAATATGGATCATGGCGCCTTCCTGGGCCCTTAGCTCTATTTTACTTTTGTTCACCAACTCGTTACAGGTAATTCTGGCACCCTCGTTCCCATCTATAACATCCAAGTTGGTGTAGTAGACTTCGATCATTGTATCTTCTCCCTGGAATTTTTTATCCAATTGCATACGCAGTTTAAGAACCCCATTTTTGTTGGTCCATTTAATATCGTCCACGTTCCAGCCTTTGATCATAATTTTGTTCTCGTCGGATTGGATCAAATTGACCTCGATCAAATCAAAAACTTTGATTTTGTTGAATTCCCCAACCTCCGTGTCTATAATTCTTTGCGATAACATGATCAATGGAAGCAATAAAAATCCTAATGTGTATATTTTTTTCATGATAGAGTGTTTTTACTTTGGAAAGATGATCACTTAGGAGGTTTGTTACAGTTTGAAACAAAAAAAACTATTTACGGCACTGGATATTATGGCCGTAAATAGTTCTTAAATGAATCTGACTGTTAAAAATCAGCTTATGACTTGATTATTTTTTCTTGGTGGTTAATGGATTCTTGGTGGATTGCCTTGAACATTCTTAATACGAATTCCTCGCTCAATCCCCTTTGCTCGCCCTCCAAGATCATATTGCCCAGGATTGCGTTCCAACGATTGCTTTGGAGTACGGCAACGTTCTTCTGCTTTTTGAGCTCACCGATTCCGTCCGACACTTTCATCCTTTTGCCCAAAAGATCGATCAACTGATTGTCCAGGACATCTATCTGCGCTCTTAGGTTGGTCAAATTGCTCATGTACTCTGCTTCTTCATCGGTTTCTTTTCTAATTCGCAGATCCTTCATGATCTGGACCAAGGTTTTTGGGGTTACCTGTTGTGCGGCATCACTCCATGCGTTGTCCGGGTCATAATGTGTTTCTATCATCAACCCATCAAAATTCAAATCCAATGCAGTCTGCGACACATCAAAAACCATATCCCTTTTTCCTGTAATGTGGCTCGGGTCGTTTACGATGGGCAAATCCGGGAATCTTGTTTGTAGTTCAATGGCCAGCTGCCACTCCGGTATGTTACGGTATTTGGTTTTTTCGTAAGTGGAAAAACCTCTATGGATCACACCTAATTTTTTAATGTTGGCGGAATATAAACGCTCCACGGCACCTAACCAAAGTGAAAGATCTGGATTTACCGGGTTTTTTACCAACACAACTTTATCGGTACCTTCGAGCGCATCTGCAATCTCTTGGACAATAAATGGACTTACGGTAGAACGTGCCCCTATCCACAACATATCGATATCGTGCTCCAAGGCTAGATCAACATGTGCTCTGTTGGCAACTTCGGTGGCGGTTTTAAGTCCGGTCTCTTCTTTTACCTTTTGCAACCATTTTAGTCCTATGGCCCCTACTCCTTCAAAATTACCAGGACGAGTTCGTGGTTTCCAGATTCCGGCACGGTAATAGCTCACATCGGTATCTTTTAGATCATGGGCAATTTTTAGCACCTGTTCTTCGGTTTCGGCACTGCAGGGACCTGCAACTACCAATGGATGACCTAAATTCATATCATCCAACCATTTTCTCATTTCCTTTTTGTTTTCCATAATACGTTCTATTTTTTTGTAAGTGGTATTCCTTTTAGTATTTGTTTTATTTTATTGGTATTACTCATTTCTTGGTGGACATTCTTAAAATCGTTGTCCAATATCAATTGCTTAAAGGTGATCAGGTTTTGAATATACTCTTCAAGGGTTTCGACCACATTATCTTTGTTCTGTTCAAAAATAGGCGTCCACATATCCGGGGAACTTTTTGCCAAACGGACCGTGCTTTCAAAACCACTGCCTGCCATGTCAAAAATATCGCGTTCGTTCCTTTCTTTATCGATAACCGTTTTCCCTAACATAAAAGAACTAATGTGTGATAAATGGGATACATAGGCGATATGTTTGTCGTGCGCTCTGGGATTCATGTACCGAATGCGCATGCCTATTTCCTGAAAAATGGCCAAAGCCCTTTCCTGAAGTTTAAACGCTGTTTTTTCTACTTCACATATGATCATTGTTTTGCCGGTATACAGACCTTCGAATGCAGCAGTCGGACCGGAGAACTCCGTTCCCGCAATGGGGTGACAGGCCATAAAATTTCTTCTTTTGGGGTGATCGGCAACCTGTTCGCAAATCGATTGTTTGGTGGAACCTGCGTCCATTACCACGGTTTCTTCTCCCGAGGCATCCAAAATTTTTGGAAGCTCGGCCATTAAAACATCGACAGGAATGCCCACGAATACCATATCGGCGGTCTGTAGGTCCGTGTACCCTCCTTTTTTGTCGATAATACGCAGTTGCAGGGCCTCATCTAAATGGGCCTCGCTTTTATCCACTCCGATTATTTCGGCTTCCGGGTGCAGCCTTTTTACATCCTTCGCAAAGGACCCCCCTATTAAACCAACACCTATAATGACTATTTTCATAATCTAAAATCTTTGGATCGCTTCTTTGATCTTTTCTTCTTTTACACAAAGTGAAAAACGAATATAGCCCTCGCCATTACTTCCAAAAATGGTTCCCGGGGCTATAAAAATATCTCTGCTGTACAATATTTCATCTATAAATTGTTCTGATGGGGGCGACCCAGCTGGAAGCTTGCTCCACACAAACATACCGACCGCGTTCTCGTCGTAGGAGCATCCTAATTTGTCCACCAATCTAAACATAAGCTCCCGTCTTTTGGTATAGACTGTGTCCAAAGCCTCGAACCACTCCGGCCCGCTTTGCAAGGCTGCGATGGCTCCTTTTTGAATGCCATAGAACATCCCGGAATCCATATTGCTCTTTACCTTTAGCACTGCATTTATGTGCTCCGCATTGCCCAATACCATGCCCACTCGCCATCCTGCCATATTAAAGGTCTTGCTGAGACTGTTCAGTTCCAAAGTGCACTCTTTTGCCCCATCAATGGACAAAATACTGGTCGGGTTGCTGGAAAGCACAAAACTGTACGGGTTATCGTTCACCAATAGAATTTGGTTCTTTTTCGCAAAATCCACTAACATTTTAAGCTGTTCTACGGTGGCCGTTGCACCAGTTGGCATATGAGGATAGCTTACCCACATTAACTTTACCTTGGACAGGTCTTTTGTAGCTAGCTCGTCCAAATCCGGAAACCAACCGTTTTTTTCGGATAAATTGTACTGTATAGGAACAGCGCCCACTAAACTGGTCACAGCGGCATATGTCGGGTATCCCGGATTGGGGATCAAAGCCTCGTCGCCATTGTTTAAAAAAGCCATGCTAATGTGCATAATGCCTTCCTTGGAACCCATCAATGGTAAAATATCCGTGTTCGGATCTACGTTTACATCGAATTTTTGATGGTAGAAGTCTGCAATCGCTTCCCTTAGTTTTGGCAGTCCCTGATAGCTCTGGTACTGGTGTGCCCCTGCTTCTATTATGGAATCCCTTAGTGTTTCCAACACTTGTGGCGAGGGTGCCAAATCGGGGCTGCCGATCCCCATATTTATAATGGGTCTTCCTTGTGCGATTAGCCCACGGACTTCTCTTAATTTTGTAGAGAAATAGTATTCCTTTACGCTATTTAACCTATCTGCAGTTATCATAGGATCAATGCATTTTTGTATTCGCCCAAAACCCGAAAATCCTCTGCCATAATCTCTAGCAAAGATTTAGTTTTGGAAAATTGTTCATAACTCTCAAAAGTGACATCAACAAAGAAGGCATACTTCCAAGGGGTCTTTATTACCGGCAAGGATTGAATTTTGGTAAGGTTCATGTTACAATCGCTCATCACGTTCAATACAGTGGCCAAACTCCCCCGTTTATGATCGGTAATGAATCTTAAAGAAGCCTTGTTTATTTCTTCCTCTGGCAACACCTTGTTCTGCTTTTTAAGGATTATAAAACGTGTTGAGTTATTTACAATAGTTTGGATGTTATCAGCAATAATATCCAATCCGTACAATTCTGCCGCCATTTTGGGAGCAATTGCAGCTATATTAGCCAACTTACCTTCTTTTATTCTTTTTGCGGTTTCCGCAGTATCCACACTTTCAACAAGTTTTATCTGCGGATGGGCCTTAAAAAACTCTTTGCACTGCAATAATGCCATTGGATGCGAATGCACCTCGCGGATATCATCAAATGTTTTTCCTTTTAAAACCATTAGGTTATGATGAATGTTAAGGTAATGCTCTCCAATAATATGGATGTTATTGTGGTACACCAGATTATAGTTGGGGATTATAGATCCTGCAATAGAATTTTCTATCGCCATAATACCTTTGTCCGCAATGCCCAACAATAAACTATCCACTACGGCATCAAAGGAATTGCATTCCAATAACTCAATATTACTTCCAAAAAAATCTTTGGCTACTTGATGGTGGTTGGACCCCTTTATTCCCTGTATGGCTATTTTTAAACCCATGGCAAAAAAAAAGTCCCGATGCTATCGGGACTTTATATATTAGTTATACTTTAAACGTATCTACAATAGTCCCGTTCCTCTTTGAAAAAAGAAGTAAAAATAAAAACGGTTCCAGAAATACGTGTTTGTCATCTCTTTGTTAATTGTCGGCTAATTTAGGCATTCAATCCTAAACACTACTCCAATCCCATATTTTTTTTGATATTTTTTAAAAAGTTGATTTTCACTGAACATTATCTTACAGAAAATCGATTTTTTTTTCAAATTCACATTTTGATAGTTTTTTAAAGGATCGTAACAGGCCAATTATCCTTGCCCTTACTTGTAGTGAACAAAACCTATAAAAGTGTATTTTTGAAAGCAATTAAACTAGTACAAATGTCCATTACCGTTAAGAACATCACCAAAACCTTTGGAACCCAAAAAGCATTGAACAATGTTTCGTTCACCATCAACAAGGGTGAAGTTGTTGGGTTTTTAGGCCCAAATGGTGCCGGAAAGTCCACCATGATGAGGATCTTGACTACCTATTACAAAGCGGACAATGGAGAAGCATCGGTAAACGGTTTTGATGTACTCGCCGCAGAAAAAAAAGTTCAAAAAAGTATAGGCTACCTACCAGAACACAATCCCTTATATCTGGAGATGTACGTAAGAGAATATTTATCGTTCAATGCCGATGTGTACAAAGTGGACAGGTCCAAAATAAACCAGGTAATCGAGCAAACGGGTTTGACCCCCGAGGCCCACAAAAAAATTGGACAGTTATCCAAAGGATACCGTCAACGTGTAGGACTTGCAGCCGCCTTGTTGCACGACCCAGAAGTTTTGATACTAGATGAACCCACGACCGGCCTTGATCCAAATCAATTGATCGAAATCCGAAAATTGATACGTGAAATCAGTAAAGAAAAGACCATTTTACTTTCCACACATATTATGAAAGAAGTGGAAGCCGTATGTGATCGTGTGATCATCATCAACAAAGGAGAATTGGTGGCCGATAAAAAATTGGAGGAACTTCGCGAAGCCGAGGAGCAAATTATCGAAGTTGAATTTGACTACCGGGTAGAAGAGCAGTTGTTACAACAAATGCCCAACGTGTCCAACGTAAAAAACACCGGTGGCTTTGTCTACGAAATCACTTTTACAACATCTAAGGATATGCGGCCCGCTGTTTTCGATTTTGCACACGACAATTCACTAAAAACGTTACAACTTAGCAGAAAAAACAAAAACTTGGAAAGTCTCTTTACAGAACTTACCTCTTAATTCCTTTTGCCCTGATTCGTGTTGACTCTCTCCTGAAAGGAAGCTGAAAACCGTTCCAAATATGGTACTTTTGCAGTTCAGAAGAAATAGAGCCCAATGAAAAAGAATACTGCCAAATTGGAACTATCCAAAGAAGAGATGAAAAGCTATGGTTATCAAATTGTTGATGCCATTGTTGAGCATCATTCCACACAACACCAGAAGCTACCGGTCGCACTTGGTTCAAGGAAAGAAATGGATTCTTTGTTTTTGGAGGAAGCTCCCGAACAAGGTTCGGAACCGACCCAAGTGTTGGACTTTGTTCTGGAAAAGGTTATGACCAATAGTGCGAATATGGCGCACCCCAAATCCTTTTCTTTTGTTCCAGGACCAAGTAACTATATTAGTGTAATGGCAGATGCCCTAGCAACGGGCTATAATATTTTTTCTGGCGGGTGGGCCGCTAGCCCAGCTGCTGCGGAATTGGAAATAGTTACCATTCAATGGTTGTTGAAGATTTTTGGTTTCCCCAAGAAAAAAGGGGGCGGTATTTTTACCAGTGGTGGCTCTATGGCCAACTTGACTGCGGTGGTTACTGCCCGTCGCATTAAATGTGGCGATGATTTCTCCAAGGCTGTTATCTATCTATCGGATCAAGCCCATTCTTCCAACATTAAGGCCATTCGGGTATTAGGATTTAAAAAGGAACAGATTCGAATTATCCCTACAGATAGTGAACTAAAGTTCTCGGTAAACAAACTCAAAAACTGTATTGCAAAGGATAGATTGGAGGGATTGCATCCTTTTTGTTTAATAGCAACTGCAGGAACTACAAACACAGGTACGGTAGATCCTTTGGTAGAGCTGGGCAAAATCTGCAAAAAAGAAAACATTTGGTACCACATTGATGGGGCGTATGGAGGAGCAGCTATTCTATCCAAAAAAGGTAAATTGGCCATGAAAGGCATTGAAAAAGCGGATTCTTTGACCGTGGACCCCCACAAATGGTTTTTTCAACCTTATGAAATGGGATGTCTTTTGGTACGAAACCACAAAAACCTAAGCAACACCTTTACGGAAAAACCAGAATATTTAAGGGATATCGAGGGGAACACCTCCGAAATCAATTTTTATGACCATGGTATTCAACTGACCCGAAGGTTCCGTGCCCTAAAGTTTTACATGTCTTTAAAAACCTTTGGTTTAAAAGAGTTCCGGGATGCTATTTCCTATAATATTGATTTGGCGGAAGAAGTGGAGACCATGCTCAGGGGCAGCAAAAGTTGGGAAGTGGTTTTCCCGGCAACCTTAGCGGTCATCAATTTTAGGTACAACCCCATCAATAAAAAATATTCGGAGAAAGAATTGGACAAAATCAACCAATACATTTCCGAAAAAGTGGTTGGATCTAGAAAGGCGCTTTTGGTCACCACTATTTTAAACGGTCAAATTGTGCTCCGTATGTGCTTGATCAACCCAAGAACTTCTATGGAAGATGTAACGGAAACTTTTGATCTTTGTAAAAAATACGCCTTGGAAATTGAAGAGGAGTTAACATTGACAAAAAGGTAACTACCAAGTTCCGAATTATTGATATAAGACATACCTAGGAGGTTTTATACCGTTCAACCTTAAATAAACAAGCATTTGTCCTCTATGATGGGTTATGTGATCGGCCAATAACAACAAAACTTGTCTTTTTGTTCTGTCCAAACCAAAATAATCCAATCTCTCCTCAAGCTTTTCTTCCTTAAAATTTAGAATAAACTCTATGGTTGTATCAAATGTTTTATCAATTGTGGCGATCATTTCCTTTTTGGATTTCTTATCAACTTTTAATTCCATATCAGTACTCCAATCCCTTGGTTTGCGATTACCCAATAGGGACTGACAATGCCAATCCATTGCCCAACCAATATGCATTAAATGTTCGGCAAAGCACATCGATTCAGGTGTTGCCTTGAAACTATATTTTTCTTCTGGCATGTTTTGTGCAACAAGGATTAAATATTTCTTTGAATTTTCTAAACGTTCTAAATATTCATCAATAAAACTTTTTTGTTGGGCGAATAGAGGTGTTGTCAACAAAATAAAAAATACTAAAATGGACATATTCTTCATGACATCATGGTCTAATAACAACCCTCACCAAATTTCTCCCAATCAATATTAGGTATTTCAGGATACTTCATTATTAATGTTTGTTGTAGATCATCTTCGATTTTTGTATATGAAGCCCCATAGATTTCTTCAAATTTTTCAACCCCTTCAATCCAAAGTTCCTTGAATTGTTCTAAACTATAATTTTCCAAAAGATACTGGACAACATATCCCGATTGATGGTAAGCAATCATTTCAGGTTGATTATAAAAATTTGAACTTAACTCCTTAATGGCGATTAGTTTATTCTCTGAAAGCAGATACCTATAAACCTCCGATACACTATATCCATTACAATTGTTAGCCGAATATGTTGCGATTCCCTCATTGATCCATGAGCTGCTTCTATTAGGGTAATCCCAATCCAACATCAACATTAAATGCATTAATTCATGCTTTATCGGTGGACTCACCTCATCTTGGTTTGATACTATATTTATGGTACTCCAATATGGATAGGCTGTTCCAGAAGACCTTGTCCCTGTATATTTGAACATTTCATCTCTCGAAGACATAAAACGAACATAAATTGTATCATTAAAAATATCTTTTTGGAGAATTTTCTTATTGTGCTCTATAGCGTCGAAAGTCTGTGCTATTAAATCATTTTTAATATTGTATGCATATCCGTTTTCAGGAAATTCAAAGTTTACATTTTTAATAAGTTTGGAAATTTTAGTTTCTTTAACCCACCCCTCATTAGTATTGGTTTCAGATTGCACTTCCTTTTCAAAACATCCTGACAATGTTAAATGAAATGTGACTACAAAAAATATTTTGGTTAGTTGCTTCAATACCTTATAATTTTGAAACAAATGAAGTATGAAAATAACCCTAAAAAAAGTTTTTGCCGTCTGATTTAGGTACTAGTACCGGTACTAATTTCCAACAATTGCCGCCTACTTGTCACATTTAGCTTACTGTATATATTTGTGATATGACTTTTTACTGTACTGAGGCTTATAAAAAGTTCTGAGGCAATTTCCTTATTGCTTTTACCTTGAACAATTAGGTTGCGAACCAAGTTTTCTTGCTTGCTCAACTCAGGCAACACTTGTCTATTGGGTTCCCTTCGTTTTCTTAGCAATGCATAAACCAAAAGAATAATCAGTGAGGTCAGGACGATATTGATCCATCTGCTCCATTTTAGTTTTTCGACTTCCACCGCTCTGTTTATATAAGCCATTTTTTCCTCCAAAAAAAGATACTCCATTGCTGGAATACTACTCTCCTTCAGTTCCTCCAAAAGCGTTGAATAATAAGACGGATTCTCTGATATATCCCTATTTAAAAGTCCTTTTTCATCCAAAACCTTAATTGCAATAAGTTTAACCTGTAGTATTTTCAGTGAATCTCTCGCATAACCGGTCAACTGCCTTGCCCTTTCATTACCACTTAATTCTGAAGCGCGAAGTAGCTCTTCAAATTTTTTGAACTTTTTCAACTCTAAAGAATTTAATCCCGTTACAGAACTATCGGGCTCAAAGGGCAAATTACTCACGGAAAATGATTCGCCTGCATATGAGTTTTCGGCAAACAGGAAAAAAAGAATCAAAAAGAAAAATGGAACTTGTCTCAAAATTGCAGGTATTTAGAATAAATTTCCACAAAAAAAATGAGGTTCACAAATTCAAAAAACAATCAATTGCCTCATCCAATACAGGTTGTATCTTTGGGTCTGTACAATTGATGAGGATGGAGATCACTTTTTCCTGCTCTGGATAGATGTAAAGGTTGGTATAAGCTCCAACACTACTGCCTATATGTCCCACAAAATACCTATCCTTTGCATCTTGACTTACCTGAAATCCCAGACCGTAGTAAGTAGGTTTGCCATTGATCAATTCCGAAGTCAACAATTGGTCATACGTTGCATCACTCAGTAATTCGCGTTTTAAAATGGCTCTACCTAACCGTGCCACATCTTCAGAGGTCGACAAATATCCACCTCCTGCCAATTTATATTGATTGTTTACCTCAACAGATTGTTTAAAACACATGGATCGTTTGGTATAGAAATGGGCATGGTTTTCCATTTTTTTTAAGCCGGCACCATAATTCGGGGAAAATGTGCCATGCAATCCCAAAGGCTTCAAAATATGTTCCTCAACATATCTTTCAAACGGCACTCCACTTGCCTCTTGCATGGCAAGGGAGAGAAGAACAAAATCAAAACTATTATATAAATAGCCAGTTCCAGGTTTAAACACCAACGGATCGTTTTTGAACATGTTGATCCCGTCTTTAATGGAAAAATCTTGGTTTAATGCATATTCTTTACCGCGATAACCGCGTATTCCGGCGGTGTGCGAAGCCAATTGCCTTAGTGTAAAACCAAAACGTTTTTTGGGGTAATATGGCACGCAGGTATAAATGGATTCATCCAAATTGATTATCCTATCTTCTACCATTTTTCCTAAGGCCAAACCCGTAATGCATTTGGAAATACTTGCAATACGAAAAACTGTTTGCTTTGGGTCGACAAAGATTTTCTTGTCAAGATTAGAAAATCCATACCCTTTTTGAAGCACAGTTTCACCTTTATCCAAAAAAGTCACGGCCAATCCCGGAACTTTTTTCTCTGCGACCAGATTATGTAAAAGCGCATCGACCTTTTCCAGTCCTTGCAACCCATCTAAAGATTTAACCTTTGGAAATGGTGAGAAATAACTTTTAATATGTGCGAACAGATTCCCCAAGAATTCGGTTTGAGTCCCGAAATTAACCAGAAATATTAAAGTTAATGGAGATTATTGATTCTTAATCTTGGAAAATCAATCTACCATTGAAGATTTCCTCTACGTCAACCTTAGGTGGAGTGTTCACACTGATTACATCTCCTGTTCCACTAATTACTCCGCTTAAACTTTGCTGCGGATTCACAAAAACATCGTTGGAACCTCTATGGTTTAAGTTAACATTTTCGGACACCAGTAGTTGGGCCTCTATCCTTGAATCCCCTGCTGCGATATTTACATTAAAGTTTTCAGTTTCACCACGAAGCATAAAATAAGCAATGCCGTTTACTGTAATTCTAACCGTAGATGACTTTAATTCCATATCAAAAGAACCGTCTGTAGTCTCGGTTTCCGGGTTATTAAAACTTTCGGCAATTAAACTTAAACTAGGATATTCCAAAACCCCATCACTCGAAATCAACAGCCCTGTGCTACTCCTTATTTCGGTCAAATTCGGAGAAGTAATGTACACGGTTGTCAAACCATAATCGCGAACATAGTTACAGCTATTTTCATTTCTAAGAACTAAACGGTCCTCTTCCACAATGGCGGTAACTTCATTTCGCAAATATTCCCCAGTTTCTATTTCCACCGATTGTTCATTGCCTTGTTTTAGCACCACATTAAGGTTTTCAAAAACAGTGATCTTGGCAAATTCGGGAAGATCGATCTGTTCACGCACCAGGTCACCAGCATTTTGAAAACAATCGGGAACATTTTCGCCATTGCAAGAAATCAGAATTAGAAAAAATACCAAATAAAAACGCCTCTCGATTGCTCTCGAGGTGACATTAATTATTCTTTCACATCTTCTAAATTCTAACATCTCTAATCTCAATACTATAGTCTAATTCCTATTCCAAATTCTACGGCTTCCGCTTTTGCCCCATGCGATTTTAGGGTAACCGCTCCAAAAATCTTCTCCCCAAAATAGCGTTTCATACCAATCCTATTGTAGATTTTCCCCTCAAAATCGAACGGGTAGTACACATAATATCCCAATTGGGCAACAACACTCATCTTATTCACAAAAAGTTCATGACCTATAAATACCCCTACCCGCTTATAATCGGCATCAGGGTCAACATTCAATTCTGGGAACGATATGGATTGATAACGAATCAACTCCTTTAAAAAATTGGAAAAGAAAATATCGGTTCCCAGTTGTATAGCGCTTCGTTTTCCCAAACGTTTATCGGCATAGGCCGAAACAATGGCAAAGCCATAACGACCCATGTTTATTACGTCACTTTCATTAGCTCCGGCCCGAAACACTAAGTTATATCGAACAGGCTCCGATATTTCCCCAGTTGATTCTGGTTTTAGATACTTATAAGTAGTTTCATGATCTAAATTATACGTCAAGCCAATATTAAAGGCAAACGTATTGGTCGAAGTATTGGGCGCCTTAAAATTGGCATTGGAATAATGGATAAAAGACAACCCAGCATTCACTCCCAAACCGGCGAAGAGGTTTTCTTTATGATAGTTGAGCATCAACAAGGTACTGCTCAAAATATGGCTTCCGTAGGCATTGTTCCTGAAATTTTCATCTTTATCGTACGGGTTGGTATTGTAAGCCAATCCCTGAGCAACTCTCAATTGAACATTTCTTTTCAGAAAGTAAAAATTGTAATGTCCGTAAAGTCCAAAATGATCACCAAGGGTTGGATTGTTCGTATTTTGATAAACAAAGGTGTAGCCTGTATCTGGATAACCAAAATCCGCTTCCCATTCTTTTTGTCCGTAGGTTTTTCTACTTATTCCAAGAATTACACCTGCCGGATGATTGGTGATCAAGTGCGAAATATCCGGGTTATGGAGCAATATGGAGCCGTAAAACTGATTCGCATCCAACACGAATTTTTTTGGGTCTTCATCCGATTGGGAAATCCCTAAAAATGAAGTCAACAATAGAATTAGGCCAAGTAGGTACCTCATGGATAGCTAAAGTAGGAAAATTAAAAAAGTTCCTTGGCAATTGCCTTTATATTATCTGATTTTCCCATGGAATAGTAGTGTAACACGGGCACTCCGGACTCCTTTAATTCTTTTGATTGCTGAATTGCCCACTCCACACCAACTTGTCGTACTTCTTGGTTGGTTTTACAGGCCTCTACGGCATCTATAAGATCTTGTGGTATGTCCACTCTAAAAACTTGGGGCAACAATTGTAAATGCCTTTTAACCGCTATGGGTTTGATTCCAGGAATAATCGGCACTTCAATACCCATTTCGCGGGCAGCCTTAACAAAGGCAAAGAATTTTTGATTGTCAAAAAACATCTGGGTCACCACATAATCCGCTCCCAAATCCACTTTTTCCTTCAAACGTTTTAAATCGGATTGCAAAGAGGGTGCCTCCATATGCTTTTCGGGGTAACCTGCCACACCTATGCAGAAGTCTCCACAATCATTGGATTCAATGGAATCGTGCAAATAGTTTCCTTGGTTCACATCATAAATCTGTTTTACCAATTCGGAAGCATATTGGTGCCCGCCCTTGGTAGGCATAAAATATTTTTCCTCTTTACGGGCATCACCACGAAGCGCCATCACGTTCTCTATCTCTAAATATTGACAGTCCACCAACAAATATTCGGTTTCCTCCTTGGTAAACCCACCACACAGCACATGTGGAACCGTATCCACATCGTATTTATGTTTTAATGAAGCACATATACCTAAGGTACCGGGACGCGTTCGTGTCAACTTTTTGTCCAGCAAGCCATTTTTCTCTTTGTACACATACTCTTCTCTAGAGGTGGTCACATCTATAAAGGGTGGCTTGAACTCCATTAAAGGGTCAATATTTTTATAGAGTTCTTGAATGCTTTTACCTTTTACTGGAGGTACAATCTCAAAACTGAAAAGCGTTTCTCCGTTTGCTTTATTTATGTGGTCGGTAATTTTCATTTTACGGTTATCCGTTAATCGTTATTAGTTGATGGTAAAAATTAATTAAACTGAGATAATTCTTAACTATCAACAATATTAGGTGCCAGCCACTTTTGGGCCTCTTCCAGTTTTATATTTTTTCGTTCAGCAAAATCCTGAACCTGATCTTGCTTTATTTTTCCCAATCCAAAATATTTGGCTTCGGAATGTCCAAAATAGTAGCCACTTACACTGGCAGCCGGCCACATGGCCAAACTATCGGTCAATTTCACGCCTATTTTCTCTTCCACCTTCATCATATCCCAAATTGTCAGTTTTTCCAAATGGTCGGGACATGCTGGATAACCAGGTGCCGGTCGAATACCACGGTATTTTTCTTTAATCAGAGCGTCGTTATCCAGATTTTCATCCACTGCATAGCCCCAATGTTTGGTCCGAACCTCCTTGTGCAAATATTCAGCAAAAGCTTCAGCTAGCCTATCGGCCAAGGCTTTGATCATAATGGAATTGTAATCGTCATGATTTTTTTCAAACTCAGTGGCCAATTCTTGGGTTCCAAATCCTGTGCTCACACAAAAGAAGCCCATGTAATCTTGAATTCCCGAATCTTTTGGAGCAATAAAATCTGCTAATGCAATATTTGGAACCCCTTCGCGCTTTTTCAATTGTTGACGCAGCGTTCTGATGATAAAACTTTTTGGTTTTTCTTTCATTTCGAGCGCAGTCGAGAAATCTGAAGAAGATAAATCCTGCTTTTCACCTCTCGACTGCGCTCGAGGTGACACATTAACTTCTATATCATCTTCATCAATTTGATTGGCTGGAAATAACCCAAAGATAGCTTTGCCTTTCAACAGTTTCTCGTCCAAAACTTGTTTTAAAAGTTCTTTGGCATCCTTAAAAAGCTCCTTGGCCTGTTCCCCTACCACCTCATCGTTCAAAATATCAGGATATTTTCCATGGAGATCCCAACTTCGGAAGAATGGAGACCAATCGATGAATTCCTCCAATTTAGTCAAATCGAAATCTTCCAACACTTGAACACCCAATTGGTTCGGTTTTTTAATATCTGATGGATTCCATTCGATTTGCAATTTGTTTTTTCTAGCATCTTCCAACGTCAAATATTCCTTGTGTTTGGAACGATTCAAAAACTTATCACGAAAACTCTCGTAATCCAGTTTGATGGATTTTTTATACTTCACCGAAGTCTCCTCCTGAAGCAAATCACCCACCACTGTTACGGCTCTGGAAGCATCATTCACATGCACCACAGAATGACTGTATTGCGGGTCGATTTTTACAGCAGTGTGAGCTTTACTGGTTGTTGCGCCACCAATCAAAAGGGGCACTTCAAAGTTTTGGCGTTCCATTTCTTTGGCCAAGAACACCATTTCGTCCAAAGATGGGGTAATCAAACCGCTCAACCCAATAATATCCACTTGCTCTTCCTTGGCCTTATTGATGATTTTTTCTGGAGGTACCATCACCCCCATATCTACAATCTCGTAATTATTACAGGCCAACACCACACTTACAATGTTCTTTCCAATATCGTGCACATCGCCTTTAACCGTAGCCATCAAAATTTTACCTGCTGCTTTGGCATCTTTATCTTTTGAAGCTTCAATGTAAGGGGTTAGGTAGGCCACAGCCTTTTTCATTACCCTAGCAGACTTTACCACTTGGGGCAAGAACATTTTTCCGCTACCGAACAAATCACCAACCACATTCATACCTGTCATCAAGTTGCCCTCGATGACTTCCAAAGGTTTGGTTGCTTGCTGACGAGCCTCTTCTACATCTTCTACGATATACTGATCTATTCCCTTGACCAAGGCACGGGTAATCCTATCTTGCAGCGGTTCTTCCCGCCAAGATAAATCCACCTTACTCTCTTTGGCTTTACCTACAACGGTTTCGGCAAACTCCAAGAGTCTTTCGGTAGCATCATCACGCCTATCCAAAAGCACATCCTCCACATATTCCAAAAGATCTTTAGGGATATCATCGTAGACCTCCAACATTGTCGGATTTACGATGCCTATATTCATTCCGGCTTTTATGGCATGGAACAAAAAGGCTGAATTAATCGCCTCGCGAACAGGGTTGTTACCTCGAAAAGAAAACGATACATTGCTCACCCCTCCACTAACACTGCAATAGGGCAAATTTTCCCTAACCCAACGAGTGGCCTCAATAAAGTCAACTGCATTTTTCCTATGTTCTTCCATTCCTGTGGCCACTGGAAAAATATTGAGATCGAAAATGATGTCTTCCGGTGGGAAATTGACCTTGTTGACCAACACATCATAGGATCGTTTGGCAATTTCAATTCGGCGCTCCAAGTTGTCCGCTTGCCCGACCTCATCAAATGCCATCACGATTACAGCGGCTCCATAACGTTTTATCAACTTGGCGTGGCGGATAAATTCTTCTTCTCCTTCTTTTAGACTAATGGAGTTTACTACACATTTTCCTTGCACCACTTGCAGACCTGCTTCGATGATTTCCCATTTGGAACTATCGATCATAATGGGAACGCGGGCAATATCCGGTTCGGAAACTATCAAATTCAGGAATCTGACCATAGCTTCTTTACCATCAATCAGGCCGTCGTCCATGTTGATGTCTATGATTTGGGCACCGCCTTCCACTTGATCACGAGCAACATCTAAGGCTTCGTCGTACTTTTCTTCCTTTATCAACCGTAAAAAACGCTTGGAACCTGCCACATTGGTCCGTTCTCCCACATTGATAAAATTACTGTTGGGGGTTACCACCAATGGTTCAAGGCCACTCAGGCGTAAAAAGCGTTGTTCGTTTTTCGTTGTTCGTTGTTCGTTTATTTCCATCGCTATATTTCCAACAACATTAACAAATTACGGATAACGATAAAGACCTTGGCTCATAATCCTTTACTGCATCTGCAATGGCCTTGATATGTTCCGGAGTGGTTCCACAACATCCACCTACGATATTTACCAACCCTTTTTCTACGTATTCTTTTATTTGTGCGGCCATTTGCTCTGGTGTTTCATCGTATTCACCAAAGGCATTGGGCAACCCCGCATTGGGGTGTGCAGAAACTGCAAATTCTGATTTGGCGGAAACCACCTCTAAATGAGGTACCAATTGTTTGGCTCCCAGCGCGCAGTTGAACCCTACCGATAAAATCGGGATATGTGAAATGGAAATCAAAAAGGCTTCGGCAGTCTGACCAGACAATGTTCTGCCCGATGCATCGGTAATGGTACCACTGACCATCACGGGAACTTCTATATTCCGCTCATCTTTTACTTCCTCAATGGCAAAAAGAGCTGCCTTGGCATTCAGTGTATCAAAAATGGTTTCCACCAGTAAAATATCCACACCGCCATCGAGCAGCGCCTCAACTTGTTGTTTGTATGCAATTCGAAGTTCATCAAAGGATATGGCACGAAATCCTGGGTCGTTTACATCGGGCGACATACTGGCTGTCTTATTGGTCGGGCCAATACTTCCCGCAACAAACCTTGGTTTGTTTGGGTTTTTATCAGTGAATTCATCGGCCACTTCCTTTGCAAGCTTGGCCGATTCATAATTGAGTTCGTATACCAATTCTTCCATACCATAATCTGCCATGGCTATGGTTGTTCCCGAGAAAGTATTGGTTTCCAAAATATCAGCGCCAGCTTGTAAAAAGCTGCGATGTACTTCTTTTACCGCTTCAGGTTGGGTTAGAGATAGTAGATCATTGTTGCCTTGTAGGTCGCTTGTCCAATCTTTGAAACGTTCGCCCCTAAAATCCTCCTCCTTGAATTTATAGCGTTGTAGCATGGTACCCATGGCTCCATCCAACACTAAAATCCGTTTCTTCAATATATCTTTAATTTTTTCCATAATACAATTTCCTTTTAAAAAGGATATAGTGAGATCAAGAGAAGTGTGTGGAACCGATGTTGTATTTGTCCGTTATCCTTCCCCTTACCGTTTAGATTTCCTAAAATATCTTGATTTTTTTCAAGATGAGGGTAGAATGTAGCACCTTCTCGAGGTCGAGGGTTGCTAAGGCTTCACAGGGTCCAATCCCTCCACCTTTCTTGATAACACTTTCAATTTATAAATGAACTGAACTACAAAGAAACGGCTCTCCTCATTGAAAAGCAAAAAAAGCCCCTGAATATTTAGAAAACATACCATTAAAAAAACGGGTTGATCGAACAACCCGTTCCCTGTTTTAATGCTGTAATGTTAATTTACAGCAGCATTCCCCCGGATACTTCGATACGCTGCCCATTGATCCATTTGGCTTCTTCGGTGCATAAAAATGCAACCACGCCTCCAACATCGTCCGGGACTCCTACTCGACCCAATGCCGTAATATTGGTTATGGCCGTTCTTTTTCCTTCATCATTTTTATTGGATCCACCACCAAAATCGGTCTCAATGGCCCCAGGTGCTACCACATTTGCCCTTATTCTTCGGCCTGCCAATTCTTTCGCCTGGTATCTTGTCAAGGTCTCAACTGCTGCTTTCAAGGAACCGTACACCGAAAATCCGGGAAATGAAAAACGGGTCAATCCACTCGAAATGTTCACAATAGCACCTCCATCTGATAGTATGGGCAACAATTTTTGGGTTAGAAAAAAGACTCCTTTAAAGTGGACATTCACCAAAACATCGAACTGATCTTCGGTAGTCTCGAGTATAGGAGTATTGATTCCTATTCCTGCATTATTTATTAAAAAATTAATCGTTGATGCTTTAAAATAGCTGTTCAATACTTTTTTTGCTTCACCCACAAAGGCATCAAAACTTTGATTGTCCGCCACATCCAGCTGGAGTGCATATGCTTTTTGACCATTTTTTTCAATTTGGTTTACCGTTTTATCAGCTTCTTTTTTATTGCTATGGTATGTCAACAGAACATGGAATCCTTTTTTAGACAATTTGATGGCCATATCCTCGCCAAGTCCGCGGCTTCCTCCTGTTACCAATGCTATTTTTGCTTTGTTCATTTTACTTGATTTTTGATTATGAACAAAAGTAACCCCAACAGCCGAAGTTTGCTTGCGAGTATCAAACTGTTATTTGTAAAAATCAAACTTTAATGGCCGACCTAAATTTTAAAGGGGAAAGTTGTGCGTGTTTTTTAAAAAAGTTGGAAAAATGTGCTACTTCTTCAAACCCAAGACTAAATGCGATTTCAGAAATGGTCCAATCGGTGTTATTGAGCAAGATCTTGGCTTCCTCAAAAATTCTGGAATGAATAATAGTGGTAGTGGTGAGGCCTGTGGTCTCCTTTAAAACCTTGTTTAAATGATTGGCGTGCACGGCCAATTGTGCGGCATAATCGTTGGCCGTTTTGAGCATCAATCGTTGAACCCTCGAATTTATAGGAAACTGTCGCTCGAGCAATTCAACAAACATATCCGTAATGCGGGTAGAGGCATTATGACTGTTTTCTGTTGGGAGTTTTGGTTGGAGTTTTTGCGCTATGTGCAGCAATTCAATAATATAGGCACGAATCAAATCGAATTTAAAGGGATAATCGGAAGACAATTCGCTATCCATTTTTTGAAAAAGCAGTTCCAAGTCGGCGTATTCTTGATTGGAAATTGTTAGGATAGGATAACTTCCCGGTTGAAATAACGGGAACTTTTCTAAAATAACCCCACTCTTATCTTTAGATAAAAAATTTTCGGTGAAGACACAAAAATACCCCGCCTGTTCCCCTTCCTTTGGCAGATAGTGATATGGGATTTTGGGCGATGCGAACAACAGCGCCTTATCATTTATTTGAATCACCTTATCGGCATATTCCGCCGTGTTCTTACCACTGATCAAGCTTATTTTAAAATAAGAACGGCGATCATATCGCATTTCCCCCTTGTTCAACTTTGTGCGGTACTCGGTAATATTGAACACATTAAAATGTCCAATATCCTTGCCGATACCCTCGGGAATGGGCAATTGGAGTTTTCCATAAAAGTCCTCAAGCGTGAACATTTCGGCCATTTTTTTGTAAAATTCAAATATAACCTAAAAACAAAAACACCCTCCAAAATTGCTTCTGAAAGGGTGCCCCTGCTTCTAAAAACTAAATTATCTAGTTGATACTCTGTACCACTTCTTTTTTGGCTTCTTTTTTGGTACCATCAAATCCTTGCACCCCACCAACAGTGGTATACTTCATTACAAATCGCTTATCTGGATTAATGATTTGATAGGCAAATTGGCACATCACGGCAGCTTCGTGGAAGCCCGACAAAATCAATTTAAGTTTCCCAGGATAGGTATTTACATCGCCAATGGCAAATACGCCGGGAATATTGGTCTGGTAATCTTTTGCATTGTTTACTTTGATGGCATTCTTTTCGATTTCCAATCCCCAGTTACCGATAGGCCCCAGTTTTGGCGACAATCCAAAAAGCGGGATAAAATAATCGGTTTCTACGTAAGCATCTTCCTTTGCTTGATCATTATATTTTATTACGACGGCATGCAATTCGTCCTTCCCATGAATTTCTTTTACCTCAGCTTCGGTATATAGTCGAATCTTGCCCAATTTGGCCAACTCCCGCGCTTTTTCCACCGAATCCAGAGCCCCACGGAATTCGTTTCTCCGGTGTACCAAAGATACCTCGGAGGCTACATCGGCCAAAAATATGGCCCAGTCCAAAGCTGAATCACCACCACCAGAAATCACTACTTTTTTATCACGGAATTGCTCTGGGTCCTTAATCATGTACTCCACACCCTTACTTTCGAACAATCCGATATTGGCGATCAAAGGTTTTCTCGGTTCAAAAGAACCTAGCCCTCCTGCAATCACCACCACTGGAGCGTGGTGTTGGGTACCTTTGCTTGTAGTTACGATAAAAGAACCATCCTCTTGCTTCTCCAAAGTTTCAGCTCGCTCACCCAACGTAAAACCAGGCTCGAACGGCTTTATTTGCTCCATAAGATTATCCACCAAGGTACCCGCCAAAATTTCTGGATAGGCTGGAATATCGTAAATCGGTTTTTTAGGATAGATCTCGGAACATTGGCCTCCCGGTTGTGCCAATGCATCAATTAAATGACATTTTAGCTTTAACAATCCTGCTTCAAAAACAGTGAACAAACCCGTTGGTCCCGCCCCGATTATAATGATATCTGTTTTGATCATACTACTACTTTTTAATTCGTCCTTAAAGCCCCTTCGACTCCGCTCTGGGTCATAAAGTGCTGACATTTGATTTAATTTTTCTCTAGCAATTTTTCTCCCTTAATTTGATACTCTTCTTGAATATCCAATATTTTTTGACGGTGATTCACCACTTCTCCGATCACAATGATCGCTGGATTGGATAACTGCTGCCCCCTTGCCTTGTTCTCAATAGAGGCAACAGTTGCTATTCCAACCCTTTCGTGATTTGTTGTGCCATTTTGGATAATGGCCACTGGTGTATTTTCTTTTCCTTCTTTTTGGAAGAGTTCCATAATCTCCCCCAGTTTGGACATCCCCATAAGTATGATGACCGTGGCGTTGGATTTTGCGGCCAAAGCCACATCGTTGGACAGTTTATGTTCTTTGGTGGTTCCTGTAATGACCCAAAAGCTTTCGGCGGCGCCTCTCTTGGTCACAGGAATATGTTGTGATGCCGGTACGGATACCGAAGATGATATTCCCGGCACAACTGCAACCTCGATTCCATACTGAGCGGCATGTTCCATTTCTTCTGCCCCACGGCCAAAAACAAATGGGTCCCCTCCTTTTAACCGCACTACATGCAGCCCTAGGCTTGCTCGTTGCACGATCAAATCATTGATTTGCTCTTGTTGATAAGCATAACATCCTTTGCGCTTTCCCACAAATATTTGCTCGGCCTGATCGGTATACTCCAATAACTCCGTGGACACCAATGCATCATACAACACAACGTCTGCACTTTGTAAGGCCTTGATGCCTTTTAGGGTAATCAACTCCACATCTCCCGGGCCTGCGCCAACTACGGTCAACTTTCCTTTACGCATGTTCCAATTCCAATTTTCTGAACGTTTCCAAACGTTGCAGCACTGTTTTGGCATCTTCCAAATAGCTTTTTGCAAATGCTTCGGATGGTTCGTTCTTGTTCAATTGAAGGGCGACTTTATCAAAACCTCCCTCAAAGGCTATTTTTCCAGTTTCCACATACAGCTTATCAAAATCCTTGATGATGCTCGCATGGGTATTGGTCTTTACTTTTTCGGCCGTCAACAATGCCTTCGCAGAATTCACAATGGATTGGTAGGAGTAATAAATACTTGCCGCCCATTTTCTTTCTTTGATGGCCTCTTCGGCATTTTCAATCTTCTCTTGGCTTTCAAAGAACAATGTGGCCACAAGGTCAACAATGACTCCCGCACATTCCCCGATTCCAATCTCCTTTTTATATTTTTCCTCGTTGCCCCAATCGATAAAATCATCTTGGGTCAAATTATCCACATCCGTCAACGGTTTAAGGAAATCATAGAAATAATGTTGTCCTTTAGCTTCATAATAATCGGTAAAAGAAGTTCCATTTCCGTTGGCTTCGAAGTCATCCAAAATAAGACGCAAAGCCTGCGGCCCTCTTTTACTTGGAATCTTAGCGACTTTGTCGGCAAATCTTGCTTTTCCATCACCATAATTTCCTCCGCCCAATAAAACTTGAAGTGCGGGTGCCACCAATTTATCCTTGGTTCTAACGGACATGCCTTGGAACCCAATATGTGCCATGTTATGCTGACCACAAGCGTTCATACATCCACTGATCTTGATAACCACATCTGGATTTTTGATGTATTGAGGATATTCAGCTTTGATTACTCTTTCCAACTCATCGGCAATTCCCGTGCTACTGGCAATACCCAAATTACAGGTATCGGTTCCCGGACACGCGGTGATATCCAGTGCTTTGTTATAGCCAGCTTCGGCAAAGCCAAGTTTATTCAATTCTTGGTAAAAGAATGGCACCAATTCCTCTTTTACATATGGAACCAATATGTTTTGTCTGAGTGACAAACGAATCTCCCCTGCTGCATAATTCTGCACCAATCTGGCCAGTTTACGTGCCTTGTCCGTGTAGAAATCTCCCAATAGCACTTTAATCCCGATAGCCACATAACCTTCTTGTTTTTGAGGCACCAAATTGGTGGATTTCCAATCTTCAAAAGCTGTTTGGTCTTCGATTTCAACTTCTGGAGTTTCAACCTCAGCGATATTCACCTTTGGATAATCTTCAAAATTGATGGGATAGGTTTGGTGTGGAACTGCGGTTTGTTCTTCTTCCAGCAATTGTTTAAAACCATCCAGACCGATATCCTTCAGCAAAAATTTCATACGGGCTTTTGCCCTACTCTTTCGCTCTCCGTATCTATCGAACACACGAATTACACCTTCCATCAACGGAATAATTTTATCCGTAGGCAAAAAGCTGTAGAGTTCATCGGCATGGCGTGGTTGAGAACCCAATCCGCCTGCCAACATTACTTTGAACCCTCTTTCACCATCTTTTTCTTTGGCGATAAAACCAAGGTCGTGCATATAGGAAAGTCCGGTGTCTGCATCACTGGCAGAGAAAGAAACTTTGAATTTTCTTCCCATTTCCTGCCCAATAGGATTTCTTAAGAAATATTCGAATACTGCTTGGGCATAGGGAGAAACATCAAAAGGTTCATCTACATCGATTCCTGCAGTTTCACTAGCAGTTACGTTGCGAACGGTATTTCCACAAGCTTCCCGAATGGTTACTTCATCCTTCTCCAGTTGCGCCCAAAGCTCTGGAGTGCGTTCCAAGTCCACATAATGAATCTGGATATCTTGACGAGTAGTGATATGTAATCGTCCTTTAGAGTACTCATCGGAAACATCTGCAATCCGAAGCAACTGATTTGAGGTCACCTTTCCATAAGGCAACTTAATCCGAATCATTTGTACCCCAGGCTGGCGCTGCCCATATATGCCTCGAGCCAACCGAAGGCTCCGAAATTTTTCCTCGTCAATATTGCCTCCATTGAACTGGTTAATTTTTTTTTCCAGATCAATGATGTCCTTTTCCACTACCGGGTTTTCTATTTCTGTTCTAAAGCTTTGCATTTCCTATTTATCCTATCTTTTTTATAGATTCTATTGATAAGTATTCTTATTTGATATTCATTTGTTTATTGCAAATGAATACCACACTCCCTACTTTCCAATGCTTTTACCGGATCAAAATAGGTGCTGTTTTTTGGTAAGTTATGCTGCTCTAAGTAGCCATCCAACTCGTCATCCGTCCAATAATAAAACGGACTTATTTTAAGGATACCATCTTTGCTGTAACTTAATATATCCTTAGAACTTCTAAGTTCTGTCTGGCGTATTCTTATATTGGAAAACCAGATGTCCGGTTTAAAATCTGCCAAAGCCCTGCGGAAAGGCTCAAGTTTGACAATCTCGGAAAATTCGGCATGTTCTGGCTGGTCCACCGATGGAAAACCGAGCCTATGTTCGGTGAACGCCTTTGTTTCTCGCGGCACATAGGTGCTTAGGTTGAGATTGAGCAACTTGGTCAAATACGAAGCATGTTCATAGGTTTCCGGTAAATTGTATCCCGTATCACACCAAACCACATCGATATTGGGATCTTCCATACTAAATGTATTCAAAAGCACCGCTGAGTATTTACCAAAGCTGGTGGTAACTATTCTTCTTTCCGACAACTGTAAAGCCCAACTAATGATTTCCTCAGGCGGTATTCCTCTAAATTGTTTGTTGTAATATTCCAAATCTATATCAAGAGCCATAATATATAATGTCTATCGTTTTAATAGGTTATACAAACGTAAAATTAATTTTTAGAACAGCATGTAAAAACCTTCATAATTATTTATTTACCCTATAGTTTTAGTAGATTAATTAAATATTGAAATTATTTTTACCATATTCTCAATAAAAAATGGACTGTCCAATAATTAAATAGAGAAGAAAAAGCATTAAAACAAAGGAGATAAGACCAATAATGCCATTCCAATGATCAGTACTGACGTTGCCAGAAGTATCCGAAGATTTTACCTTTAAAAAGGAATCAAAATTTCTTTTTTCCTTTCCATTCAGTAGACCAAAAAAATTGAATAAAAGATAACGGATAAATGCGCCAAAAAGTTCTAATAATGCATTAAACATCTTATAATCTTGTTGAATTAAAATTTAACTACAACAAATCTGCCAGGGTATTGTTTCGGTAAACGTCCAAAGCACTATCCCTTACCTGAAGCATTAACTTGTGCACGGAACATTCGTCTTCATTAGGACAGTCTTCACATTTTTCGTAGAAATTGAGGCTAACGCATGGAACCATGGCTATAGGACCTTCCAGCACCCTCATTACCGTGGTCATTGGGATATCCTTGGGTTCTTTTATAAGGTAGTACCCTCCTCCCTTTCCTTTTTTGGAACCTAAAAATCCGTTCCTGCGAAGGGTCAACAAAATACTTTCCAGAAATTTTTGGGAAATATTTTCATGCTTGGCAATTTCAGCAATCTGCACCGGCTGTCTATCATCTACTTTTGCAAGATAGGTAAGTGCTTTTAGTCCGTATTTTGTCTTCTTGGAGAGCATCGTACGAATATAACGAAATTAAACAATCCGTTCCCTAGAAGAATACTATCAAAAAAACCTTATCCCAAGGCCTGTTCAATATCCGAAATAATATCATCAATATGTTCAAGGCCTACGGATACCCGCACCATGCCATCCGATATACCAACGGCATTGCGTTCTTCGGTGGTAAGCTTGCTGTGTGTTGTTGAAGCAGGGTGGGTTACTATACTTCGCGAATCGCCCAAGTTGGCCGAAAGGGACAACAATCGAATTCCATTAAAGAATTCCCTGCCTGCTTCCAGACCGCCCTTGACCCCGAAAGCAACAACACATCCGCCTGCTTTCATCTGTTTTTTGGCAATTTCGTGATTTGGGTGTGATTTTAAAAAAGGGTATTTGACCCATTCAATTTTTTTATGACCTTCGAGATAGGTGGCCAATTTCAGAGCATTCTCACAATGTCGATCAACCCGAACAGCCAAGGTTTCCAAACTTCGCGACAATACCCAAGCATTAAAGGGAGACAATGCAGGCCCTGTGATCCTTGAAAACCGATATACTTTGTCCATTAAATCACCATTGCCTACGGTGATTCCGGCCAGTACCCTGCCCTGCCCGTCCATTAACTTGGTCCCTGAGTGGATGACCAAGTCGGCCCCGAACTTTATGGGTTGCTGTAAATATGGGGTCGCAAAACAATTGTCCACAATAAATATAAGTCCATGTGCTTTGGCGATCTTTCCCAAAACGGCCAGATCTAAAACATCCACCCCAGGATTGGTCGGGGTTTCCGCATATAGGATTTTTGTATTAGGTTTGATTAACCCTTCGATTTGAGATACATCGTTGGCATCAAAATAACTGGTTTCGATATTCCATTTTGGGAAAAATTGGGTAAACAAACTATGCGTAGATCCAAAAATACTCTTGGAAGATATAATATGATCTCCGGCATTTAACAAGGCTGCCAAGGTGGAAAAAACGGCCGACATACCCGAAGCATAGGCGAAGCCGCTTTCCGCCCCCTCCATTTGGCAAACTTTTTCAATCAATTCCGATGAATTGGGATTGGAATATCTGGAGTAAATATTCCGTTCCTTTTCTTCGGCAAAAGAGGCCCGCATATCCTCTGCATCTTCAAAAACAAAGCTGGAGGTCATATAAATGGGGCTGGAATGCTCCAAATTTTGACTACGCTCTATTTGCGTTCGTATTGCTTGTGTCTCGAATTTATTGCCGGTCTTTTTCATATCTTTTCTGCTATTCTTAAAATATCGCCAAATACACCTCTTGCCGTAACAGCAGCTCCTGCTCCCGCTCCTTGAATCACAAGTGGGTGCTCTCCGTAAGACTCCGTATAAATTTCAATGATCGAATCGGAGCCCTTTACCTGGCCCAATGCACTCTCTTTGGGCACAGAGACGAGTTTTACATCCAGGACTCCTTTGTCCTGTTGTAAATCTCCATGCAAATCCCCAACATATCGCAATACATGGCCTTGTTTCTGGTCCTTCTTTATCTTTTCAAAAACAGTGTCCATCTTTTCAATTTGCTCCATAAATTTCTTAAAATCCAAGGTTACAAGCTCTTCTGGAATTAAATTTTGAACTTCAATATCCGCGAACTCGTTCTGAAGGTCCAACTCTCTGGCCAAAATCAAAAGTTTTCTTCCTACATCGTTCCCGGACAGGTCTTCCCTAGGATCAGGTTCTGTAAACCCATTTTCCATAGCTTCCTTTACAATTTCGGAAAAAGTGACATCTTTCTCGGAAAAAGTATTAAAAATATAACTCAACGACCCTGAAAACACCCCCTTAATCCGAGTAATATTCTCACCGGAAAGATGCAGTAGTTTAATTGTATCGATAAGTGGAAGCCCTGCACCCACATTGGTTTCGTACAGGTATTGTTTTTGATTTTGATCTAAACACTTTCGTATGGATTTATATTGATCAAAGCTCAAGGTATTTGCAATCTTGTTGGATGACACCAGATCAAAACCATGCTCGATCAAGGTTTCATATTTTTCCACAAATGTTTTGCTTGCGGTATTATCCACTGCAATCAAATTCTCTAAATGATGTTTTTTGGCAAAAGTGATTATATCTTCAGCAGAATAAGGCTGTCCCTCTGTTTCCAAACGCTCTTTCCAATCGGCACCAATACCCGAAGCATCCAATAGTACTTTTGTTGAATTGGACACTGCAAATATTTTTAAGTCGATACTTTTTCTGTCCTCGATCGTGTTTTTTGAATCCAGAATCTGATGGATCAATGTCCCCCCCACATTGCCATGACCGAACAAGGCCAAATTGATTTTCTTCGCAATACCGAAAATTTGCCCATGGATCACGTTTATGGCTTTGTGCAGATCGGTTTTCTTCATTACCATGCTCACATTTTTTCCTGTCACCGTGTTGTTGAACAGTAAGGGTGTGATTTGGTTTTTGACCAAGGCATTGAAGGGTTTATGAAAACTGCTCAAGTCCATACCCACAATAGAAATGACGGAAACATCCTTCACCACGGATATTTTATTGATATCCTGCGATGAATAGTCCGTCTCAAATTCCTGATCGAGTACTTTTTTTGCCTTATCCGCCTTGGAGACATCCACTACCAAACCAATACCTCTTTCCGATGATCCTTGGGAAACAATTCCAACGGAGATATCGTTTTGGCCAAGGGCCCTGAAAATACGCATATCCACACCAACTTTTCCGAGCAACCCCCTACCCTCAAGATTGATAAGGGCCATATTATCCAACACGGAAAGGGACTTTATGCCACCACGACCAGTTTTTGGACCGATCAAGGTGCCCTCGTTATCATCATTGAAAGTATTGCAGATACGTAATGGGATGTTTTTTTCGATCAAGGGGATAATCGTCTTTGCGTGCAAAATGGTGGCACCAAAATTGGCGAGTTCATTGGCCTCACTGTAAGAAATCATATCGATCAATCTGGCATCTTTCACCAAATCGGGATTGGCGGTAAAAATACCATCAACATGGGTATAATTGATCAACTCGCTTGCATCCAAAAAATTGGCCAACAGAGCTGCGGAATAATTTGTTCCATTTCTTCCCAAAGTAGTGGTTGCACCATTCTTATTGGAAGCTATAAACCCGGTTACCACGGGTACGGTGCCCGAATCCAGCTCATGGAAGTATCGTAGCACATTTTCTTTGGACAGCCCTTCATCTACCTCGGCATTACTAAAGCTATCGTCGGTTTTTATGAGTTGTCTGGAGTCGAGCAATGTAGCCTTTACCCCATTTGCCTGCAAGGCAGCAGTAACATATTTTCCAGATATCAATTCACCGAAGGACAGTACTTCATCCTTGGTTTTTAGACTGTAATCACCTGTTAATGTTACCCCGCTCAATATTTTTTCGATTGCGGACAGTTCTTCGGTTATGTCCACACCATCAAAATTATTTTTTTGGTATTCGGCAAACTTCTTCAAATCTTTTTGGAAGTCTTCCCCGTTGACCGCTTTTTCCAATAGGTTCTCCAATTGGTCCGTTGCCTTACCGCGCGCAGAAACTACTACTGCAAAATGTTCTTGCTCATCATATCTTTTACCGATAATATTCAAAACACGTTCAATTCCTTCGCCGTTTGCCAAAGATTTTCCGCCAAATTTTAAAATTTTGATGCGTTCTGTACTCTTCTGAAATACGGTGGACAACAATTTCTCCAATTGTTCAAACTCCATCAAAAAGGCATCGTGCCCATGTACGGATTGTACTTCGCCATAAGTAACATTGGTATTCGCCTGTGCCAATCGCTTAAATGTTTCCTTATTTTCTTCGGCAGTAAAGAACAAATCGGAGTTTACCCCGATTATGTGGATTTTGGTATCGCTTTCCTGTAAAGCGTTAAATGCTTCCTCTCCATCTCTGGTTATATCGATGGATTTGAGCAATTGGTTCATTAATTTATAGGCAGAAAGTTGAAAACGCTCTTGTAACTTTTTGCCGTGATGCATCAACCAAGATTCTACATTAAATATTTGAAGCTCTTCGTTGGTACTTCTTTTAAACCTTTCTTTAAATGATTCCGGGGTACGGTAGCACAACATCGCATGCATACGTGCATCGTGCACCGGTTGTTTGGAGTTGACCAAAAATTGCTCCTGAATCTGACAATTGGCAATCAACCAATCCGTGGATTTCCAATCGGAGGCCACAGGGATCAAATGCTCGGTTATCTTTGGGTCAATAGCAGTCATTTCCCATGCAATTCCTCCTCCCAACGAGCCTCCGATTATGGCAAACAATTTTTCGATTTCCAAGGCCCGAAGTCCCCATAAAAATATTCTAGCAATATCCCCGGCAACAAAGTCCTTATAGTTTTCAATAATAAAACCATCAAAACCATTTCCCGGTATGTTAAATGACAGAATGGTGTACTTTTTTGTATCGATACATTTTCCATCCCCGATTAAATCGGACCACCAGCCATCTTCTCCGGCAACGTTCGAATTACCTGTCAAGGCATGGTTCACAAGAATGATCGGTGCCGAATGCAATGGCTTTCCGAACAACTGATACGACAGTTCAATTTCTTGTGTATGACCGGATAAGGTCGTATATTCCTTTATCTCTTTTTTATGCAACATGCGTGCTTACCAATTTCAAAATGTTTAACCAATAGCTGCAAAACCAGCTTCCAAATCGTTTTTTAAATCTTCAATGTCTTCCAGACCTACAGAAAGTCTGATCAAATCTTGAGTAACGCCCGCGCTTGCCTGTTGCTCCTCATCCAATTGTTGGTGCGTTGTACTTGCCGGGTGAATTATAAGCGACTTTGTATCACCAATATTAGCAAGCAAAGAGAATACTTTGGTCGCATCGGTTAGTTTTTTTGCCGCTTCGAACCCTCCTTTTACTCCAAATGTTACAATTCCGCTTTGTCCTTTTGGCAAATATTCCTGTGCCAAATCGTAATACTTGTTTCCCTTAAGCCCTGGATAGTTTACCCATGCTACTTCTTCCCTGCTTTGTAGCCACTCCGCCAACTCCAGTGCATTTGCACTGTGCTGCTTAATACGAACCGGCAAAGTTTCCAATCCTTGTAAAATTTGAAAAGCATTGAAAGGGCTCAAAGCTCCACCAAAATCTCGTAATCCTTCTAAAATTAACTTAAAAGTGAAAGCCGCCGCGCCCAAAGTTTCGTGATATACCAAGCCGTGATACCCTGCAGATGGCTCTGTAAATTCCGGAAATTTACCATTGCTCCAATCAAAAGTGCCGGCATCAATGATAGCTCCTCCAAGCGATGTTCCTTGGCCTCCAATATATTTGGTCAAGGAATGTATCACCAAATTGGCGCCGTGCTCAATAGGATTTAAAAGTCCGGGCGTAGCTACCGTGTTATCCACAATAAATGGTACTCCTGCCGCTTTGGCCTCTTTAGAAATTCCTTTTAAATCCAACACATCCAATTTAGGATTGCCCAAGGATTCCACAAAGATTGCCCGTGTATTCTCTTGAACCGCATCCGCAAAATTTGAAGGGTCCGAAGCATCTACAAAAGTGGTAGTGATACCCAATCTTGGCAGGGTAACATTCAATAAATTATAGGTGCCCCCGTACAAACTGCTGGATGCCACAATATGGTCGCCCGCTTTTAGCAGGGTCAACAGTCCCGTAGAAATCGCTGCAGTACCAGATGCAAATACAACGGCACCTACCCCTCCCTCTGCAGCGGCCAATCTATCTTGCAGTACCTGGTTGGTTGGATTATTCAGTCTTGTATAAATAAAACCCAATTCTGACAATGAAAATAGATTCGCGGCATGGTCCGTGTCGTTAAAGACATAGGATGTTGACTGATAAATAGGCACTGCCCTTGTTCCTGCGGTCTGTGTGGTATCGTGACCTGCGTGTAATACGTTTGTTGCAAATTTTTGATCGCTCATGACTTTTGTTTTTTTTAAATTTTTAAAACGAAAAATTAAAAAGTCAAACGCTTAGCCCTTGGGCGTAAGAAAATCAAAAAGTTATAAGAAAATGAAATCGAAAATGGTCGATTGTCGTTATCTATACCCAATCGGGATAGAATGTAGCACCTTCTCGACACTGGGGGTCAAGGGTTGCTAAGGCTTCAAAGGGTCTATTCCCTCCACCTTTCTTGATAACTAATCAATACTTGTTTGAACTTCGAACAACAAATATACTGATGGAAAATTTGATTTTCCTAATCTTTTGGAAAAAATTGATCCTTCACATGTGTTGTCCGAAGCTCCAAGTCATTTTATTTCAATACCGTAAACTCGATATTGGAGTCGGTAAATACAGTATGGGTCTGCGTTTTAAAATCGGATTCGTCTGCCTTAAAAATATTGTCCACATAGGTCTGCGGGTTCAAATCGATAAGCGGGAACCACGTACTTTGTACCTGAATTTGCAATTTGTGCCCTTTTTTGATCGTGTGGAACACATCTTGAAGCTTGATATCCACATCTGTTTTTTGATTTGGGATAAATGGTTCAGGGTCTGAAAAGCTATTTCTAAATCGACCACGAAGCACCTCGCTCCTTACCATTAAATGGTAATTGCTCATTTTAAGATGGTCTTGCATTTCTTCATTTGTCTCGGTATCCGCTGGGTGTACATCGATAACCTTTACGATCCAATCTGCTGCTTTACCGGTGGTGGCCACCTTTAATTTTGCCAAAATATCCCCGGCCAAGGTAAGGTCTTCTTCCATCACTTCGGTCTCGAACACCAGAACATCGGAACGACGGGCAGCAAAACGTTGGTCATCGGTCATGTATTTTCTTGGTGTGAACACTGTTTTTACGTCCTCGGAATAAGGCACGGGTTTCTTTACATTGCTCACGAAGTCTATGCCGGTTACATTTTTAGCTTCGGATGTAAGCTCTTGGTCTTCGGATAGGTACATGGTCTGTTTTTCCACATTTTGTGGTGGCCAAGTATCGTACGTTTTCCATTCTTTTCTTCCGGTATCGAACACATAAGCTTCTGGCAGACCAGAATTTTTATCTCCTTCACCTTTTAGAAAATGATTAAAGAATTTTGTTTCGATGTTTTTTTGGAAGAACAAGGATATGGAATCACCAAAGTAGTAATTGCCCACGGTATTCCGCTCTTTTGTTCTTGCCCAAGCACCGTGGTCCCATGGTCCGAACACCATAGTATTGTAATTATCTGTATTGTATTTTTCTATGTTCTTATACGTTTCCAATGGTCCGTAGAGGTCTTCCGCATCAAACCAACCACCAACGATCATCGTGGCCACACTGCTCTTAACATTTTTCAAATGTTGGATGAGCCCTTTGCTCTGCCACATTTCATCATAATTGGGGTGTTCCTTTAACTCGTTCCAAAAGAAATCATCGGTAACACCTTCGGGACGCATGGTCGGGGTATCGGCAGTCTCGTATTCAAAAAAGTAATCCAAGTTTTTAAGTGGCCCTGCATCCAAAAAGAATTGGTACTGGTCTTCTGTCGGCAATTTGGGAAGTGTGTACCAAGCTGTGTCGATTGGTGCGTCACCATTGGGCCTTGGCGTTCCAAACAAAGAGGTCGCCCTAAAATAGCTCAACAAATACGCTCCGTTGTGGTGGAAATCGTCGAAAAAGAAATCCCCGATACAGGCTTGTGGGGAAGCCGCTTTTAGGGCTGGATGGGCATCCACAGTTGCATAGGTAGCATAATACCCAGGATAAGATATACCCCAAATTCCCACGTTGCCATTGTTATTTTCCACATTGTTAACCAACCACTCAATGGTATCGTAGGTATCGGAACTTTCGTCCACTTGATCGTTGGATGTTTTGTTGGGAATGTAGGCCCTCATATTTTCGTAATGGCCTTCACTGAGCCATCTTCCGCGCACATCTTGATAAACAATGATGTTTCCTTCACGCATTAAATGTTCGTTAGGACCGATTTTGGTCTTAAAATTACCTTCTCCATAAGGTCTTGAGCTGTAAGGAGTCCGTTGCATAATAATCGGGTACTCCTTGGAGGTATCCTTGGGAGCATATATGGTAGTATGCAGTTTTACCCCATCCCGCATTTCTATATCTACCTCTTTTTTGGTGTAGTTATCGGCGACGTAGGTATCTACTGTCTTGACCTCCGTTTTAGTGGTTTTTTTGCAACCAACAGCAGACAATAGCACAAAAACACTTAGGAACACAATTCTAAACGAACTTCTCATACATTCTAATTTTGATATGCTAAATCTACTAAAGTTCGCAAGAGTATGCCAATAAAAAAAAGGAGCTCCATTAAAGCTCCTTTTTTTATTTGATTCCCATGGCTTACAAACCAAAGGTTTTTTTCACCTTGTCCACCATATCCAATTTTTCCCAAGTAAAGAGTTCTACCTCTTTTTCTATTCTTCCATTATATGGAGACTCAAAAACCTTGGTCATGGTCGTGGGCTCTTTACCCATGTGACCGTAGGCCGCTGTCTCCAAATAAATTGGATTACGGAGTTTTAGACGTTCTTCTATGGCAAAGGGGCGCATATCGAAAAGTTGGGATGCTTTTTGGGCAATCTCACCATCATTTAAAGCAACGTTCGATGTTCCGTAGGTTTCCACAAAAATAGACGTTGGTTCCACTACTCCTATGGCATAACTTACTTGTACCAAAATTTCGTTCGCCACCCCAGCGGCAACAAGGTTTTTCGCCATGTGCCGTGCAGCATAGGCTGCACTGCGATCCACCTTGCTAGGGTCTTTTCCACTAAAGGCACCTCCTCCGTGGGCACCTTTTCCGCCATAAGTATCCACAATAATTTTCCTTCCAGTTAGCCCTGCATCCCCGTGAGGACCACCGATCACGAATTTTCCGGTCGGATTTATATGGTATTTGATACTGTCCGTAAAAAGTTTTTGTATGTTTTCCGGCAACAGTTTTTTAACTGCGGGAATCAATATTTTGATTACATCTTCTTTGATTTTGGCCAACATGGCTTCGTCCGTGTCAAACTCATCATGTTGGGTGGAAACCACAATAGTATCTATACGCTGGGGCACATTATCATCAGAATATTCAATGGTCACCTGGGCCTTGGCATCCGGCCTTAGGTAAGAGATCTGTGTTCCCTCCCTTCTTAAATCGGCCAACACTTCCAAAATCTTATGGGATATATCCAAAGCCAATGGCATGTAATTGTCGGTCTCGGTCGTCGCGTACCCAAACATCATTCCTTGATCACCGGCGCCTTGCTCTTCTTTAGTGCCCCGGTCCACTCCTTGGTTTATATCTTGGGATTGTTCGTGGATCAATGAGATTACCCCACAGGAATCCCCACTGAACTTGTACTCGCCTTTCGTATAACCAATGTTATTGATAACCTCCCTGGCTATACTTTGCAGATCCACATAAGTATGGCTTTTTACCTCGCCGGCCAAAACCACTTGACCTGTAGTGACCATAGTTTCGCAAGCCACTTTGCTCTCGGGATCAAAGGCAAGAAAATTATCCAATAGGGCATCACTTATTTGATCGGCTATCTTATCCGGGTGTCCTTCGCTTACCGATTCGGACGTAAATAAATATGACATTGTTTTCCTTTAACGGAAAGATTCAATTGAATAACCAAAGGAGTTTTTTCTCGGTAGAGACCACTGAACACACGTCCAGTAAACTGCTTTAGCATTTTTCATCCCTGATAGTTTGGGACAAGAGGTTGCAATCAGTCAAATCTTTCCTCGTTTTGAAGGGCAAAAGTACGGTGAAACCCAAAACCATCAAAATTTTGAACACAAAAACAAATCATAATTCATACTTCACCTTTAGAACAACATAACGTGGCTGGACCATATAGTTTGATGTTCTAAAATACAGGTCATCATAGGAGTTTTGGTCCAAAGAAGCATTGTTGGTAAGATTGGTGGCCTCAATACTATATTCCCATTTACTATCGGATTTTTGATAGGATAGACTTGCATCGAGAAACCCATATCTATTGTCTATGGTACCTTCTTTGTCTGTATATATGTAATGGTCGTAATCCACCAAAAAGAGAAAGTTCTTCAAGAAGGTCGCGTCGAACTTAACGAACGGTCTGTTGGTATAATAGGTAGTACTCGTATTTCCGTTATCGTAATCGTTTATGGTATATCCGATACCAAGCTCTAAATTGGGTGCATTGGTAAAGCTGCTACCAACGGAGGCTGAATAGCTCTGAGTTAGGGATTTTGAATTTTGAGGGGCATTATTCACTATATTGAATGTATTTGAAAGTGAAAGGGAAGCGTTGGTCTTTACCTTAATTCGGCCAAATGTCCTCTGAAAACTACCTGAACCACTGAAGGTTTCATCGTCTAAATTGGAATTGATGGTGGTACGCACCTGATTGATCCCCTCGATACTTGTATTGACCTTAAAGGCATCGATACGCTTACTATAGTTGAACCTGGCAAATATATTTTGAAGGTTGAACATACTAAAACTGAAAAAATTGAGCGATAGATTATGGTACAGCGCACTTTCCAGATCACGGTTACCTTGATACACCGAGTTGTAATTATTAAATATGTAGCCAGCGGCCAAATTGTTGATATCCGTAAAATTCCGGGTAATATTGTAGTTGAACCTAATGCTCTCGGATTGTTTAATCTGAAAATTAATGAACAGGTCGGGCACTATATTGGTAAGTTCGTTCTTCACTTTTGAACCCAACTGGGTATTGGCCGCCACATAGTTGTGTACATGGAAACCTGGATTGAACGTAAACTTGCCCATGATCCATTTATAATGAAACCCTAGATACATATCGGAAAAGTTGAATTGCACATTGTTATTGAGTTCATCATCATTAAAAGTAATCTCACTGCCTTCATCCAACACCTGAAAAATAGAAGAGTTGAACCTCTGACTGGATTGTGTGGTCCCCAAGGTTAAATTGATGTTGCTCTTTGCCCCTGTTACCCAAAAATAATCGAGTTTTGCATCCAACCTATTGGTTTGGGTATACTGTTTTTGGTTAATGTTATAATTGGATTGATCGGAATCCAAGGGAATCAATCCTCCAAAAGGCTGTTCTGATCGTATAGCGTTATAAAACGGGTCTTCATCGGAATACTCATATTGCCCCTCAAAAGCGAATATATGTTTTGGGTTTAAGGTGTAATATAGATTAGTGTTCTGTGTAACCGTGGTCGGTTTTTGTGCATTGTTCTGCCCAATTTCATCCGTTACATCGGAAACGGACAAGGTATTGGTGTATTGTTCCTCTTCCGATAACCTTGTTTGGATCTGGTAGTCCCATTGCAGCCTTTCGTTCGGACTGTAAGACGATTTAAATTGCAGGAGTCCCAATTTTGATGCTTGATCGGTATTGGTATCCGTAAGCTCCGTTTCGCCGCTGGAGATGTACGTATTGGTCGCGGTGGTCTGCATCAGGGTGTTGTTGTAGGAGTATATTCCATAACCGCTCAACCTCCATGATTCGGATGGTTTATAGCTAAAATTTATAGCTCCGAACTTGGTTTCCAACGATTTTGCCCTATTGTTCTGGGCCGTACTGATTCCTTGGCTGCTGGAACTTGTACTAAATGATGTTCCTACGGTTCCTCGGGTGGCACTGCGAAACCCTCCCGTAAAATTCCAATAATCGCGAGAAGAGAAGGCCACTTCGCCAATATTATTAAGGTCGGTAAGGATATTGACACTAAAGTCCGGTGAATAATAAAATAGCTTTGGATGGGCAATATATCTTTCGTCCAAGCCAAAACCTCCCGTAACTTCACCAAACCAAAATTTCTTTTTGCCTTCCTTTAATTTTATATTAAGTGCAACGTTATCTTGATTATTGGTAACTCCACCCAGTTGGGAAACTTCTGAATAATTGCGCAACACTTCAATTTTGCTGAGTGCATTGGCAGGAATATTCTTCGATGCCAATTTAGAGTCTCCATCGAAAAATTCTTCACCTTCGACCATAACTTTGGTCACGGTCTTGCCCTCTACCTGTATCTCTCCCTCGTCACTGACCTCTATTCCAGGTAACTTTTCCAGTACATCGGCCAGTTTTCGTTCCGTTCCGGATACAAAGGAATCCGTATTATATACTATGGTATCGCCCTGGATGGAGATAGGGATCTCATAAACAACCTCCACCTCATCCAAACTTTCCGCCTGTTCGTGCAACACCACATCCAGGACCTTATCCGATTCCTTTGTTTGCAATGGAATTTCGGCAGGTTTAAAACCAAGGTAGCTTACTTTTAATATATAGCTGGCATTTGTTTTTAGGTTTAGTTTGTACTCCCCTTTATCATTGGTTATGCCAAAAGCATCCAATGCCTGGTTTTCTTGATTTACCGCAACTACATTTGCAACATCCAAAGGATTTTTAAGAGAATCTGACACGATTCCCGTTACCGTTACCTTTTGCGCCATGGCAGATGTTACAAAAAGTAACACAAGTGCCTGAAAAATTTTATTCATCGACTATCCAATAAAATTATGGTCTGCCTCCGGGACCTCCGCCCCTTCGTCCGTTATTCCGAAACCTTTCCGACATTTCCTTCATCTTCTCTACCAAAATTTTGTTGTATTCGGCCTGGGTCACCTCTTTGCCCCTTTTAGGTTGAACTATTTCAATTTCCTTGTCGGGGCTGAGCACTATCTTGGAACACAGTATGGCCGTACGTCCATCATTCACCTCCAAGATCAATCCCGGTAGCCCCCAGTAGGGGCCTGGGCCTTGACCCACGGGTATATCCGGTGTAAACCATGCGGTAATAATTTGTTCCTTGGGAGATTCAATACGGGCCAACAATGAATTCCCTTGAACCGAATCCTTTTGCTCTTGTTCTCCTGCTTTATCCCCATTACCCCTTCGTGGCGGCCGCATCATGTTCCTAAGATTTTCCATGGATGTTGTATCTATCGTTTTTACCGCTGTGGCTTTGTAACATGTATAATTGCCTATTTTTTTGGTTTCCGAAGTGAGCTGCCAATTTAGTTGAGGCAAACTGTCCTTTATCAAAAACTTTTTACCAAATGTCTCTACCGAGTTAGTATAGACCTGCCCTTGAATATTCTTATAGTATGTGCCGCCGGTCGTCGAGAACATACCAAATCGCGGGCCACCTCTACCTTGATCAACGGATGGGGTTTCCAGTTTTTCTTCTTCTATATAAATGGAGGTAGAACGATCAAAAGTCAACTCGTAAGATTTCTCCATGGCTTTCTTCATCCGTTCCAAAATTTCTTGCTTCCGGGCCTCTGGCATATCCGGTGGACCAAAATCACCTTGAATGGAGGTTTTACTTTGATAAATTGCTGTGCCGATAAAATTCTGGGAATGTCCATGATATATGGCCAGGGTCAGAATAAAAGAAAATAACAACGATTTTTTCATGCGATTAGGTTCAAAATTGTGAATTTGACTCCAATTTCGAAGAAAGGTTTAACCATCGCTAACCAAAAACCATAGTTTAGTATTTATTTAAGAAAAAGTGCGTACATCCAAAAATTTTCAAAGACGCCTATTAACTTTGTATATTGCGCTCCAAGTGGCACAAAGTACATCATCAATAAACACTGACATATGCATATTGCTGTAGCTGGGAATATAGGCGCAGGGAAAACCACCCTGACCAATCTTTTATCCAAACATTATAAATGGGAAGCTCATTTTGAAGATGTGGTGGACAATCCCTACCTCGATGATTTTTACAATCAGATGGAGCGTTGGAGCTTTAATTTGCAGATATATTTCCTTAACAGTCGATATCGCCAAATCCTTAAAATTAGGGAGAGCGGCAAAAATGTAATACAGGATAGGACCATTTATGAAGATGCCCATATTTTTGCCCCTAACTTGCACGCCATGGGCCTTATGACCAATCGTGATTTTGAAAACTATAAAGGTTTATTCGAACTCATGGAAACATTGGTACAGCCACCGGACCTTATGATCTATTTGCGAAGCTCCATCCCCAATTTGGTGAACCAAATCCATAAACGTGGGCGCGATTACGAAAACTCAATTTCGATTGATTACCTAAGTCGATTGAATGAACGCTATGAGGCCTGGGTGAACACTTACAAAAAGGGCAAATTGCTCATTTTTGATGTGGACCATTTGGATTTTGTGGACAATCCCGAAGACTTGGGCGAAGTTATCAATCGTATAGATGGCGAAATCCACGGGTTGTTCGAGTAGCATTCATTTTATTTGGTTTTTGGGGATTCTTACCGACCAAGCATTTAACTAAGTTTCCCCCATGCCACATATTCAATTATTTTATTCTCACCTTATAAGGTCATTTCCCTCAACCAAATGCCCTTCTTGCTCATTGTTGGTTTATATCGACCCAAGTTTAAAGTAGTTTAAGCTCGGGATTGTCCCATAGCTATTAACTACACCTTTTTAAAAGGTTTAAAACTTGAAAATTATGGAACCGAAAAAGAACCCTCAAATGGAGGTAAAACGAAACAGCATGCTCTACTTTTTTGTAGGAATGACCTTGATACTCTTTATGACCTATTTGGCCTTGGAATGGAAAACGTACCACAAAAACAATGTTTGGGAAATTGGCCAACTCACAGTTCAGGAAAGTCTGGACGAGGATGCGACCATCCTTAAAATAAAACTACCGGACCCACCTCAACCAAAAATACAGACTCCTCCAAAAATTGTGGTTGCCGAGGATGATGATAAGGTAGAGGAAACCTTTATAGAATCGAACGATATAGACCAGGATACCAAAATAGCAGAAGTTGAAAGCATTGAAGTTGCCGAAGACGACATCCCGGACGAAATTCCTTTTATCCTTATTGAGAATGCCCCGATTTTCCCCGGTTGTGAAAACGAAAAGGATGAAGCGGAAAAAAGGCTATGCTTTCAAGAACAGATGTTAAAGCATATCCGAAAAAACTTCCGGTACCCTGAAATTGCACAAGAATTAGGTCTCGAAGGTCGGGTTAGCGTTGTATTCACCGTTCAAAAGGATGGAAGCATAGGAGACATTAGGCTCAGGGGGCCACATGAGAGTTTGGAGAAAGAGGCTGCCAGAATTATTTCTAAATTACCCGCCTTGACACCTGGAAAACAAAGAGGGACACCGGTAAAAGTTCCTTATTCCATTCCGATTACCTTTAAGTTGAACAAATAGAAACATTTATTGATATCCATGAGATCTCCAAGGCGCCCGATCAACGGTTCTAAAATGACAAATGGTTAGAAGTATCATTTTTAAAATGAGGACTGAAAAAACTGATCGAGATTTCTTTATCCCATAAAAAATAAAAAACCACGCCATGGGGCGTGGTTTTTCAGCTTTACTTAAAGCAAGAGCTAATCCTTTGCCTCGGCACTCTTATAGGCTTGTATCTTTTTTTCCAATTCTTCTTTGGTCTCTGCCATAAATTCTTTGGTTTCTACAGATTCTTCTCCATTTACAGAAGATGTGGAGGTAACAACGGCCTTAAAAGTACCGTCTTCTGTGTTGCTCACCTCTATACGAATTTGTTTTTCCACCTCTTTGGTTTCTTTCATTCCCTCTTCGGTAATGGTAATTGTTGTGCCATCTTCTTTCAACATACTCACCTCATCTGCAGGGGCAAGACTTACCAGACTTGGCGCAATTACCAATGCCACTACCGACATTAACTTTAACAAAATGTTCAATGACGGTCCAGAGGTATCCTTGAACGGGTCCCCTACCGTATCTCCGACCACCGCTGCCTTATGGGCATCACTACCTTTACGACCTTCGCTCTCGATGGTCTTCTTGGCGTTGTCCCATGCACCTCCGGCATTGGATTGGAAAATTGCCATAAGTACACCGGCCGTGGTTACACCGGCCAATAAACCTCCCAACATTTCCGCGCCACCAATAAATCCGATGGCAACGGGTACGGCTATCGCCAACAATCCTGGGAACACCATTTCTTTAATGGAAGCTTGTGTGGATATGGCCACACATTTTTCATATTCGGCTTTCCCGTCCGCTGCTTCAAAGATTTCCATATCTTCCTTGCTTGCTTTTGATAAATCCGCATCGTGCTTGCGCATAATCTCCAATGCTGCTTTCAATTCCGGAATATCCTTAAACTGTCGGCGCACTTCTTCTATCATGGACATTGCCGCTCTACCTACGGCATTCATGGAGAGTGCGGAGAATACAAACGGAAGCATGCCTCCGATCAACAAACCTGCCATAATATCGGGTTGAGAAACGTCTATTGATTCTACTCCCGCAGTTTTCATAAAGGCGGCAAAAAGTGCCAAAGCTGTCAAAGCCGCAGAGGCAATGGCAAAACCTTTACCAATGGCTGCCGTAGTGTTCCCAACAGCATCCAATTTATCTGTTCTTTCTCGCACCTCGCTCGGCAGTTCTGCCATTTCCGCAATACCCCCGGCATTATCGGAGATTGGTCCATAAGCATCTACAGCTAGTTGAATACCCGTATTGGCCAACATACCGACCGCTGCAATGGCAATTCCGTACAGTCCTGCAAAATAATGGGAAACCAAAATCGCTGCCGCGATCAAGATAATCGGTATTGCGGTGGACATCATTCCCACTCCAAGCCCGGCTATAATATTTGTGGCCGAACCTGTATCGGACTGACGCACGATAGAGTTTACAGGCTTTGTACCCGTTCCTGTGTAATATTCGGTTACTTTTCCAACCAACAATCCCGCTACAAGTCCAGCAATTGTGGCCCAGAAAACACCCATGGCCGAGTATTCTTTTCCTCCTTCTACCCAAGATTCCGGCAGCATGGCATTAATAATGAAATAGGACGCTATCAGCATCAAACCTGCTGAACCAAACTCGCCAACGTTTAATGCTGTTTGTGGGTTTCCACCATCTTTGACCCTTACAAAAAAGGTTCCGATTATAGACATAATAATACCCACGGCTGCTAAAGCCAATGGTAAATACACTGCTCCAAGTCCATCAAAAGCATTTTGAAACTCAGGGATACCGGCAAAAACCGCACCTAATACCATTGTACCTATTATGGAACCCACATAAGATTCAAACAAATCGGCTCCCATACCGGCAACATCGCCTACATTATCACCTACATTATCTGCAATGGTGGCAGGGTTCAATGGGTGGTCCTCGGGAATACCCGCTTCTACTTTACCTACCAAATCAGCTCCTACATCGGCAGCTTTGGTGTAAATACCTCCACCAACACGGGCAAAAAGTGCAATGGAAGATGCTCCCAAGGAGAAACCGGAAAGTACATTGAGCACTTCTCCTATTTCCCAGCCTTGACCGCTGTATATCATAAATAATCCACTTAAACCGAGAACACCGAGGCCTACAACACCCAACCCCATTACGGCCCCTCCTGCAAATGCCACTTCCAGGGCCTTGCCCAGCGAGGTTCTTGCCGCATTGGTAGTTCTAACATTTGCCTTTGTAGCCACCTTCATACCGATAAAACCAGCAAGGGCGGAACAAATGGCCCCTACTATAAAGGATACTGCGACCATTCCATTTGAGCCTGTCTCATTACTTCCTTTAAAGAACAGCAAAACAGCTACTGCAATAACGAAGATGCTCAATATTTTATATTCCGCTTTTAAGAAGGACATTGCTCCATCGGCAATATTTTTGGCTATTCTTGCCATTTTGGCATCCCCCACCTCTTGTTTGGAGATCCATACGTTTTTAATAAAGACGTACAAAAGGCCCAGAATACCGAATACGGGCAAAAATTTCACGATTAAATCCATAGATTGAGTTATTTAGTGATTTTTAATGGAAGCTAATGTAATGAAATACGAAGTAATAAAAAAAATGCGCCTTTAATTATTAAAAGCGCATTTTTTAAAAGTTTTTGTTATATATTCTATATAGTATAGGCCCGTCTCTTTTTATGATCACTTTCTTCATAGCGCTGCACGCACTCATGATAGATTTTGACCGCTTCGTTGACATCTCCCCAACCCCCGGTATCTACTTTTTTCTCTTCCAAATCTTTATATACCTGGAAAAAGTGCTCGATTTCTTTTAATCTGTGAGGGTTTAATTCACTGATATCATCTCTTTTGCTCCAAATAGGGTCGGATACTGGAACACATATTATTTTTTCATCGGGACCTTTTTCATCGGTCATGTGGAACACACCTACCGGCTTAACTTCTACCACTACCATGGGGTAGGTGGGTTCGGTACAAAGTACCAATACATCCAAAGGGTCTCCATCCAGGGCCAAGGTTTCGGGAATAAATCCGTAATCACCGGGATACATCATCGAAGAAAATAAGGTTCGGTCAAACCGAATCTTGTTCAAGGTAAAGTCGTATTCGTACTTGTTTCTGCTACCTTTGGGAATTTCTACCAGTACATCAAAGGTAATACGTGGTTTTTTAGACATGTCAACAATAAATTTATTGTGCAAAAATAACCAGTATAACTGGAATAGTGGGCATAAATTGGCGGTTTCGTATTAATTAAAAATTAAATCCGAAGGTTCCTGTTATCCCAAACGCCCTGGCATCTGGATTTTCGAGATAGTTTCCACGAAAATTAAAGTCGATCCGCAATATTTTGAAAATGTTGCCCACACCAAGTGAGTATTCCCAATAGATTTGATCTTCGGGGGCCATAAGCGGAATATTTGTAGGGGCGCTCAGAGCTATATTTTCTTCGGACAACTGACCCCACGCTCCTCGAACGCCAATAATCTCCCTTAGATTCAGTTTTCGCAACAACGGAATCCGCGAAAAAATCCGACCATTAAAATTGTGTTCCAAATGTACGGTGGCATAGGTATCCGTAACAAACTCATAAAAATCCAGATTGGGAAAAACATTGTATAAAGAAAACAACGTTTGGTTGCCCGGAACCACACTCAGCAAACCTAATGGCACAGTTCCAAATGTTTTTCCAAGTTCCACACTACTCGTCAACCTACCAAATCCTCCCAATTGCCAAGGTTGTCTATAGGAGAATTGAATTTTTTCATAATCAAAATCACTTTCCAAAAAGCCATCCACACCTTTGGTGTACTGCAATATAAATGTGCTGTAGTCATCATTAATATTGGAGCGTTCAACGCCGTAACCAATGGTGCGCTTGCCCGGAGTATAGATCAGTGTGGTGTTCAGGTCGAACTGTTTTATTTCCGACGCAATACCTGAAGGGGAACCTGCATCCACGTAGTCCAAACTAAAGGCATCGGGCAATGCGGAGCTTAAGGTACGGAACGACCCTCCCACATTTATCCTAAAATTTTTGACCGGTTCCATTTCCACGTTCAGCGTTGAAAGGTTAATATTGGTCAAACGATCGTTGGAGCCAACAGTCACCAAAGAAGAAGATGCAATGCTCCTTCCCATCACATCGTTGGTACTGGTAAGGCTCAATCCCAATTGTTCTATATCGCGTCGATTTCCTCCCGATATGATCAATCTATTTTTACGATCGAGCAAAAATTTACCCGAGAATCCATGTTTTACCTTTTTATCATTAAAACCATAGGCCATATAGCCCTCCAATCGCCATAGATCGTTCTGACCATAATATGTCCTGGCTCCTGCGCGCAAACGGATTCCTTCCGCATCGTTATAACCAAATGTGGAATATATATCTCCGATGTCGAGGTTCCACTTATCTATTTCGACATATCCAGAACCTAAAATACTTACAATGTCGTAATAGGTACGGAACTTTGGAACGGTCTTTAAAGTATCCAGCAACTTAAAAATACCCGATTCATCCTCGTTCAAACTTTCCAAACGGGCGTTTTTCCAAAAGATACTGTCCTGAGAGAAAACCCTTGGATCGTAAGGGTCGGCAACTGCTTTGTAAAATTCCTCAGGTCTAGGATTATTAAACGTGTAATTATCAAAAACGGTGGTACGCTTTCCGTACACACCTCTGGATTCCTCTTTTTTGGAGAAACTAAAATCACTTAGCATATAGTCACGCTTCAACAAAAAGACAGAATCATTGACCACATCGAACTCCTGCTCTATATAAATTTCCTTCACCCAATTAATATTGGCACTCTTGGTGACCTGCATATTAATCTTTTTTATGGCGAAGGTGGTGTCGTTTACCCAAAAGTCCCCTTTAAATGTAAGCTCGTTCTTTCTTCTTGGATAATAAATTATGTTGTAGCACCATTTGTTGTCGATATAGGTACTGTCCGAAAGCACGTAATTATACACATCTATCCCAGTTTTGGATAAAGGACTTGTAAAGCTTTTATCGAAAAATTTAAGGTAATTATCGTAGATGTCGTAGTCGGAATAAAGATCTTCCACAAATGCTGTAATAGCCTGGTTCCCACTAAATCCTGAATTTTTGTTTCCAAGTACATCTTCCTTTTCCCTTTCCATCGCATTATCTCCATAAACCTTGGAAAAACTTTCGTTCAGGAACATGGGCAAATAGGTTTTGCCCGTAATTCGAGAAGTATCCAAATCCTCGAACATAAATTCCAATCCTTTAAAAAGTTTGCTTTTGATCAAAGCACTATCGATAGTATTAAGATCAAACTCGATTTTTTCGTATTTATCGTATTGATATTGTTCAAATTTACGGACGCCATTTTCGCGCTTTTTGGACCAAATTTTTCGCAAAATATCAATGGCAGGATTATTTTTTTTGGATTGCTTCCCTGTATAAATAACCACTTCCTGAAGTTGCTCCGCCGATTCCCTTAAAATGATTTCCATACCATAACTCACCTTTTGCCCCAAGGGAATCTCAACGGTCTCGTAACCGATAAACGATACTTTTATAGCCTCGTGCGTTTCATCGGATTCCAAATAAAAACGACCATTATCGTTGGTAATGGTTCCTTCTGATGAATCCACAAAAATTATGTTTGCAAAGGCAATGGGCATCCCTTCTTCATCGGTTACCACACCTTCAATTTTGGACTGTGCGGATGCACCAAAACAAAAAAGAAGTAAAAAATAGGAAAAGTATCTTTTCATAGGTAGATATAAGGGCCATATGGAAACCAATTACGAGCGATTCCCATAATTAATAAGGTCAAATTTGGTTTAAAGTAATTTCTAATCAAAAAATGTTCCCTAAAAAATAACCCCATCAACAATGTTGACGGGGCTAATATACTTTACAATTTTAACTCTAAAGCTTGTATAACACTTTCTTAACAGCCTTTATCACATCTTCGTGATTTGGCAACCATTCTGCCAAAAGCACTGGTGAGTATGGCGCAGGGGTGTCAGCTGTGTTCAATTTTACGATCGGGGCATCCAAATAATCGAATGCCTTGTCCTGAACGTGATAGATAATCTCGGTTGCTACGTTCCCGAATGGCCATGCCTCTTCCAAAATTACCATTCTATTGGTTTTCTTAACAGAGGTCAAGATGGTCTCGTGGTCCATGGGACGCACGGTTCTCAAATCGATTATCTCACAAGAAATACCTTCTTTTTCCAATTCATCGGCGGCTTTGTAGGCTTCTTTTATAATTTTTCCAAAGGAAACAATGGTTACATCGGTACCTTCTCTTTTAATGTCGGCAACCCCCAAAGGAATGGTATACTCACCTTCTGGGACTTCGCCTTTATCCCCATACATTTGTTCCGATTCCATAAAAATCACAGGATCGTCATCTCGAATGGCAGATTTCAACAGTCCCTTGGCGTCCGCCGGATTCGAAGGAACAACAACTTTTAGCCCAGGAGTGTTGGCGTACCAGCTTTCGAAAGCCTGGGAGTGTGTCGCGGCCAACTGTCCTGCAGAGGCTGTAGGCCCTCTAAATACGATAGGGCAATTAAACTGACCACCTGACATCTGACGAATCTTGGCAGCGTTGTTTATAATTTGATCAATTCCTACCAATGAGAAATTGAACGTCATAAATTCAATGATAGGTCTGTTTCCGTTCATAGCGGAACCCACGCCGATACCGGCAAATCCCAACTCGGAAATCGGTGTATCGATTACACGCTCCGGCCCAAACTCGTCCAACATGCCCTTGGAAGCCTTGTAAGCCCCATTATATTCGGCTACCTCCTCGCCCATTAGGTAAATGGTATCATCTCTTCGCATTTCTTCGGACATAGCCTCGGCTACTGCCTCCCTAAACTGTAATGTTTTCATTAAATCGTACTAAATATTTATAGTCTGCTTAAAAACGCAAGCAAAAATAGGAAAAACTACCCGAAATTTGCTTGACCAAAATCCAAAAAAAGAACAAAATTTATTATGCATGCATAATAAATTTCCAATTTTATAATTATATTTGAACACATAAACCTAAAGTATATATGAAGATTTTAGTTTGCATAAGCAACGTGCCAGATACCACTTCCAAAATCAATTTTACGGAAGGCGATACCAAGTTTGACACAAACGGGGTTCAATTTGTTATTAATCCCAATGATGAGTTTGGATTGACCCGAGCCATGTGGTTCAAGGAAAAACAAGGTGCCACCGTACATGTGGTGAATGTAGGCGGAGCTCAAACCGAGCCTACCATTCGTAAGGCCTTGGCCATTGGCGCCGATGAGGCCATTAGAGTAAATGCAGAACCAACAGACGGCTTTTTTGTGGCCCAACAGTTGGCCGAAGTGGTTAAAAATGGTTCGTACGACCTTGTTATTGCCGGTAGAGAATCTATCGACTACAACGGTGGTATGGTACCTGGTATCCTCGCCACACTATTGGACATGAACTTCGTTAACACGTGTATAGACCTAGAAATTGACGGAAACAATGCCACAGCAGTTCGCGAAATCGATGGTGGTAAAGAAAAAATAAGCACCAGTCTTCCGTTGGTCATCGCAGGACAAAAAGGTTTGGTAGAGGAAAGTGATCTTCGCATTCCCAATATGAGAGGTATTATGATGGCCCGTAAAAAAACTTTGAACGTAGTAGAACCTATTGATGCCGCACAGCACACACAAGATCAAAAGTTTGAAAAACCAGCAGCCAAGGGACCTGTAAAATTGGTAGATGCCGAAAATATCGGCGAATTGGTCGAGCTACTGCACAACGAAGCAAAAGTTATCTAAACAAGAAAAAATTATGTCAGTACTAGTATATACAGAATCCCTAAAGGGAAAATTCAAAAAAAATGCCTTTGAAGTGGCCTCTTACGCACATAAAGTGGCCCAAGATCTAGGCACAACCGTTACTGCTGTATCCTTTAATGCCGAAGAAGATGCGTCTTTGGGCAATTATGGAGTTTCCAAAGTTTTAAAAATTTCCGATGAAAGCCTGTCCACATTTAATGCCAAGGCATACGCAGAAGTTTTGGCACAAGCGGCCAAAGCAGAAGATGCCAAGGTAATTATATTGAGCTCCAGTGCAGATACTAAATTTTTAGCACCGATCCTTACCGCTAAACTTAGTGCAGGGTACGTTCCCAATGTCGTAGCCGCTCCCGAGAGCACATCACCTTTTGTAGTAAAACGAACGGCATTCAGTAATAAAGGATTTGCCATGACCGAGATTTCGGCAGAAACCAAGATTATTGGCGTATCCAGCAATGCCTTCGGAATTGTGGAAAACAACGTTCCGGCCTCGGTGGAAGAATTCTCCGCCAATTTAGGAGATGGGAGCTTTAAAGTAAAATCTGTGGAAGTGGACAGAGTGGTCGGCAAAGCAACAATTGCCGATGCCGATATCGTAGTTTCCGGTGGACGCGGCCTAAAAGGACCCGAAAACTGGGGCATGGTAGAAGAACTAGCGGATGTTTTGGGCGCGGCAACAGCATGCTCCAAGCCGGTTTCGGATATGGGATGGCGCCCGCACAGCGAGCACGTAGGCCAAACAGGAAAGCCAGTTGCAAGCAATCTCTACATCGCGATCGGTATTTCCGGGGCCATACAACATTTGGCAGGAATCAACGCTTCCAAAGTAAAAGTGGTAATCAATAACGACCCTGAAGCACCATTCTTTAAGGCTGCGGATTACGGAGTCGTGGGCGATGCCTTCGAGGTAGTGCCCCAGCTGATAGAAAAATTAAAAGAATTTAAAGCCCAAAACGCTTAAATTTTGTTAATTTGCCCATTGCAAGGGGCTGTTCAGATAACTGGCATTGCCACTTATTTGAACGGCCCTTTTGCTTTAGGAGGAGATATATGAGTTTAGTACGATTAAAAATAAAGGGGATTTCCTATAGCCAAACACAAAATGGCGCATACGCCCTTATTTTGAATGAAGAGGATGGAGACAGAAAACTACCCATCGTTATAGGTGCTTTTGAAGCGCAGTCCATTGCCATTGCATTGGAAAAAGAAATAAAACCGCCGCGCCCCTTGACACACGATCTGTTCAAGAATTTTGCCGACAGATTTAAGATCGTGGTAAAACAAGTGATCATACATAAATTGGTAGATGGTGTTTTTTATTCCAGCCTAATTTGCGAAAGGGATGAAGAAGAGGAAATTATAGATGCTCGAACCAGTGATGCCATTGCATTGGCACTTAGGTTCAATGCTCCGATATTTACCTACAAAACCATATTGGACAAGGCAGGCATTTTCCTAAAATTTTCATCAAAGGAAAAGGACGAAGATGAGAATGATAGTATTATGGTAGATGAAATACTCCAAGAAGGTGAAGCTGTCGAAATAGAATCGGGCTCCGACACCCACGGATACCGAGAGATGTCCCTCCAGGAACTTCATCAAGAATTGGAAAAAGCAGTGGCCAGTGAAGACTACGAGAAAGCGGCCAAATTAAGGGATGAAATTTCCAAGCGCAAATAAAACTTACATGGCGAAAAGGACCCAAAGTTTACTCATACTTTTACTCGTTTGTTCGGTCGCTTTCGGCCAAAGTTCCATCCCCGCAGATTCACTAAATATTGCGATTGGATCAACCATTACGGAAAATATCGCTCAAGAACAAGCTTCTGATATAATCCCTAATCAGGGTTTTTCAATTTCCACCCTACTGCGTGGAGCCTTGGGCATGGCAGTACTGATCTTAATATCTTTTTTGTTCAGTTCGAACAGAAAAGCCATCAATTGGAAAACCGTGGGCATTGGACTTTCACTACAAGTACTGATCGCCATCGGTGTGCTTAAAGTACCATTTGTACAATATATTTTTGAAAAAGTGGGCGGTGTTTTTGTGAGCATTTTAGATTTTACAAGGGCAGGTAGCCAATTTTTATTTGAAGGTCTTGTTGTGGATATGGATACTTTCGGGTACATCTTTGCATTCCAAGTATTGCCGACCATTATTTTCTTTTCGGCACTCACCTCGGTGCTATACTATTTAGGGGTTATCCAGGTTGTTGTTAAGTGGATGGCATGGTTACTTTCCAAATCTCTTGGCATATCCGGAGCGGAGAGCCTTTCTGTGGCCGGCAACATTTTTTTGGGCCAAACAGAAGCTCCTTTGTTGATCAAAGCCTATTTGGAAAAAATGAACAAGTCCGAAATCCTGTTGGTTATGATCGGTGGTATGGCGACGGTAGCTGGTGCTGTATTGGCGGCATACATCGGCTTTTTGGGAGGCGATGATCCCGAACTCCGTTTGGTTTTTGCAAAACACCTATTGGCGGCATCGGTAATGGCCGCCCCGGGAGCAATTGTTATTTCAAAAATATTGTACCCACAAACAGAGGAAGTAAACACCGATGTTAAGGTATCGGCAAAAAAAATAGGGGCCAATTTTTTGGATGCCATTGCCAACGGAACCACAGAAGGATTAAAATTGGCCTTGAACGTTGGTGCCATGTTATTGGTTTTTGTTGCCTTTATTGCCATGATCAATGGTATTTTGGGATGGATCGGTGACTTGACCACCCTGAACCATTGGATATCTACGAACTCTCCCTATGAAAATTTCTCCCTCGAAGCTATCCTCGGAACCATTTTTGCCCCGCTCATGTGGTTAATTGGTGTCGCCAATGAGGACATAATGCTCATGGGACAATTGCTAGGGATAAAATTGGCCGCAAGCGAGTTTGTCGGCTATATTCAATTGGCAGACCTTAAAAATGTAGCCAGCGGGGTTCACTTTACCTATAACAAATCGGTGATCATGGCTACCTACATGCTCTGTGGTTTCGCCAATTTTGCCTCCATCGGTATTCAAATTGGAGGTATCGGGTCTTTGGCACCGGGCCAACGCAAGGTACTCTCCTCATTTGGCATGAAGGCTGTTCTGGGAGGTTCACTAGCTTCCTTGTTATCTGCCACCATTGCTGGGATGATTTTAGGGTAAATTGCTGAAGGATGTGCAAAATATTCACAGAAAGATTTTGTTCGCTTTCTACAAGTCAGTTTAGGCTCTGCATACGAACTGGAATCACATATTATTCTATGCGAAGATTTAAATTTTATTTCTTCAAATTCAGCAAAGCTCATCATTAAAAACATTCAAAAACTACAACAGGGAATTGCATCCTTGATAAAATACAACCGGGCAAACCATTAACCCTTCAACCAAACATCCTTTATCTTACACCCCTTATAGTTAATAAAGTTTTCATAAGTCTTGCTAATTTTAGTTCCCAAAACACACTTATTGAATTAATTTCGATAGATTGATTTTTTGTCGTATCGAGCGTAGTCGAAATGTTTTGGATTTACCCTCATTCCCCCTGCTCGAAGCGACATTTGTTAACGAAACAACAGCATGAAACAATACCACGACCTTCTTAAACATGTATTGGAAAACGGAAACCAAAAAGGAGACCGGACAGGAACAGGTACCTTGAGCGTTTTTGGATATCAAATGCGATTTGACCTCGCTGAAGGATTCCCTATGGTAACGACCAAAAAGTTACACTTAAAATCCATAATCCACGAATTACTGTGGTTTTTAAACGGCGACACCAATATCCAATATCTGCAAGACAACGGTGTGCGTATATGGAACGAGTGGGCTGACGAAAATGGAGATCTGGGCCCTGTTTATGGACACCAATGGCGCAATTGGAACAACGAGGAAATCGATCAGATCAAAGAAGTAGTGGAATCCTTAAAAAATAACCCCAACAGCCGTAGAATGTTGGTTTCCGCATGGAATCCCAGCGTTTTACCAGACACATCGGTCTCTTTTTCGGAAAATGTAGCCAACGGAAAGGCAGCTCTTCCACCCTGCCATGCCTTCTTCCAATTTTATGTGGCAGATGGCAAACTATCTTGCCAATTGTACCAAAGAAGCGCGGATATATTTTTGGGAGTACCGTTCAATATCGCTTCCTATGCCCTTTTCACTTTAATGATGGCACAAGTTTGTGGCTACCAACCGGGTGAATTTATCCACACTTTTGGCGATGCCCATATTTATAACAACCACATGGAGCAAGTGGAATTGCAATTGACACGAGATCCACGCCCCTTGCCGACCATAAAACTAAACCCTGAGGTAAAAGATATTTTCTCTTTTAATTTCGAGGATTTTGAGTTATCCAATTACGATCCACACCCACATATTAAGGGAGTGGTCGCGGTATAAAATAGGTTACAATGCGGCAAAATGAGGACAAAATACAGGTTGATATTGAAAATTGGGACAGAAGGGAACATTTTCGGTTTTTTTCAAAATTTGAGGAGCCCTTTTACGGTATAACGGCCAAAGTAGATTGCACCCATGCGTACAAAACTGCCAAATCAAAAAATTCCTCTTTTTTTCTTTACTATCTGCATCGTGCGCTAAAAGCAGCAAACCAGATAGAAAACTTGCGGTACAGGATCATAGACCATAATGTCTATTTGTACGAAAAGATATTTGCCTCCCCCACCATTAACCGCCCCAATGGCACTTTTGGATTCTCCTATATGGAGTATTTTGAAGATGAACATATGTTCCAAAAAGAGGCTTTGGCGGTAATAGAAAAAGTAAAGAATTCCACCACTCTAATACCAGCCCTACATGAGAACGTTATCCACTTTTCAGCTATTCCATGGGTAGATTTTACCAGCCTATCCCACGCTCGGAGTTATTCCCACCCGGATAGTTGCCCCAAAATATCATTTGGAAAGGTAACAGAGGTAAATGACGTTAAAACTATGCCTGTTTCCATTCATGTACACCATGCTTTGGTGGACGGCTACCATATTGGCCAATTCCTAGAAAAATTCCAAGAGCTTTTGAACGAGTAATCAAGATCTGTTTTTCCAAATTTTTCTGTATCACAACACAATGGCCAATGCCAAAATATGGTTCGGTTAATCCACAAAGTATTCCCAAGACTTAAATCCATCCAGGTTTTTGCTAACCTGCCCCACTCCCATCAAAATGGGCAATTGAACTCATGAGTACATGTATCGAGTTTAGGGATGACAAAAAAATGTAGTGGAAGCAGAAACAATATTAATCTTTGTAAAATCGTACATTTGAGTCAATTCATCAAAAAAACGATATTTCATGAAACCCATCATCACTCTTTTTACCGCACTGCTATTTGCCAGCTGCGGTGAAGAACCCAGAAAGGAAGAAACGGAAAAGCAGAACAAGACCGTGGAAGAAAATACCGAGACCGAAGCTCCTAAGTTGCGCCATGTAGTTTTGTTCAAATTTAAGGAGTCTTCGAGCGCAGAGGACATCAACCTAGTGGAGGAGGCCTTTAATGCCCTGCCATCCAAAATAGATGTAATAAAAGGTTATGAATGGGGAATGAACAACAGCCCGGAGAGCTTGAACAAAGACCTAACCCACTGTTTTTTACTGACATTTGACAACGAAGACGATCGTGACACTTACCTTACCCACCCCGACCACGTGGCGTTTGGAGACATTGCCGGCCCGCATATTGCAGATGTTTTGGTAGTGGACTATTGGGCCAAGTAATTTTTGGGCTCGTTCGGCTGAACCCGTTTCCGCACCCCATCAAATTATACCAAAAGTTTATGGAGCCTTATTGCAGGTTTATGGAAAAGATAGGTAGCAATTTAGAAAATCGCCATCAGTAATTTCAACACTACTGATGGCAAACAGTTTTTTGATTAAATCTCCAATACCGCATTCTCGGCACCTGCATAATCGTTCCATTGAAAACGATCAGCTTCGGCATCGTTGGTGTAATTTCCGTCTATTAAATATCTAAACTCGTAGCTGTTTTCCACAGGTAGATCGAACGTTCCTTTAAAAGTGCCGTTCTTCAATTTTTTTAAAGTACTTTTTTTAGGGTTCCATTTGTTAAAGTCCCCAACTACAGCAACTGTTTTTGCCTCGTCCGCAGGAACTGTAAAAGTAACTTTGCAAACTGGCTTGCTCTTAAGGTATTGTTTTTTAATTGCCATGGTAATGTTGTTTAATTTAAAGCACAAAACAATACATAAAACTGCTTATTTACAATAAGTTAGAACCGATTTATCAAATTGATAAAATCTACCTAACAATAGGATTACTTTTGATAAATATGTCTGTAGATTTTTATCATTAAACACTTTTACGTCCATTGTTTTAATAGTGCGGCAATCTTATCCACCTCTTCCACGGTATTGTAAAAATGGAAGCTCAGTCGAATACCACCTCCCCTGGGGGATGCCACAATATTTTCCTTGGTAAGCTTATGGAAGAGTTCGTCTCCGCCCCTAATATTGAAAATGGCACTGTGTTGCTCCCGATTTACGATCTTATCTTCCAACAAATTCAATTCGTTAAAAACTGTAAGGGCCCGGTGGGACAACTTTTTTACCTGAGATTGAATATTGTCCAGACCTATTTCATCCAGAAACTTGATCGCAAATTCCAAGCTTCCAAAGTTGAGGGAATCCAGATGACCCGGTTCCAAATGCTTACAAAACCCGATATTATTTCGTTTGGATGCATCGTTATCCACCGACCCGTTTCCGATACCGTTTAGTTCGAAATGATCTTTTACCGCATCCTTGACCAAAAAGAAGCCATTGCCATACCCGGCCAAAAGCCATTTGTAAGCGCTTGCCCCCAAAATATCGATACCCGAAGCTTCAAAATCGAAGGGTTGTGTTCCACAGTACTGCGTACCATCTGCAATAATAACAAGGTCGGGGAACTCTTTTTTTAGGTCTTTTAAAAATTCCATATTTATTTGGAGTCCATTGAGCCATTGCACCAAACTCAATGCCAATACATCAAATCCCCCTTTTCTAAGCTGCCCACGGATATTTTCTTCCAAATTTTCATCGGCATCCACATACGTTCTCTTAAAATTTCGTGTCTCGAAAGTCCAATTAAGACTAGGGTAATCATTGTTAACAAGCAATATGTTTTTGTTCTTGGGGAGTCCTTCCAACAAAAGATTGATCCCTAAACTAAAATTGGGTACCAAGGCCACGTTTTCTGGCCGGCAACTAAAAAATTTGCCCACAGTTCTCTTGATTTCAGGCATATGCAGAAACCCGTTCATTTTCATCTCACTGCCCCCGATCAAGTAATCAAGGTCGTGCCCTTGTCTCCACTCCATTAAATCCTCATTCAATAAACCGGTCGCTGCGGTATTTGCATATATGCACTGGTTGAGTACTGGAAATTTTTTTCTTAGCTTTTGCATGTCGGGATTTTTGGAAACAATTCAATTATCTTTGTCCATAAAGATAGCCATTCCATGTTGTCATTTGGTAAAAAGAAAAAGCCTGAAATAGATTTGGAACAGCACCAACTTCTGGAAAATGCCCAAAAACGTATAAAACAGAAGAAGAGGTTGTACTCCCATGTGGTCATATTTCTGATCGGCAGTATTTTCTTGATCATTGCCAACAAAGTTTTAAAATATGGTATTGCCTACGATTGGTCCATTTGGCTGATCTGTATATGGACCTTTTTGGTCGCCATGCACACTTTTAAGGTGTTTGTAACACATAAATTTATGGGGCAGGATTGGGAGCGATCCCAACGTGAACGGCTGGTGGAGCTTCAGAAAAAACGAATAAGCGAACTTCAAAAGGAAATAGAAACCGATTTTCCCCTTTCCAAAATCAATAAAAAAAAAGATCAGTGAAAAAATTGATCATCATTGCTGCGGCCGCAGAAAACAATGCTTTGGGCAAGGACAACGATCTAGTTTGGCATTTGCCCGATGATTTTAAGCGATTTAAAGCCTTGACTTCCGGACACAAGATCATTATGGGGCGAAAGACCTTGGAGAGCTTCCCCAAGCCTTTGCCCAACCGAACGCACATTGCCATTACCCGGGACGAGGACTACGTGCCAAAATTCCCATGTACCGTGGTACATTCCATTAGCGATGCGATCGATTTAGTAGATGATAACGAGACCGCTTTTATAATTGGTGGTGGAAAAATTTACAAGCAGTGCATGACCATTGCCACGGATATTGAATTGACACGGGTGCACGGCAAGTTTGAAGCGGATGCTTTTTTTCCCGAAATAAATGAGGACCAATGGGAGCTCGTAAAGGAAGAATACCACCCAAAGGACGACAGGCACCAATATGATTTTACTTATTTGACCTACCGTAGAAAATAGGGATTAAAAATCAAGATAGGAGACTTTAGCGTTGGGGCTATCTATTAGGTCTTTTAAAACCGTTACATCGCCATTGGTATAAAAAATATGTTCAGGATTACCATTTACCTTGGTCTGCAAGTTTTTCTGCTCCAAGATTGTTTTGGTTTGACGGGCCACGGCTTCACCTGAATCTATGATATTTACATTGTTTGGCAATATTTCCTTTAAAACAGGAACAAGATAAGGATAGTGTGTACACCCTAGCACCAAACAATCCATATTCTCCTCTAGCATAGGTTCAAGAAGCGTTGACAAGAGGTTCCTCATCTCTTCTGTATCAATTTTACCGGCCTCTATTAGCTCTACCAATCCTTTTCCCTCTTGCTCGAAAACGGTTATGCCCTCGGCGAAAAGTTTGGAAGTATTGTGGAACAAGCTACTGGAGAGCGTTCCTTTAGTGGCCAATACACCCACTTTTTTTGTTTTCGTCTGAAGTGCCGCAGGTTTGATTGCCGGTTCTATGCCTATAAAAGGTACTGAGTAATGGGAACGTAGATGATCAATTGCGTTCGTTGTAGCGGTATTACAGGCTACTATGATGATTTTACAACCACGCTGGACCAAATATTCGGTATTTTTAATACTGAGCCGTAAAATCTCTTCTTTTGACTTTTCTCCATACGGGGCATTGGCGCTGTCGGCCAGATAGATGGTATGCTCGTGCGGCAACATTTTTGCAACTTCCTTCCAAATGGAGGTGCCCCCTACTCCCGAATCGAATATTCCTATTGGTTTTGGCATGATTAAAAATAGTATCTAAAAATTTTATGGCATAAAAAAACCGCTTTTATAAAAGCGGTTTTTTTACGTAATCTTAGATATGGTTTAGAAACCAAGTTCTTTCTTAACTTCTGGCAACAGGTCTTTTCCTTTGGCCACGATAAGGCTCAATCCTGGGCTTGCATCGATTACATAGTCGTAACCTTGTGCTGCTGCCACTTTTTCGATAGCTGCTTTTGCCTTTTCGGAGATTGGTGAGAACAACTCTTGTTGCTTTTTTTGCATTTCTTGCATAGCTGCTTGTTCCGCTTCCTGGATATTTTTTTCAAAACCTTGAAGCTCTACTGCTCTTTGCTCGTTTTCTTCTCTTGTTTTGGACGTTGCTTCGTTTTGGTACTGGGTATACTTGTTTTGAAGCTCTGTCATTGAGCTTTGGATATCCGCTCTATAGGTTTCCTGTAATTTCTTCAACTCAGCTTGTGCAGCTTTCATCTCTGGCATGTCAGACAATAGTTGCTGAACATTGATATGTGCAACTTTGCTCTGTGCGTTTACAAAACCCGTAGCCGCAACAAACAATACTAGGGCCACAGCGATTCTTTTTACATTTTTCATGATTCTCTACGTTACTATTTTGACTTAAAATTTAGTGTTTCAATATAAAACTATCCTATTGAATCCTTTTGTTGTTCTTGCGCTTTTTTTCGCTCTTCCAATTTAGCTTTGCGTTTGGCCTCGCGCTCTTCCAATAATTTTTTTCTTCGTTCTTCGTATGCCTTTTTGCGCTCTTCGCGTTCCTTTAGCTTTTCCTCTCTTCGTTCTTCTGCTGCCTTTTCTTTTTCTTCCAAAGCTTGCGCAGCATTTTCCTGTCTTTCTTTTAGGGCATCGCTGATCTTGTCCTCTTCTTCCTTGAACTGCTCCAAACGGCTTTGTTCTTGTTGTTTTTTATTGGAAGCGCTTATTTTTCTTGTGCGCCCTATTTCCCTTAAAACCAAATCACTGATATCGTGCCGTTTTTCGGAATACAACATTACAACATCTGCTGATTTATCAAAAATAAAATCGTATCTTTTATTAGCACCTATTTTTTGTACTTCATTAAAAACTTGGTCTTGTATAGGTTGGATCAACAATTGTTTTTGCAACACCAAATCTCCTTGTGGCCCAAATCGGTCTTGTTGGTAATCCAACATTTCTTTTTCCAAAATTTGGATTTCTTCTTCACGCTCAAGGACCAACTCATCGGTAAGAAGCACTTTTTCCGCCATTAGATCTTTCTTCATTTGGTCGACAACACTTTGCTTCAGTTCAATTTCTTGCTTCCACTTTTGAGCTTTGGCATTTAATTGTTGTGTTGCGTCCCTATACTCTTCCACATTTTCTAGGATATACTCCATATCCACATACCCAATGCGAACACCCCTTTGGGAAAATCCATACAAGGAGGACATTAAAACAACTAGTGATAAAAGAACTTTGGTATTCATCTTTGATTCCGCATTTTACATAGAAAATATCGTGCCAAAATTACTAATTAATTAAATATGAGTTATTTACAAATTAGCAACACACAATTTTCCACTGATTAAAACTGCTGCCCGATGATGAAGTGCGTTTGCCAGCCACTTGGCCCTACAGATCCTGGACGAGCATCGCTATCGAAACCGTAACCAAAATCTATTCCCAAGAGACCGAATGCCGGCATAAAAATACGTAGCCCCACTCCGGCAGATCTTTTTAACTCAAACGGATTATAGTCATTAAAATTGTTGAAAGCGTTACCAGCTTCTAAAAATGATAGTGCATAAATGGATGCAGAAGGCTTTAAAGTTAGCGGATATCTCATCTCCAGGGAGAATTTATTATAAATGGTACCCCCGTCCTGCTCAAGATTTCCGGTTATGGCATTTGGAATATATGGTGTAAGCGACTGGTTTTCATACCCTCGCAATTGAACTACATCCCTACCGTCCAAAGTAAAGTTCCCTAGTCCGTCCCCACCGACATAGAAACGCTCGAACGGCACATCTCCTATATCGTGGTTGTAGGCTCCCAAAAAGCCAAACTCGGCGTTTGTGCGCAGCACCAATTTATCTACAAGGGTGGTGTACCAATCGCCTTTGAACTTGATTTTGTAATACTCCAACAATTTAAAGCGCTCTTCTTCAAATCGTTCCAAATCCTCTGCCAATTGCTCACGCTCCAATATTTCTTCCGCATCTGTGGAATTTTGTAATTCATCCAACCGCTCAAGGGTATTATCGATATCATCTTTTAATTGACCGTAGTCCTTATTACTGAACAAAGAGTATGGCGGAGTAAACTTGGCCGTTAGTTCGAAGTTTGAACCTGTCATCGGGAAAATTCTACTTGGCCCCTGGGAACTCCTTGAAATACCAAAGGTATAACTCAGCGAATTGGAGTTACCATTACCAAAATTGAACAGTCCACTATTATAATCGTTAAAGTCGTACAACTGATAACTCAAGGAATGTGAAATAGTAAAAAAGTCATCTGGCCATTGCACTCTTTTTGCCAAACCAGCAGATACCCCTGTAATGGCAAATCCACGGGATTTATCCACATCCAATCTTCCATTTTGATCGAACCCTGTCGCAAATTGTTGGGTCCTGGATAGCGATAAATTAAATCGGACCGGTTTTTTGCCCCCCAACCATGGCTCCGAGAAGTTTAAACTATATACACGGAAAGTTCTACTCGCCTGTAAACGCAGAGCAAATGTTTGACCATCTCCCATGGGAACTGGCTGATAGGCCTCTTTGTTAAAAATATTCTTTAAGGAAAAATTACTGAAAGAAAGCCCAAGGGTCCCTATAAAACCTCCACCCCCAAAACCACCTTGGAGTTCAATTTGGCTGGATCCGGATTCCACCAAGCTATAGTTTACATCCACAGTTCCTTCGTTAGGATTGGGATTGATAATATCCGGCACGATCTGCTCTGCATCGAAAAATCCGAGTTGGCCCAATTCGCGAATGGTTCTAACAATATTGGCCTTGCTGTATTTTTGACCGGGCCTGGTTCGGATTTCCCTAAAAATAACGTGGTCATTGGTCTTGTCGTTTCCAGAAACCGTAACGTGATCCAAGAATGTTTCCTTTCCTTCTATTATTCGAATCTCAAAATCGATGGTATCGTTTACTGCAGAAACTTCAACAGGGTTAATACTCGAAAATAGGTAACCGTTGTTCTGGTACAGATTGGTCAAGTCCTCTGCATCTGGCTTTGTATCGTCTGCGATACGTTCCTTTAACAGAACCCCATTGTAAGTATCACCTTTTTTGATACCTAAATATTGGGTCAGCATTCTATCGGTATAAACTGTGTTGCCCACAAAGTTGATATCCCCAAAGTAATACTTGTCCCCTTCTTCGACAGAAATCACAAGGTCTATATTCTTTTCGTCGACCTTTACAAAGCTGTCGGACAGCACCCTGGCATCCCTATACCCTCTTTCCGCATAGGTGTCGACCAAATTGGACAGGTCTTCTTCAAAGTCGGCTTCGATATATTTGGACTTTTTCCAGAAACGGTAAAACTTTTTCTTTTTAGTGTTTTTTAAAGATTTTTTGAGTCGCTTGTTGGAAAGTTTCTCATTGCCATTGAAAGTAATCTTGCGAATTTTAACCTTATCGCCTTTGTTTACATTGATGACCATGTTCTGCGTATTGGCCCCGGTAGTATCCGTAGCGGTGGCAATACTTACCTTTGCATTGAGGAAACCTTGTTTTTTGTACTTGTTCTGAAGGTAGTTCTTCGTGTTTGCGATCAAGCTCTCGGTAATTTTTTTACCTTTTTTAAGGTCGGTGTCGTCAATGATATCGTCCACCTTCCTTTTTTTGACACCATATACAGTGACATTGTTCAATGTTGGACGCTCCATAATATTGAGTTCCAGAAATATTTTGTCGTCCTCTACTTTGGTGTAGAACATTTCCACATTGCTGAACAAATCCAAGTTCCACAACTTTTTGATCACTGCACTGATTTCGTCACCAGGAACTTTGATGGGTTGACCTACCCGTAACCCTGTGTAACTTTTAACGGTTTGCTCGTTGTAACTCTGCAATCCAGTTACAGATAGTCCGCCCAAAATATATTGCTTGCCTTCCTCGAAAGTGGTTTCTTGGGCAAATGCCTGGGTGGATAGTAGTAATAAGGGGATAAAAAGGGTAGAAAGTATAGCGTTTGTGATACCCTTAGTTAAGTTGTTCGCTCGTTTTTCCAAATCGTCGTTCTCTATTTTGATAACTTATTATGGCCTCTACCAAATGACTTTCTCTAAAGTCGGGCCAAAATACATCAATAAAATATAATTCGGCGTATGCTATTTGCCAAAGTAAAAAATTACTTATCCTACATTCGCCGCTTGTGCGTATAAGTAGGTCTACATCAGGCAAAAAGTGCGTGTAAAGATGTGTATTTATAACTGTTTCATCAATATTTTCGGGGGAAATTATGTTATTTTTAACTTTGACCGCTATTTCTTGCACAGCTGTTTTTATCTCTTCCCTAGAGCCATAGCTCAATGCCAACGTAAGGGTCATCCCCGTATTGTTTTCAGTTTTGGACATTACCTCCGTAAGTTCTTTATAGACTTTTTTGGGCAGTGTGTCGATCTTACCTATGGCCTTTAACCTTATATTGTGCTTGGTCAAGGTCTTTAGTTCTTTTTTAAGGGCATTGACCAAAAGTCGCATCAAGGTATCGACCTCTGTTTTAGGGCGGTTCCAATTTTCGGTGGAAAAAGCATATAGGGTAAGGTAAGGTATCTTGAGTTTGGCACAATTCTCAACGGCTTGGTTTACAGCGTCAACACCATTCTCGTGCCCGAACATACGGAGCTTTCCCCGTTGTTTTGCCCATCTGCCGTTACCATCCATTATAATGGCAACATGTTGCGGCAGTTTATCTTTGTCTACTTCTTCTAATGTGTACATTTTATTGAAAACAATCCTGGCAAGGTTTACGCCCAAAGGTATACGTTAAGGTTATACCTGTAAAAACGTACCAGTCATCGCTCAATATATTCCCAAAACGGAACTGTTCAAAATTGGAGCCCTCCGGGTTACTTGCGTCCAAATTATCCGTAAAGGTGTATCTGGCCCCGATTTCGGCTCCAAGAATCAAAAACTGATTTAAACGATACTTGGCCCCAACCGTCATTGGAATTGCAAAACTACCGTCTTTTTGGTTAATATCCTGCATTTGAAGGGCATCAATATAATTAAAATCGTATCTGAAGTAAGTAAAACCTGTGTAAAGGTATGGTGTAAAGGCCGGTCCGAGCTTGTGCAGGTTGTATTCCACAAAGTTTATTTCCAGTCCGGCAGAGAACTCCAAAATGGAATTATCCACTTTATACCCTCTTTGTTGTCTGGATTCCATACTGGATTTAGTATCATCAGCCGTAACACTACCATAAAGTATACTGCCACGCCATGCATAGCGCTTGCCCTTGTTCCATTTAAATATTCCGCCAAATGCAGGTCCCGATGGTAAGATATAATTGGTCCTTCCCACATCCCCTATCATATTGGCCCCGCCGGCAAACACCCCTATCTCGTAGGTTTGCGCGCTCACTTTGATCACACAGCACAGAAAAACTGCCAAAACTATTCGCATACGATCCAAAAAGTTTCAAGTATTAAGAGTAAAGGAAGGTCTATAGTTGTACGTTTAAAATTGTTCTCCCTTGTTAAACAGTTTTTCGTTCTATTTATTGTTTTTATCCGTATCAATTGCGTTTATCTTCCCCCCAAAGTAATTTATTCCTCAAAGTTTTCAGGAAACTTTCCGATTTGTACTCAATCATTTTAACGGTAAAATCCGCTTTTTTGATTCGAATTTCCTTTCCGTTCGGAATATCTGCAATCCGCGAATCCAAGGATACCAAGTGCGTGTGCTCCCTACCCGAAACTTTTAACCTGATTTGTGTATTGTCCGAAATTACCAATGGCCTCGCATTGAGGTTGTGCGGCGCAATCGGTGTTAGCACCAACGATTTTGCAGAGGGTACCATTACCGGTCCTCCACAACTCAAAGAGTAACCTGTTGATCCTGTTGGTGTGGAAACGATCAGGCCATCGGACCAATACGAGGTCAAATATTCATCGTCCAACCATGTTTCCACAGTGATCATAGAAGTGGTATCTTTTCTGCTCACCGTAATCTCGTTCAAGGCAAAATTGAGTCCGTTGAATTCGTCCAGCTCCGAATCGAGTTCCAGTTCCACCAAAGAACGCTCCTCTATAGTAAAATGCCCCGCTTGAAACTCGGTTACAAGTTTTCGGACATTTTCTTTTTTAAACGTGGACAAAAATCCCAGTCTCCCGGTATTTACACCAACAATAGGAATCCCGTAGTCCTTAATATAGGTAACGGCCCGCAACATAGTTCCATCACCACCAAAACTCACGAACATATCAAAAGATGGATCTAATCCTTTGGATTGGGTAAACGTACCTTTTATTTGTTCCTTGGTGATCGTTGCTACAAGCGCATAAAAAGATTCCTCTACATATATGGAAGCATTCAGTTTTTTCAACTCGTCCATTAGCTCCTCTACACAAAGTTGATCTTCCTTTTGAAAAGATTGACCGTATATGGCTACCTTCATACTAAACGTTAAGATATTTTTCCAGATAGTCGGAACGCTGCTTCAAATCTTCCAAGAACTGATCATCGCTGTTTCCGAACACAATAGTATAGTTGTACCGCCTAAAGGTCTGGGCGACCTCGTTTAGGCTTTGCGTACCTACCTTAAGGGTTATTTCCACAATATCATTATGCGAATCGGTAATAAAGGCTCCCAACAAACGGGCATTATTGCCTTCTACGATTTGGGCTATCTCACTAAAAGAATAATCTTTTATCCCGATGGAAACTACCAATATAGCTCCAGGCTCCCTAAAAAAAGGCGTATCGATAAATACATCCACTATATCCTCCAGGTCGTAATACCCGATAATCAAACGGTCTGCGTCCAATACAGGCAGCACATTGGCCTCGTTACGGGAGAACATTTCCAAAACATCCAGCCAAGCAGTTTCCTTTGTCACAAAGAAATCCTCCATTTCAAACCTAAAATCCTCTATTTTCCGTTCCGCTTCAAAACAGGGCAGATCGTTTTCTGACAGTAGCCCCAAATACGTTCCGTTCTCGGTAATTCCAACATGGGAAAATGTGGTTTCTTCAAAAAACGCAATAACATCTTTTAAAGTTTCCGACACATTGAAAACAGGAACCGTATTGATTATTTTATCTTGAATCTGCATATCTCTACTATTAAGTGCAAAATACTAATTTAAAATGGCAAAAGGCATGCCGAATTCTTATTTTTGACATTCTAAAAATGAACTCCATGACAAAGTTAAGTGTCAACATAAATAAACTGGCAACTTTAAGAAATTCGAGAGGCAGCAACGTACCCAACTTGATAACTTCCACCAAGGATATCGAATCTTTTGGCGCACAGGGCATCACCATACATCCGCGTCCGGACGAACGCCACATCCGTTACCAAGATGCCAGGGACCTAAAAAAAGTGGTCTCCACGGAATACAACATTGAGGGCAACCCCATTCCAAAATTCATTGATTTGGTACTTGAAACAAAACCCACGCAGGTCACCTTGGTGCCCGATGCTGAGGATGCCATAACCTCCAATGCCGGTTGGGACACTATAAAACACAAAGACTTTTTAGTGGATGTAATCAAAACCTTTAAAGAAAGTGGTATCCGCACTTCTATTTTTGTGGATCCCGACGTAGAAATGGTAAAAGCAGCGGCAGAAACCGGCACCGACCGCATTGAACTCTATACGGAAAGCTTTGCCGAAACTTTTGCCAAAGGCAACAAGAAAGGTAGCATTGCTCCATTTGTTGCAGCGGCCAAAATGGCACAGGAAGTTGGCCTTGGCCTAAATGCAGGTCACGACCTTAGCTTGGACAACATCAAGTTTTTTAAGGAACATATCCCAAACCTTTTAGAGGTATCCATCGGTCACGCATTAATATGTGAGTCCATTTATTTAGGCCTCGAAAATGTTGTGAACATGTATTTAGATAGATTGAAATAATGCAAATATTACATTCAAAAATATTGGGCAAAGGCCAGCCACTTATTATTCTTCATGGGTTTCTGGGAATGTCCGACAACTGGAAAACCCTGGGCTCCAAATATGCCGAAAATGGATTCGAAGTACATTTGATAGATCAACGGAACCACGGCAAAAGTTTCCACTCCGAAGAGTTCAATTATGATGTATTGAGCAATGATGTGATTACATACATGGAGCACCACAATGTGGAATCGGCCTTGGTTATGGGACACTCCATGGGAGGCAAAACAGCCATGCAAATGGCAACATCCCACCCCAAAAAAGTGACCAAATTAATAGTGGCCGACATTGCCCCAAAATACTACCCCCCGCATCACGACTTTATTTTTAACGGGCTTTCACATTTGGACTTCAACACCATTTCGGATCGACGCGAAGCCGATGACGAACTGGCCAAACACATAAAAGATAGGGGAATTAGACAGTTTCTGCTCAAAAACCTCTATTGGGTGGAAAAAGAAAGGCTTGGGTTCCGTTTTAACTTTGACGTGCTCAAAAACCGCATGGAAGAAATTGGGGAAAATATATTTCCTTCCGCAGTTTATAATGGCCCAACGTTATTTTTAAGAGGCGACCGCTCAGAATACATCCAACCTAACGACTACGACGAGATCAAAAGGCACTTCCCCATCGCCATTATCGAAACTATAGATAAAGCTGGACATTGGCTCCATGCAGAAAACCCCAAACAGTTTTTCGATAAAAGCGATGCGTTTTTAAATTCATAAAATTGGCCTATATTTATTATGCATGCATAATTTTTTTGCTCAATTTATTGTCTGTATGACAAATTTGATATAGATTTGGTTAATTCAGATTCTTACCATAAGAATTAACATAAACTAACTATAACAGATTTTTTGATATGAAAAAGTTTTATGCCCTACTCCCATTTCTAGGCTTACTCTTGATTGCATGCGAAGATGACACCCCAATAACCGAAACACCGGACCCAGACCCAGTGGAATACACTTCAGGAACAGCTGATTTTTCCAATTACGTAGCCATTGGAAACTCATTGACAGCTGGTTTTTCCGACAACGCCCTGTTCATTGATGGACAAGAAGCATCATTTCCGAATATGCTCGCTTCTAATTTTGCACTTGCGGGCGGTGGAAGTTTTGAGATTCCATTTATGGCGGACAATCTTGGAGGCATGACCCTTGGTGGAAACAAAATCGCGGACAATAGATACATACTGTCATTTTTGGGGGAAAGTCCAAGTCCCGTGGTGATTGAAGGACAGGGCACCACGGAAGTTTCAAACAAACTATCAGGACCTTTCAATAATATGGGAGTTCCTGGCGCAAAGAGCTACGAATTATTGGCACCGGGTTACGGAAGCGTCGCAGGGGTTGCCATGGGCACAGCCAATCCTTACTTCGCACGATTTTCATCCTCGGAGAGCGCCACCGTATTAGGTGATGCAGCAGCACAAGGCGCTACATTTTTCACCTTATGGGCCGGAGCGAACGATATTTTAATTTACGCAACGGGCGGTGGAACAGGAGTTGACCAAACAGGCAACTTGGACCCTAGTACCTATTCCAGAAGCGACATCACCGACCCCAACGTTTTCGCAGCCACCTTGGATGGTATTATTCAAACCATGACAGCCAACGGTGCAGGTGGCGTTATTGCCAACCTTCCCAACGTTACAGATATTCCTTATTTTACCACCGTGCCGCACAATCCAGTGCCTTTGGATGCTTCGACTGCTGCTTTTTTGAACAGCGCCGAAGGCTACGGAGCCTATAATGCAGGACTTGCACAATTACAAGGATTGGGTATAATCACAGAGGACGAACTGGCAAAGCGAACCATATCTTTCTCGGCAGGTGAAGGCAACGCTGTTGTAATTATCGATGAAGATTTGACCGATTTAACAGGCTACAACCCAGCTTTGATCAATATGAGACAAGCCACTGAAGACGATTTAATGGTGCTTCTCTCCAGAACATTCATCGGCACTCTTGCCGACCCGAACAACCCAACATCCATTAATGGAGTTGCCGTTCCCCTTGGAGACGAATGGGTTTTGACTCCAGAAGAACAAGCCACCGTGGAAACCGCATTAACAGCATACAACCAGACCATTTCAGGTTTGGCCACAGCCTACGACCTAGCTTTTGTAGATGCGAACGCCTTGCTGAACGAACTGAACACCAATGGTTTTCAGCAAGCAGATGGTAGCAATGTTGACGCAACTTTCGCAACAGGCGGAGGATTCTCTTTAGATGGGGTTCACCCGTCGCCAAGAGGCTACGCCATTGTTGCCAACGCTTTTATAGCGGCAATAAATTCAAAATACGGATCAAATTTACCCAACGTAAACCCATTGGATTACACCGGGTTATATATTGACTAAACAAACATTATTTTCTTATCTTAAGGGCACCGAATTTCGGTGCCTTTTTTATTACTGACAAAACTAAATACCATGAAACTTATACTGAGACTTCTTTTAAATGCAATAGCCGTAGTAATTCTGAGCTATGTACTCCCCGGGGTCGGGGTCGACTCCATGATGACCGCCATTCTGGTGGCTGTTGTACTGAGCATCCTCAACTTCTTGGTAAAACCCATATTGGTAATTTTCACCTTGCCCATTACCATTCTTACTCTAGGGCTTTTTCTATTGGTCATCAATGCCATAATTATTCTATTGGCCGCAAAACTCATCGATGGATTTTATGTAAGTGGCTTTTGGTGGGCGGTAATCTTCAGTTTGTTGCTAGCAATTTTACAGGCCATTTTACACTCCATTTTAAAAGAAGATCAATAGAATTCATTTTGTTTGAAAACCAACGGTTTAAAAACTTGCCGACAATTCAAAAAAGACTTACTTTTGCATCCCATTTTTAGAAAGCAAATTAGGTAGGAAATGAATATAACCAAAGAGCAGATTGACGATCTTAATGCAGTAGTAAAGGTTGCCATAAGCAAAGAAGACTATCAAGACAAAGTAGAGAAAATCCTTAAGGATTACAGAAAACAGGCAAACATTCCTGGTTTTAGAAAAGGTCAAGTTCCTATGGGGCTTATCAAAAAGCAGTACGGCAAAGCTGTTTTGGTGGACGAAGTGAACAAACTGCTCCAAGACAATCTGAACAAATATCTTACCGAAGAAAAGTTGGATGTTCTTGGAAATCCGCTTCCAAAACAACAGGACGATTTTGATTGGGACAAAGACAATCTCGATTTTGAATTTGAACTGGGATTGGCACCGAGCTTCGACGTAAACTTGAAGACAAAAAAAGCAGTGACCCAATATAAAATTGTTGCCGATAAAAAAATGGTCGAGGAACAAGTAGAACGTATCCAAAAGCAATACGGAAAACTGATCTCCAAGTCCGAAGTTGGCAAAAAGGATGAAATTACCGGTACGTTCACCAATCAAGAAGAGGAAATAGAGAACAAGACCACTATCGAAATGGACAAGATCAAAGGCAAAAAAGCCATTGATGCCCTGGTAGGTAAAAAAGTGGGCGACACTGTGACCCTAGCAAGCAAAGGTCTTTTTAAAGAAGACTATTTGTTGTCGAGTGCCTTGGGAATTTCCGCAGACAAAGCCGATGGCCTTAAGATCGATGTTACCTTCACAATAGAAGAGATCAACGAAAGAGAACCAGCTGCCCTGGACCAAGAACTTTTCGACAAATTGTTTGGCGAAGGAAAAGTAAGTTCCGAAAAAGAACTGAAGGACAAGATCAAAGAAGACTCTGAAAAGCAGTTTGAACAGCAAGCTGATCAGAAGCTCTTGAACGATATCACCGAAAAATTAATTGACGAAACCAAATTCGAGCTTCCGTCCGAGTTCCTTAAAAAGTGGATTCAGATTAGTGGAGAAAACCCCTTGACCGAGGATGAAGCCAAAGAAGAGTTCGAAAAATCCGAAAAAGGACTTCGTTACCAATTGATCGAAGGGAAAATCATTCAAGAGAACGATCTTCAGGTTCAGTTCGATGAACTTAAGGAGTTCGCCAAAGGCTTCATTAAGTCCCAAATGGCTCAATATGGCCACATGGACCCAAAAGAAGAAGAACTGGAAAGTGTTGCCGCAAGGGTAATGAGCAACCAGGACGAAGTAAAAAGATTGTCCGAACAATTAATGAGCCAAAAACTTTTGGACCTTTATAAGGAAAAAGCCAACCTTAAGATCAAGGAGGTGTCCTATGAAGATTTCATCAAGGAAGCGTACAGCTAAGATTCCACTAAAAGAAAATTAAGTATCTTTACGGTGCCGAAAAGCCAATTTTTCGGCACCTTTTTTTTAAGATAAATCGAGTCATATCCTATGGATTACGGAAAAGAATTCAAAAACTACGCTACCAAGCACCATGGTATAAACAGCATGTACTATGACCAGATCATGAGTACAATGTATCCCATGAACATGACCCCGAACATTATTGAAGAAAGGCAATTGAACGCGGTTGCCATGGACGTTTTCTCCAGATTGATGATGGATAGGATTATTTTTATGGGAACCGGGATCAATGATCAGGTGGCCAATATTATACAAGCACAACTACTGTTCTTGGAAAGTGCAGATGCTTCCAAGGACATCCAAATCTATATCAACTCTCCGGGAGGAAGCGTATATGCCGGTCTAGGCATTTACGACACCATGCAGTTTATTAAACCCGATGTTGCTACCATTTGCACGGGTATCGCCGCATCTATGGCAGCCGTTTTGCTATGTGCCGGACAAGAGGGCAAGCGGAGCGGATTGCCCCACTCAAGGGTAATGATCCATCAGCCACTGTCCGGAGCACAAGGACAAGCAAGCGATATTGAAATTGCAGCCCAAGAAGTCTTAAAGATCAAGGACGAGTTATATGAAATCATTTCCAAGCACTCAGGTCAGAGTTTCGACAAAGTTTATGAAGACAGTGATCGTGATTTCTGGATGAAGGCCCCAGAAGCCAAAGCGTACGGAATGATCGACGAAATATTAGTAAGGGAAAAGTAAAACTTCTCAATAGATTACAAAACAACCAGTTAACACAGAACAAATCCATTATTTTTGCGTTATTGATGGTTGAAGAATAAAATTTTATGGCAAAGGAAAATTTGGAATGTTCTTTTTGTGGAAGAAAAAAACCGGAAACCAATTTATTGATCGCCGGTCTGGATGCGCATATTTGCGATAGATGTATAGAACAAGCCCACAGTATTGTGGCCGAAGAGTCCAAACAAACTAAAAATCAAGATCTATCATCCGAGTTGGTATTAAAAAAACCAATGGAGATCCACGATTTCTTGGACACTTTTGTAATCGGACAGGAACGCACCAAAAAGGTTATGTCCGTAGCCGTCTACAACCACTATAAAAGATTATTGCAGCCCAAAGGCAAGGACGAGGATATCGAAATCCAAAAGAGCAACATCATAATGGTAGGGCAAACAGGTACGGGCAAGACCCTTATCGCCAAGACCATTGCCAAAATGCTCAACGTACCCCTTGCCATTGTAGATGCTACAGTTTTAACGGAAGCCGGTTATGTAGGAGAGGACGTTGAAAGCATTTTGACCCGTTTGCTGCAGGCTGCCGATTATAACTTGGAAAAAGCAGAGCGCGGTATTGTGTTTATTGACGAAATAGACAAAATTGCCCGTAAAAGCGATAATCCATCGATTACCCGAGATGTATCGGGCGAAGGAGTACAACAGGGGCTCCTAAAACTATTGGAAGGCACAACGGTCAACGTGCCGCCCAAAGGTGGACGCAAACACCCGGACCAAAAATTTATCGAGGTAAATACCGAGAATATCCTATTTGTTGCCGGTGGTGCTTTTGATGGTATCGAACGTATCATCACCAAACGATTGAACATGCAGGCAGTTGGGTACAGTGCTTCCAAGGCCGAAGAAAATCTGGATCAAGAAAACATACTGCAATATATTATACCAAAAGATTTAAAGGAATTCGGACTTATTCCAGAGATTATAGGAAGACTTCCTGTACTGACACACATGAATCCTTTGGATGCAAAAACCTTGCGCGCCATTTTAACGGAGCCTAAAAATGCCATCATAAAACAGTACGAAAAACTGTTCGCCATGGACGATATTAAATTCTCCATTACCGATCAGGCATTGGATTACATTGTAGAAAAAGCTGTGGAATATAAACTTGGTGCACGTGGATTGCGCTCTTTGTGCGAAGCCATTTTTACAGACGCCATGTTTACCCTACCAAGCAGCGATGAAACAGAATTCAAGGTTACGAAAGGATATGCAGAGAAAAAACTGTCCTACGAAACAGTTAAAAAACTAAAAGCGGTCTCCTAGACCGCTTTTTTTGTAATATTTTCCAATAACAACAAACTTACATCAGAGATAATCTTTTCATCCGAGTAAAGGGTGTGCCCAAAATTTGGTACAATCTTTAGATTGGCCCCAACACTTTTGGCCCATTTCATTCCTGGTTTTAATTGATCACATTCCCCGTATATCAGTTGCACACCGGATGGAGCTATTTGGTTTTCCCCCTCTATTCCAGTGGCCGAAATAGCGGTTATCGTCTTGGTGGGCAAACCTTGTAGAGCAGCTTTGTAAACAACGGCGGCACCAGTGCCGAAGGCTAAATAATGGGCCTTCTCCGATTCTTTTCTCAATAAGTTGGCTACCGCCCTCTCCAGACCTTCTTCTTTAAAGGCCTTATCTATATTCTCCTCTGAATAGATGGAAACCTCCACATTTCCCAATTGCTGGCAATCGTGAAATTCAATATCATAATACTGCTGCAAGTAGCCAAAGTAAGAGGCGATCCAAAGACCTTTTTTGGCTCCCCATTTATCCGAGATAACAACAAGCTTTTCCGACATGACTTTTAATGGTTTAGTGTTTTTAAAGTATTGATAGGGGAAAGTTCTTTAATAAACGGCCCAAATCCACTTTTATTTGTTCAAGAGAAAAGTTTTTACGACGAAAGGGTTTATTTTACGAAAACGTTTTCGTAGCTTTTGCACTGGTTCCTGATGATACCGTAAATCCGGCTTACCCCTTATTCATTTGAAGAAGTTCCTCGAGGCAATCGCGATCATTGGACAATCTTGGAATTTTATGTTGACCACCCAATTTATTCTTGGATTTCAGCCATTGATGAAACAAATTCTCTTTGGCCAAATGCACCTTTGGCATGTTCAAGGTTATGTTGTTGTACCTTTTGGCCTCGTAGTCAGAGTTGAGTGATTTTAATGCATTGTCCAACATTTCAGTGAAATAGCCGACATCTTTCGGTGGTTTTCTAAACTCGATCATCCATTCGTGCGCCCCTTTTTCCTTTCCTGACATAAAAATGGGAGCTGCGGTATAATCCATAATTTCAGCCTCGGTTTTTAAACAAACTTGCTTTAAGGCTTCCTCAGCATTTTCAATGATCAACTCTTCACCAAACACATTAATATGGTGTTTAGTTCTCCCAGTAATCTTTATCCGATAGGGATTTTTGCTCGTAAACCTCACCGTATCCCCAATTTTATATCGCCATAGGCCGGCATTGGTGGTGATGACCATAGCATAGTTCACTCCGGTTTCCACTTCCCAAAGCGGAATGGCCTTATCCCCTTCTCCATAAGCGTGCATAGGAATAAATTCATAAAAAATTCCATAGTCCAACATCAACAGCAATTCGTCGGAACTGTTTTGATCTTGAATCCCAAAAAAGCCTTCCGATGCATTATAAGTTTCATAGTAGTTGAACTTTTTGCGGGGCAGCAATTTTTTGTATTGATTCTTATATGGGGTAAAACTCACACCTCCATGAAAGTACACCTCTAAATTCTCCCAAAGTTCGAACAAGTGGTTCTTTCCCGTTTTTTCCAAAACTTGGTTGAGCAATACCAACATCCAAGAGGGTACGCCTGCCAAACTGGTCACATTTTCCCTAATACTTTCCTCGATAATGGCCTCCAGCTTGGATTCCCATTCTGTCATTAGGGAGACTTTGTTACTGGGCGTACTGCTATATTCTGCCCAAAGAGGCATATTATCGATCAAAATGGCCGAAAGGTCACCAAAAAAAGTCCCATTGTCCTCGTACAGCTCCTTACTCCCTCCCAGACGGAGACTTTTACCCGTGAACAATTGTGAATTTTCGTTATTATTTAAATAAAGGCACAACAGGTCTTTACTGGATTTGTAGTGGCAGTCTTCCAGGGCCTCTCCACTTACCGGGATAAACTTGCTTTTTGCATTGGTGGTCCCGCTGCTCTTGGCAAACCATTTTATAGAAGTGGGCCAGAAAAGGTTCTGTTCCCCACGACGGGTACGCTCGATCATCGGGGCAATATCTTCATAGGTCACTATGGGAACCCTATTGCGGAATTCATCATACTTTGGCAGGTCCTGAAAACCATATTGCCTACCGATCATGGTGTCCTTGGAAAAATCCAAAAGCTTGCGCAACACCTCATCCTGAACATCCAGTGGATATTTTAAAAAAAGTTCAATTTGGTGATAACGTTTGCGTAACAACCAAGAAGCAATGGAGTTGAATAATGGTATCGGCATTTTAGGTATCTTTAACCTGGAAAATTAGTTTGGTGCAACAGCTAAAATAACTTTTCTAACACTCATTTTCAAATAAGTCAAATACATTCAATCCAAAAATGCTGTACGAAGGAGTCCTAAGAAAAATGAAAACCGAAATCGGAAACCCCATCCAGTATTTTTTGGTTTTCGAGAACGATTTTATCAATATGAACCAAGCCTTGGACAAAGAGGTTCAAATAGATTTTATCAAATTTCAGTGTTTGAACTGTGGCAGAGACCTGCCTATTTTCCGACAAGGCTTTTGCAAGACGTGCTTTTTTGAAACTCCACTTGCCGGAGATTGGATCATGAAACCGGAATTGAGCACGGCACATTTGGACAAAGCGGACCGTGATCTTGAATTCGAGAAAAAAATGCAGTTACAGCCACACATTGTTTACTTGGCGAACTCCAGCAATGTAAAAGTAGGCGTTACCCGAAAATCCCAAGTGCCGACACGATGGATAGACCAAGGCGCCCACGAAGCCATTGAAATTATGGAAGTGCCCAATCGATATTTGGCGGGCATTACCGAGGTTGCCCTTAAAGCGCACGTGAGCGACAAGACCAGCTGGCAAAAAATGCTTAAAAATGATATCGAGGACGTGGATCTAGTGGAATGGAGGGAGAAGCTGAAATCCAGTATTCCCGAAGAAACCATTGCCTACTTTATAAACGATAAGCAAGAAACCTTATTGGAGTTTCCCGTGCTACAATATCCAGAAAAGGTAAAAAGCCTCAATTTGGACAAAACCCCAAGTTACAAAGGAACCTTAAAGGGCATAAAAGGCCAATACCTTATTTTTGATGACAATACAGTCTTCAATGTTAGGAGTAGCGAAGGCTACTTTGTAGGTTTAAACATCAGCTGACCAATCCATTCCAAAATGCTCAAGTTTTTCAGAAAAATCAGGAAGGAATTGATAGCCGAGAAAAAAGTCAGCAATTACATTCTTTACGCCATAGGGGAAATTGTTCTGGTGGTCATCGGGATTTTGATCGCACTGGCCATAGATAACGCCAATGAGCAAGGTATCAAACGGGAAAAAGAGCAGATTTACCTTATGGGACTTCGGGATGAGTTCGAGACCAGCCAAACCAAATTAAAAGAACTTATATCCTTCAACAGGCAAAGCTATGAGGACTCTAAAACAATTTTGGTCTATATGGTCGACCCCGAAAACCTGCCCGATGAGCAAGAGCTTGCCAATTTGCTGTATAACGCCTTGGCTTTCGATATTTCGTTCAACCCCAACAATTCCCTTTTGATGGAAATGATCAATTCGGGTAGTTTAAAAGACATCTCCAATCCACGCCTTCGCATCCTTTTGACCAATTGGATTTCCAACATCGAGGACATATCGAAGCAAGAAATGATGCTGGCCAATGAGCGGGACAAGATACTGGATATGTTCCGCAGCGAAGAAAACAGCATCAAAACGCTGTATGACCTCACAGGGGTCTCCGATGAATTGGGGATTCCCGCTAGTTCGGACCGAACGAGCAACCGCAATCTTTTAAAGTCGAAAGAGTTTGAGAACAATATGCTCATGTTCATACTAACCAGTATCAAAACGGAAACGTTACATTACAATCCATTGATGCAAAGTATAGATGAGATTCTGAAAACCATCGACAACGAAATCAAAGAATAAAAAAGGCGATTTTAAAATCGCCCTTCGCATTTAATTCACTGTATCCTTTTTCTTTTTTCCGAGCAGCCCGCCCAATATGGATTTGGCCGCATTTTTAACCTCATCCTTTTCTGTTTTGCTCGTATCCATTGCCGTAGTATCCTTTTTTCCTCCAAGAATATTGCCAATGGCCTCTTTTACGCCGCCAGATGTGGTCTTGGTAGTATCGGCTTCATCTTTTTTAAAGACATCGGACAATAGGTCTTTGGCCTTATCCTTTCCTTGACTCACCAATTTCTGCTTTTGCATTTCCACCAACTTACCGGTCAGTGTTTTTACACTCGAAGTCATATCGGTGTTCACGGACGGGTTTGTAAAACTACCTCCAATATTGGCGGTAACGGGAATGGTTACTTCTCCCAAGCTTTGATCGTTCATTTGCGCGATAAGTTTGTTCACTTCTGCACCCAAGTATTTAGCAGGTACGTCCAGAGTGGCTTTGTATTGCATCTGCCTATCAAAAGTATGGCTACCGTCGACATTTATATTGATATCTTTATACTTTAAGGTAAAGGGTTTTACTTTAACTGCCCCATTTTCAAAGCTCAAAGCGGTTTTAAGTCCGTCCAAATTGATTTGCTTTGTATCCAAAAAATTGAGCTTATTGTCCAAAGAAGACACCAAAGGTGCTTTCTGTGCATCCAACTTGGGAGAAAGCAATTCCGCCAGCAAGTTTCCGGAAATGGTTGCCAAATTAGGGGTAAAATCCTCTTTTAGGTTACCCGATATCTTAATATCCGAATTGAGTTTACCTGTCAATGCACTCGCCAAAGGGGTTAACACTTTAAACAGTTCCAGACCAGCAAAAGATTCGCCAATATTAAAATTGTTCATACCGAGGTTTACATCGAATGTAGAAGTCTCTTGTTTGGTGGATACCGCCCCAGAAAGTCCCATAGTACCCCCGAATAAATCCGAAGTAAGATTGTTCACAGTAGCGGTTTCGTCTTTGATCACCAATGTCCCTTTTACATTTTTTAGATCAAGGTTATCGTAGATCACGGTATTTGCAGTAGCATCTATGGTACAATCCAAAAAAGATGGTATTTTGATACGTTCCTCTCCTGCAATTGTAGTTTCCTCGGTCTTTGACAGGTTTTCATCTGCCGTTTCCTCGACCATAAAATCGTACAGTACAAATTGGTTCGAGTTCAAGGAAAACCTACCTTCAATATTTTCATTGTTGAACATAAAACCCAGTAAATTCGTTAAAGTTCCCTTGGCGGCAAAATCCGTACTTCCCGTTTTACCTTCAAAAGAATCCAATGTAACGGTATTGGGATTAAATGTAAGGGCCGCTTTGTTTATGGCTACAGGGTTTTTAAGCTCCTGCGAAGCATACTCAAAACCGGTCAAAGATGCTTTTCCACTGGTTTTGGTGTTCTGATATTGTTTCTTTTCCAAAGAAGCCATATCGAAAGATGTGGATACGTCGGCATTCAATATGCCTTTAAGATTATAATCGTCCGGCACAGGATATGCTTGGGAGATGTTCGCCAAGTTTATCCTACCGTCCATGTCGGCGTCTACCTTGGTATTGCCCATTACATCCCTGATCTTGGCCTTAAGATTGAATTTATCCTCATCTATGGCAAAAGAGAGCCTGTTAATATCGACATAGGTATCTTCCGTAATACCGGTTTCGTTGTTGATCTCGGTGTCAATATGCACATTACGGACAGATTTGGGCAAATCGGGAAACTTGAAGGATGCATTATCCGAATTGATCGCAATTTTAAAGGTCGGTATATGTTCTTCATCCACTACTCCTTTAAACACTCCATTCACCTCAAAATTTCCGGTGGTCTGTACATTTTCTATGTTACCGGCATAGGCTTCCGGGATTACAGCCAAAAAGTTTTTAAAGTCGGAAGAAGGTGTTTTAAATGTAATGTCCACCTCTTGGTTTTCCTCGTTCACCTTAACAAAGCCATCAAAAACCAGTGGCAATTGGTTCACCAAGGCCTTATTTTCCAAAAAGGTATATTTGTTTTCGCTCAGATCTATTCCGATTAGCGCATCTAGATTGATTTTGTTTTTGTTCAGATATTTTGTGCCATCCATCTCAAAGGATACCAGAGCATCGGTTAGGGTCTTTAGCTCCGATTTTTCCAAAGATAGGTCTCCCGTTCCGGTATGATTCATTTCGATAATAGTCAAGAGCATACCACTTGCCATATCCTCATAAACAATTTCGGTATTGTTTATGGCATAGGAGTCCATATTCAATGTAAAACTACTATCAGGATCGCCTGTGGGGTCGGACGTTGGTTCGTTGCTCTCTTTGGCTATATCGTAATTCGCATTGCCTTCCACGTCGGTTTTGATGTGCAACTTGGCTTCATCCACATCCAAAGTTTTGATCACTATCGGTTCATCTGCGGATTTGAACAGTTCTTTAATCGACATGGACAATGCGATCTTGGAAGTAGCAAAAAGGGTATCGCCTTCGAAAGGGGCCTTATTGATCAAGGACAATTGGGTAAGCTCCACATGGGCATTGGGAAAGTTCTTGAGAAGACTTAGGTCGGCATCCTCAAAATCCAAAGTGGCATTAATGCTGTTATTGACCTTTGTCTTGATAATTTCTTCAATTTTACCTTGAAGAAATAAAGGGACGGCAATACTAATTGCGAGTAGGATAAGTAGGGTTATTCCAGTAATTTTTAGGACTTTTTTCTTCATACTTGGGTGTTTTACAACAAATTAAAGGAGAAGCATCAATCCAAAGAAATTTCCTCTCCTATTTTTAAGTTAAATCTTTTTCTCATCAGATATACGAAAAAATAGAGCAAAGGGGTGTCGAGAAGGGCTATCATCATTTTAAAAATTACCCCACTAATGAGCAATCCATAAAACTTGTCCCACGGCAGTACACCAAAAAGGCACAATAGCCCTACTACAGTGAATGTGTCTATAAATTGAGAAGAAAATGTTGAGAAATTATTTCGGAGCCACAACATTTTCCCTTTGGTCAGGCGTTTCCAAAAGTGATAAATGGTAATGTCGATATACTGTGCGCCCAAGTAAGCCAGCATGGATGCCAAAACCCCTAATGGGGACAGGCCAAAAACGGTGGTAAAAGTGGCATTGTCCACCGGTGAGCTGGGAATGGCACTGGAGTAGTTGGCCACTAAAATTATCGCCATGGAAAAAAACGAAGCGAAAATTCCTGCGGTGACCACTTGATTGGCCTTTTTTTGACCATAGATCTCGGAAATGAGGTCTGTGATCAAAAAGGTTATCGGATATGGCAAAATACCTACCGAAAGTTCAAAAAGTGGTGCACCGAATACGGAGACATCCCCAAAAGGGCTCCAAGAGAAAAATTTTTGAAAGATTAAATTGGATACCACCAAAGAAGTTATGAACATTGCTCCTAAATACAGATAAATGGAAAATGCCTTCTTCTTGTCTTTTTGCGTCATATATGGTTAAAGTTCCGTGAGGTACTGTTTAAATTCTATTTGATATTTAAGCTGAAAGGCATCTTAGCCTGAATTCCCTCTTGTTTGGTAAACTCTTTGAATTCTTTTATTACCTGATAGGCTTCGGTACCGATTTCTTCCTGTATAATGGACTCCCCGATCTTGGATTTAACCGCACCATAATCTTCCATAAACTGCTCGAATCCAGATTTATACTTGGGGTACTTTCGTACACCGTAATCGCTTAATCCGGCCATTTCTGCCGCCGCAGCAATGGCGTCATCCAAGTTACCCAGTTCATCCACCAATCCTAGAGCTTTCGCATCTACACCGCTCCAGACCCTGCCTTGCGCCACCTCGTTCACCTTTTCTACGGGCATGTTCCTACCTTGCGATACACGACCTAAAAAGGTTTGGTAGGTTTCCTCGATACTTTCCTGCATTACATTTCGGAACGAGTCCGACATGGGCTCAAAAAAGGAATAATCCACAGAATTTGCGTTGGTACCCACCTGCTCTGCGTTCACCCCTATGTTTTTGGCCAATTCGTGCATATTGGGTATAGTTCCAAATACCCCAATGGAACCCGTAATCGTGGTAGGCTCTGCAAAAATTTTATCCCCTGCCACACCTATGTAATATCCTCCTGATGCGGCAACGTTTCCAAAGGAAACCACCAAAGGCTTTTCCTTTTTGGCCAATTGCATTTCGCGCCAAATGATATCGGATACCAATGCGCTTCCCCCTGGAGAATTTACACGCACCACTATGGCTTTTATATTCTCATTGTCCACCGCTTTGTGCAAGGCGTCCACGATCAGTCCCTGACCTATATAGTCCCTGCCGCCCTCGCCACCGAGAATTTCGCCTTGAGCGTAAATCACGGCTATTTTATCGGAACCTGTCTTCAGTTTCTTTTTGCTGGAGTTTTGAATATAATCTCTTAATCCCACATACTCCACCTCATCGTCTTCCTCAACACCTATTTTCTGCTTGATCAAGTTTTCGTATTCATCGTAGTGCAATGCTCCATCCAACAATCCGGAAGCAATTGCATACTGAGGTGTTCTGCCCCCGAGTGTGTCGGCAATTCTATTTAAGTTTTCTGGGGCAATATTTCTGGATTCCGAGATATCCTCCACCATAATATTCCAGATGGAAGTTATCAGTTCCTTGATCTGTGTACGGTTTTCATCGCTCATGGTATCGGAAAGAAACGGTTCTACCGCACTCTTATATTTACCATGGCGAATTACTTCCATTTTTATTCCTGATTTTTCCTGTAGCTCTTTGTAAAAAAGCACCTCGGTGGACAATCCCTTAAAATCGACCACACCTACTGGGTTTAGGTACACTTCGTCCGCAGCGGTCGCCAGATAGTAATCGCGTTGGGCGTACACATCGGCATGTGCCATAACAAATTTTCCATTCGATTTAAAATCGATAAGTGCATTTCTTATTTCCCTTGTCTGCGCCATCCCGGCCTGTAAAAAACCAGTGGTTAAGCTAATTCCTTCGATATTAGCATCATTTTTGGCAACTTCTATGGCATGAAGGATCTCATCCAGCCCAAACTCCTCTGTCCAAATAGATGCGAAAGGATCGGTTTCATCCTTTCCCGTATAATCCATAATGGGTGCCACAAAACTAATTTCCAATACGGAGTTCTTTTTTACCAAAACACCGTCTTCCGCACTGCCTACGAGCACCATAAAAATAAAGAACATGCCCACCACGATCATAAATGCCACTAAGCTTCCCAAAATAGAAGCAAGCAGGTTTCTCAAAAACTTCATGCAATAAAATTTAATACACTTCAAATATAACCATTGTAGTAATGTTTTGTTTACTTTGTTTCTTCGATTATGAACAGAAAACAAAAGGTATATCTTTCTTTGGGCAGTAATATGGGCAATCGCCTCGCTACGCTACAAAAAGCCATTTTCAAGATTCAGGGAAAAACGGGCAAAATATTGGATATTTCCTCGGTCTACGAAAATCCTGCCGTGGGGTTCGATGGTGGTGATTTTTTCAATATTGTTGTATCCTTACTTACCCCGCTGGAACCCAAAGAACTACTGGATGCACTTTTACAGATAGAAGAGGATTTTGGGAGAAAACGAATGGACAGTGGATATAGTTCAAGGACTTTGGATATCGACATAATTTACTATGGAACGGAAACCATGGCCAATGAAAGTCTGGTGATCCCCCACCCGCAAATGCAGCACAGAAAGTTTGTTTTAAAGCCACTGAGCGATATTGCCCCCCAATTCTATCATCCAGTTCTACAAAAGGATACCCGCAATCTTTTGCAGGAGTGCAGGGACAAGAGTGAACTTACAAAGACCAAACACAAACTTTTTAAAGATAGGAGCGGGCTTTTTTCCCAACTACAATTGATTGCCATAGAAGGCAACATTGGAGCGGGCAAAACCACTTTGTCCAAGATGATATCCAACGATTTTAATGCCAAGCTGGTTTTGGAGCGTTTTGCGGACAACCCGTTTCTGCCCAAGTTTTATGAAGACCAATCCCGTTACGCTTTTCCATTGGAAATGTCGTTTTTGGCGGATAGGTACCAGCAATTTATGGACGATACTTCCCAATTTGACCTGTTCAAGAATTTTATGGTGAGTGATTACGATATATTCAAATCCCTGATTTTTGCGAAAGTGACCCTGCAAAAAGAGGAATATAATCTATACCGAAAGGTTTTTAGCTTTATGTACAAAGAGGTTAAAAAACCAGAGATCTATCTCTACCTCTATCAAAATACCGAACGGTTATTGGCCAACATTAAAAAAAGAGGTCGCGATTATGAGCAGAATATAGACCCTGCCTATCTGGAAAAAATCAACAGAGGATACTTGGACTTTATTAAAAGCCACCCGAGCCAAAACAGTGTGATCGTAGACATGGGCGAACTGGATTTTGTCCACAATCCAAAGGATTATGAATTTATTTTGGAAAGATTGGAAGACAATATACTTTCAACAAAGATTTAAGAGAATTTTTAGAAAAAGTTTGGATATAACGAATGGTTTTATTTTATTAGCAACCTCAATTCGAGAAACTAACTAACTCAGACTTATATATGGCCCTGTTTTTCAGGGCCTTTTTATTTGGACCGATTTTGTTTGGACCAAATATCCCATACCGTAATTCCCGCACTCACCGATATATTTAACGAATGTTTGATTCCAAATTGTGGTATTTCCAACACCACATCGCTCATGCTCACTACCTCTTGCGACACCCCTTTTACCTCGTTTCCAAAAATCAGGGCAATGGTTTTACCTGTTTCAACAGTAAAATCATTAAGCATTGTTGCATTTTCTGCTTGCTCCACAGCTACCAGTTGCACACCGTCCCGTTGTAATTCCGCGGCCAGTTCCCCAGTATCCCTTCTGTATTCCCAATCTACACTTTCGGTAGCTCCCAATGCCGTTTTCCGAATATCCTTGTGCGGCGGAGTGGCCGTAATTCCACAGAGGTAAATTTTTTTCACCAAAAAAGCATCTGACGTACGGAATACGGAACCAATGTTGTTCAAACTGCGAATATTATCCAAAATAATAATGATGGGCGACTTTTCCGCTGCTTTAAAACCATCGATATCCAATCGATCCAGTTCGCTATTTTCCAGTTTTCGATTCATTTTTTAAACATTGGGGTAAAAATATCAACAAAAATTTTTGATGGGCAGCGAAAACAATATATTCGTTTTTAACCCAATTTTGGGCAAAAGTAACAGAATTAAATCGCTTTGGCAGCCAAGAAAAAGATAAAGAAGGTTACTCCGCTGATGCAGCAGTACAACGCCATCAAGACAAAACATCCTGATGCCCTGTTGTTGTTCCGTGTCGGGGATTTTTACGAAACGTTTGGGGAAGATGCGGTAAAAGCCGCCAAAATATTGGGGATTATTTTAACCCACCGGAACAATGGAGGGGACAAAACGGAACTGGCCGGATTTCCCCACCACTCCTTGAACACCTATTTGCCAAAATTGGTAAAGGCCGGGCAACGTGTGGCCATTTGCGACCAACTGGAAGACCCCAAACAGACCAAAAGCATTGTAAAACGTGGCGTAACCGAACTTGTCACTCCCGGTGTTGCCCTAAACGACGATATTCTCTCCGCAAAAAGCAATAACTTTTTGTGCGCCGTGCATTTTGGGCGAACAAAATTAGGGGTTTCCTTTTTGGACATTTCCACAGGAGAATACCTAACTTCCGAGGGTTCGGTGGAGCAAGTGGACAAGTTGCTTCAGAATTTTTCGCCAAACGAAATTCTGGTATCCAAAAAGCACAGAAAGGAATTTGCGGATTGCTTTGGCAACCATTGGCACAGTTTCTTTTTGGAAGACTGGATTTTTCAAGAGGATTACGCCCAAGAAAGCCTCAACAATCATTTTGGCACAAAAAACCTAAAAGGTTTCGGCATAGATCACCTTACCCACGGCATAATCGCCTCCGGAGCGGTTTTGCATTATTTGTCCGAGACCCAGCACAGCCGACTTCAACATATCAACAAAATACAGCGCATTGCAGAAGAGGAATATGTATGGATGGATCGATTTACCATTCGCAACTTGGAACTTTACCACTCTTCCCACCAAAATGCCGTAACCTTATTGGATATTATCGACAGGACCATTTCCCCCATGGGGGGACGACTCCTAAAGAGATGGTTGGCCCTACCCTTAAAAAACGTTGATAAGATCCAACAAAGGCATCAGGTAGTCGCCTATTTAAAGGAAGAAGACGAACATCTTAACCGGATTCAGGGATACATCAAACAAATGGGAGATTTGGAACGATTGATTTCCAAATTGGCCACGGGCAAAATCAACCCAAAAGAAGTGGTCCAGCTCAAAAATTCGCTGGAGGCCATAGTTCCCATCAAACAACTATCCGAAAAGAGCACCAACGAATCCTTAAAACGGATCGGGGAACAATTGAATCATTGTGAAGGACTCCGCTCAAAAATAAAAACAGTGCTCAACGAAGAGGCTCCGGTAAACATTGCCAAAGGCAACACCATTGCCCAAGGTTACTCAGAAGAACTGGACGAACTGCGAGGTCTTGCCTTTTCCAGTAAGGATTATTTGGATAAAATGTTGGAGCGAGAAACCAAGGAAACCGGGATCACCTCCTTAAAAATAGCATCGAACAACGTGTTTGGTTACTATATAGAAGTAAGGAACACTCATAAGGACAAAGTCCCCGAGAGCTGGATTCGCAAACAGACCTTGGTCAATGCCGAACGCTATATTACCGAGGAGCTCAAAGAATATGAATCCAAAATATTGGGAGCCGAGGAACGGATCTACCAATTGGAGCAACAACTTTTTGATCGCCTTTTGGTTTATATGCAGGAATATATTGCACCGGTACAGTACAATGCCCAACTTATCGCGGAACTGGATTGTTTGTCCGGGTTTACACAATTGGCAAAGGAAAACAACTATGTAGCCCCTTCGGTGAACGATTCCACTACATTGGATATTAAGGAAGGGCGCCACCCTGTTATTGAAAAGCAATTACCGATCGGCGATGCTTATGTAACCAACGATGTGTTCCTTGATAGGGAAGAACAGCAGATCATTATGATCACAGGACCCAACATGAGCGGTAAATCTGCTTTGTTACGACAGACTGCCCTTATTGTGCTTTTGGCACAAATGGGAAGTTTTGTTCCCGCAACAGAGGCTACCCTGGGTGTTGTGGACAAAATATTTACCCGAGTAGGTGCCAGTGACAATATTTCCATGGGCGAGTCCACTTTTATGGTGGAGATGAACGAAACAGCCTCCATTCTGAACAATCTATCGGAGCGCAGTTTGGTCCTTTTGGACGAAATTGGTCGAGGAACCAGTACCTACGATGGAATTTCCATTGCCTGGGCGATATCGGAATATTTGCACGAGCATCCCGCCAAAGCAAAGACCTTATTTGCCACACATTACCACGAACTCAACGAAATGACCAATATTTTTACCCGAATAAAAAACTACAATGTATCGGTTAAAGAACTGGAAGATAATGTGCTTTTCCTTAGAAAGTTGGTGCCCGGCGGGAGCGAACACAGTTTTGGAATCCATGTGGCCAAAATGGCCGGCATGCCGCAACAAGTAATACAAAAGGCCAATAAAATCCTGAAAAAGCTGGAAAAAACACATTCCAGTGAGGAAATGACGGACAAATTACAGTCTTCCCAAAATGAGATGCAACTCAGCTTCTTCAATCTGGACGACCCTTTGTTGGAAGAGATCAAGGAGGAAATCCTGCATTTGGACATTGATACTCTGACACCTGTGGAAGCTTTGATGAAATTAAACGAAATCAAACGCTTGTTGAGTAAAAAGAAAAAAGTTTCTTCCTGAAAAAATTCTTTTATTTTAATAGAATTGTTTTAAATTTGCATCCGCGCTTGGGAAAAGTGCAAGTTCTTTTAAACGCGAAAATAGCTCAGTTGGTAGAGCATCACCTTGCCAAGGTGGAGGTCGCGGGTTCGAATCCCGTTTTTCGCTCGACTTCGACTCCGCTCAGTCACCACGGGTGGAGTTTTTTTTTACATACAAGTCCTGCTCGAGTGGTGGAATTGGTAGACACGCCGGACTTAAAATCCTGTGGGCATTTTGCCCGTGCGGGTTCAAGTCCCGCCTCGAGTACAGAAATCCCTTTTAACTTATTGGTTATTAGGGATTTTTTTATTTTAAATAATAAGTTACGTTTCTGCCATCCATCAACCCAAACTAGGTATACATCAATTCAAACACAGCAACCATCAATTCTACGTCCGTTGTTGGCCTTACATGCTTACATTTAAACATAACTAACTGTATACCTACTTCTTATGAAAAACTCTATTCTTATTAAATGTACATTGTTGATTTTATGCATTTCTTTTAATTCCTGTTTAGTCCAAGATGGGGAAGATGGTGCAGATGGAATTGATGGTAAAGATGGAATTGACGGAATCGATGGCTTAAACGGACAAGATGGACTGGACGGCGCACCAGGAGCAACAGGACCACAAGGAGATCCTGGCAATGATGGACAAGATGGGACCGGGTTGGAGGAAATGGCACAATATGGGTCCATTACCATGAACTTGAGTGGCACAAGGCCAGATGCTATCGCCTTTACAGACAATACCGAATTTAGGTTCCTAGGTCTTGATGGTGAGGATTTTATAAACTATAATATAGTTACTGCCACAGAAGTTGGTGAAGACACCGAGTATTTTTTCAATTTCCGTAGGTTCTTAACAGCACCCGATGCCACTTATAACCCTACTTTTTTCGATTGGGAAGCTACCATAACCAATCCAGGGGAAAACACAGAAACAGTAAATTTGATTGTAACCACCTTAAACAATTATGGCGTTGTTGGAGAGGACTACAAATATTTCATACTAGATGATGGCTATGATTCTGATGGCGAAGGAGTATCCAATATGCAACTCACCAACATCATGTTCGAACCCGAAAACAACAACCACCTTACCTTTTCCTATTCTTTTAGTGTCGATGCTGCCAACAATGACTCCGGCAACGAACTAAACGTATCGGGTGAAGTGGACGTCTATTTATTTGAACTAATAGAACCTTAATCGATAGCAATAGCCTAAAAAGCCCCGCACTAAAAGTGCGGGGCTTTTCTTTACACTTCATATTACAAAATAAACCCAGACCCATATCCGTCAACCCAAACAGGGCACAGGTCAATTCAAGGTCTGCTCAAACACCTCTATCCCATACATTTACACCTTATCAAACTTTAAATTTTAAAAAACTATGAAAATCAGCAAGTTATTTGGAATAGGTCTTTTGGCCATAAGCGTTTCGTTGACCTCCTGTTCCGATGGGGAAGATGGAGCACCTGGGTTAAGCGGTATTTCCTGTTGGGACATCAATGGGGATGGCGTAAACGACGCCAATGAAGATGCTAACCAAGATGGTGAGTTCAATGCATTGGACTGCCAAGGAGCTGACGGCACCGATGGTGTAGGACTTGAGGAAATGATCCAATACGGATTCATTTCTTTGAATTTAAATGGCACAAGAACCGATGGCATACCATTCGAAAGCTTTGATACCTTTAGGTTTACTCCAATTGGGACCTTTTCTTGGATTGAGGATGTAAACAGAGTGAATATCGAAGAGTCTGCAGATAACATAATATATACTTTTTCCGCAGCACGCTTTTTAAGTTCTCCAGATGACGTATATAACGATGGTGGAGTACACTTTTATGGCGAATTTGCCAATCTTGGAGAACCCTCAGAAGAGCTTCTGGAAGCTTCTATTGATATAGATTACACAGTCTTTACCAATGATAATAAATATTTTATAATGGATGAGATTTTTCATTCTGGAGGTGTTGGTGTTTCGGATTTTGAATTCACTGACTTTGTTTTTAACTCAGAATCCAATAATCTCACCTTTTCATATTCATTCGAGGTATTGGCAGCCAATAACAGCACTGGAAACCCATTAACCGTTTCCGGAGATGTGGACGTATATCTTTTGGAGCAAATTGCTCCATAAATAAAGAGATTAATTAATCATCAAGCTTATTCAATAACCATGAAAATCAACAAGTTAATAGGATTGGCCATTTTGGCCCTTAGCATATCCATGGTCTCCTGCTCAGGAGAAGATGGACAAGATGGAATAAACGGCATCAATGGAATTGATGGACAAGATGGTGCGGACGGACAAGATGGACAAAATGGCGAAAACGGTGAAGGTTTTGATGAGATGTCCCAATTTGGTTCCATTTCCCTAAACCTTTCTGGAACAAGACCCGATGGTGAAGCTTTTGAGGATAGCGCTGTTTTTAAATTTGCCGGCTTGGATGGCGATTTTCCTGAAGGTGGCGGCAATACGATGATAATTCAAGAAGGTCAAGATTTTACGACCTATCCTTTCAGGATTTTCCGTTTCCTGACCACCCCAGACGATGATGTCAACAAATCCTTTACAGGCTTGAGTTTGGTATTCTCCAATTTGGGCGAAGCAGATGAATCATTGTTATTTGGTGAATTTATACTTAACAAATACACCGTTAAAGGAGATGATTACAAGTATTTTGTAATGACGGACAGTTACCAATCCGGAGCCAACGGTACCTCCGAATTCGAGTTCACCGATTTAACATTCGACGCCGAGGACAACAACCACCTTAGTTTCTCCTATTCCTTTATGGTAGCAGCCAATACCAACAGTAGTGAGCATGAACTGGCTGTTTCCGGAGAAGTAGATGTTTACATATTGGAGAAAATACAATAACTAGGTTGAGAGTTGAATTCATTCTTTGACTCCATTAACAAAGCCCCTCACCTTTGGTGCGGGGCTTTTTACATTATATTCCATTGTTTTAAGTCAACAAATTCCCATCCTCGTCCCACTCGGCAATAATGCCGCGTTTGCTCTGGTCCACACACTTGGCCAGCCATTCCTCTTCATAGGAAACACCGTGCTGTTCCAACACATCATCAGGGACACCATCCCAAACATTGGGCATATTGCCCTTATACCCTATTTCTTCTATCCCGATTTTTGTGGTATAAAATCCCGTCATGGTAAGGTTACGGACCAAGGAGAAGAAATTCACTTCAAATGGTCGTTCATTGCCCGGCACTTCGGGATCATAATAGGCAATTTCATCCAAAATGGCTTTTTGTTGTGCTTCGATCGCCGTTTTAAACTCCACCCCATATTCGGTGTTACATTTATGATCCAACCACATAATTCCACCACGGATATCGGGCTGGAACGCCTCATTGTCCTTGCACATGAACTCTATAAAACTGACCACATCGGCATCCGAGGCTGCTTTGAATGCCTCCGAAGGGGGCAAAATCAAATCACAAAGTATCGTAAGTGTTTCCACCTCGTGCGGATTCAAAAACTGTTCGTCCTGTAGTTCATTGATCAACTCCGTTTCCAAAGGCACCCTGCCCGGATACGTTATTTTTGGGGCCTCCACCAATTCCTTCGCCTCCGTAGATGGCTTGCATCCGTGAATGGCCAGTCCACCGGCCACAGAGCCCAATACTATAGATTTTAAACTCTTTCTTCTGTCCATTGCCTTAAATGTTTTGTTGTTTCAATTGCTCCACAATATATTCCGATGCCCTCATGGAAAGTGCTAAAATGGTCCATGTACAATTCTTGTCCGCTTGGGAAGTAAATGGTCCGGCATCCACAATAAACACGTTGTCCACATCGTGCAGCTGCTGGTATTTGTTCGTCACCGAAGTCTTTGGATCGTCGCCCATTCGCGTAGTGCCCACTTCGTGGATAATGTTGCCCGGATTGTGCAAGCCATAATTGGTATCCTTGCCCGGTTTGTCGCCCAAAGGCTCACCGCCCATATTGATCAAGAGCTCTTCAAAAGTATCTTGCATGTGTTTGGCCTGATTGATCTCGAACTCGCTCCATTTGTAATGGAAACGCAATACGGGAATACCAAACTCATCCACCGTGGTTGGGTCTATCTCACAATAATTATCTTTCCGGGCAATAGACTCACCACGACCGGCCATGCCCACAACGGCACCATAATATTTTTTGGCATCGCTGCGCAGTACATCGCCATAACCTCCCACTTTGGTTCCAAAGAACTTATTGAACTCATTGACATTGAACCCGAAGCCATAGCTGGGCATTCCCATGCCGCCCCATACTTCTATATGATATCCTCGTGGAAAATCGAGCTTGGAATTATCGCCCCACCAAGGTGAGTACACATGCATACCCCCCACGCCATCTTCGTTATAGGAAACTTTTCGGTTCATTAGATCTGGAACAAAGGCCGCTCTTCCGGCACCGGTAGAATCGTGCAGATACTTTCCGACAACATCGCTACTATTGCCCAATCCGTTCGGGTGTTGCTTACTTTTGGAATTCAATAAAATCCTAGCTGAGCTACAGGCAGATGCTCCAAGTACTACCACTTTTCCCTTGAGCTTATATTCTTTCCTATCTTCTTTATTGATGTAAGACACCCCTGTTGCTCTTCCCTCTTCGTTTGTGGTTACTTCGCGCACCATACAATTGACAAACAAATCGATCTGTCCTCCATTTTTTTGCGCCGGGAAAATGAGACAGGTACCTGCTGAGAAATCGGCATATACTTGACACGCTCTATTACACTGCCCGCAGTAGAAGCAGACCCCTCGCTCATTATTGATCTTTTTGGTGAGCATGGACATCCTTGATGGGTATACCGGAATATTACTCTTTCTAGCCCCTCTGATGTAGAACAGTTCGTGCAATCTGGGTTTAGGCGGGGGTAGAAAAAAACCATCGGGATCATTGGGCAGCCCCTCATTAGTACCAAATACGCCGATCATCTTATCTACCTTATCATAGTACGGTTTTACATCATCATAACTTATGGGCCAGTTCTCGCCATGGCCATCCACATCTTTGTGCTTAAAATCCTTTGGACCAAAACGTAACGAGATTCTTCCCCAGTGATTGGTTCTTCCTCCCAACATTCTGGAACGGAACCATTCGAATTTTGTCCCATCCTTTTGGGTATACGGCTCACCTTCAATATCCCAGCCGCCGTAAGCAGCATCAAAATCACCGAAAGGGCGAAATCGCGTACTGGCCCCGCGCCTAGGACTCTCATAAGGCCATTTTAATTGGGTTTGATGTTCTGGTTTGGCCGGGTCAAAATATGGACCTGCCTCAACTACCGCGACTTTTAGCCCAGCTTCCGAGAGTACTTTGGCAGACATGCCACCACCAGCCCCGGAACCAACAATTATGGCATCGTATACCGTGGGATTTTCAATAATTTGCATTGGTTTATGTTTGATTTAGTTTTAAATGCATCAAAATCAATATGTTGAAATTTTGAGAAAATCTCCGTGATTGATATAAGATGCCTCTGTGCGTACTAAAGATACTTTTTCCAAATATAAATTCAGTGTCTTTTTCCTATTTATCCGAAGAAGGATCCAATCAAATGGAATCTGTAAACTTTAAGTAAAAAAAACATATCTTCCACAAAGAAAACCAACCATTACACTATATGAAAGCATTGTTAAAAGCGCTTGGACCGGGCCTATTGTTTGCCAGCATGGCCATTGGAACTTCGCATTTGGTACTATCCACCAAGGCCGGAGCCCAATATGGATGGGTTATGATCATCCCCATACTTTTAGCGAATTTGCTCAAATATCCTTTTTTTGAATTCGGTATTCGATATACGACCATCACCGAAAAAAGCTTGATCGAGGGATACCACAATCTGGGAAAAACCTACTTGTGGATCTATGCGTTTGTTACATTGATCTCCACCTTTACCATTTTAGCTGCCTTGTACGTGGTGACTGCCGGTTTGTTTATAAATTTGTTCAATGTTGCATCCGTTGGTGCAGGTGTAATTTCGTTGGGGCTATTTGTATTTATCAGTTTAATCTTGATCATAGGAAAATATAGGTTCCTAGAAAATTCCCTGAAAGCCGTGATCACCATTTTATTTGTGGCCTTGTTGATCACAACGGTGATGGTGCTCCAAAAAGGGCCGGTACCCCACAGTGGGTCGTACCAACGACCGGAAATTTTTAACGAAATAGGCATTTTGTTTTTAATCGGTCTTATTGGCTGGATGCCCACGGCCGTTGAAGCATCGGGGTGGGTAAGCCTTTGGGGCATGGAAAACCTGAAAACCATGAGAAACAAGCCAACACTAAAAATTGCCCTTCAGGAATTTAACGTAGGTTATGTACTCACTGCGGTACTGGCCATCTTTTTTATGATCATTGGCTGGATGACCCTTTACGGAACTGGCACGGAACTCAGCGGCAATGCCGTGGTCTTCGCCGATCAATTGGTCAACTTATTTACAACCCATATAGGAAGTTGGGCTTACTTTTTTATTGCAGTGGCCGCTTTTGCCACCATGTTCAGCACATGCATGACCGCCCATGATGCCATATCGAGGGTAAGTTTGGATGTTTTGCAAAAGCTGCTCCCACAAAAAAACATCTACAATGGCAAGCACTCTTTTGCACTTATGGTACTTGTTATGGCTTGGATCAATTGGATCGTAATAAGTCTTTTTAGCGCCAACATGGGCGATTTGGTAGGATTGGCCACTTTTGTATCCTTTGTTTTCGCTCCCCTACTCGGTTGGATGAACTTAAAAACCGTTACCGGTAAGGATGTTCCAAAGGAACATAGGCCCAAGATAGGCCTAAAGGTACTTAGCTATTCGGGAATTGTTTTTCTTTCGTTGTTCGCCCTCTACTATTGCTGGGTACTGACCAAGTAAACTAATCAAACATTACATTGTCGTTTAGCACAACGATCAGCGAACGCTGGTTCTGCTTGTGCAAGGTCTCCAAACAAAAAACACCATTGGTACAGTTGTTCAGTATTTTATCCTCCCCATATCCGATGGAATATAACACACTGGTCGCAGGCACCCCGCTTGCCACTAAATATCTTTTTATGGCATCCGATCGTGCTTGGGTAAGCTTAAAATTGGTACTGCTCCCCCCTCGGCTATCGGTATAGGTTTCCACTCGTAGTTGGGCTTCCGGAAAAGCATTCATAAAATCCACCACTTTTGTCAGCTCATTTTTTATGTTATCGGTAAGGTCCGTTGATCCATTGTCAAAATAAAAATCATCTAGCTTTACCACTTTTTGACCCTCCCTTTCCTCCACCAGGTCATCATATAAAGAGACCCCGATGGTATAGGATTGTTTCTGGAGCGCATCCAATTGTTCCTGTCCAAATTGTTCTATAAATCGGGAGTAGCGTTCTTTGGTCGCTTCTATGACCACTTCGGTTTCGTAGGGCACTTCCAATCGATAGGCCCCGTTTTCATCGGATGTTGTGGTCGCTATCTTTTCGCCATCCATGTTCCATAGGCTCACCACAGCATTGGCAACAGCATTTTGGTTTTGACTATTTACTACCTCGCCCTTAAAGGTTAGCGTTTTAAGCCCCGGTTTTTCATCGACCTTAAATCCATAAATGTCATCCTTTCCTTTTCCTCCGGGCCGGTTAGATGCGAAATACCCCAATAATCCATCCCCCTCGTTCCTTATGATCAATCCAAAATCATCGAACTCGGTATTGATTTGGTTGCCTAGATTGATGGGAATACCGAAATCTTCACCTTCAAGATTGGATTTGTAAATATCCATTCCTCCGAGGCCGAAGAATACATCAGAAGCAAAATAAAAACTGTTTTCGAATATAAACGGAGCTATTTCGTTGCCCGAAGAATTGATACGCGGCCCCAAATTGATGGGCGCCGACATTACCTGTCCGTTGTTGGTGTACACAAAATAGATATCCGTACCGCCATAGCCATCCTCAAAATCCGCAGCAAAATAAAGTTTACCGTTGCGGTCGTCGTAGAACGGATAATAAAATGAGGTGCTCAAATCCTTTAATAAAAGCTGATGGCCACCTCCAATGGTCTGTTTGGCAATGGACAAGGCGTTTTTTCCTTTGGAATCGAAGGCCAGCTCCCCATTTTGAGTATTGGATGCCACATAGAACACACTGTTCAGGGCCGAGGAGAAAGATGGTGTTGCTTTATGATAATTCGTTTCTTCCAACCCCTTTAAGGTCTTAAGGGACCTGATCTGACCGGAAGGCTGAATCTCTGATTCGTAAATATTGAAATAGCCCTCGTTGCCCGGTTCGTATCTCAATTTTTTATTGGCAAGACGTCCACTGGAAAACAGTAGCTTATTAAGATAAAAACTTGGTGCAAAATCGGTTTGAGGACTGTTGCCCTCCAAGTTGAAAATTTCGTACTCCAATTGATTTTCGTCTGTTTCGCCTTGCAGTAATTGTTTGTTAAACTCCATATTTTCCAGCAGTTCTTTTGGAAAATTAGAGGACACCCTTTCCACAAAGGCATCTACCCCCTCGCTATTCGTGGCCTTGGATAAGCTCTGTAACATTTTGTTGTAATGATGCGGGTTCATGATCGTATCCTTATCATAAATCTCCATGTATGCCGCGGAAGCTTTTTCAAAATTATCGGTTTCAAAATAAGCATCGGCCAAGTTCAAGAACTGTTGTTTGGTCAGCGTACCCTCGGACAGTTGTTTTTCGTAGGCCCTTGCGGCTTTTTGATACTCGTACTGGAAAAAGAAAACATCCCCTTCGGACTGTTTTTTTTGGGCAAAGCAGAAGGCAACTCCCAAAAGGGCGGCCCATAATGTAAATTGTATTTTTTTTGTTGGGTTCATGTTAAAAAAATCTTGGGGAATCTATCTGCTTACCTTTGTTTTTTGATTTTTTGTTCTTGGTTTTATTCTTACCGGAACCAAATCCACCTCTTCCAATATAAAATTTTAAAATGGCCTCGTGGGAACCTCCACCATACTCACCCAATCCATTGGTGTTGTAATCGTAGGCATACCCAATAAACATGGCGTTGGAAATTTGAAATCCCGCCAGTCCGCTCACGGCATTATCAAATCGGTATGCAGCTCCAATGGTAAGGGCATCGATAAACTGAAAATTAGCCGATAAATTTATGTTTACGGGCGAACCTTGAAGGTAATTTACCAAAAAAGCGGGTTTAAACTTGGTCCGGTCGCTCAATTGGAACACATAACCGCCTATTACGTTCAACTGCATATAGTCTTCCACAATGGTAGCGACTTCATCATTATAAAGTTCGTCCGTTAAAAAATTGGGTACGGAGGCCCCCAAGTACCAATCCTCCTCGTGGTACATAAACAAACCTGCGCCCACTGTGGGATAAAAACTATTGTAATTCTCGCCCAAGATGGAAACATCCGAAGGATTTTCAAAAGTTCCTTTGGAATAATCTATGTTAAGCGACGACCCGCCCGCATTGAGCCCAAAGGAAAGTTTGGTCTCGTCGGATAATTGGATCTCGTAGGAATAGGCCACATCAAAATAGGTTTGTGTGGAAGGTCCCAACACATCGTTCACAATATTGACCCCCAGTCCCATTTTCTCGTTGCCGAAAGGAATATTGGCCCCACCTCTAATTGTGGTCGGAGCCCCTTCGATGTCCAGCCACTGCGCACGGTACAATCCAATAATCTCTGGACTTTCCACCGTGCCTACGTAGGCAGGGTTAAAACTTCCGATGTTGTACATGTACTGGGTGTATTGTGGCTCTTTTTGTGCCTGCACAAAACTTACTGCCATAACTACCACAAGCAGTACTAGTTTATATAATGATAAACGTTTTTTATCCGACATTTTAGTTGTTCCTTACAATTTGAATCCATCCTTTTACCACCTCTGTTCCGTCCCCATAAAGGTCTAGAATATAAAAGTAGGTACCTTTGGGCAACTGTCCATTTTTTCCAAATCCATCCCATGAGCTATCGTAACCATCCATTTGGAAGACACTGTTTCCGTACCTATCAAAGACCTCAAAAGTATTGTCTGGGTAAAGTTCATGGCCCACCAAGATCAGGGTATCGTTGTACCCATCATTATTGGGAGAAAAAATATTACAGAGGGTTCCAGGGTCTTCGCATTGGCTCCTTTCCGCATCTACAATGATGGTATCTGAATTGTTATCCGCGATACCATCCAATGGAAATGATGACACCAAAAATGCCGTATTTTCCAAATCGGTCAAATCAGCAATAGTTGCTCTGATACTAAGTATAGCTTCGGTGTCATTGGCAGTCATTTCAGCGATGGACCATTCACCGGATTCCACGTCATATTCACCTAGTGTAGCTTGGTGATCAATATAATTAAAAGATGATGACAATACCTCCGAAACAATAACATCCAACACCCTAACCTGATCTACATTTTGAATGGTAATCTCAAATACAACCTCGTCCCCAATCAATTTAGACCTATTATCCCTTATCTCTTTGATGATGGCCAAGTCAATATCATCAGGGTTACAATCGGGTGTTAGGAAAGGATCACATGGATCCAATGGGTTAGATGCCATTTCTGGTACCAAATCGGTAGATGGATCATCTTCCACCAATACTTCCTCTCCATCGGTAAGGCCATCACCATCGGTATCGGGGTCGTTCGGATCAGTACCCAAATTGGTCTCCTCACTGTCGGTAAGGCCATCACCATCGGTATCTACTGTACAATCGCTTACTGAAATCGTTACCTGAACAGATGCTCCCGTACAAGGCGCTTCGGCAGTAGTAGTATATTCAAACACATAATTACCGTTTGGCAAACCCTCAAAATTAACCGTATTTTCAGAACCAATAACCAATGTTCCATTGGATGGGTCGGTAATTACAGTCCAAGTACCCGGATCGGCACCCGTGAGAGTATTGTCCAAATCAATAATATTTGGACCACCATTTCCTGCAACATTACAGGCTGTGGTATTACTAGGGGACCCTGCATTGGGAATGTCGTTAATAGCAGCAATGACTTCTACCCGGTCGGATTCGCAGCCATTGGCGGAGGCCGAAACGTAATAGGATGTGGTCTCGGACAGGGTATTGGTGGTAAATGTAGCGCTGGTGCCCACAATGTTTCCGCCGGTAGGTGCATCGTACCACGTATAGGCTATGGTACCGTTGCCCGCTACGGATGCGGATGCGGTTAGATCCAATATGCTCGGACCGCAAGAAACATCGCCCGTGGTACTATCTATTACGGGCGTATTGTTCAACTCCAGGGTTATGGCCAACACTGGGCTTCCACAATCGTTCACATTGTCGTAGTAGAAGGCATAATAGGTTCCTGGTTCAACCACGTTCGGAGCTTGCAAATGAGCCCCGGTCTCTTCGGGGTCGTTACTTGTACTCCAAACAAGCGTTGTACCTGCCGGGGGCGTACTGGTCACGTAATCGTTTAGGTTGGCAGTGATAGCATCGCAAAACGTTATGGTCGAACTCCCACCATTAAGTGCAGGAGCGGTATTCCCCGCATCGCAAGGCCCGGAACAGTCGTTTACGGTTACAGTTATATCCACACTTTGATTTGTACATTCCCCCTGTGCTGTATTGGTAGTATACCTAAAGGTATATATTCCTTCGGGCTGCCCATCAAAATTTATTATGTTCTCGGTATTAATGGTAATGGTTGCACCAGGTTGGGCGGACAACAATGCCCAATCCCCCGCATCTGCCCCACTGAGACTGGAATCCAGATCTACCAAGGTATCACCATCACCTGCATCGCTGCATGTTCCTAAATTGGTCGCTGTTCCCGTTGTAGGTGTGGTGCTTTGGGTCAAAACCACTTGAGTGGCGTTAGTAAAACAATCGTTGATCGGATCGTAAAAGAACCCATAATAGGTGTCTGGTGTGCTCACTACACTACTGACCAAATAACCTCCTGCTGCAATATTTGCATTTGTGCTCCATCGCAGTTCTGCTCCGGCCGGTGCTGCATTCGAAATATAAAGATCAAGGTCCTGGTTAAAAGCATCGCAAAACGCCGTGCCCGCTCCATTGAATATTGGTGCCGTTGTGCCGGCAAAGCAAGTTTCTTTTGTTGATGTGGCTGTGGCCGGTGCACCAGTGCCATTAGTATTGGACAGGACTACGGAAAGCGATATGGTACCATTACCAAGCCCACTAAGGTCGATACCCGATATTTGTTGGTCCAAAGATGTTATTGGACCATTCCCAACAACATTCGTCCCACCCCCACTACTACTAATAGTGTAATTGTATGAGGCATTTACTTCCGCATTTGAAAATGTAAAGCTTATATTATTTTCGTTGGTTTGATTTATGGGGTCTTGATCAAAACTCACCGTATACCCAGAGGGTATTGTTGTTAATTTCACAGCAGTATCGGATGTTTCAGGACCTTCCGTTCCCAAAACATTACTAACGGTAACCGTTAAGGTAATGAGGCCATCTTGCAAACTACTTAAATCTATATTGTTCACAGTTCTGTTTGGCACAAGAACGTTTCCACTACCAGTAACGGTTGCTACATTTCCATCCCCATCACTAGTGAAGGTATAATCAAAAGAAGTTAGGAATGTTGGTGCCCCAGAAAACGAGAAACTTACTGAATTCTCATTACCCGAATTAATGGGATCATCATTAATTGTAACAGTATAACCAGAGGGTTGTACATCATCTTCACTAATGATATTTACCGTTGCTGTATTTGGCCCACCAACTGTATAACCAGTACCCGTATCCAATGTCACTATAACTGTTTCGGTAGGCTCTGTAAGATTATCATCATTTGGATCCACAATAATTGTCGCATTAGTTTGACCGGTTTGGATTGCAACAGTTCCAGAAAGTGCGTCGTAATCATCCACAGGGGTAGCTGAACCAGAAACTGAATATGCTATGATAATATCGCTTCCAGAATTATTAATATCACTTAGGCTTACCGTAAAAGCTCCAGGAGTATCACCTTGTTCGGTTGCGGTATCATCTGAAGCGATTATGGTGGCTGTAGGGATGTCGTCGTCCGCATTGTCAACGGAGACCGTTTGGGCAGCCAACAAATCAAAGGCATCATCACTGTTCGCGGCATCCACGCTTATCGTTATGTCATAGGTCTGGGTCCCGTCGACAACCGCATCGTCAACACCCGTGACAGTGACCGTCTGAGGAATGTCCCAGTTTCC